>Ga0187863_10000703_pt1 | contig 28194 bp, 22 predicted proteins | sample June2016WEW_11_1_FD_132975 | JGI IMG/M metagenome (GOLD analysis project Ga0187863, IMG submission 132975) | Peatland microbial communities from SPRUCE experiment site at the Marcell Experimental Forest, Minnesota, USA - June2016WEW_11_10 | ecosystem: Environmental > Terrestrial > Soil >...
GCAAGAGCGGCCGCGTCTCACACGCGAAGACGTGAGGCTTCTTGGCACCCCGCTGCGCGGCGATGATAACGCCGAGCGCGGTGCCCCCGGCGGCGGTCGCGAGCGGTCCAGTGTTGCAGATCGTCACGATCCGTGCGTTCTTCGGAATCAGCTCGAAGCCGTTTTCCGCAATTGCCTCGTCGATGGCAATCTGCTCCTCGTGGATCGCCTTGGCTTCTTTCAGCGAGTCGGCGGCCGCCAGAACTCGGTCGACCGCCCACGCGAGGTTAACGGCCGTCGGCCGCGCACGGCGCACGCGGCCGGCTTCTTCGAGAAAGCGCGCGTCATCGGAGATGGTCCGGCGAAGCAGCGCCACGCCGTATGCCGCGAAGACGCCGATGCAGGGCGCTCCGCGGATGGCGAGACTCTTTATTGCGTCTTCGATTTCCGCGACCGTTCGCGCGCGCGCGTAGATTATTTCGTGCGGTAACCGGCGTTGATCGAGATAGCGCACGGCATCGCCGTCCCACGCAACGGGGATGAATTCGTTCATCCCTCGACTGCGCTCAGGATGACACACTTCTAGCTGCGAAAGCCGGCGCGCGGCGTGCCGACCGTCAGGGTTAGCAATGAGGCCGTCGCCAAGCCGGCCGCATACCCCTTGTCGCCGTCTTTGGGGTCGGCGCGCTCTTCAGCTTGCAAGAGCGTGTCGGTCGTGAGCACGCCGAAGCCGATCGGAACGCCGGTAATGAGTTGGACGTCCATGATGCCGCGCGCGCATTCGCCCGCGACAAAGTCGAAGTGCGGCGTCTCACCGCGAATGACGGCGCCCAGCGCGACCAGCCCATCAAAATGGTCGCCATCGATCAGATTTCGGCACGCGAGTGGCAGCTCGAAACAACCGGGGACCTCAAAGAGGCTGACGTGCTCGTCAGCCACGCGGCAGTCGCGCAACGCTCGCCGGGCCCCGTCCACGAGCCGATCGGCGATGTCGGCGTGGAAGCGCGCCGCGACGATCGCAAAACGTCGCCCCGCGCAATCGGGCTTCCCCGCATCGCTCGCGCCGTTGGGCTTCACGATGCGACGACTTCGTCGAGCATGTGACCTAGCTTGGAGCGCTTCGTGTCGATGTAATGCTTGTTGTGTTCCGTCGGCGTCGTCTGCAGCGGCATTCGTCCCACGATCTTGAGCCCATACCCTTCGAGCCCAAAGATCTTCTTGGGGTTGTTCGTGATCAGGCGCATCTCTTTGACGCCGAGGTCGGCCAGAATCTGCGAACCGATCCCGTAATCCCGTTTGTCGATCGGCAACCCCAGTGCGAGATTCGCTTCGACGGTGTCGGCGCCACGGTCTTGAAGTTCGTAGGCTCGAAGCTTGTCGGCAAGCCCGATGCCGCGACCTTCCTGTCGCAGGTAGAGAAAGACGCCACGACCTTGTTGCGCGATCAGCTCCATCGCGGCGTCGCGTTGGGCCGCGCAGTCGCAGCGAATCGAGTGCAAGGCGTCGCCGGTCATGCACTCGGAGTGGACGCGCACGAGAATGTCCTTGCCCTCGCCGATCTCTCCCATCACCAGCGCGACGTGCGTGTTTTCGTCAATCGCGGTGCCGTAGGCGATGCCGGTGTAGCTTCCAAATACCGTGGGCAGATCGAACTCGGCGATCTTTCGGACGAGCTTCTCCGTGCGCATGCGATACGCGATGAGGTCCTTGACGGTGATCAGTTTGAGCCCGTGCCGGTCGGCGTAGCCGCGTAGGCCCTCCAAGCGTTCCATCGTTCCGTCCTCGGCCATGATTTCGCAGATGACGCCGGCGGGAAAGAGTCCCGCGAGCCGCGCCAAATCGACGGCCGCTTCGGTCTGTCCGGCGCGCACGAGCACGCCGCCTTCGCGCGCGCGCAGCGGAAACGTGTGCCCGGGACGAAGGAAGTCTGCCGGCTTTGCTTCAGCATCGAGCAGACGTTTGATCGTCGCGGCACGGTCGTGCGCGGAAATTCCCGTTGTCGTCAGTCCACGAGCTTCGACCGAGACGGTGAACGCGGTTTCGTGGACGGCGGTATTGTCGCGCACCATTTGCGGTATGTGAAGCTCGTCGAGCCGGGCGCCGGGCATTGGCACGCAGATCAATCCGCCGGCGTGTTTGCGCATGAAGTTGATCGCCTCGGGCGTGACCATCTGCGCCGCCATCACGAGATCGCCTTCGTTTTCGCGGTCCTCGTCGTCGAGGACGACGACCATCTTACCGGACCTCACGTCCGCAATGGCGCCGTCGATTGAGTCGAAGGGGCTCGCGGCCTCGCTCAGCTGCTCGGCAAGGGAAGGAAAGACAGCGGCAAGGCGCTGGAGGGTGCGGTAGGAAGGCTCGCGGCGGCCGGCACGAAGCAGCGAAATCGCCGACTCGGTCAAGCCCGCGCTCTCGGCAACTTCCGCGGCGGTGAGCCGCGCCTCATCCATCACCGAGTTCAGAAGGTCCGCAAAGCCGCCCATGCTCCAAGCCTAGCTCGGACTTTACAAATGTCAAGCCGCTTTTAGTAACTCGGGCGGAGGTTTATAACATGGCGCCAACCTAGGTGTCGAGTTTAATCTTTGCACCGAAGGAGCGCTTGCTTGTTCGGCCCGGTCGGGACGGGCGTGCGTCGAGAAGCGTTGACAGTTCAACTTGAAGCGCAGTGTCAGCGTAACAAGATTAGTCGAAAACAACGATCGGTTTGACGATCCGCGATTCGGCCAGTTCGCGATAGGCGCTCGGGACGTCGTCGAGGGAAATCATGGCGGCGCCGACCTTTTCGGCCGTAACCACTCCACGCTCGATCAGGAGTAGAGCCTCGCGCGTGTCGTTGGGGCCGCACGAATAGCTGGCGACGAGCCGCAGATCGCCGAAGTAAAAACGCGTTGGGTCCACGGTTACCGCAACGTCGGGCGGAAATGGAGTGAACATTACCACCGTACCGCCGCCCGCGGTCGCTTCGCATGCCGCTTTTATTGCAGGCGCAGTACCTGGACCGCAGATCACGATGTCGGCGCCGCCGAGAAGAACCTGGCCAACGTCGTCGGGATGGAAGGCCGTAGCACCGTTGCGCTCCGCTATCGCCCGGCGCTGCTCGATGAAATCGCTGCCGAAGACTTCGGCACCCAGCGCTCCGGCGGCCAGGACGTGCAGCAACCCCATGACGCCTAAGCCGATCACGTAGAGCCGGTCGCCGTTTCGCACGCCACTGCGCCGCAGCGATTTTACGACGCACGCAAGCGGCTCGACCAACGACGCATCGCGAAACGGGACGTTCGCCGGCAGCGGCAGCGTGTCGCGCTGGTTTTCACGCGAAACGCGAAAGTACTCGGCGATGCCGCCGGGTTCGATCTTGGTGGCGCGCCAGGTAGCGCACTGCACGTAATCGCCGCGCCGGCAGGCGCGGCACTCAAAGCAGGGCGCGTGGTGATGAACGAAAACGCGATCCCCGACGGAAAACGCGCAGTCGCCGGCGACCGCTGCCACGATACCGGCCGGTTCGTGGCCGAGCACGAGGGGCGCCTTTCGCGCGATGTACCAACCCATAACGTCGCCGCTGCAGATCCCGCTGGCCATCGTTCGCACGAGCAACTCCCCGTCGCGCAGCTCCGGCACCGGGCGCTCCTCAACTCGCACGTCGCTGACGTCGTAGAGTACCGCCGCCCGCATTTTTTGGGGCGTCACGGTTCGATCAACAGCTTCAGCGCGTCGCCGGTGTCGAGCCGTTCGAAAGCTTCGGCGATTCGATCGAGCGAATACGAGTCCGAAATCAAGCCGGTCAGCGGCAACGCGTGAGCTGCGATCAGCTCGTAAGCGCTGCGCACGTCGCGTGGCGTAAAGTGGAACGGCGCGAGCAGCGTGACTTCGTCGTAATGCAGCCGCGCAGCATCGAACGAGACGCGCGTCTGGGCCGGCAGCCCGGCAAAGAATGAAACGCGCCCTCCGCGCCGCACGAACGAGGGCGCGCGCTCCCACATCTCGACGCTTCCGGTGCACTCGATCACCGCATCGGCGCCGCGGTCGCCGGTTCGCTCGGCGATGACGTCGGCGATCGGCGATGCCATTGCATCGATGCTCTGCAGCCCGAGTTCGCGCGCCAGGGCAACCCGCTGGGGGCGGCGGCCGAAGAGCAGCACCTCAACGCCTCGACGCTGCAGCAGCAAGGCGTGAAGAATTCCAAAGCCCCCGTTGCCGATGACGGCAACGATCGATCCCGGGGCCGGCGCGAGGAGCTCGAGCGAACGAACGACGCACGAAAGCGGTTCGAGAAATGCGGCCTGAGCATAGCCGACGTCGAGCGGCTTGTGAAAGCAGTTGCGCTCGACGACACGCTGCGGAACGGTTATCAGATCCGAGTACGCCCCCAAGATCATCGTGGAGAGCAGCTGCTCGCAGAGTTCTTCTTGCCCGTTGCGGCACCAAAAACATTGGCCGCAAGGCGCCGTGTGGACGCACATGACGGGATCCCCGGCGGCAAAAGCGGTGACGCCCGGCGCGACCGCCGCAACGTCGCCGGAAAACTCGTGACCGAAACGCGTCGGCATCGGCATTTTTGGGTGACCGCGACGATACGTCTTCAGATCCGTGCCGTCGGTTAAAGCGGCGCGCACACGCACGAGGATGCCGCCTACCGGCGCCGGCGGCACCGCTTCTTCGCGCAGCTCGATCGTTTTTGGGGAGACCAGCATCGCGACGCGCGAGCGATCCGATGCGATCACGCGGGCGGGGCCTCGACGCAGGCCAGCAAGGCCGAGCGAATTGGTTCGGGTAACGGGCGGCTCTTCTTCGTCTCGCCGTCGATTGCCGCGACAACGAACGTCAGCGCCGCGCCGGCTTCGCCCGTCCGCTCGTTAAAGAGGACCGTTTTCCAGTGAACGCTCGACGAGCCGACGCGCTCGATATGCGTGCGCATCCTAAGCCAGTCGCTCATCATCGCCGGCGCGTGATACTCCGCCTCGACCCGAACGCGCGGCAGCCAAAAGTTGTACTGCGTGAATACCGTTTCGTACGGAAAGCCTAGTTGTGCAAACATTTGCATTTCGGCGTATTCGGCAAAGCGCGGATAGGCCGCGAAATACATGATTCCCACGACGTCAACGTCGGCCCATTGCACTTGGAGGCGTGCTTCGAACGTACGCGCGCCGCCGGGGAGGGTTTCCTTATAACGTGCCACAGTCTCGTCCTTCGACTGCGCTCAGGATGACACGGGCGATAGGGTCGCCTTCGAGATTTACGCGGCTGCCGGGCGGGCGCGCACGCAGCGTCGTACGTTCGATCGTTTCCGGGATGAGCGCGAGCTCGAACCAGCCGTCGCCGGTCGCCGCGACGGTCAGGCTAACGCCGTCAACCGCAATGAAGCCTTTGGGTGCGATCATCCTCGCAAGCGCCGGCGGAGACTCGATGCGAAGGCGTTCGCCCTGCCCCTCCGGCGTGCGCCACAGCACCCGGGCGGCGGCATCCACGTGGCCGTAGACAAAATGGCCGCCGAGCCGGTCGCCGACGCGAAGCGCATATTCCACGTTGACGAGATCGCCGGCGACGCGATCTCCTAGGCTGCTGCAGGCGAGCGTTTCAGGAACCACGTCGAACGCAACACTGTCTCCCTCGATCGCGGTTGCGGTGAGGCAGACGCCGTCGATGGCAATCGAGTCGCCCGGCTGCGGCCGTTCCGACTCCACGCCCTCGCACCGCACGGTTAGTCGGACCCCGGAGGCGCTCTGGTCTTGTCGTCCTTTGACTGCGCTCAGGATGACAAGACCGCGATATCGAATTAGTCCGCTAAACATCGTCAAACGTTCCGCTAATCAGGATGTCCTCGCCCGTCCGCTCTAGGCGGTCGAATCGCAACCGGACGCCCGACCGAAGCAGATCCGCGCCCGCGAGCACCGGCACCGCGCTTGCGCTTCGCAGAAAGAGCGGCGCGATCGCCCAGTAGAAACGATCGACGTGGCCGCCGGCGATCAACTGCGCTGCCAAGGTGGGTCCACCTTCACACAAGACGCTATAGATGCCGTGCGCGCGCAATGTTTCCAGCGCTTGAGACAGGTCGAGCACGAAACTCTCCGGCGGTCCGACGCCGATCACGTCCGCCACGTCGCGCAACTTGCCCAAACCATTCGCCAAACCGCTGGGTGCTAAGACGATCGTCGTTGCATAGCCTTCTTCGCTATTGAAGATCCGGCTGCGCGCGCTGACACCCTCGGTTTGGCACAGAACGACTCGCACGTAGGGACGGAGACGATCGTGAGGCGGACGGACGGTGAGTTGCGGGTCGTCCACTCGCACCGTACCCGCGCCGACCATGACGGCGTCGTGCGCGATGCGCAGATCGCGTACGTAGCGCCGCGCATCCTCGGAGGTCAACCGTGCTTCGACGCCCGGCCGGCTCGCGACTACGCCGTCGAGCGACATCGCCATTTTCAGTGCGACGTACGGACGCTGCAACGTCCCCGCGCGGGCGAATGGTTCGATCAAATCGTTAGCGACCTGATCTTGCGCAACCGCAACGTCCACGCCGCGTTCGCGCAGCTCGGCGGCACCGCCGTGCAGCGTTGGATCGAGCGCGCCGGCGACGACGCGCACGATGCCGGCTTCGACAACGGCGCGCGAGCAGGGCGGCGTGCGGCCGACGTGCCGGCAGGGTTCGAGCGAGACGTAGAGTGTCGCGCCGTCGGCGTCGCGCCCAGCTTGACGGAGAGCATTGGCTTCGGCATGCGCCTCGCCCGCACGATGATGATAACCTTCGCCGACGATTCGGTTTTCGCGCACGACCACCGCGCCCACCGGGGGGTTTGGAGAGGTGCTGCCGATACCGCGGGCCGCCAGCTCATACGCGCGGTGCAAGAAAAGCTCGTCAAGCGGCGTCAGCGAACGATGGAGGTGCTCCACGGCTTGGGGCTGTTCGCCACGGCGACCACTATCGCATCGTCCACGAGGCCGCCGGCTTCGCGAATCGCGTCGGCACAATCGCGGAGCGTCGATCCGGTCGTGCAGACATCGTCGAAGAGCGTCACTTGCAGGCCCGCAACGCTGGCCGCATTGCACGAAAATCGTCCCTGGGCGGCGAGTCGTTGCGCGCGCGAGCGCCCACGCTGCGCGTCGCCGGACCGCTGCTCTAAGGCGAGAACGACCCGAGCGCCGGCGATGGCTGCCGCACACCGAGCCACGAGCGCGACGCCGTCGAGGCCGCGCATGCGCCGGCGTTTGGCCGTCGTGGGGACCGGCACAAGGGTCGCGCCGGCCGTAACCAAGGGCGCCGTCATCCGCCCCAACGTCTCGGCCACGTCCCGGCGCCCATCTTTGAGCGCGAGCACCGCCGCGCGAAGCGTGCTTTCGTACGGGGCAGCCGCCGCGACCCGCAGCGACGGAAGATGAACGGCGATGGCCTTACCGGCCGGACGGCACGCGGTGCAGAGCCCGGAACCGATCGCGTTGCAGCTCGCGCATTGCGCGGGGAAGACGAAGTCGAGCAGCGGGCGCCAGTCCATACCAGTCGATCACGCCGCGGCGACGGAATGTCTAGGAGCCTGTAGGGCTCCTAGCTCGAAGCCTCCAAGGCAACGAGTGCATCGTCGAGCACGGTCTCGGCCTGGACGACGTAGCCGGTTCCCACGATCGTGTCGCGCAGATTCGCGCGCGCGCCGATCGTTGCGCCGTTCCAGAGGATGCTGCGCTCCAGGGTCACTGCGGCCTCGACGCGCACGCGATCGCCGATGATGCTGGGGCCAACGATCGACACGCCGTCGGCGATTGTGGCCGACGCGCCGATCCGCACCGGACCCTCGATGCGGACGTTGCTGCCGAGCCGCGCCGAAGAGTCGATGCCATTCGAAGTGGTCTTGGGAATCTGCACGACCCCCTCGAGCACGTCGTAGCTCGCGCGCCGGTATTCGGCTGGCGTACCGATATCTGCCCAGTATGCACCGCGCGCGTGAAATCCATAGAAGGGCTCGCCCGCGCCCTGTAGCGCCGGAAAGACCTGCTTGCCGAAATCGTAGAACTCGGCCCGCGGAATATGGTCGAAAATCTCCGGCGAAAAGACGTAGACGCCCGTGTTGGCCAACTTGCTGCGCTCCATCCCTCGCGGCGGTTTCTCCTGAAAGCCGACGATCTTCGCGCGCTCGTCGAGGACCACGACGCCGTACTGATCGACGACGTCGCATTCGACGAGACCGATCGTCGCAATCGCAGCTCGATCGCGATGAAACTCGAGAAGTTTGTCGAGGTGAATGTCGGTTACCTCATCGCAACCGATCACCGCAAACGGCTCGTCGGCGAAAAACTCTTGCACATTCTTGAGGCCGCCGGCGCTTCCGAGCAGCTCGCTTTCGTACGAGTAGTGCAGCTTCACGCCGTAGCGCGAGCCGTCGCCTAACGCCTCGACGATCGCATCGGCGAGATAGTGAACGTTGATTGCAATTTCATCAAAACCGTAGGCTTTGAGATAGCGCATCAAGTGCGCGGCATTCGGCACGCCGGCGACCGGCACGAGCGGCTTGGGAACGGATTTGGTAAGCGGATAGAGCCGGGTCGACAGGCCACCCGCAAGAATCATCGCTTTCACCGCAGCTCCTCGAGAAGAATCAGCCAGGCGAAGCGCGGGAGCGCGAGCTGTCGCCGCCACCGCCGCGGTTCCTTGACGAGCCGATAGAGCCACTCAAGACCCAACCGTCGCGCGACCTGCGGCGCGCGCGCGACGCGCCCCGAAATTACGTCGAACGATCCTCCGACCCCAATGCCCGCGCCGCAGCCGCTTTCACGCAGATGCGCCGCCAGCCAAAACTCTTGCCGCGGCGATCCCATTCCGACAAAGAGCAGTCGCGCCCCGCTGCCCGCGATGCTCGCAACGACCGCCGGCGTTTGCTCGTCGGTGAAAAACCCGTCGCGCGTGCCGGCGACCTGCAATCCCGGAAAGCGCACCTCCAAAATTGCGGCCGCATCGGCTGCGACGCCGGGCGAGCCGCCCAAGAAATAAACAGGAAGTCCCGCCACCGCCGCTCCCTCACAGAGATGCTCCAGGAGCTCGACGCCCGTGACGCGCTCGCGAAGCTGCGCGCCTCGCCGCCGCGCCACCGTCAGCAATCCAACGGTATCGCAAAGCGAAAGGTTGCTTGCGTTGACGATGTCGCGAAAACGCGCGTCGCGTTGCGCATAGACGACCATTTCGGTCCCGAGCGTGACGATCTGCGCGCCGCTCCCTTCGCGTGCTTCGTCGAGAATGCGGCGCGTTGCTTCGCCGGCATCGAGCACGTCGAGCCGGCAGCCCAGAATTTGCAGCGACGTCACCGTGACTCGACGGCGTGCGACGCGTAGGCTGCCAAGAACGGCCGCAAACGATCCGCGATGTTTTCCGGAATTTCGTCGAGCGGAAGGCGACAGGATCCGACGTCGAAGCCGAGCTGTCGCATCGCCCATTTCACCGGAATTGGGCTCGTCGTGGCAAAGAGTGCGTCGATCAGCGGCAGGAGCGATGCGTGAATTTGCGCCGCCTCTTCCACTCGGCCGTTCTCGTAGGCGTGCAGCATGGCACGGTATTCGCGCGAGCAGAGATGCGACGCGACGCCGACGACGCCGTCGGCTCCCAGCGCCAAGCAGGGCAGGAAGAGATGGTCGTCGCCCGACCAGACGATGAATCCATCGGCGCGGTCGCGCAGAATCATTCCGATCTGCTTGAGGTCGCCGCTGGACTCCTTGACGCCGACGATGTTGGGGTGCCTGCGTGCAAGCTCCAGCAGCGTTTCGGGCATCATGTTGGCGGCGGTGCGGCCCGGAATATTGTAGATGACGATGGGAAGCTGCGTCGCTTGCGCGATCGCGCCGAAATGCCCGAGCATTCCGCTCTGCGTCGGTTTGTTGTAGTAGGGTACGACCGCCAAGATTCCGTCGACGCCGGCGTCCGTCGCCTCTTGCGTTGCGCGGACCGACTCGCGCGTAGCATTCGTGCCGGCGTTGGCAATGACGAAGGCGTCGCGGCCAACGGCCTCTTTCACCGCCTTGTACAGCGCGACGCGCTCGGCGGGTTCGAGCGTCTGCCCTTCCCCCGTCGATCCGGCGAGGACCAAGCCGTCGTTTCCGCGATCGACGAGCCAGCGCGCCAAACGACGTGCCTCGTTGAGGTTGAGGTCACCTCGTTCGTCGAACGGCGTCACCATCGCGGTGAGAATGACTCCGAGTTGCGAGTTCATAGGACGGGATCTCCTCGGTCGAGGCAAAACTGCGCGTGGACGGCGATCTCGGCGCGCTCGGCCTCCGCGGCGGGAACGAGAATGGAAATCGTCACGTTGCTGTCCGTGCAATGGATGATCTCGACGTCGGCTTGCGAGAGCGCTTCGGCCACTTGGTGCACGACGCCGGGCGCGTCGCGCATTCCGGTGCCGACGATCGAGAGTTTCGAACAGCCTTCCCGCACCCGAACGGCGAGATTCAAATCGGACAGGAGACTGCGAATCTCGTTACCGCGATCGCCCTCGACGACGAATGCAACGCCCGCTTGATTGATCGTAACTTGGTCGATCGAGATTTCGGCTTCGGCGACGCGCCGAAACATCTCCAGCTCGGTCTCCATGCGGCGGCTCGGCGATTCGATGTCGCCTCGAATAATGCGAACCCACGTCACGCGGCCCGAAGACGTCACGCCCGTCACCGGCCGGTGATGGTCCACGCTTTCGTCCACTAGCGTCCCCTGGTCGCTGCGCAGACCCTTCACTGCATAGCGCGTGCCGGTGCGGCTTGCGTATTGTGCGGCCTTGGAGTGCATGACCTTCGCGCCGTGGTTGGCCAACTCGGTCATTTCAGCCAGCGAGGCGCGCTCGATCGTTCGCGCCTCCGGGATTCGGCGCGGATCGGCGGTCATCGCGCCACTTACGTCGGTATAGATGTCGACGCGCTGGGCTTCGAGTGCGTGTCCGATCGCGATGGCCGAAAGGTCCGTTCCGCCGCGGCCGAGGGTCGTAACCGTGCCGTCTTGCGCGACACCTTGAAAGCCCGCGACGACGGGGACCATTCCGCGTTCCAACAGCTCGCGGATCGCCTGGGGCTCGACGTGGAGAATCGTTGCGTCGCCTGAGCACTCGTTGGTTACGATGCCCGCCTGACCGCCCGAAAGCGCCACGGCCGGCACGCCTTCGGCGCTGAGTTCATCGGCGAAGACGGCTGCCGCCACCAGCTCTCCGGCCGAGAGCAACAGATCGGTATTGACGGTTCCGCTGCGGCCGTCGACCAGCGAGAGCAGCGAATCGGTGGCATAGGGTTCGGGAAAACGGCCCATCGCAGAGACCACCGCGACGGTCGCAAAGCCGCTCTCGCGCGCGTCGCGCAAACGTTGATAGGCCATCTGCCGCTGCTCGCGCGTGCCCACGGAGGTTCCGCCGAACTTTAGCACCGCAACTTTTTGGGACGTGACATTCATGCCGCGAGGTACCCTTTCTCGAGCAGCAGCTCGAGAATCTGCACCGCGTTAGTTGCGGCGCCTTTACGCAGCTGATCGCCCACGCACCACAAGGCAAAGTTCCTTCCAGGACCTGTCCTGAGCGCAGTAATGTCATCCTGAGCGGAGTCGAAGGACGAAGGGCCTTCGGATCGCAGTCGAGCGACGTGCACGTCATCGGTCCCTTCGACGTCACGCGGTGTCACGATGCCGTCACGATAGAACACGATGCTCGGCGCGGCTTCGAACGCCGACGCAAGCTCGGCGCAGCTCGTTTCGCGCTGCGTCTCGACAAAGACCGCCTCGCTATGCGCAGTGCGCACCGGCACGCGGACGGCCGTGACGCTGAGCGCCAGCTCGGGGAGGCCGAGCATCTTCCGGCTCTCGTCGCGCACTTTGCATTCCTCACCGCTCCAGCCGTCGGCATCGAACGAACCGACCTGGGGCACGACGTTGCGCGCCAGCGGGCGTGGAAAAATCGAAGGCGCCGGCTCCGGCGCACCCGTGACGAGCGCGCGTTCGTCCGCCGCCAACTCGTCGAGGCCCGCGCGACCGGCACCGCTGGCCGCTTGATAGGTCGCAACGCGAACGTACTGCAGGCCGGCGACGTCGCGAATCGGTCGCAATGCCGTGCAGAGAAGGATCGCCGTGCAGTTCGCCACCGGAAACAGACGATGCTCCGGCCGCACCGCATCCCCGTTGACCTCGGGAACGATCAGCGGCACGCCGCGCTGCATCCGGAACGTGGCGCTGTTGTCGATGATGAAGCAGCCCCGTTCGAGCAATCCCGGCGCATATTTTTCGCTGGCATCTTCGCCGCCGGCGAAAAAAACGACGTCGAATCCGCGCAACGCTTCATCCGAGGCGGTGCGAACGTCCAACCGGTCGCCGCGAAAGCGCACGGCAGCGGCGCGGTCGCGCGAGGCAAACGGACTAAGCTCCGCGACGGGAACGTTGCGCTCCTCGAGCACCTGCACGATCGTTTCGCCGACGGCGCCCGTCGCGCCGACGACGGCGACCTTCACGCGCTCTCCCCGAGAACCGAATCTAGGCCGATTGAGAGCCCTCGCCGATGCACGACGGCTCGAACGGCGGCCAGCATGCCGGCCACAAACGACTCGCGGCTAAATGAGTCATGGCGAATCGTCAGCAGCTCTCCGGTTCCGCCCAGCAACACTTCTTGATGCGCGAGCAGTCCCGGCAATCGCACGCTGTGAATGACCGGCGCTCGCCCACCGGCACGTTCCATCGCCGCGGCGGTCGCCGCAGCGGTACCCGACGGCTTGTCCTTCTTACCCGCGTGGTGCAGCTCGACGATCTCCGCGTTGGGAAAGTAGCGCGCCGCCTGTTGCGCGAAGCGCATCATCAGCATCGCGCCCAGCGAAAAGTTCGGAACGATGAGCGCACCGACGCCGTGCTGCTCGGCCGCCGCTCCCAACACGGCGCGCTGGTCGTCGCTCCATCCGCTTGCACCCACGACGGTATGCAGCCCGTTGACAACGGCTTCGAGCGCGATCTCGTAACTGCCGGGTTGCGTCGTCAGATCGAGAAGCACGTCGGGTTTGCGTGCGAGAACCTGGTGAAAGGAATCAAAAACGAAGTACGCCGGGTCCGCGCGACGCGCAAGCCCGCAGCAATACTCGCCGCTGGCTTGGAGCGCTTCTCGCGCAGTCGTGCCCATTCGTCCCATGGTGCCCGCCACTGCAACCCGAACCATTGGGGTCATGCGTCCTTCGTCCTTCGACTGCGCTCAGGATGACAATGTAAAGGCTAGGGATGACAACGGCTACCGGCCGGGTTAGATTTTTTCGAGGGGCGCGTACTTGAGCATCAGCATCTTTTGACCGACGTTGGGAAAGTCAATCGTTACGAGGCCGTCGCCGCCGGCTCCGACGATGTTGTCGATGCAGCCCTCACCCCACTTGGGATGACGCACTCGGTCGCCCGCTTCGAGGCCGAGGTGCACGCCCGCGCCGGCCGATTCGTGAATCGCCACTTCGCGCCATCGCCCACCCGCCGGACGCGCGAGCGGAACGCTGTCGCCCTCGAGAATCTCGACAGAAGGCAGCTCCTCGATAAATCGCGATTTCGGATAGGCGTACGTGTTGCCGAAGAGCGCGCGCCGTGCCGCGTACGTGAGGAACAGACGGTCGATGGCGCGCGTGATGCCGACATAGGCGAGACGCCGCTCCTCCTCGAGTTCGGTCGCCTCCGTGAGGGCGCGGCTGTGCGGAAAGACGCCTTCCTCCAAACCCGTGAGGAAGACGCTGGAGAACTCCAGACCCTTTGCGCTGTGCAGCGTCATCAGCGTCACGTAGGAGGCATCTTCCTCGAGGGCATCCAGATCGCTCACGAGGGCGATGTTGGCAAGGAAACCTGCCAACGACGGCTCTTCGTCGACGGCTTCGTACTCGCGCGCCACGCCGACCAACTCCTGAAGGTTCTCCAGACGCCCGCGCGCGTCGTGCGTGTCTTCGCTCTGAAGCTCGCGTACGTATCCCGAATCTTCCATTACTGCGACCAGAAGGTCGGCAATCCTCATGCTCTTCGCACGTTCGCGCAAGTCGCCGATCAGCTCCGCAAAACGTTCGAGCTCCTTGAGCTTCTTGGGAACCGCCGCGCGCAGCAACTCGCCGTTGAAGACGGCCGCGCCTACCGAGACCCGCGACGCGTTAGCCGATTGCACCAGCGCCGAGAGCGTCTGCTGCCCGATGCCGCGCCGCGGTACGTTGACGATTCGCTTGAACGCCAATGCGTCCGACGAGTTCATGATGTAACGCAGGTACGCAACGATGTCTTTGATCTCGGTGCGCGCGTAGAAACCGACGCCGCCGATGACGCGATAAGGAATTCCCTCGGCGAGCAGCGCTTCTTCGAAAACGCGCGATTGCGCGTTAATGCGATAGAGAACGACGAAGTCGCGGTAGGCCGAGCCCTCGCGTACGAGGCTCTTCACCTTTTCGACGACGTAGCGAGCTTCGTCGCGCTCGGTCGCCGCCGGGTAAACGGTAATCGGCTCGCCCTCGCCGCGCGAGGTAAACAACTTCTTAGCGGCTCGCGAGCGGTTATTGGCCACCAGCGTGTTGGCGGCTTCGAGAATGCGCCCGGAGCTGCGATAGTTCTCCTCGAGCTTAAAGACTGCCGCGCCTGGAAAATCTTCTTCAAAGCGCAAGATCATGCGGTAATCGCTGCCGCGCCACGAATAGATCGATTGATCGTCGTCTCCGACCACCGTGATGTTTCCGTGGTGGGCGGCCAAGAGTGCGACCAAACGGTACTGGGCGGCATTGACGTCCTGGTACTCGTCGACGAGAACGTATTCGAACTTGCGCTGATACTTCTCGCGCACGGTCTTGTCCCGCTCGAGAAGATCGATCGTGCGTACGATGAGATCGTCGAAGTCCAACGAGTTGGACTCATTGAGCCGCCGCTGGTACTCCGTGTAGACGTTGGCTAGGCGCTCGCCCAGGAACGAAGTTTGCTTCTGCGCGAACTCGCTGGGCCACACGAGTGCGTTCTTCGCCTTGTCTATTTCCGCAAGGCAAGCACCCACGGCGAGTTGGCGCTCGTCGTAGTCGAGGTCGTCGAGAATCTCGCGAATGAGTTGACGCTGATCGGCGTCGTCGATGACCGCAAATGTTGGCGCGATGCCGATCCGAGATCCGTCGCGACGCAAGATGCGCACGCACATGGCGTGAAACGTGCCGACCCACAGGTCGCGCGAGATTGCGCCGACCATGCGATGCAAGCGCGACTTCATCTCGCCGGCCGCCTTGTTCGTAAAGGTTACTGCAAGAATGCGATCCGGCGCGACGCGCATCTCACTCAAAAGCTGAGCGATGCGGTGCGTCAGGACGCGAGTTTTTCCGCTGCCGGCCCCCGCGAATATCAAAACTGGGCCATCGGTCTGCCGGACGGCGGCAGACTGCACGTCGTTGAGGATTTCCGTTTCCAGGAGCATTTATAGCGATTCCCCGCAAGGGTCGTTAACGCCTTGTTTATGGCGAAACTGCTACGTTTACTGCAGGCTCAACGCACCGCGCGAAGCACTCGCTCCCGTCGGAGGGCGAGCGCATAGGTCGCCGCAAGCAAACCTAAGGTGGATTCGGCGCCCATATTGGTATTGACGGCGTCTTCTTCCAGACCGTCGCAGCATCCGCCGCCCTGCGCCATCACGATGCCCCGCGAGTTTTTTCCGTAATACCACTCCGTCGCGAGTTCGGCGGAGGCAAAATGGCCTACGTCGCAGGTCAGATCGAAGGCCGCAAGCTCGGCTTCGACCATCGCGCAAGCTTCCAGGGGCTGCTGCGCGTACCGGGCGCGGTGTCCCCCGTGGTGATACCAGCCGTCGTTCCCGATTGGAACGTGGACGCCGTTTTCGGTCGTGACCCCTTCATAGAACGCGAGCGTCCGCAGGCCGACCTCGTGAAAGCGCGGCTCCGCTAGCGCCCGGCCGGCGCGGATCATCGCTTCGCAAAGGCGCGCGTTGTCGTAAAACATCGCGTTTTCGAACCATTGCCAGTCGTCGGAGGCCGTCGCTTCATAGGCGGTGCGCATCTCGCCGGCGAGCAGTCGTAGGGCATCGGCGTATTTGGAATCTCTCGCCGCCGTAAGTGCGTGTGCGAGGCCGAGAGCCGCGTACGCGCGAGACCGGAGATGCCCCAACGATACGAGCGTGGGAAGAGCGCGATCCAGACGCTCGATGCAGACGCGGCGCCACGGCGGCGGCGCGTGGGCGATGCCGTAGCCGAGCGCCCATACCGCGCGGCCGCAGCTGTCGGGCGTGCCTACCTCGTCGCTCCAGCGACGATCGTAGTCCATGAAGTTATGGAACCGGCCGTCCTCCATCTGCGCGTGGACGAGGAAGGACAGGTAGGTCGAGGCCAGCCGGTGACCGAGCCGGTCGTTCGGGTTGAGACGCAAATAGGTGAGAGCGACCATGAATGCTCGTGACACGTCGTCGGTGCAGTATCCGGTCTTGCGATTGGGGACCGTCGCGAGCGCGTGCTGAATAACGCCGACGTCATCGGTGAGTATGGCGAGATGATCCAACGGCGGTATCGCTCGCGTCGGTCGCGTTTTATGCAGAGTTTACAAGCTCCATCGGCCCGCGCGGGCAAAGCTCGCTGAATAGACGGCCATATTGCATCGCCACATTCGGCCAGGTCATTTGCCGGCCGAAGCGGTAGGCGCGCCGCTCGGTCGCACGGCGCAGCGCCGGATCGTCGAGCAACATGTTCAGCCGGCTGGCGATCGACGCCGCATCGCGGAAATCGCAGAGAAAACCGCGGTTATGCGCCAAAAGCTCTTGCGCATAGAGGTAGGGCGTCGACACGATCGCCTTGCCGCATCCTACGGCGTAGGCCAGCGTCCCGCTGACGACCTGCGCGGGATTGAGATACGGCGTTAGATAGATATCCGTGGCGGCCAAGTAGCTGACGACTTCGTCGAAATCCAGGTATTTGTCGATGAGCTGCACGTTATAGTGCAAGCCGTACTGACGCACCATCGCAGTTAAGGATTCGCGATACGATTCGCCTTCCTGCCTTCGCACGACGGGATGCGTCTCGCCGAGGATGAGATAGAGCGTTTCGGGGTGCCGTTTGACGACGTCGCGCATCGCTTCGATCGCGAACTCGAGCCCCTTGCCGCGGCTAATCAACCCAAACGTGGATATCACCGTCCGCTGCCCGATGCCGAACGAGGCTTTGGCCGCAGCCGTATCTTGAAACGGCACGTCCGGCACGCCGTGATGAATGACCTGAAGTACGTCGGGGTCGATCCCGTAAACCCGCTCGAGTAGGTTCCGCCCCGTCTCCGAGAGCGCGACGACTTTCGAAGCCGCTTCGCAGAGGGCTTTGGTCACGCGCATGTAGGTTTCGTCGGGCTCGGGCAGCACGGTGTGCATCGTCAAGACCGCGGGCTTGTCGAGCATGCTCATGAAGTCGGCGAGCCACTCGCCGCGCTCGCCGCCGAAGAGCCCGTATTCGTGCTGAATGTTGACGAGATCGACAGGATAGATGCTGACCAACTCGGCCGCCGAGGCGTAACTCTCGCGATTTTGCTCCCGAATCCGGGCAACGACGTCAGGGTCGTACCGCCGCATCTCTGCGCCCGGTTCGTCAATAGCAATAACCGGGCTCGCGAAGCCGAAAGCCTGGTCGTACGCGTCGACCATGTCCTTAGTGAAGGTCGCGATGCCGCATTCCCGTGGCGGGTAAGAGCCCAAGAACAAGGCCTGAGGGGGAAGCATTTGTGCGGTCTCCTCCAGTGGTGGACACCAGTTTACCCCCGGACGGATGCAGCATAAACCGAACTGCCCCTCGGAAGCTCCCCTTGGCTTCCCTGAGCGCTGTCATCCTGAGCGGAGTCGAAGGGCGAAGGGCTACCCGGGCGAGCCGAGGCGGGATCCCGGCTCGATCGTCGCTCCCGGTTCGATGGAGAAGTCGTGCCCGACGACGCTGCCCGCCCCTATCTGCGCCTTCGGTCCAACCGTCACGCGGCTGGCGAGGATTGCCTGCTCGATTACGGCGCCCGAGCCCACGCTGACGCGATCCCACAGCACCGATTCGCGAATGACCGCGCCCGCCCCGACGCTGCAGCCTGAGCCGAGCACCACGTTGGGCCCGACCCTGGCGCTGGCATCGACGACGACGTCGCCTGCAGCGTGAACTGGGGGAACGACGCCCGGATGGCCTTGCAGCGCCTCTCTCCCTTCGCCGGTAATTCCCAGCTCGACGAGCAGCGGCATCGTTCCACTGAGGATATCCCGGTGCGCGGCAAGGTACTGCTCCGGCCTCCCGAGATCGAGCCAATAGTCGTCAGTCGTGTACGCGTAGAGCGCTTTGCCGGCGGCGATCACTTGCGGAAACGTTTCGTGCTCGATCGAAACCTTGCGGCCGGCGGGAATGTAGTCGAGGATCTCTCGCTCGAGAAGATAGGTCCCCGCGTTGATTTCGTCGGTGGGCTCTTCGCCTTTGGGCGGTTTCTCAATGAAGGCGCTGACTTTCCCGCTGGCATCGTGCACCACGCAGCCAAATGGCGACGGATCGTCGACGCGGATCAAGTGCAGCGTTCCCATACCGCCTTTGCGTTGATGGTATTCCCGCATCGCGGGCAGATCGAGGCTCGTGAGGATGTCGCCGTTGAGCACAAAAAACGGGCCGGTGATGTGCTGCTCGACGTTCTTGAGCGCGCCGGCCGTTCCAAGCGGCGTCTCTTCGATCGCATAGGTCACCTTCATCCCGAGGCGCGAGCCGTCGCCGAGGTAGTCCACAATCGCTTGCGGCATATAACCCGCGGCAAGAATCACGTCACGAATGCCGGCCGCAAAGAGACGCTCCATCGTTCGCGCCAAGAACGGCACGTTCACGATGGGCACCATCGGCTTCGGGGTGCCGTACGTGAGCGGCCGAAGGCGCGTTCCCTCGCCCCCGACGAGCACTATTGCTTGCACGCCAACGTTAGTTCGGCGTTCACGGGGCGGCTACTTGCCGGAAACACTTCTTTAATGCCATACGGTTGGCACACCGCGTTTCTAGCATCGTGGTATGCCAAGAAAACTACACGATTGGAAAGCCATTCAAGCGTATCACGACGAGGGACACGGCTTTGTCGAGTGCGCGCGCAGCTTTGGGTTTACGCACACGGCTTGGATCAAAGCGATACAGCGCGGTAAGTTGCAGGTGGCGCCGTCTCTGTTTCCAGATCGACGAAGGAAGTTCAATTGGGGCCAAATTCAAGACTACTATGATCAGGGCTACACCTATCGGGAGTGCAGGATGCGGTTTAACTTTTGCGCCGCGTCATGGACGAATGCCGTGCGCCGAGGCGAGATCCGGCCGTAGGCGTTTGGCATGCCGATCTCAGAGCTACTCTCCAGCCCAAAGAGGAACCGCAAGCACCTCAAGATGAGGCTCGTAAGAGCCGGCTTACTAGGGAGTACCTGCCACTCGTGTGGTCTAAAGGACTGGCACGGGCGCCCGCTCAGTCTGCACCTGGACCACATAAATGGTGTACGGAACGACAACCGGCTCGAAAACCTTCGGATGCTCTGCCCAAACTGCCACAGCCAAACGCCGACCTACGGCGGCCGAAATACCAGACTACGCCGCTTGCAAGAGCCCGCGGGGGTCGTGTAGTATACTTCGTCGCTGGCATTCCGGGTTAGCCAAGTCTGGTAAGGCACCTGACTCTGAATCAGGCATTTCGGTGGTTCGAATCCATCACCCGGAGCCACGGCCCCATCTTCTAGTGGCCTAGGATGCCGCCCTCTCACGGCGGTGACGCGGGTTCGACTCCCGCTGGGGCTATGAAAACTTCATATACCATAAGGCTTTTTCACGGCACCTGAAGCTCTGTGCATCAAAAGTGCATCAAACACGGAGCCTCTCTTCATTTAGAATCAGAGGACCAGGCGGCCAAAGGTGTCCGTCGCATCGGCATGTCTGTCGGAGTAGACCTGCAGATACCTCGACGCGGTGACGTCTATCGACGCATGGCCGAGCCGTTGACTGACGACATCCGTGTAACGCTGAGGCGCCGATTCGAGAGAGACGGTTTCGCATTAGCTCTCGGCAGATAACCGGGCGCCACCGGACTTCGATATGCTGTCCCGTCACCCACCGGAAATCAGCCGAAAGCACAGGCGCGATCACGGCGCCCACGTCGTCCGCTTCGCCGAGGCGTCCAAGTGCAGTAATTCCGGCGATCTGGTCAGCGATCCCCGGATACTTTTCGTAGGCGTCGCCGCCGATGCGAGTGCGGGTGGCGCCCGGCGCGACGGAGTTGACGCGGATCGGGCGGCGGCTGAATTCTTTGGCCGTACGCTACCGTCGCGATCTACGACGACGGCAAGAAGATTCTGCACGGGTACGCGAAGGGCGTGCCGAGTGACGAGGACGATGCTTGCCTACGAATGCGGGGGCAAGGCTCCTTCAAAGTCGCTCACCGACCCGGTCGTCAAGTATTTGCCGGCCGAAGTCGGCAAGCACGGCGACACCATCAAAGAAGTCACTCCGCCGGCATACTACCATTACCGCCAGCGCTGCTGCTGCCGCTGCAGCCGGTCGCGACGAGGATGGCTGCCCAATTGGCGCTGAGTTCATCGATATAGATGTGGAGCTACTGCCGAAACCCTTCCGCGAAGACGTAAGAACTGGAGCCCACCGCCGCTCCGATCGGATGCTGTAGACCATTGGTAATCGTTACCGTGGAGGCGTGCCCCGTCAGGTCGATTACGGTGACGTAACCAGCAGTACCGACGGGTGAGCCGGAGAGCGAACCCGCGCTTGGAATAGCTAAGAGCTGGTTATCGGTCGTCAGAAAGAGCGGTACATTGAAAGTACCGGGTACCTTGCCTGAATACGACCATCCATAGGATACGCTAGAATATATCGCTATGTCGTTATTGCAAGGGTCCGACGCGTACAGCTTCCCGGCCGTATCGAATGCCAGGCCCCAGGCTTGTTGGTTATTCGAGAGCGATACCTGCATCCACAGCGTTGGAAGAAGATTTTCTGCAACCTGGTACGTACTGCCAGCGCACCCGCCATTCGGAGGGATGGCCGTGAGACTGCTAGCCGATGCGAAGAACGTTCCCTGCGAACCCGCAGGGTCCACTGCGATTCCGTCGTTGGCGCCCAGCCCGCTGATGCCCAGCACCGGCGTGCCGTTCCCCGTAGCGTATTCCATAATTTGTCCCTGGTCCGCAACGTAGAGCGTGCCATCCGAGACCGTCACGTTAACGGGGTTGTAAAGTCCTTTCGAGTAGGTTTGAATGAGCGAAGTGCCCCCTGGCGCGAACTCTAAGACGTTGCCCGCACTTCCGTTTGCGACGTAGACATTGCCGGATGGGTCGACGGCAACGCCCGCGACGTTAACGAGGCCTTGCGTGATCGTCCGAATGGGGGCTGGGTTCTGCACACCCTCTGGATAGACCAGCAACTGCGAGGAGCCTTGCTGGGTCCGATTGGACACGTAAACGTACCGCACCGCAGCATTCGCATTCGCGTTCGCGCGCCGGCGTTCCGAACGGATAGCCGGACGTACGCTCGACCTCGGCGGTGTAACGTTCTGCTGTATCGGTGCAGAGGGCATGAAGGCGGACTGCGACTCGCCGCCACTGCAGCCGGCGAGCATCGCTGCGGCTGTGTAAACGTATAATTTCAGTTGCATTGCACTTTTCCTTGAAACATCGCGTTGCGAATAGCCACGCGTTGGGTGTCGGTCAGGTCCGAATCGTTGGAAAGGTCGTCGATCACCATGTGAAAGACGTATGCTTCCTGTACGGTTGGAGCTTCGTTGCACGGCATTTCCAAATATCGAACGAAGAATCGAACGCGCCATGCGATTTCGGGATTGCTGAGTGAGTGAAGGGTTCCGTTTGCGCGCTCGCAAGCGACGAACTCGTCAAAGCTCGCGACGAACGCTTTGCACCCGATGGGCGATGCCTGCGTCGACTTGGCTGCAGAGTTTGGCTGCATCGCCGTGGAGGGTGCGAACTGCAGCGCTGATTCCCGATTGCTGCAACCCGCTACCATCGTGGCGCCTATAGCCCCAGCCATTGCCCAGCGACGTATTAGAAAGCTTAGGTTTTCCATGGGGCAATCATCGCGCGGACCGGAGATCGCCAGAACGTACACCCGGACAAGTCATCCGCACATCTCGTCGATCGGGTTTGTGAGGATGTCGCCGATGGCGGCGCGAAGCCCAATTTCGTGGAGGACGAGGGGCGAGTTTCTGGCTCGTCGGACTTCGGGGCACTTCTGCGACGCTACCGACGCGCCGCCGGGCTCTCGCAAGAAGCCCTCGCCGAGCGTGCGCGGATAAGCACGGAAGGCGTTAGCGCGCTAGAGCGCGGGTATCGTCGCTCGCCCCAGCGTGAGACACTTGCGCTCTTGGCGGGAGCGCTGGCGCTCGATGGCGAGCAGCGCCGTGATTTTGAGGCAGCCGCCAAACGCGCTGGGCTCGCTCGCCGCGGTGGCGCTTCGGGTACCGCCGGTCCTTGGATAGAGTCCGGAGGCTCGGCGCTCCCGTTCGCGTTGAGCAGCTTCGTCGGGCGAGAAACGGAGCTCGAAGAGATCGCGACGCTCGTGCGCCAGCATCGCCTCGTCACGCTCACGGGGACGGGTGGCGTCGGGAAGACGCAGACGGCGTTGCAGGTCGGGAGCGCTTTGGGCGATACGACGGACGGCGCGGTCTGCTTCATCGCGCTCGCACCGATCGGCGATCCGTCCTTTGTGGTTTACACCGTCGCGTCGGCGCTTGGCATACGGCCGGCGCCGGATCAACCTCCGCTACAGTCGCTGCTCGCCTATCTCAAGAGCAAGGCACTCCTGTTGATTCTGGACAACTGCGAGCACGTCATTACTGAGGCCGCGAGCGTTACCAATATTCTGCTGTCACACTGCGCACGCGTTCGCATCTTGGCCACGAGCCGTGAGCCGCTCAAAGTCTCTGGCGAGCACACCTACCGGCTACCATCGCTGAGCCTGCCGGCGGCAATCGCGCTCTTTACCGATCGTGCGAGCGCGGCCGACCACAATTTTGTGCTCACCGGCGAAAACGCGTCGATCGTAGCCGATCTGTGCCGGCATTTGGACGGCATTCCCCTTGCCATCGAACTGGCAGCCGCACGAGTGAGCCTGTTATCCGTGAAAGCGATCGCCGAGAGGCTCGGCGATCGCTTTCGAATTCTTACCGGCGGCGAACGCACGGCATTCCCACGACAGCAGACGATGCGAGCGGCCATCGACTGGAGCTACGATCTGCTTTGTGAGCCCGAGCAGCGGCTCTTCGAAAGGCTTTCCGTCTTCGCCGCCGGCTGCATGCTCGCCGCGGCCACGGCGCTCTATGCGACCGAAGATGTCACCGAAGACGACGTGTTGGAAGTGCTTTCGTCGCTGGTAGATAAATCGTTGGTCGTCGCCGATTTCGAAGGGAACCAGGCACGTTATCGACTCCTGGAATCCTTTCGGGAGTACGCGCGCGAGAAGCTCAAGGCGCGTGGCGAGGAGCACTTGATTGCCAACCGCCATGCTCTCGCGTACCTTGCGATGCAGCTGCGCGAAATTGAAGTACTGGATCGAAACGAACTAGACAACTGGCAGGCGGCTATGCAGTGGGCGCTGGGCGAGCGCGGCGACGTACTGCTGGGGCAACGACTCGCCGCATCCTTTCCAGCCAGCGTCATGCCGATTGAGGGACGGCAATGGGTCACCCTGGCCCTCGATCTGGTTGACGGACGAACTCCGACGGAAGTCCTGGCAGGCCTTACGCAGAGAAAGGCGACCGTTGCCTTTACTCTTCGCGAGTACAAGGCGGCGGTAGCGAGCTGCGAAGACGCTCTCGCCCTGTACCGCGAGATCGGCAGCTGGCGGGAAGTCGTCCGCGCACAGGATATGGCGGGTTACGCTCTTACCTCACTTGGACGAGTTGCCGAGGCGAAGGTGCTCATCGGAGAAGCGCTAGCGACTGCTCGCGAAATTGAGGATCGCCGGTCCATCGCGTGGAGTCTGCGATGCCTGGCGTATGCTAGCGGAAAAGCCGGCGATTTTGTCGCTGCTCGCAACTACCTTACCGAAGTGCTCCCGATTTATGAATCGGACTTTCATGAGGTCGACCTGGCATATGCCCTCAACGATCTAGGCATGTACGAATTCTGCGCGGGCGACACCGAACTCGCACTCGGGCGCGCGACAAAGGTGTACGAGATCGGGTGCGCCGCTCACGATACGCGATGCATCGCCTCGGCGCTGAACGCGATGTCGGTCTATCTGCTGGCGTTGGACCGGTACAATGAGGCCGAGGATCGCGCGCGCGAGGGGCTCGACATCGCGTCCGAGCACCACTTGGATGTTGTTGCTGCTTACACCCTACAGCACCTCGCGGCGATTTCAACCCTACGGCCACGGGAAGTTGAATCCGATCGCTACGAGGCATTCGCGCGCGCGGCCCGGGTCCAAGGCTTCGTCGATGCGCGACTTACAGCTATGGGATCGGCGCAGCTGATTACGCAAGAGTGGGAACGCGATCGAGTTATCGCTGCGTTGCGCGATGCCATTGGAGCCAACACGCTCGCGGATCTGATCGCCGGCGGTGCGGCACTGACGCAGGAACAGGCGATCGGCGAAGTGTCAACGACCTAAATCGAATAGTTCCACGGATTCCAAAAGAGCGAAACCGGCGACGGATCGAAGCCTCGCAGATCGGCACTGTACACCAAGGGTTCGCGGAGGAAGCCGATTACAATCGTCGGAACGTCGCGCGTCAGTTGCTGCTGCGCTATGACGTAATCGCGTTTACGACGCTGTCGGTCAACGGTCTGCAGCGCATCGTTCATCGCGGCGGTGGCCACGGGGTTGCGCCATTGCAGCGTGTTCTGTCCGCGTGGCGCGAGATTGTTGCCGGAGTAGAGAGCGCTGTGATCTGGATCGGGCCCACTCGTCGAGCTCTGGATTGCGACGTCATAGTGACCGCCTTGCAGAATGTCCGCCGGAGAGTCGTCAAAGAAGAGGTTGTGAGAATAGTTCTTGATTTCGGCGTCCACGCCGACCTCGCGCCATTGGCTCTGAACGAGGGTTTGCACGGCCACTTCGCCCTTATACTCCGCGCAAGCGCTAAAGGAGAGCTCCATTCGCTGGCCGTTCTTCACGCGAATTCCGTCTGCCCCGGCCTTCCAACCGTCTGCATCGAGAATAGCGCGAGCTCGTTGGGGATCGTAGGGATGGCGCGTGACGTCGTTCGTGTAGGCCCACGAGAGCCGCGGGCTTTGGTCGGTTTCAGCGGGAATCGGCAGGCCGTGTAGCAGCTTCGCGATGATCCCTTTGCGATCGGTGGCGTAGGCCAGCGCGACCCGCACGTTGCGATCGGCGGCGATCGGGCGCTTGAGATTGAAGTCGATGTGCGTCCACGCAAACTCTTCATCGCGCCTCGCAATGAAGCCGTTCCTGCGATCGGCGGCGAGCGCTGCAAATCTTGGCCAATCAATCGCCGAACCCAGCAGCATGTCGACGTCGTGCACCTGCAGCGGCATCGTGACGTTTTCCGCGGGAAGAATTTTGAACACGACTTCGTGAAGACGTGGTGCGCCAAGGTAGAAGTCTTGATTTGCCGCCACGCGAACTTCCTGACCGCGTTTCCAAGCAACGACCTTGAACGGCCCGCTCCCAATCGGTAACGCATTGTAGGGAGCCGTGTTGAAGGAACCTTTGTCATCGTTGTACCTGGCCAGAATGTGCGCGGGCAAAATCGGAACGCTGCCGGCAGCGCTCCAGAGCTGCTGCAGGTACAGCGCGGAGGGCTTTTTCATGTGAATCGTGGCGACGTAAGGGTTCGAGCAATCTATGCTGCGGATATCACTGTACCCGTCGGTAGAAGCCACGTTGTTGTGTGGATTCATAACCGCCTGCCAGGTAAACCGTAGATCTTCGCAGCTCAACGGGCGACCGTCTTGCCACGTCATGTTGCGCCGCAGTTTGTACTTGAGCGTCAAGCCGTCATGGCTGACGTCGCCGTTTGCAACGGTCGGGACTTCGCGCAACGCATCGGGAACGGGGTGCGCCTTACCGTCGTAGCGGATTGCCCACGAATAAATGAACATTGAGATGGTGAGCGTAGGTTCGCGCGGATAGATTGCCGGGTTAAGACTCTTCGGATCGGCGAAGATCGCGTAGCGGAAGACTCCCGGTACCGTCCAAGGATGTCGACCGCCGATTGTACGGTCTGTTGCCGCTTTGCTGCAACCGGCGAGGACGATCGCAGCTACCAGGGCGAGTTTAGCGCCAGCCTTCATCTTCAAAAAACGGGAAAGCTGCCACTTCCGGCTTCTCGAGGTCTGCCGCGAGAAGCGCAACGCCAACCCTCCCCTTAAAAAGGCTGTGGGGCTTCTCCGAGTTTTGAACGATCGCAAGTGCAGCACGATCGGACAGTTTGCCGGCGCGCCCCAGCCAGGCAGCATCGTCCCCTAAATGACGCGCTAACGCGATGAGCGCGTAACCGCGACCCGCCTCGCCGCAGCAAAGGCTGCCGTTCCCGTCGCCCGCCTCCCACGCGTTCCAGGCGGCACCGATTGCAAGATCGAGGAAACGCTGCTCTTTGAACTGGCGGTGCGCCAACGTAAAAAGGTGAACGAATCCGGCGCTTCCGTTACACCAGCCCGGCATCGTGCCAAGGTCGACGCCGTGGTCGTTCCAGCGCCAGCGCACGCCGCGATCCCAGGGTTCGGCGACGTCGGCAAGCTCGTAGACGCGCCGCTCGATGCCCTTCGGCCGCGCATGGCCGAACGTGCTGCAGAAGCGAAGCGACGCATAAACGTAGCCGCACCAACCGTGTGCCATGCCGAGGTTCGCCCGCTGCAGCGCAAGCGGACGCATTGTGTCGAGCTCGCTCCAGAGGGCGTCAAGCATCCGGCCACCCGAGCGTGCAAGTTCGGCGCGTTCGGGAGCGTCGTCCGGCAGAACGTCGCCGAGCAACGCGGCCCCCAGAAGAACACCGCTGCGACCCAGCGTGAGGTCACGATTTGCGTGCCTGGCGCCCTCCAGCGAGAACCGTGCGAAGCGCGCAGCAGCTTGGCGTGCCGTGACGACGTCGCCCTGTGCGTTCGCGACCAGTGCGCGCATTGCGGCTAAGCCGCTCGCCGTGTGAAACGGCGTGATTGTGCCGACAATTTCAGCGGTCAAATCGCTCGCTGGGTCTAGGAACGCTTCAGGAGACTCCACACTGCTCTCGGCAAAAGAGAGCCACATGTCGGACGCGGCGAGATACGCCGCGCTGTCGCGAAGAAGCGCGAGCCTGTAGAGCGCGCACGCTATTCCGGCAGTCCCAAAGAAAAGCGAAGCATTGGGGACGCTGATATCCTTTGCACCAAGGGAGCCGTCTACAGAGAACTCTGCGGAGACGCGGTCGAGAAGAGCGCGTGCAGCGGAAGGGCTAGTCGAGCGCGGCGAAGCTTCGGTCATCACCTTGACCTCGGCGAGCGCGGCCGCCATCGCGTCCATCGACGAATAGCGCTCTAGTGGGGCTTTTGAAAGTGCTTGCTCAAGAACCGCTTCGAGCTCTGGCCACGGTACGGTCCCTCGAGCAGCAAACGGTCGCGGTGATTCGGTAGCGATCTGCCCGAACAACGTTTCTCGCTCGAGGGAAAAATCGAGGTACTGGGTGCCTGTTGCGAGCGAGTAGAGGAGGGCCGCGACGGCATATTGCTCCCCTGCAGGGCTGGCGGGACATGAGCGGCCATCAAGGGCCGCAGCGGCGAACTCAGGTTCGTAAAAGAAACTAACTCCGGCGCGCTCTGACGTTGGAGGCATGTCACCGTCGGGGATAGTCGACGCAGCAACGCCGAAGTCGAGCAATAGGACGTTGCCCGTTGGCCCTACCCACACGTTACGCGGGTGGACGTCGCCATGGACGAACCCGCGCGCGTGAAGATGCACGTAGCATGCGACGATCTCGCGACAAAGAGCAAGGATGGCGCTCCGATCGTTGGCAAACCGTAGCTCCCGCGCGTAAGCCTCGGAGCTTATTCCCGGACACCACTCTATTGCAAGATACTGTCGCGCGTCATGCACGCCGATCTCGATGAGGCGCGGAGCGATCGTGCCGTCCAGGGCCTCCAGTACAATCGCCTCGCGCCGCAGCAGGGCGCCGGCACCTAATGATGGCACTTGTGAGCCCGGCCGTTCGATCTTGAGAACGGCTATCTGCGTGCCATTCTTCACTTGATGAACCTCGGAATCGTCTAGCAGCTGAATGGGCTCGGTGACTTCCCAGGTTCCCACAAGCTCTCC
>Ga0187863_10000706_pt1 | contig 28087 bp, 30 predicted proteins | sample June2016WEW_11_1_FD_132975 | JGI IMG/M metagenome (GOLD analysis project Ga0187863, IMG submission 132975) | Peatland microbial communities from SPRUCE experiment site at the Marcell Experimental Forest, Minnesota, USA - June2016WEW_11_10 | ecosystem: Environmental > Terrestrial > Soil >...
CCGAACGCCGGTATCCCGCAGGACACGTCGCCCAAGGTCTGCCAGCCAAACGCATCGCCGGCGGTGCGCGCGTGTAAGATCCACGCATGGCGAACGAAGACTGGCTTAGGAAAGTCGACAACGAGCGCGTCCGACCGGACCCGCGGTATTGTTCCCGTCAGCGGGAGATTTGCGGCATCCCACGAGTACCAGCCGCCGTCGGTATCCGCGACCATCGTCGCAGAAACGATCGTTCTTGGAGATTCCGACTCTAAGGTAAACACGAGGCCCGCCGACCTGCCGGCCGCGTCGGCCGCCGCCGCGGGCACGTATGCAACCGTGGCAGGACAAAACTCCGTTCGCGCTTCGGCCTTCGCCCCGCACACCAGGAGAAACGTAGCCGTCGCGACGCCTGCACGAATCATGGCACGCCCCATTTCAATCCATCAGGCTCCAGCTACTTCCGGGCGCAGGATTTTGCCGGACGTAGCCGAGTAGGAGCAATAGTGGCCATTAAGCCTGAAGCGCAATCAAAGCTCCCCTCCTCGTTCGAGCGTCACGGGCTAACGGACGAGCAGCTCATCGCGATCTTTCGCACGATGCTGATGCAGCGCACCCTCGAGAACCGCGGCTTTCAGCTCAATCGCCAGGGAAAGATTCCGTTTGCATCCGCCAGCGAAGGCCACGAGGCCGTGCAAGCCGGAGCCGCCATGGCCTTCGAACGCGGCAAGGATATCCTCGTGCCGTACTATCGCGATCTCGGACTGGCGTTGGGCATAGGCGTCACGCCGTATGAGGTGCTGCTTTCGCTCTTCGCCCGCGCCGCCGACCACTCGGCGGGGCGGCAGTTTCCGCACCACTATGCCAGCCGCCGTCTCGGCCTTCACACGATCAGCTCGATCATTGCCGCGCAGCTCCCGCACGCCGTCGGCGCCGCGTTCGCGCTGCAGTACCGCGGTGAAGCCGGCCGAGCGGTTCTTACGACCTTTGGTGATGGAGCGACGAGCGAAGGCGAGTGGCACGAGTCCGTCAACTTTGCCGCGGTACATAAGCTCCCAATCGTATTTCTTTGCGAGAACAACGAATGGGCGATCTCCACGCCCCTGGCGCGGCAGATGGGTCAGCCCGACGTCTACAAGCGTGCCGAGGGCTACGGACTTCCTGGAGCACCCGTGGACGGAATGGACCCCATCGCCTGCTACGAGGCCGTCGACGAAGCGATGCAGCGGGCTCGCTCCGGCGGCGGCCCGTCCCTGGTCGAAGCCAAGTGCTATCGCTTTCTCTCGCACACGACCGACGACGACGATCGAACCTACCGTTCGCCCGACGAGGTCAAGGCGCGCCGCAAGGACGACCCCGTGCCGTGCTTCGAACGCCTGCTGGCCGAGCACGGCGTCCTGAACGCCGAGCAGGCGGAAGCATTGAAGCGTTCCGTCCTCGAAGAGACCAACGACGCCACGGACCGGGCCGAAGCGATGGCCTATCCCGACGCAGCCGACCTTTACGAGAAGGTCTACGCCGAAGGCTGTGAGCCGTGGATCGTTTGACGAGCGGAATGGTAAAAACGATGGCTACGACGGATCTACGAACGGGAAGTCTCGAGCGCCACGGATTGAGCGACGAACAGTTGCGCGGCATGTTCCGCAACATGCTCTTGCAGCGGCAGCTCGACAACCGAGGATTTCAGCTCAATCGGCAGGGCAAGGTTCCCTTTGCTCTGGGCAGCGAAGGGCACGAAGCGTTGCAAGCGGGCGCAGCAATGGCCTTTCATCGCGGGCACGACATTCTTGCGCCGTACTATCGGGATCTCGGGCTCTGCCTCGGCATCGGCCTCTCGCCATTCGAAATCATGCTTTCGATCTTCGCCCGGGCCGACGATCACAATGGCGGACGCCAGTTCCCCAATCACTACTCGTCAAAAGCCGCCGGCCTGATGTCGTTCTCGTCGATTCTTGCGGCCCATTTGCCGCACGCCGTCGGCGCCGCCTATGCGATCAAGTATCGCGGTGAAACCGGGCGCGCGGTCTTGGCCACCTGCGGTGACGGAACGACCAGCGAAGGCGAGTGGCACGAATCCATGAACTTCGCCGCGGTGCACAAGCTGCCGTTCGTGATGTTGGTCGAGAACAACGAGTGGGCGATTTCCACGCCGCTGGACAAACAGATGGCGCAGCCCGAGATTTGGAAGCGCGCGGCCGGATACGGCATGCCGGGCCGGCGTTTCAACGGCTTCGATCCAATCCAAACCTACGCCGCGGTAAAGGAAGCGATGGACCGCGCGCACGCCGGCGAAGGGCCGACGCTCGTCGAGGGGACCTGCTATCGCTACCTCGCGCACTCGACCGATGACAACGATCTCACTTATCGCACCCGCGAGGTCGTGCAAGAACGTCGCAAAGACGACCCGGTGCCGGCCTTCGAAGCGCTGCTGCTCGAGCACGGTATCGTAACGGCCGACGGCGTCGCGGCGATGCGCCAAGACGTCTTGCGCGAAACCAACGAAGCGACGGATGCGGCCGAGGCGCTGCCCTATCCCGAACCCGCCGATCTCTACAAACACGTCTACGAAGGAGCTTGGGAACCGTGGCAGTCGTAAGCAGCACAAGCTCGACGGTGATGAACAACGTCGAGGCGGTTCGCGCGACGCTCTACGAAGCGATGAAGAACGACGAGCGCACCGTGATTCTCGGCGAGGACGTCGGCGCCCGCGGCAACGTCTTTTTGATCACGAAGGACTTCATCGGCGAGTTCGGCGAGCGGCGCGTCATCGATACCCCGATCGCCGAGGCGTCGATCGTCGGCATTGCAGTCGGCATGGCGATGGAAGGCTTGCGTCCGATCGCAGAAATTCAGTTCGCGGACTTCATCTATCCGTCGTTCAACCAGATCGTCGGCGAGGCCGCGAAGATTCGCTATCGTTCAAACGGCGAATACACCTGTCCGCTGGTCATTCGTACGCCCTATGGCGGCGGCGTTCGCGGCGCGCTCTCCCACTCCGTCTCCATCGAAGCGCTCTTCTATCACGTTCCCGGCCTAAAAATCGTCGCGCCGGCGTTTCCCGACGACGTCAAGGGTCTGCTCAACGCCGCCATCGACGATCCCGACCCGGTGCTCTTTTTGGAGCACAAGAAAACCTATCGGCTGATCAAAGGCGAGGTGCCCGACGGTCACTATACGATTCCGCTGGGGAAGGCCAACGTTCGCAAAGCGGGGACGCAGTTGACGGTCGTCTCGTACGGGCTGTACCTGCACTGGGCGCTCGAAGCGGCCGAACGCTTAACGCAAGAGGGCCTGTCGGTCGAGGTGCTCGATCTTCGATCGATTCGCCCGATGGACAAGACCGCGATCCTCAATAGCGTCGAGAAGACCCGCAAGCTGCTGATCGTTCACGAAGACAACAAATTCGGCGGCATCGGCGCTGAGATTAGCGCCATGGTCGCCGAAGAGGCGCTCTTCTCGCTCGATGCGCCAATCCGGCGCCTGTGCGGCCCCGACGTGCCGTCCATGGGTTACGCGATGCCGCTCGAGGAAGAGTTCATGTCGTCGCCCGCTGAAATGGCCGATGCAATGCGCGCAATGGTGAAGTTCTAAGCATGGCAACGACGATAACGATGCCGCAGCTCGGTGAAACCGTCACCGAGGGAACCGTGGCCCAATGGCTCAAAAGCGTCGGCGACTCGGTCGACAAGTACGAAGACTTCGTCGAGGTCTCGACCGACAAAGTCAACGCCGGCGTTCCGTCGCCGGTGACCGGGACGATTCGCGAGTTGTTGGTCAAGGAAGGTGAGACGGTCGCGACGGGCACGCCGATCGCAGTCATCGATGAAGTTGGCGCGGCAGCGACTGCCCCACCCGCGGCAGCGACTGCCCCACCCGCGGCGTCGACCGCTCCGGCTGCGCCCGCCGGCCCGGCACCGCAGGCTGCGCAGCCTTCCCCTCCCGCGCCCTCGCCCAACGGTTCGCCCGCGCCCGCCGCGTCCTCCCTATCCGAACTCGAGCTCGAAGGTGCGCTGCGTGGCGCATCGCCGGCGGTTCGACGATTGGCTCGCGAGCATCGCATCGACATTCGCGCGATCAAAGGCAGCGGCTCGAATGGTCGCGTTACCGCCGACGACGTGCTTGCCGCGGCACGCACCGGCGCGCCGGCGCCTTCCGCGCCTGCGGCCGCTGCGACGGTTCCGCCGGGCACTCGCACCTCGACCTACGCGCAACCGATTCCGGGAACGACCGTATCTCTCTCGCAAGCGCGCAAAATCATCGCCGAACGCATGGTCGAGAGCAAGCACACCGCGCCGCATGCGTGGTCGATGGTGCAGATCGACGTGACCAACGTCTGGAAGTGGCGCGCGCGCGAGAAGGATCGCTTCGAACGCGAGACGGGTTACAAGCTCACGCTGCTGCCCTTCTTCATCCGCGCGGTCGTCGAATCGCTGGCAGCATTTCCGCTGATGAACGCGCGCTTCGTGCCCGCGACGGCCGGCGGTCAGCCGAGCATCTACGTAAACGATGAGGTGAACATCGGCATCGCGATCGGTCTGCCGGCCAATCTCGTCGTTCCGGTCGTCCGCGGCGCCGACAAGCTTTCGATCAAGGGGCTCGCGATCAAGGGTGGTGAGTTGATCGACAAGGCGCGCAAGAACAAACTCGGCGTCGACAATCTCGCCGGCGGCACCTTTACCGTCAACAACAACGGCGCAAACGGCTCGTGGGCCTCCGCGCCGATCATCAACGGCGGCCAAGCCGGCATCGTCACGATGGAGACGGTCGTCAAGACGGTCGTCGTGCGCGATGACGACTCGCTGGCGATCCGCAGCATGATGAACTCCTGTCTGTCGCTCGATCATCGCGTCGTCGATGGTTCCGTCGCCAGCGGCTTCCTCGCCGAACTCAAGCGGCGACTTGAAGCGATGGGTCCGCAGGGAGAACTGTAAGCGGAACTTCGTAAGCATTTCCGCTTCGAAGCGGCGCATGCGCTTCCGCATCACGAGGGGAAGTGCAAACGCATGCACGGGCATTCATACCGATTGGAGGTCGCGATCCGCGGCCCGCTGCAGACGCAAGGGCCGGCCAGCGGCATGGTCGAGGATTTCGAGACGATCGAAGGCATCGTCGAGCAACGCGTTGTGCGCCGCCTCGATCACCAAACGCTCAACGATATCGTCGAGAACCCAACTGCGGAAAACGTGTTGCTCTGGATCTGGCGACAGCTCGACGGGCACCTACGCGGCTTCGAGGAGGCGGTCCTCTGGGAAACCCCCCGCTCCTGCGCCGTGCTGCGGCGTGGAATCGCTCAGCACAGCTCCGGCGAAGGGCAAGCAGGTGTGTCATTCTGAGCGCAGTCGAAGAATGACACGAATCTAACTTCGAGCATGTTGCAACTAGCGGAAATCTTCTACAGCATCCAGGGCGAAGGAATGTGGACCGGGACGCCGGCAATCTTCGTGCGGCTAGCGGGGTGTAATCTCGCCTGCGATTTCTGCGATACCGATTACGCGATCAAGCGCTTCGCAACGGTAGAGGACGTCGTCGCGGAGGTTGGGGAAATCGGCGGCGACTGCCCGATGGTGATTCTCACCGGCGGCGAACCACTCGCCCAAGCCGAAACGCCCGCGTTGATCGAAGCACTCCGAAGCGATAGCCGCCGGGTGCATATCGAGTCGAATGGAACGATCTACGCTGACCTACCCGCCGACGTCTGGCTCTGCGTCTCGCCGAAAGAACGCGTCGATGCACGGATGGCGGCCCGCGCGAACGAAGCCAAGTTGATCGTCGACGCACGTGTGCCGGAACAATACCTCTCGCTCTTTGCCGCCATGCCGACCATCTTGCTTCAGCCCGAAGGCAACAAACCCGGCAACGTCGCGCTCGCACTAGAGTATGCGAAGGCGCATCCGCAGCGCTTTCGCCTCTCGCTGCAAACGCACAAGTTCATCGGCGTACCATGATTCTGCTCTGCTGCGCCGTCGGCGCTGAGCTTCGCTTCTGGAAAGACCGCGACGGCGTCGACCAACTCGCGTTCGGCGTCGGTCCGGTCGAGGCCGCGGCAGCAGTTGCCACGGCACTCGCGAACCGCGATTATCGCTTCGTGGTAAACGCCGGGCTTGGCGGCGCGTTTCCCGGCGCCGCGAAGATTGGCGATGGCGTGATCGTTGGCGAAGACATGATGGACCTCGGACTCGAAACCGGCGAGCCGATTTCGCTGCCGCCCGGCGAACGCGTCGTCGACCGCGCACGTTCCGATGTAACGATAGTCGGAAAGTTGCGCGCGCGCGGCTTCGCCGTGCTGACCGGCGTTACGGTTGCGAGCGTGACGGCCACCGACGAAACGGCTTCGCGGCTGGCCGGCCGCGGCGCGCAGGTCGAATCGATGGAAGGTTTTGCCGTGTTGCGCGCGGCCGAACGCGCGGGCGTTCGTGCGATCGAAGTGCGCGGCATCTCCAATCGCTGCGGTGCACGCGAGCGCAGCGGCTGGGATTTCGCGGCCGGCGCGGCTGGACTGCAGCACGTCGTCGAGGTGCTGTTCGACGTGCTCGACGAACCTACAACGACCTAACTCTCACAGCCCGGTGGTCGCCAGTCCGGTGACATCTCGCTGCATTTTGTAACCGCTGCCGGCGGTCCCGCCGGTGCGCTTGTCTTTGCGCACGGTAGGCTCTTCCAATTATCGCTGCGCGACGCCGCGAGGGCTGCGAAGAAACGCGTGGCGGTGTCTCTTGGAATGGTAAATCCCCTGGGAGCAGAGGTCGCGGTAGCGATGGAAGCCGCACCGTCGGAACGCACGACGATTCGGTATGCGTGCGAGTTGCGGGAACCGTCAATGACGGCGATATCAAGCGGAGCCGCAGCTAGGAGCACGACGGCGGCGCAGGCTGTGAAAACTCGCGCTACGGATTTCACGACACGCACCTTCAGCACAGCCAAGTACCTTCCCCACCGCGCTAAGGTTCCTCTTTGAGGCCATAGAGAAGATTTTTGCAGCGCCTCGAAGAGGCCGGTAATGGCCGCCTACACACTCGCCTATTCCCCCTGCCCGAACGACACCTACATCTTCGGCGCGCTCACCAATGGCTTGCTCACCGATGCGCCACAGGTCAGCGCTCACCTGGCCGACATCGAAGAGCTCAACACCGCCGCAGCCCAGGGGCGCTACGAGCTGACGAAGGTCAGCTACGGTGCAATACCGTTCCTAATGGATCGCTACCGCATTCTACCGTCGGGCGGCGCGCTCGGGCGCAACTGCGGCCCGCTCCTGGTTGCGCGTCCCGCCGGCTCGCCGCAACTCTTCGCCGACTTTGCGCGTAGGCGAATTGCGATCCCAGGCGAGCGAACTACCGCATTTATGTTGCTCCAGCTCGCGCTGGGCTCGCGCCCGAAGACGGTTCAGATGCGCTTCGACCGTATCGTAGACGCCGTCGCAAAGGGTGAGGTGGATGCGGGACTTATCATTCACGAATCCCGTTTCACCTACCGGGATGCCGGCTTGATCTCGATCGCGGACATGGGTGAGTGGTGGGAGACGATGACGATCTTGCCGGTTCCGCTCGGCGCTATTTTGGTGCGCAACGACATCGGCGACGACGACGCGAAGCTCCTGAACTCGGCGATTCGCCGCAGTCTTGCCTTCGCGCGAGAACATGAGGACGCCATCATGCCCTACGTACGGAAGCACGCCATCGAGATGAGCGATAAGGTGATGAAGTCGCATATCGAGCTGTACGTAAACGAGTTCAGCGACGATCTCGGCCACGACGGCAGAGCGGCCGTGCACGCCCTCTTTGCGCGCGCGCACGATGCCCGCATCCTGCACCGCCCTGTGGAGCCGGTTTTTGCGTCGTAGCAGGTTTCTTGCGGGAACGGCCGCATTCGCCGCCGCGACCACGCGTCGCGTGGCGGCCGAAGCGCTGCCGGCGGCGCGCATCGAACTGGGCGACGAAGTCTTCCTGCGCCGTGCGTGGCGCGAGCTTGACGGGCGCGCGGTCGGCCTGATCGCCAATCAAAGCGGGGTAACGTCGCGGCTCGAATCGATCGTTGACGCGAGCATCCGTCATGGCGGCATTCGCGTAAAGGCGATCTATTCGCCCGAGCACGGCTTTCGCGGCGATCGCAACGCCGGCGCATCCGTCGGGTCGTATATCGATTCCGAGACGCACTTGCCCGTCTACAGCCTCTACGGCGCATCCCGCCATCCTAGCGCGGCGATGCTCGACGGCGTTGACGTGCTCGCGTTCGACATTCAAGATGTCGGCTCGCGCGCTTACACCTACGTTTCGACGATGGCGTACGCGATGCAGAGCGCCAAGCAATACGACAAGGAGTTTTGGGTTTTTGACCGGCCCAATCCGATCGGCGGAACGATCGAGGGGCCCGTTCTGGAATCCGCCTTTGAATCGTTCATCGGCCTTTATCCGATTCCGATGCGCCACGGGATGACCGTCGGCGAACTCGCCACGCTCTTCAACGACCACTTCGCGATCGGCGCGCGGCTACGCGTTATTCGCATGACCGGTTGGCAGCGCTCGATGATTTGGCCCGAGACGGGCCTGCAATGGGTGCAAACGTCGCCGAACATTCCGGATTGGATAACGACCTTCGCCTACGTCGGCACCGGACTGCTCGACAGCGCCGGCATCAACAACGGCAGCGGGTTCACCAAGCCTTTCTTGCTCGCCGGCGCGCCGGGCATCGAAGGGACGAAGTTGGCCTCGCACTTAAACGCGCGCAATCTGCCCGGAGTGTGGTTCAGGCCGGCGGCCTGGTCGCCGATGGTCGGCTTTTGGAAAGACAAGGAGCTTACCGGCGTCGAGCTGATGATTTTCGATCCGCGTCGCTTTGTCGCCGTGCGAACTGCCGTCGAGATTCTCGTTGGGGTTCGCGATCTATTTCCGCACGCGATCGACATCGCGAGCGTTTTGCAGCTCGATCGCGACTGGGGCACCGACTCGATTCGCCAGAGCCTATTGGCGGGCAAGAGTGCCGAAGAAATTATCGACCAATGGTCGCCGGAAGTCGCGCGATTCGACTCGCTGCGCCGGAAGTATCTGTTGTATTAGGGAAGGGGGCCTCGATGAAAACCTTATCGTGCGCCGGCGTGCTGGCAGCGTTGGCGTTGGCGGGGTGCGGCTCGCAAGGAACTGGCGCCGTTCCGAGTGGGGCCGGCTACGTGAGTTTACGCGACAACGTCGTTGCGGCGAAGCGCGGGAGCGTGCGGGTTTTCGATGATACCCTGGGTGATCCGGTGCCGGAGGCCATCACGACGGGACCCGACGGCGCCTTGTGGTATACCGACGGCGGGTTGGACGCGATCGGACGTATTACGACGGCCGGAAAGTACACGTTGCTGCAAGAGGCGGGCGCAATACCTTCCGTCGGGATCGTCACCGGCCCCGACAAGAACCTGTGGTTTACCCTCCAGCAAGAGTACGGCGGCATTGGGCGCATCACGACGGCGGGCGTCGTCACGTTGTTCGACGATCCCGGCGGCGAGTACACGCAGGGAATCACGGTTGGCCCTGACGGCGCACTGTGGTTCGCGGAGTTTAACGGAACCGTCGGACGCATGACGACAAAGGGTAAGGTTACGCACTTCACCGTCGCGCCGAGCGACGCGGAACTCGAGGGCATCGTTACCGGCCCGGACGGCAATCTCTGGGTTACGCAGTATATCGTCGGAGGCAGCCGCTTCTCCGATCAAGTCATCCGCGTAACGCCCAAAGGCAAGTACACGTCGTTCACCGTCGACTCCGGTCCGAAGTTCATTTGCGTCGGGCCGGATAAGGCGTTGTGGTTCACCGAAATCGGCTCCAACGCGCTCGGTAGGCTCACGACAAGCGGCAAATACACGGGGTTCCCGACAGGCGGCAAATACGTGGAGCCGTCCGGCATCGCGACGGGGCCCGATGCCGCCTTATGGTTTACCGATTTTAGCGGTAGCGAAGGCATCGGGCGCATGACGACCCAGGGCAAAGTACAGTTCTATAGCGTCACGGGGGGCGGCGAGCTCGTCGAGATCACCCCCGGCCCGCGCGGCCACATGTGGTTTACAAGCGCGATGGAACCGGCCGCAATCGGCCGCATCGCCGCGCGGTAATTAAATTGCTCGCCGTCACCTGGCGACGTCAGCAGATGTAGAGCCCGGTTGGAACGGGCAGACGATCAGGTGAATGCGACCAAGAGGCGCCGTCGTCGTGCGAAACGTAAAGGCGTCCCGATTGGTCGATCACGGCGACCATCGAATCTCGGGTTGCGATGCAGTCGGTATCGGCTTTGCCGGCGATCCACTTCGGCATGCCTCCCCCCAAAGGCTGAAGTGGACCGTTGCCGTCGATCGGACGCCGGTATACTGCGCCCTGCGGCCCGAACGGGTCGGTAGATGCCGACACGAAAATGTCGTTTCTCCCAAAAGCAACGGCAGAGCAATGAGGAGCGTGAAGCCCTCGGTCTTCGATAGTCCATGTCGCCCCGGCATCCCGACTCACGCAAAGGCCCTTCGCCGCCGCCGCGATCACGAGATCGGGGCGGCTCGGATGCGCGCAGACCTGATGAACGTCGCTCTCGATGTCGATCGTGGGCCGCCACGTCAAGCCGGCGTCGGTCGATCGCGGGATTCCGCCAACGTGGATGTTGACCAGGAGCACGGCACCATCGCACGTTGCCGCCATCGAACGAACTCCAAGCGGCGGCCCCATCAGCTTTCCGTCGACGACGATCGCTCCCGCATACCATTTGTCGCGGCCTTCTACGGTATCAAAATCCGGCAGGAACTGCAGCGTGCCGTCAGGATCGACGCGCAAGATGCGTGCGTCGTCAGTTCCTACAAAGACAGCGTCCGCAATTGGGACGCAGCATGAAAGCTCGAATTCGCTCTTGGCTATCTCCGTCCATTCGCCATCAGAGGATCGCCGGTAGATCGAATGGCCGCCGACGATTGCGAGCACCCTTCCCTGTCCATCGGCTACCAGACCTCGCACCGCGCGATCGGCGAACTCTTGACGCACGATTTTGTTAGTAACGTTGAATAGCCCACCATCCCACGTTGCTACCAGAATAGAGGGCATCGGCATCAAAACACGTCCGGAGCGCATTTACCCTTGTCGGCCGAAAGCTCGTCTGCGGCGACGTTAAGCTCGGCGGCAAGACGGCGCAGATCGCTCTCGATGTTGGTGGCGTTGGCCGAAAAAATCTCGCGCCACATCGCCGGATTCATGCTGGCGATTCGCAACAGTTCGCGCGCAACCGGCCCGCAGAGCCGTTGCGCGTTGCCTTCCTTCTCCCGCAAGAGCCCCGCGTAGCGATAGGCAAATACCTGCGGCACGTGCGAGGTGATCGCCACGATGCGATCGTGCTCTTCCGCCCCAATCGCAAGCGGCATGCCGCCGAGCGAAACGATGAAATTGCAGGCGCGGCGATCGAGCTGCTCGTCGCCGGCCGGCACGTAGGCCCAAGGCCGCCCCTCGAAGAGATCGGCGCGCGCGTTGCTCACGCCGCTGCGCTCGCTTCCTGCCATTGGATGCGTCGCGACGAAGTTCTTCAAGCCGCGCGCCGCCGCAACCACCGGAATCTTCACGGACGCCACGTCGAGAACTAGCGTGCAAGCCGCGTCGCCTTTCTCCTGCAAACGTTGGATTTCATCGAGCGTCGCGCCGAGATGCGCCGCGATCACCAGCACGTCGGCTCGGTCCGATAGTTCGTCGCGCGTCACGATGGCGTCGATGGCCCCCGCGGCACGCGCTTCCTCCAACGCCGGCAGATCGGAGTCGTAGCCCAGGACCTCGAGGCCGTTGCGGCGGGCCCGCAGGCCGATCGAGCCCCCGATCAACCCGACGCCGAAGATTCCGAGGACCTTCGGGCTCAAGGCTTGGCGCGCACTAAGTCCGGGCGCAGCACCGCGGCACCGTCCAGGTAGACGTGCTCGATCTCGGCCGCCGTTCGCGAGGTGTTGACGTGCATGAGCACGCGGATGCATTTTCCGAGCGCGCCGGGCACGGAGATCTCCACGGCGTGAAGCATCGGCACCGTCACCCAACCCATGTCGCGCGCGGCCAGCGCAGGAAAAGAAGCGTGCAAGTCGGGCGTTAGCGTGAAGAGCACCGAGGCAATGTCGTCGAGTTCGATCGCGTTGCGGCCGACGATCTCCCGAAGAAGGCGCTCCGTTGCACGGGTTATCGCGACGTTATCGTCGGCTTCAACCGTGATCGCCCCACGGATTCCTCGGAAAACGCGAACCCCCGCCGAATCGACGGGGGCTTGCGTAACACGTTCCCTCACCAACCTCGACTAGGGTGATAATAGAACGAGAGATAGCACCTCCACATGATGTTCAATCATGCAATCATAACCTCTCTTAATTGTCAAGGTCCGCGCCCGTCCTCGTTGAAGGCGAGTAAGCATGCTGTGCGAGCGGTTGATCGCGGCGCTTGGATCGGATGCCGTCAAAACCGAGCCCGAGGACCTGGCAGTGTATTCGTTTGACGCCTACACCGATGGCGGACGCCCTGCGGCGGTCGTCTTGCCAAAATCGACGCAGGAGGTCAGCGCCATCGTCAAAATCGCGCGCGACTGCGGCGAGCCTATCATCGCGCGCGGCGCGGGCACCGGGCTCTGCGGGGGTGCCGTCCCCATGGCCGGAGGCGTAATCGTTTCGCTCATGCGGATGAACCGGATTCTGGAGCTGGATCTGCGGAACCGGCGCGTTCGGGTTCAGCCCGGCCTCATGAATCTCGAACTGTCCCGGCAGGTCGCGCCTGATGGTCTTTTCTATGCGCCGGACCCCTCGTCGCAGCAGATTTCGACGATTGGCGGCAACATCGCAACCAACGCGGGCGGCCCGCACTGCCTCTCCTACGGCACGACGGTCAATCACGTGCTCGGACTCGAGGTTGTAGACGATGCCGGCGAGGTCTTCGCAACCAGCATTGAAGACGCCGGTTACGACTTGACTGCGGCATTGGTGGGCAGCGAAGGAACGCTGGGCCTCGTGACGTCCGCATGGCTCCAGTTGCTCGCCCTCCCGGAAGCCGTCCGCGTTTGGGTTGCGGCGTTCGACGGGATGGATGCCGCCGCGGAGGCGGTCTCGGCAATCATCGCAGCCGGTATTGTGCCGACCGCGCTCGAGATGATGGACGCCGTCATCGTTCGAGCCGTTGAGGCCGCCTTTCACGCCGGATATCCGACCGATGCAGCCGCATTGCTCCTTGTCGAAAGCGCGGGCTTTGAGGAAGACGTCGCCGCGAGCGAAGCGGCAATTCACGCAATCGTCAAGCAGCACGGCGCGAACTATTGGAAGAGCGCCCGCACGCTCGCCGAACGCAACGCGCTTTGGGCGGGGCGCAAGGGAGCCGCCGGCGCGACCGGACGGATCGCGCCGAACTACTATACGCAAGACGTCTGCGTGCCGCGCAGCAAGCTCCCGCAAGCGCTTCGTGCGGTGGAAGCGGCAGCCCGCACGAACCAGATTACCGTGGGCAACGTCTTTCACGCCGGCGACGGCAACCTGCACCCGCTCTTGATGTACGACAAGAGCGACGCGCGTCAAGTCGCCGCCGTGGTCGAAACGGGTAACGTCATCTTGCAGTCGGCAATCGATCTGGGCGGTACGATCAGCGGCGAACACGGCATCGGTTGGGAGAAACGTGAAGCCATGACGCGTGTCTATTCAACTGCCGATCTGGCGACAATGGGACGCGTTCGCGACGTCTTCGACCCGGCGCGAATGCTCAATCCGGAAAAGATCTTCCCTAGTGGAGCGCGTTGCCCCGAGGTCGCGCCACCGTGAAAGCGACGACCGATTCCGTCGCGCCGAAGACGGCGGCGGAAGCCGGCGAGATTCTTGCCCGCTGCGACCGCGCCGGCGAGAAAGTCTCGATCGCCGGCGGCGCGACGCTTTGCGGAATGGGCTTTCCGCCGGAACGCTGCGACATTACGCTTTCGACGAAGCGGCTTTCCGGCGTCGTTGCAAACGAGCAAGCCGACCTTACCGTCGCCGTGCGCGCGGGCACGCCGATTCAAACTCTCACGGTTTTGCTGAGCACGCAGGGACAGTTCATTCCGTTTGACGCGCCGCGACCGCAGTACGCGACCGTAGGCGGCACGTTGGCCGCGGGATGGCTGGGGCCGCGACGCCATCTTTACGGCCGTCTCCGCGACTACCTTATCGGCTCGACGATCGTGCTCGCCGACGGAACGATCGCGCGTGCCGGCGGCATGGTCGTGAAGAACGTTTCGGGCTACGACATGAGCCGCCTATATGTCGGCTCGTTCGGAACGCTCGGCATCATCGTGCAAGCGAACTTTAAGACGGTACCCTTACCGAAACGGGCCCGGCTCTTTCTTGCGCGTCTTCCGGAGCGGACGCGCGCCAGAGCTTGCACCCAACTTGAATCGCTGCCGATGCGTCTCGCTGCGGCATTTTGGATCGATGGATTTCACAAAGCGATCGACGGCGACGACGGCCCGGAGGGGCGCGTCGCGGTGCTGCTCGAGGGCAGCGCGACGCTGCTCGAACGCGCGACGCGCGAACTGCGTTCGGCGCTCGGCCGCGCCGGCGTGCCGGAGACGCGCGTGCTTGATGCCGGCGCGCGCGAATCGTTTCAACGCGTCGTCGATGCGTACGTCGCGCGCCTGGGCGAACGCTCGGTAACCTATCGCATTGCTTCGTTGCCGCAAACCTGCGAGCCAAACGCGTTGCGTGCCGGCGAACTGGCGCGCCGCTTCGAGCTGCGCGCAGAGACGATCGTGGACGTCCTCAACGGCGATATCATCGTGCGCGTGAGCGATCTCGACGCTCGCGGGCTGGGAGCAAAGATCGAGGTTTTCGACGACGCGCTCCACGAGATCGAGCCGCGCGCGCAAGTGATTGCGAGCGACCATCCCAACCGAATCTACCTGCGTGTATGGGGCGAATCACCGCCGGCTATCGCGCAAATGCAGGCCCTCAAAGCGCGGTTCGATCCGAATCGTACGCTCAATCCCGGGCGCTTCGTCGGCGGAATTTAAAAAAGGGGCCGGTTACGCCAGCCCCTCCCCGGTCGTTGCCTTTTTTACTCGCCGACGGGGTTGCTGGGATGCCGGATCGGATCGGGAACGTGCCCTTGAACCGGATTGCTGGGAGGGCGCATGGGCGGATCGATCGGAATCGTGTGGTGTCCGCCGCCGCTGACGGAATCGACTTGTTCGTCGCTGTTTTTTTCTTCGTCGCTCATGTCAGGCTCCTATGGAACCGCAGGCAGAGGCCCGCGTTCGTGACGGTTCTCGATTCTGAACTCGAGCGCCTCCAGGTATTTCTCGGCGTCCATTGCCGCTCGGCAACCGGCGCCCGCAGCCGTTACTGCCTGACGGTAACGATGATCGTTGACGTCGCCCGCTACGAAAACGCCTTCGACGTTCGTTAGCGAACCATCGGGCGAAGCGATGTAGCCGAGTTCGTCGAGATCGAGCTGGCCCGCAAACACTTCCGTGTTCGGCGTGTGACCGATTGCGACGAAGAGCGCGTCGGCTTCGAACTCGTAGGTGCTCCCGTCGACCACGTTACGAAGACGAAGCCCGGTTACCCGATCTTCACCGAGAACGTCCTCGACGACCGTGTTCCAAATGAAATCGATCTTCTCGTGGGAACGCGCGCGATTGGACATGATCTTGCTGGCGCGCAGCCGGTCGCGGCGATGAATCAACGTGACGCGCCGGCCGAAACGGGTGAGAAAGAGCGCTTCTTCGAGGGCCGAATCCCCGCCGCCCACGACGACGATGCGCTTCTCGCGAAAGAACGCGCCATCGCAGGTCGCGCAACTCGAAACACCGCGGCCGCGCAAACGCTCCTCGCCCGGAATGTCGAGCCAAACTGCGCTCGCGCCCGTGGCGACGACGACGCTCTCCGCTTCAAACTGGGCGTCGTACGTGCGCACCACGAGTGGGCGCTTCGCAAAGTCAACCGCGGTAACGTCGACGTTTTCGATCCGGGCGCCGAAGCGCTCGGCCTGTTCGCGAAAGCGGATCATCAAGTCCGGACCCATGATACCTTCGGGAAAGCCGGGATAGTTTTCGACGTCGGTCGTCAGCATGAGCTGCCCGCCATAGAGCCCGCCGGCGAGGACGAGCGGCCGGAGATTCGCTCGCGCCGCATAAACGGCGGCGGTCAGTCCAGCCGGCCCCGAACCAATGATGATCACACGTTCCATTACGGGTTTCTTCGACTCGCCCGGATGCATGCCCGGTTGCAGCCGGTTGGGCGCGAGGCGTCGAAGATGCGGCCATGCCTACTACGTTGCCATTAGAAGACACCTTCGGCGACATCCTCAAGAAGGCGATGCGCGGCACCGGCGTCGGCAGCGCGCAACTCGCCGGCGCGACCGGTATCCCGGCAGAAAAGATCGACCGGTGGCTCAAGGACGAGGGTACCGCAACCGGCGAGGAGGCCCGCGCCGTCGCAACCCTCTTGCAACTCGACGGTGGAAAGCTCGCCGACAGTGCGGCTGCGCGATGGCAGCCGCCGGCAATCGAGCGTCCCGACGTGCGTCGCCATCCCCAAGATCCACAGCCCAGCAACGGCTACGTCTTCTTTCTCGAAGAGGGGCGTCGCGCCGCGCTCGTCGATCCGGCGGGCATTCCACAGAATCTGCTGCGAGTTCTGCGCGAGGGCGACTATCATCTGCAGTACGTGCTGATCACCCACAAGCACGCCGATCACTGCGATGCGACCGGCGACGTTGCTCGAGCCTTTCCGCAAGCGCAGATCGTGATGCACTCGCTCGACGTCCACGCGATCGGGCCGCTCGCGAAGAGCGCTCTGCTGCTACGCGATGGCGAAACCTTGCCATTCGGCGCCGATGCGTCGATTCGCATGCTTCACACGCCGGGCCATACCGACGGTTCCTCCTCGTTCCTCTTTCGGGGAGCACTCTTTTCGGGGGATACGCTTTTCGCGGCCAGTGTCGGCGGCGCGTACGGCGACAAGACCACCTACCGCGACATTCTCAACAGCGTGCGCAGTAAGTTCTTTACGCTCCCCGACGATACGGTCGTCATGCCCGGCCACGGTCCGCCAAGCACGATTGCGCTGGAGAAGCAACACAATCCGTTCTTCTAAACGGCAAGCGTGGTATTTGCTCCTGTTGCTTCCCTTCATAGGGACGCTCTGGGTGCCGCTCTATGCCAGGCTCGAGCCCACGCTCTTTGGGATTCCGTTCTTTTATTGGTACCAGATCGCGTGGATCGTGCTCGGCTCTCTGCTCATCGGCGCGGTGCTGCTGCTCACGCAGGGCCGCCGCGATGTTTAGGAGCTCTAGCGCGTTCGTCGTCTTCGCGGTTATCTTCGTCGGCGTGAGCGTGCTGGGATTCGCGGCATCGCGATGGGGTTCTGGCGATCGGACGTCGCTCGAGGAGTGGGGCCTCGCCGGACGCGGCTTCGGCACGATCGTAAGCTGGTTTCTGCTCGGCGGCGATCTGTATACCGCTTATACGTTCGTCGCGCTTCCCGCCTTTCTTTATGGTGCCGGCGCGATCGGATTCTTCGCCGTCCCCTACACGACGCTCGCCTTTATCTTCTTTTTCGTCGTCGTGACACGCTTTTGGGTCGTCGCGCGGAACCGCGGCTACGTGACGCTGGCCGACTTCATTCGCGATCGCTTCGGCGACCGCCGCCTTGAGGTCGCAGTGGCGCTGACGTGCGTTGCCGCCGCGATGCCGTACGTCGCCTTGCAACTCGTCGGCATGCAGGCCGTCCTCACGCAGTTTGGCGCCGGCTCGCCGCTCGTCGCGGGTTCCGCGCTCTTCGTCGCCTTCGCGATCGTCGCCGCCTATACGTACATATGCGGCTTGCGCGGCCCCGCATTGGTCGCGTTCGTCAAAGACGCGCTGATGTACGTGACGATCATCGCCGCAATGGTTATCATTCCCGCAAAACTTGGCGGCTGGGGACACATTTTCAGCGCCGCGGGCGTCGCCCTCAAAACGCACGTCCCGCCCGGCGGGCTGCTGCTTCCGCCCAACATGTACTTTGCCTATGGCACGCTGGCGCTCGGTTCGGCATCCACGCTCTTTATGTATCCACATTCGATCACGAGCGCGCTGAGCGCAAAGAGCAAGCGCGTCATTGCGCGCAACGCCGTGTTCTTGCCGATCTATTCGATCCTGCTGGCGCTGCTCGCGCTCATGGGCTACTGCGCGCTGGCCGCCGGCATCCATCTCGACGCCAAGCACACCAGCCTCGCCGTCCCACTCCTGCTCGATGCGCTCTTCCCGGGTTGGCTCGCCGGCGTGGCCTTCGCCGCAATCGTGACCGGCGCGCTGGTTCCGGCCGCGGTCATGGCGATCGGCTCGGCCAATCTCTTCGCCAGCAACGTGCTCGCCGAGTTCACCCAAGACCGGCCTCCCGCCGAAACGCAGCACGCAAAACTCCTATGCCTCGCGGTGCTCGCGGCGGCGCTGGTTCTCGTCCTTACGGTTCCCGTGCCGTTCGCGATCAACTTTCAACTGCTCGGCGGGGCGTGGATGTTGCAGATCTTCCCGGTGGCGGCGATGGGCCTCTACACGCGCTGGTTCTACCCGAACGCATTGCTGGCCGGCTGGGCCTGCGGGATCGTTTGCACGACCGCGATGGCGATCGCAACCGGCTTTAAATCGACGTTCGCACTCCCTGCAAACGGTTTGGTCGGATATATCGGCTTCTACGGTTTCGTGCTAAACCTCGCCGTCGCTACAGGCTTGACGCTGCTTCTGCGCGCAACCGGCAGCGGTCCGGGGGTAGATCGAACCGTGCCGGCGGACTACGCCTAAACGGACTACGCCCAAAAGGAACGTTTTCGTACGCCGCCTCAGGTACTATGGGGATCGTAGACCCGGTCGGACGTCCCTCGCTCGGGTGCCTGGGCAGGAGAAGCTTTGGCATCTCCCCTATAGCGCAGGTACCACGCGTTCGCCCGCCGGTCGGGTTTTGAGCCACCCCCGCTTCGTACTTAAGGAGAGTTTGGAATGCGTTTTCTCAAGATGTCGCTCGTCCTCGTTTCCGCAGCCCTCGCGATAACGGCCTGCGCGAGCAAGTCCTCATCGAACGATCAGAGTCAATCCAGCGCGGAGGCGACGACTGCCGCCTCGTCTGCCGCTGCGGCCACGGATAACTCCGCCGCGACGACGGCGCCCGCAGGTGAAGCGCCCGCCTACCCCGGCGCGGTCACGGAAGCGTCCGGAAGTAACTCCAGCATGGGCCAGACCGCGGCAGGCACGGTCATGACGACCGATGACTCGTTCGACAAAGTCTACGCCTGGTATCAGAAAAACATGCCGGCCGGTTCCGAGAAATCCCACACGACGGCACCGCAAGAGACCGCCGTTTTTATGGTCGGCGATCCGGGTTCGGGGCAAACCTCGGTTACGATCACCGTGTCGAACGGCAAGACGATGATCACCAGCGCCAAAGTAAAGATGTAAAGCGGCGGCCCATCGCTACGGCGTAAATTCGTAGACGGTTCCTTGGCCGAAAGAACCACCGGCCACGGTCGCGCCGTATAGGTTGCCGCTCGCGTCGAGCGTCAATCCGTAATAGGAGTACGCGCCGTCGGTGCCGCTGCCAAACGCGTGGAGAGCCGTCTCATTTCCGGATCGTGCGTCGACTACAAAGACGGTGCCGCAGCCACAGCTTCCGCCGCCCGCGGATGTCGTTCCGTAAAGCTCCCCGTTCCTAAAAACCAGCGTGGCGGTCGGGGAGCTTCCGTCGTTGCCTCCGCGGAAACTGTAGAGCACGCGTTCGCGATACCGCCCACGCGTACCGCGGGCGAGCTTGAAGACGCTGCCCAGCCCCTCGGCGCCGCCGTAGTACGTAGTTCCGTAGAGGTCACCGTTTGAGCCGGCTACCAAGCCTCCGTATGGGGAATTGCCGTCGGGCTGACCCTTGAAAGCGTAGAGCGTCGTCAGCTTCCAGCGCTTCTTTGACGTTGCGCGCAGTTTAAATACCGTACCGGCGCCGAGAGCCCCGCCGATCTCCGCGACGCCGTACAGATTACCAGCGGCATCGCGCAGTAAAGGACCGAGCGACCCGACGCCCCCGTCCGTACCCCCGGTAAATGCGTGAATGACCTTCTCGTGCCACTGCCGACCGGCGCGCCAAAGGTCGTAAATGGTGCCCTCGGAATGCGCGCCGCCGTCGGGAGTCATCCCGTACACGTTGCCTGCGGGATCGAAAACGACGCCGCCGCCGGGTCCGAATCCGTCGGCGCCGCCGGTGAAATCGTGCAAGACGTTCTCGGTGTTTGGGGTTAGCTGAAAGACGATTCCGCAGCCGTCGCTGCTGCACGATCCGCCGGAACCGCCGGATACGGTCGTGCCGTCGAGGTTTCCATGCAGATCGAAGGTCACTCCACCGTGCGGATTCTTCCCGTCGGCGTAGCAGCCGAAGTTATGCAACACGGTTTCCGGCCACGGCGGACTCGCTTGCGGCGTCAACTCGAAGACTGTGCCGCACTGCGATGTTCCGCCGGTGACGGTCGTGCCATAAAGATTTCCGCTGCCGTCGAGAACGAGTCCGGTTGCGGCATTGCCGCCGTCGCTGCCACCGGTGAAACTATAGAGAACCTGTTCGGATCCCGTCGCGGAGCGCCTGCCCGCTGCAACGGCGTACTTCAGAGCATACGCGCCTGAATTCTCTGCGCAACCGGAAAGAGCAATCGCAAGAAGAATGGCTGCAAGTCCGCGCACCATCAGTGCGAAGCAGCCGGGACGCTGACGCTGGCGCCGCCGTCGTCGCGGATCGTCGCGCCGCTCTGCTTGGGCGCGCTATCCGATTCGCGGATCAGCTCAAACTGGAGAACGGCTTGACCCGAAGCAGGTATCGCGACGTCAACGCGTTCCGGCGAGCAGACCTTCGAGGTGCAGAACGCCGCGAGCCAGCCGCCGGCAACGCCGGATGCCTGCAAATGGATCACCGCCTGCGCTTTGCCGCTGACTTCCAACCGGTACTTCGCAGCGGCGCTGGTCGTCGTCTGAAGGTCGTTGCCCGTCCAGGGCTGGACTGAGAGATGCGTGGCGGGCGAGACGGCGAGCATCATCGCAAGCCCGGCGACGGCTACGTTCATGTTCGCAGCTTATAACCGATTGCCATCAGGCGCAAGATAATGCCGAGCGAAATTGCGGTAAGCAGCACGACCATCCCGATCGAAAACGCCGGCTCGAGATAGCTCTGCCCGGTGTAACTGCGGCGAAAGGCGTCGATCGTATAAAAAATCGGATTGAACAGTTCTAAGGTCTGCAGCGGTCGCGGGAGCATTTTTGCCGAGGTGAAGACGCCGCCGACAAACGTCAGCGGCGTGATGATGAACGTCGTGAGGATCGCGATGTGGTCAAACTTGTCGGCGAGCAGCCCAAAGATGAGGCCGAGGGCCGAGAATAGGATCGAGACGAGCGCAATCACTGCGAAATAGGTCAGCCAGTCGTGCGGAACGCTGTGCACGAGCACGACGCCGAGTACGGTGATGAGCCCGGCGATCAGCAGCGAGCGCGCTAAACTGCCGATGATGTATCCGCCGACGAGCTCGTAGGCCGACATTGGCGCGATCAGCAACTCCTGGATCGAGTTCATAAATCTTCCCTGGAAGAGCGAGCTCGAGCACTCGCCGTACGACGAATCGATCACTTGCAGCATGATGAGCCCGGGGATCAGGAACTGCGCGTAGCTGACGCCGTCCACGACGGGGATGCGGCTGCCCAGCGCCAGGCCGAAGACGAAGACGTAGAGCACCGTTGTGATGATCGGCGGCCAGATCACCTGGTTGATGATCTTGAGGCTTCGCACGATCTCACGCTTGACCAGCGTCCACAATGCGACGGAGTTAATTGCGCGTCAGCTCCAAGAATACGTCTTGCAAAGATGCGCCCAGCGCGACCAGCTCTTCGGTCGGCTTTTCGGCGACGATGCGCCCGGCGCGCACGATCGCGATGCGACGACACAGCTCTTCGGCTTCCTCCAAGTAATGCGTCGTCAAGAAAACCGTCAGCCCTTCGGCATTGAGTTTCTGCAGCCACTCCCAGAGTTCCAAGCGAAGCTCGACGTCGACGCCGGCGGTGGGTTCGTCGAGAATCAAGAGCTTCGGTTCGTGGATCAAGGCGCGTGCCAATGAGAGCCGGCGCTTTTGGCCGCCGGAAATTTTCGTGTACTCGAGATGCGCGTGGGACGTCAGGCCGAAGCGCTCCAGCAGCATGTCGGCGCGCTCGGCCACGGGCTTTCCACGGAGGCCGTAATAACCGGCGGCGTAAATCAGAACGTCGCGCAGCGACAGATACCGGTCGAAGTTGAACTCTTGGGGTGAAAGGCCGATCAGGCGCCGAGCCTCGCGCCACTGCCGTTCGTTGTCGTAGCCGAAGATTCGGATGCTCCCACCGCTCGTGCGAGCCAAACCGACGATTGCGTTGATCGTCGTCGTCTTGCCGGCGCCGTTGGGCCCGAGAAAGCCGTAAAACTCTCCCGATTCGACGCTCAGCGAGATTCCATCGACGGCCGTAAAGCTCCCATACCGCTTCACGAGGCCATTCACTTCGATGGCTGCAGCGGAGGCGGGGACTATGGAATCGCGCTCTTTAATCGTTTGTACCGGTGGCGGCGAAGAGTGGCTATGAGTTCGGTACTTTCCGGAATCCCGCAGTCGCTCAATTGGGTTGCGACCTTCTTGACGTCGAACGCAACGCGCCGGTGCTTCACCTCCCAGCCGCACTCGCGCTCGGTAAAAATCGCGTAGCAGGCCCGCGGGTCGCCGTCCTTCGGCAGGCCGACCGATGCCACGTTGACCAACAGCCTGCCTCGCCACATTCGAACGTAGGGCAGGTGAAGGTGGCCGAAAGCAATCGCCGTCGCGTGCTCGTCGCCGACGAGGCGCTCGAGTACCTCTTCGTCGGCATCCGGCCAGAGGTGCTCGTCGTCGTTCTTTGGATTTGCGTGCACGATCAGCAACTGGTTGTCGTCTTCACCGATGCGCAACGCAAAGGGCAACTCTCGCAGCCACGACAGCCAGCGTTCGCCGATCTCCCGGCGCGTCCACGCAATCTGCGCCCTCTCCGTTGCCGTCAGCGTTTCGGCAACCGCGTCGTCGAAGACGTAGCGGTCCTTATTCCCGCGAATGCACGCGGCGCCGATCTCTTCCAAGCGCAGCAGCACCTTCTTGGGCTTTGGTCCGTCGAGGCAGAGATCGCCGGCAACGGCAACGCCGTCGGCACCCCCTTGCGATTCGAGATCCGCCAAACAAGCGTCGAGCGCTAAAAGGTTCCCATGCACGTCAGAAAAGACGGCAAATCGCATCGGCCCTCCAACTCACTCGCGTTTGAGAGCCAGCGCCAGCATCGACGGGGCAATTCCAAGCTTCGTGAACTCGTAGAGGTCGATCGATTCGACGGTGATGCCCGCGCGCCGCATTTTGGCCAACGCCGTGCGGTAGCGAATTTCGGCGAGCACGTGTCGTTCGCTCAGGCAGAGCACGCCGGCGGCCAGTTCTTCCCCTCGCTCCAGCACGATCGTCCGAAAATCCGAAAACGCGGCAGCGTCCGCTTTGTCGGCCCCCAGGACGATCGTGTCCTTTGCGACGGCGCCCGCGACGCTGCGCAGCGAGAGCACGTCGGGCGCAAGCTGGACTTCGACGACGCGATATCCGCGCGCGGCCGCCAGTTTCGCGAAGCCGGCGCGGCCAGGTTTGTTTCCGCGCGAGCCCACGCCGACAAAGGCGGTCTCGCCCGCCAGAATGACGTCGCTGCCGTCGAGTAATCCGGGGCTGGCAATATGTCCGGCCAGCGGCACGTCGAGCACCGCAAACTCCGCCTGCATCCGATCGGCTTCCGCGCGTCGCGACATGGCGCTCGGGCGCATCATGAGCGCGCCGTCTGCAAAAACTACCGCGGCATCGCCCGCGCTCACTTCGTAAGGGTCGCTTGCGTGGGAGGCCAGCACGATCGTTTTGACGCCAAAGTATTCCAGCGTCGACCGCAGGACTTCGTGCTGCTCGAGAGCGCGGGCGTAGATCGCGCCGGGCTCGCCGATTCGCGCGCCGGTGCGCTCGATGCCGGGGTTCGGCCTCACCAAGACGGCGCTGCGCAGGCGCGCGGTTCCCGCCACCACCAAGGCCGGACCAAAAGCCACCGCCGTGCGCGTCATTGCGCTTGATACGTCTGGGGAGCGGGGGCAAGTGTGAAAAAGTTCGCCATATCGGAGGCGAGCAGATCGTTGAGCGCCAGCGGCGGCAGGCCGAAGATCTCCTCTTCGGTCTTTACGATGCTGGCGACGCTGAGATTCTGCTCGCCGACGTATCCGCGCCGGGCCAGCGGCGACACGACCAGCGCGTAGCTGCGCATCGCATTGACGTGATCGTCGGGCGATTCGACGCCCTCAGGCACGACGAAGATCGCCGTCGAGCTCCAGTGCGGCGTGTGCGAGACAAAATCCACGATTTCGCCCAGCGCGGCGTCGGCATCGCTAACGCCGGTCCGCCCGCCCTCCGTTGGAATCAAAACGTAGCTAAAGCTCGGCACCCGATCGCTCGTGACGAACTGCTGCATGTCGCGAACGAACTCGTCGGCTCGAGCCATGTCACCAACTTTCGGGTTGTAGCCCGCGTAATCGAGATCCACGTTGCCCCCCAGCGCCGCGAGCGCGGGAACATCGAGGTGATAGAGGGATCCATCGTATCCGGAAAGACGCAAGAGCCCTCCATAATCGCGGTACGTCAGGCCGGCCCGCGCAAATGCATTGAAGAGATAGCCGCCGCGGCCATAATCCTCCGGATCGTCGCCGTGGTCGTTCATCGGAGCACGAGCGGCGCCGGCCGCATCCACGAGCTGCTGATAGAGCGTGGCCCCTGAAGCCGTTGCGAACTGCTTGGCAACGTCGAGATCCGCGTCGGCGGCGTAAAAGTTGTCGGCCAGCGCGTACGTGCGCGCGAGCGCGTGCAGATTTGGCGTCAAGCTCTGCGGGAAGAGCGTCAGCGCGGGGTCGCCGTTGCCGTGCGGCTTGCCCGAATCGTCTTTGAGGTCGCCTAGCATTGCGTCGTAGCCGCGCGTGCCCACCGCGATGTACACGACGTGATCGATGACGTCGCTACGCTTGTTCGAGCGCAGCGGTGGAATCACTGGATTGAACTTTGCCAGTCCCGGCGTCCGGTTGTAGCGCAGCGCGGCTAGTGTCGCCTTAACCAGCGACGCGTGCTTGAGGTCGACGCGTTGCAAGCTCGCCTGACCCGCGGCGCTTTTCGCATTGGCCACGTACAAATAGCGGCCATTGGCGGAGAGCGCGATAGCGGTTGGATACCACGCCGTAGGGATCAACCCGAATCGATAGCGTGTGGTACGGCGCGCGTCCAGCACCGCGACCGCATTCAAGCCGGCCAGCGCAACGTAGAGCCGCTTGCCGTCGGGACTCAGTACTTCGGCGCTCGGCGCAGCCCCGTAAGGCGCGCCGGGATACAAACGAAGGTCGAGTCCGCGCACCACGCGAGGCGCTCCGGCGAGGCTGACGACCGCCACGCGATCCACGTTGGAAAGTGCGACGAATGCCAGCCGGCCGTCTTTGCTGATAGCCACGGCGCCGGGTGCCGCTCCGCCGACGTGCGCGCCGTTGGGCGCTGCATCCATCGGAACCGTCGTGGGATCCACGCTCGTGCTCCCGGGGGAGAACTCGAAGACCGAGAGCGCCGACGATTTACTCGGATCGAAGGCGGGTGCGGCAAAGTTTGGCTCGCGTGCAGGCTGCGGGAGCGCTGCGTACGCGGAGAGGCCACTACCGCTTGCAAGCAGCCTGTCGCGCGCGGCGGCTAGGTACAGCGGAAAATAGCCCGCAGGAATCGTTTGACCGACGGCTCGGCTCGACAGGTCTATTTCAACTACCGCGTTGCCGAGATTATCGGCAACGTACGCGGTTCGACCATCGGGCGATACGGCGACCTGCGCGGGCAGTGCGTGGCCTTTATGCTGCGACGGAAGTGTCAGGGCCATCTGCGCGACGAGCGTGCCGCTAGGATCGAGGTCGAAGACGTCGACGGCGCCGGCCGCCGCGTCCGATGCGAGCACGAGCGTTTGGGTGGGGTCCCGGGGATCGCGTGTTGCCGCAATGCCCATAAAGAACGATGCCGGGGGTTTCTGATAGACGCTCGCGAGGGTCATCGTCTCGACGTTCACGACGCTGAGCGTCGTAGTTCCCGACAGAATGGCGTACCGGCCGTCCGGCGAAAGCGCCATACCGAGCGCGCCGGTGCCTACGAGTAGGCTCGTGCCCGCCGGTGCGGCGATTCTCCCATTGGGAAGAATAGCGTCCGCGGGGTCGATCCGGTCGGCTCCGGCTGGACGGGCGCCTGCGGGTGCGGAGTACATGATGAGAGGAGCCGGGCGACTCCCCGCACCCAACAAGGCGGCGGCCAAAAACGCCGCTGCAATTTGTCGAAACGACACGGGAGGATGCCATTACCATCGCAGGTCGCGGTGACCCTGCCGTCTTAGCGGTAGCTACGGCCGTTCCGCCCTTCGTGCTGGGTCAGGCCGAGGTGATCCGTCGAATCGATTTGGCGCTCGGCCCACGCTCACGCGAAATCGTCCGCCTGCTTCCAATGTTCGGCAATACGGGCATCGAGCGCCGCTACTCTTGCGTCCCGATCGAGTGGTACGAGGATACCCACGACTGGCCGGACCGCAATGCCGTCTACCTCGATTCGGCCGTGGACCTTCTCGAGAAGGCGACGAATGCGGTCCTCGAGCGCGCCGGGCGCCGAGCCGACGAAATCGAGGCCATCGTCGTCGTCTCCACGACCGGAATCGCGACGCCCAGCCTGGACGCGCTCTTAATGGAGCGCATGCGGCTACGTCCGACCGTGCGCCGCTTGCCGATCTTCGGGCTGGGCTGTGCCGGCGGCGTCATCGGGCTGGAGCGCGCCGCCACGATGGCCCGCGCCAAACCCGGCGCACTGGTGCTCTTCCTGGTCGTGGAGCTCTGCGCTCTCTGCTTTCGCCGCGACGATTTCACCAAGAGCAACATCGTGGCGACCGCCCTCTTTGGCGACGGGGCCGCGGCGGCGCTGCTCTCCTGCGAGGGCGAGGGCCCAGCCGTCGTGGGCGGTGGTGAGTTCACCTGGCCGGAGTCCCTCGACGTGATGGGCTGGGAGGTCACCGGCGACGGACTCAAGGCCATCTTCTCGCGCGACATCCCGGAACTCGTGACGACGAGACTACACGACGTCACGGTAGACTTTCTTTCCGAGCGGGGTCTGGCGTTAAGCGATATCGATCGCTTCGTCTGCCATCCAGGTGGCGCGAAAGTGCTCGACGCTTTGGCGCTTGCGTTCGAAATCGAACCGCAGCGGCTGAGCGAGGCGCGCGAAGTCTTGCGCGATTATGGCAATATGTCGGCCGCGACGGTGATGTTCGTGCTGGAACGCGCGCTCGCGTCGCCCACGCCGTGGAAGCGCGCGTTGCTCAGCGCGCTAGGTCCCGGCTTCACCGCCGGCTTCACCCTCCTCGAAAACCCCTCGCTGTCATCCTGAGCGCAGTCGAAGGACAAAGCGTGAGCACCCTCTACATCGCCCTAACCCTTGTACTGCTGCAGCGCATCGCCGAACTGGTCTACTCTGCGCGCAACACGCGCCGGCTCCTCCAGCGCGGCGGCATCGAGATCGCGGCCTATCAATACCCGTTCTTCGTTTTGCTGCATGGGGCGTGGCTGGCGAGTATGGCCATTCTTATCCCCGCTGCGACGCCGCCAAACTGGTCGCTGCTGGCGCTGTACGTGCTAGTACAGCCGCTACGGATTTGGAGCATCGCGAGCCTCGGACCGTATTGGACTACGCGCATCATAACCGTTCCCGGAGAACCGCTCGTCCGGCGCGGCGCCTATCGTTTCTTCCGCCATCCGAACTACATCGTCGTCTGCGCCGAGATCGCAGTCCTACCGCTCGCTTTCGGTGCCGTCGAAATCGCGCTCGTCTTCTCAATTCTCAACGCGGCGCTGCTTTCGTGGCGCATTCGCGTCGAGGAACGCGCGTTACGCAGCCGCTCGGCCCGTAGCCTTGAGCCGCGTTCGGGCGTTTTTCATGAATGACGGATAATTTGAATCGCGCGCGCCGGCTTGCAGAAGCAGCCGGTTCCAACTTACTTGTCTGAAGGCGTA
>Ga0187863_10000708_pt1 | contig 28028 bp, 23 predicted proteins | sample June2016WEW_11_1_FD_132975 | JGI IMG/M metagenome (GOLD analysis project Ga0187863, IMG submission 132975) | Peatland microbial communities from SPRUCE experiment site at the Marcell Experimental Forest, Minnesota, USA - June2016WEW_11_10 | ecosystem: Environmental > Terrestrial > Soil >...
CCCCGACCCCGACCCCGACCCCGACCCCGACCCCGACCCCGACCCCGACCCCGACCCCGACCCCGACCTCGACCCCAGAAAGGCGCTCTTTGATTCCACTGACTCCGCGGAATCGAGGTACTACGCTTCGTAAGGCGCTCTTTTTGCCGCGTTGATACCACGCGGTGCGCCGGCCTCAGCCGATAGCGCACCCGGCAAAAACGGGGGCGCTGCGCGACCAGCTTACCGAGGCTCCAACGAGCCAACGTTCGAAGACGTCGCCGCCTGACCGGGGTGCGCGCGCGAGCCCGGTCGAGGGGCTCACGCCGTCCGGCCGCGTCGGCGCTGCAAATGACCCGCTTCGCGACGTGCAGCCCGAGCCATCGACCGACTTGGGGCCGACGATGGCGCCCCTCGCGGGCTCCGCACAGTCTCGGAGCGCCGCTCCCGCGGGATCGGCAGCAAGCCCCTCACCCCGTGCTTGGATAGCCAACGCGCCGGGCGGCGAGAGCCCTCCGGCCGCGCGCGACGCCCCCGCGACGCTCGAGAGCGCTCCGGTTGCGGCCCGCTTGCTCGAAGCACCCCACGCGCCGGCCGAACCGACGACGATCGAAGCCGAAACGTGGCTCGTTCGCAGTGCACTGCAGGCCCGCCGTGCCGGCGATGGCGCCCGAGCGCTTCACCTGCTGGACGAATATGCGCTCGCGTATCCGAACGGTGTGCTCGCTGAGGAGGGCGCGGCCGAGCGCGTCTTCGCACTGTGCGATCTCGGTCGGATGCAAGAAGCCCGAGCGGCATCCGCCGAATTCACGCGCACTCGGCCCCGCTCGATGCTGAGCGAGCGTGTGCGCGCTTCGTGCGCGGCTGCTGCGAATCCGTGACGGAGCGCCGAGGACGGCGACACTCACGAGGCAACACGAAGGAGGCACGACCGATGCGCCGTCAACGGACGATCGTTTCGCTTTACTTGTTGGGAGTTGCAGTCGTCGCAGCGGGCCCGGGATGCGGCGGTTCCGTTCTGCTCGGCGTGGAGAATTCCAGTTCGTCAAGCACCGGCGCATCGGGCTCGGCAAGTGGGGGCGGAGCATTGGCCGGCGGCAGCGGCGCTAGCGGCATCGGAGGGGTCAGCATCGGTTCCGCATCGAGCAGCGTCCCGCCAACGGCCGACGCGACAACCGCAAAGGTCACCGCAACCGGGGACGCCAGCAGCGACGATTCGGCCGCGTGCAGTCCATCGGCCACACAATGCTCGGGCGGGGGTGTCGAGACGTGCGATTCGGATGGCCGGTGGGGCAGCCCGTGGCCGTGCGCGACGGGCGAGTGCACGAATAACGCCTGCGCGGGATCGACGAACACCGGCGCGAGCTGCGCCCAGAGCGGGCCGGGACTGACCCTCTGTTCGTTCGGAGGCACCGGCACCGGCCCGAGTGAGAGCTGCTGCACGAGCCCCGAGGTGCCGGGGGGCGGCCCCACGGTCCTTGCCGGATTTTCATGGTACTCGTCGACGACCACGTTGACCGGGTACCGGTTGGACAAATATCTAGTCACGGCCGGGCGATTTCACGTGTACGTCGACTACCTGGCGAATGGAGGCGCGCCCCCCGCGGACGGCAGCGGCAAGCACACCCACGTCAACGGCGGTCAGGGCCTGATCGACATTGGGAACAGCGACGGGGGTGTGTCGTACGAGTCCGGCTGGGACGCGGCCGATTGGAACGCGGAAATCGCGACGGGGCCGGGCGCGGCCGACACCTGGAGCACCAATCTGACGTCGTGCGGAGCCGATAACAGTACGTGGACCGACGCCCCCACCACCGCAACGGAATCCTATCTGCCGATCAACTGCGTGAACTGGTACGAGGCCTACGCATTCTGCATCTGGGATGGTGGCTTTTTACCCACTCAATCGGAATGGAGATACGCGGCCGCCGGCGGGAGCCAGCAGCGCGAGGCTCCCTGGACGACGGGGTTCCTTTCGGGCGCCCCACTAGGGAATGCCCACAGCACGAACTACGCCATCTGGGACTGTGACTACGGCTACGGCCAGCCTTGGCCACCCTCAGCGAATTGCCCAGGCCAGTCCGCGTTGCCGTTCATCGCGCCCGTTGGATTGGCCACACTCGGAGCGGGGCGCTGGGGGCAGCTCGATTTGGTGGGGGAAGTCATGGAGTGGACCTTGGACTGGTCGCTATCCCTGAATCAAGTCAGCCTTCCACCCGACTCCGGCTATCTGGATCCTTGCGTCGATTGCGCGGTTCTCTCGGTACCGCCCGCAGGCGATGAGGGGACGCCCGAGGGCGACTCGGGACAACCACCATGGCGAGTGCTCGAAGGGGGACTCTTCAATTCCGGATTAGCCGACTACATGAATTCTGAGTATAGCACCAACGCGGGTCCGACAGCCCGCGACGCAGGCATCGGGTTTCGGTGCGCGATGACACCCTAGCAGGCAGATGGAGGCATGGTTATTGACGGCTGCGTAAGCGAATCCCGTTGGCCCGGCTCTTAAACCCTTCGCCTCTTGGTTTTCTCGACCTCTTGATCTCGATTCCTGGATGTCCACGGTAGAAAGTGAAAAGGGGAAAGAGAATCAAGGGAGGAGGTTGTTACTAGAGCTTCGCACGCCGCATTCGCAGCGCGTTTCCGATGACTGACACGGAGCTCAGGCTCATCGCACCGGCCGCGATCATCGGGCTCAGGAGCAGCCCGAAGAACGGGTACAGGATGCCCGCGGCGATCGGGATGCCGGCACTATTGTAGACGAGCGCGAACAACAGGTTCTGCTTGATGTTGCGCATCGTTGCCCGGCTCAGCTGACGCGCGCGAACGATGCCGCGCAGGTCTCCCTTGACAAGCGTCACGCCGGCGCTCTCCATCGCCACGTCGGTTCCCGTGCCCATGGCGATGCCGACCTGCGCCTGCGCGAGGGCGGGAGCGTCGTTGACGCCATCGCCTGCCATGGCGACGACGGCTCCCTTCGCCTGCAATCGTTTCACCATGTCGACCTTCTGGTCCGGGAGCACCTCCGCGACGACCTCGTCGATCCCCAGCTTGCGAGCCACGGCGTCCGCGGTGGTGCGGCTGTCGCCCGTGAGCATGACGATGCGGATCCCCTCGGCATGCAGGGCGCTGATGGCCTCGGCGGTCGTGGCCTTGATCGGATCGGCGATGCCGACGAGGCCCACAGCTTTGCCTTCGCTGCCGACGAACATCACCGTCTGACCGTCAGCGCGCAGCTCCTCGGCCTTCGTGGCAAGCGAAGTCACGTCGATGCCCAGGTCCTTCAGCAGGGGCGCGTTTCCGAGCGCCACACGCGCGCCGTCGACACGCCCGACGACCCCCTTGCCCGTCCGCGACTCGAACTCCGACGTCGGCGCGAGCTCCACCTTCCGTTCGGTTGCCCCTTGCACGATGGCCGACGCCAGCGGGTGCTCGCTCCCCCGCTCGAGGCTGGCCGCCATCCGGAGGAGCCGAAGCGGATCGAGAGCGCCCACCCAGTTCCCAGGTCGCGGCGCAACTCGTTCGAACGGTTCATCCAGGGAACATCTTGAAATACGGCTCCGCATCTTGGAACACGCGCGCGACCGAGGCTCGGCCCTTAAGCCGCTCGAGGTACGCAGCCACATTCTTCCGGGGCTAGGCGGTTCAAAGCTTTTCGGTCAACGAAGAGGCGCGCAAGACGATGGGCGCGGCGACCGCGCGAACTCCGTGACCCGCCACCCTGCGTCGCGGCGAGCTATGCTCGATAGACCGCCGCTGACGCTCGGGCTGGCATTCAGTGCGTCATCGCCATCTTCACCTGATCCACGACCTGAGTGACACCCGGTGCGGCCCATGCGGCGTTTGCGGCGTCCTCGATCGACTGCCACGACGACGCGCTGCCGGTAAGGGTCACCTTACCCCCCGAAGTGTCGATGTGGATCGAATTTGTGTCCTTCGTCGCCTGACGCTGGAGTGCGGCCTGGATCTTCTCCTTAACCTGCGCCGCGGACGCCTCGGGCTTGAGCGTGATCTCGTTGTAGACGGAGACAACGCCTGTTAGGTAGCGGACTGCGCTCTCCGCAGCATCCCGCTCAAAATTCCACTTGACCTGACCCTCGAGCGTGACTGCGCCGTTCTGCACTTTGGCGGTTACAGAGTTTGGGGTGTAGACGTCCCACTTGAGCGCACTCTGGACGGCGCCTGCGATGTCCGAATCGCTGCGTTTGTGATCCGCAAGGATCTTCACCGTGAGGTCCTGCGCCACGGTACGGACGCCGAAGACGCGCTTCGTGGCATCCTCCGCGGCCCATTTCTGCGGGTACGTGTCGACCGCGCCCAAAAGCGTGACGGCACCGTTATCTACGCTCACCCCAATTTGGTTGGCGTTGACCTTGGGATCCCACCGAAGTTCTTCTTCGATGTCGTGTTTCAACTGATTATCTGTCTTGGTCATATGCTAAACTCCTTGTTCGGTTGCCTGTCACGACGCGGCTCATTACGGGTTCGTGCAAGCCGTGCCCGACGCGTGGCGTCGTTTGCACGATGCGTACCGTCCTGCTCCCGTCCGTGCTTGGCGTCCTCGCCGGTCGCGACCGGCCTTGGGCACGGTGTAACCCAACGATCCAGTGTGTGGCGAATGCCGTCGGCGACCGCTCGCTCGCCCCGACGACGAAAACGGGTAGCGCCGCTCATGGCCGCGGCTTTCTTCCACACTCTTCACGGCCACTCAGCATCGGTAGCCCCCCCCGGCTCCCCGTCACGCCGGTCCCTTCGCGATGCGATCGAGACCGTTTTGCGTTTCGGAAGGCGCAGAAGGCAGTGCAGCCCTTGTGCCGTCACGACAAGATCGGTTATAGCTCGTAATGGCGGAGCAGGTTTGCGGGTAGGCTGGTACCGCGCAAAAACAGTTTGTGCAATTTGCGAATTGCGCGCCGTCGGACCCGTTGCGACCGTAAGGCCAATATTTGAGTTGCGGACCTCATCCGTCCCTTTTGGGCAGCATGGCTGCGTCAATCGGATGACGCTCAGCCGTCCTCATCAAGCAACCGCGTCCGCATCGCCGAGGACCCGCCGGGACGTTTTCTCCGCAGCATTCCGCGCAAGCTCCCGACGCGCTCAGTGGCAGCGGATCCGCATCGTCGGACCCAATTTCGGAAGCGGGCGGTACGCTGCGCTCGATAGAGTTGTCGGCGTCACACTCCTGGGGATGGCTGCGAAGGCGATTCGTGGTCCCTTGTTCGAGCCTTCTTGGGCGGCGAAGACAACAAGCGACGTAGCCTCGGATGCAGCGAGTCGATCTCGTGCCAGATGCGACCGGTCGATAATGTGAAGTTGCCCCGATCCTCCGGAGTTTTGGTCCGCACATTGCAGATGCACGCAAAGCGCCTGAATGTTGAGAAGCGGTACCTGCGAATGGCAGGCGTTCCTCAATGTGCGAAGCGCCTACCGCGTCGGTCGCTGACGATCGGAGCGGCGGTCGGATACCCCCGAGTCGTTGTCTTCCCCGGGCCCCCACGGATCCGGACGTGCCCGACTCGGGCATCCGGCCCTTCGAGACACGGGATTCGCTACGTGGGGCGTGAGAGGCGCGGCGTAAGCAGCGGATAGCGCCGCCTAATCCTCTCCGAAGTGGGCAGCCGGCAGCGGAGAAACGGGATGACGCGTGACCCTTCACGATCGGGCGCCGGCGCGGTGCCGCAGGTTCGGGGGAGTAGCCGTTGCCGACCCCTTTCGGGAATGCGTCGGTGCCTCAGTCCGAGCCGTAGTCCGTGGCTCCAGCGCTGGCCCGTCACACCGGACATGGGGGATTTCCCGCCTTGCCAGCCGAGTCAGTGAGCAGACTGTATGCGTTGCGGGACTGGATTCGTTGGTCCCGAACATTGAAAAGGTCATCCCCAAGCTCGATCGGGATCTCGATCCTGTGGTCGTCGATGAGTGGTTCCGGCGACCCAACGCCGATTTGGATCAAGAAGGCGAGCCCATGTCGCCGCTGGCTTGGCTCGCCCAGGGAAAGCGCTGGGCGACAGTCGCGGATCTCGCCGAAAATCTCTGACGCGATCGTTCCGTCGACGCCGATGGGAAAAGCTCCCCAGCGCGCCGGCACGCTTCATGATCCCCGCGATCACGCGCGACTGCCGCGCGGGCACGAGGCTCTGGCGCGTTTACTTCAGCGGCGGCAACCACCCGACTACGCTGGAACGACCTTCGTCACTTCGGCCCGACAGGAAACCGATTCGAGCACCACTCACGCCCCAAGCGCATGCAACCGCGGGGCATCCTGTATGCGACGATCGGTCCCGACGCGATCCTCACCGCGCTCGCCGAGGCATTTCAGGAACAACGCCACATCGACCGCGGGCGCGCGGAGCCGTGGCTGGCGGGGTTCGACCTCGCGCACGGCGTAACCCTCCTCGATACGGGTGGCGCGTGGCCCAGCCGGGCCGGCGGCAGCATGGCGCTCAACTCCGGCTCGCGGAGCCGAGCGCGCGATTGGGCTCGCGTGATTTATGCGAGCTACCCCTCCCTCGCCTTCGGGCTCTACTCGGCCCAGAGCGCTGCTAGCTCGAACTCGACCGCCTCGAACGGCTCAGCCCGCACACGTGCATTGCCCGGCCATGAGCCCAAGCGGAGCCACTTCTCGCGTTCGAGCCACCAGACCTCGAGGAGCTTCGCGAGCGGATCGACCAGCCACGCGTGCCGCACCCCTTCGCGGGCGTACACGTCCATCTTCTCGCCCCGGTCGAACGCCTGCGTCGAAGGCGACACCACCTCGCAAATCCAGTCGGGCGCCAGAGAAATGAACGCGCTCTCCATCGGCACCCGCGGCATGCGCGCGCGCCGCCACCCGGCCAAATCGGGCACCACGATATCCGGCTCTCGTCCGAGGTGAAGCTCAGGCTCATCGAGGAGAACCCAACCGCCCGGACCTCCGTGGCCCTTGCCGAAAGGGCCGCCGAGCTCGGCGCCGAGCTGCGACGCTGCACGCGCATGCGGCACGGCCGGACGGGGCTGCGTGTGCAAGACGCCAGCGACAACTTCGGCCACCCGGTGTCCCGGCGTCGCGAGCACGTCCGCGTACGTCGCGCGCCTCTTCGCCGCGTCGCCCATGGTTCAACCCTAGCACGCGAGCTTCACGCGACCTGAGCTCGCACCCTAGATGTGTCGCATTGCCGACGAGCACTCGCTCGTGTAAAGCGTCGGCAGACCGATGCGCGCGCCAGGTTGGGCGATCCTCGCCCCTCTGCCCTTAATGATGGCCTGCGGCGCCGTGGGGCCCTTCCATCCACTCGCGCCCGTCGCTTCGTCCGCCCTCGGTCCCTCGACCATCCTCATTCCACGGTCGGTCGATGACGACGCTCTGCTGGGGCGCGTCCTGCTCGACGTTCCCGAGAACGGGCACACGCTCGAAGAGGTGTCGCGTCCGAATGAGTGTGGCGACAAGCTCGGAGAGAAAAAGGAACAACCGCTTGTCCGAGCGTTCGAGGACACCGAGGAGCTTGCCCCCGGAGGCAAGGCCCGCGGAGCCCTCGGGATGTTCGGCCTCGAAGAGAACGCCGAGGCGGCGACGCACTTCTATTACAAGCTCGACCTCGAGAGGCAGGTGACGCGGGCGGCTACGCCCGAATACCTCGCCTGCTGCAAGGACAAGGGGACGTGCGGCTACGGGTTCATCTCGGCGCTCGCCTACGGCACGGGGGTGTACGCGAGCGCCGTGGAGAATAGCGTCGAAGGGAGCGTCGGCCTGCCGGCCACGGCGGAGACCCGAGGGTTTGTCAAGGCGAAGATCCTGCAAAAACGTTACATTTACGGCTATGTCGCCGCGCTCGTGACGGTCGCCGACGGGGTCCAGGCGAAGTCCGTCAGCGTCCTTGGCGATCAGGCTGCGGCGAAGGTCGATCTGACGGAGCACGACCTGACGGGGCCGGCGAAGGATCGGTTCGACGCGCAGACGATCCAGGTCGTGGCAAACAACCGCTCGCCCGCCGAGTTTGCCTACGTGTTCAGGGACAGCCAAGGCGAGATCTCGGAGAACGAGTTCGCCCGCCGCTATGAAGCCCTCACCGGGTCGACGGAGCTACGGGGAGCGAAGAGGAACCGGAACCCGGTCTGGCTGGATTACGGGATCGCCGCCAGCATTGTGGGTGCATCGCTCATCGGCATCGGCGCTTATCTCGCCCTCGCGACGCCTACGAGCACCGAAGCATTCGCCACACCCCCCGCGGCCAGCGCGGTGCCAAACTGCAATTATTCGAGCCTGCTTCTCGTTGCGGGCACCGTGTACGAATTGCAGTGTACTTCGCGGATCAACCCAGGTCTTGGCACGGGCCTTGGCATCACGGGTGGGGTCATTCTCGGCTCCGGGCTCGTCAGCTTCGTCACTTTCGGCATTCTCGGGTACGACGGTTCGAAGGCGGATCACGTCCTCAGCAAGGCGGACGCCGAGCGCTATGCCGCCCAATACAAGCGGGCGCTTCTGCACCAGGCGACCCGCGAGACCCTCACGACGCAGCGGCAACCATCGGAGTCCGGATGGCTCTCACCCACCCCCTTTCGAATCCTGCCGGTGGTCTCGCCGGGGTTCACCGGACTCGTCGGGCAGTTCTAAACGCCGCGGCGGCGTCCGGTCGCCCCGTCGCGGCGTCGAAGGCGAGTCGCGCGCGGGCACGGCGGCCAGAGCGCCGATGGCTATATGTTCTGCACATGAAAATCCTCGTCACCGGAGCGACCGGAAAGGTCGGAAGCCGACTCACCCAACGGCTCGCCGAGCGCGGCGATCACGTGCGCGCGCTCGTGCGCGATCCGAGGCGCGCCGCCGACCTGCGTGCAGATCGTATCGAGCTTGCCGAGGGCGATCTGCTCGAGGAGGATTCGCTTGCGGCCGCGGTGCGCGGGGTCGATGCCGTGGTCCACTGCGCCGCGTTCTTCCGTGGCGCGACTCCCGAGCAAGCACACGCAGTCAATGACCTCGGCACGCAGCACCTCGCAAACGCCGCCCGTACCGCCGCTGTGAAGCGCTTCGTCTTCACCAGCACCGGCTTGGTCTACGGTCCCAACGGCGGCCGCCCGGCCCGCGAGGACGACCGTTGCGCGCCGATGGATGGGTACCCCGCAAGCAAGCTCGCCGCCGAGCGCTTCCTCCTTGCGATGGAAGGTCTCGACGTGCGCGTACTCCGGCTGCCGTTCGTCTACGGCGACGGCGATCCGCACATCGAGGAGGTGATCCCGATGATGCGTGGCTTTCCGCCAACCCAACGCATGTCGATCGGCCACCACGCCGATGTCGCGCAAGCCGTCGCTCGCTTGCTCGATACGCCCTCGCCTGCGCATCGTATCTACAACGTGGTCGACGACGAAGCGCCCGAACTCGCCACGCTGTTCGCGTCCGTAGGGGCTCCGCCGCCTGACGGCTTGAACGCCGAGCGTGCGCGCGCTTTCGATGTGCTCCTTGACGGTAGCCGCATCCGCGAAGACCTCGGCTTCAAGCCCAAGTTCGCCCGCCTCGCAGACGCGATCGCCGAGGGAACGTAAGCCCCTGGAAGAGGCGCGACCCTTCGGTCGCTCAGGCTTCAGCGTGCGGCCGACGCCGGACTGGGCAAAAGGGACCGAATCGGGGGCAGGCGGCGCCTCATGCCGCTGTACGATCCCCATTCATGCGAGTCTGCTTCTTTGGCGACAGCTTCGTGAACGGCACCGGCGACGACGACGGCCTCGGCTGGGTGGGCCGCGTCGTGGCTCGGGCTCGTCAAACTGGCCGGGACCTCACCGGCTACAACCTGGGTATTCGCGGTGACACGAGCGCAGACGTGGCTGCGCGTTGGATGCACGAAGCCACGCTACGGCTCCCTGCCGAGCACAAGGGCCACCTCGTGTTTTCTTTCGGTACCAACGATTGCGCATCGGATGACTTCAATGGCGGTCCGCGCATTTCGAGGGCCGACTCACTTGCCAACGCCGAGACCATTCTCAAGGCCGCTTGCCGTTGGCTGCCGACGCTCATGATCGGTCCGGGCACCGTCGTCGGCAGCACGGACGCCAACGATCGCATCTGTGCTTTGTCGGCGGACTACGCCACGATATGCGAGCGACTGGGTGTTCCGTGTTTGCAAGTTTGCCGGATCACCCTGGCCTCGCCCATTTGGACGCGAGAGGCGATGGCCGGCGACGGTGCCCATCCGAACCGCGGTGGGTACACACTGCTTGCAGACGCCGTGACGGACTGGCCCCCGTGGCGCGCGTGGATGGAACCATGACGCGAGCGTGTCTCCGCCCGCCGAATCGGTGACGAGTCCCCGGGTGTCGCGCGCTTATCACTCGACGTTCCAGAAGCGGGCGACGAGTCGTGCACGTCCGTCGCATTTTGCCTTGCGCAAAAGCGATGTGATGTGGCGCTCGACGCTCACCTCCGAGCGGCGCAGCTTGACCGCGATCTCCTTATTGGAATCGCCGGTGACCAGCCAGCGCAATACGTCGACCTCGTAATGTGTTGCACCCCAGTCTTGCGCAGCCGCGCGCAGGCGACGGTCAAGGACGTCCTGCCTATCGCGGAGGACGACAAGAAAGCGATCGGGCGCCTCCGGGGAAACGAGGTGCGCGACGAAGCTGCCTTGGCGGTGCTGGGCAATCGCCTCACGAAGCCTCGCGCATGCATCGATCGCCGCGCCGTCGGCGAGGCTCACACCCGCAACGTTTGCGTGCTCAATGTGTCCGTCGCGACGAGCCACGAATGCCGGCGCACCGATCGCTTCGAGCGCCCGCGCCAGTGCGGCAATCGCCACGCCACCAGCGACGTGCGTCCGGCGCAAAGCAAGTGTGTGCAGGAGCGAGGGCACCAGTGCGCCGACCAAGATGCTCAGGTATGCGAACCCTGAGATCCGCGGCGTGCAGCGGTGTTCCTCGCAGCAACAAAGCTTCCAAACGACCCCTGGCTCCACGGCGCGCCCCTTCTCAGATGGCCCGTTGGCTTCGGGCACCTTCCACAGCCTTCAGTGCCTTCAATTTAACCGTCGCGACACAACCAGACTCTCGTGAGTTTCACTCGCAGCTGCTCGGCCACGTTGGAGGACGATCCTGCGGACCGGAACCTTTCGAACAATACGCAACGACGCGGTCATCTCGCGGTACGAGGCACCGTGAGGAGCAGCCGCCCGACGCCCGACACCTGCTTCAAACCCCACGATGTAAACTCAGACACGCCCCCTGCATGTGTGGCTTGGTGCACCAAGTGGGCCAGGACGCAGTGGCACGGGGCGCGACAAAACGTTGCAACCCAAGCAGAAAACTCGACCGATCCGAGGCTTGCCGCAGCGTGCGACAAGCTGCGTCCCTCAGAAGATGTGGCAACTGGGGTCACATGTGACTCGGCTTGCCACGGTGTACGTGGCACCGTATGCCACAGGCCGGCCGTCGTTTGGTATCCATCCCGGGATAACGTCCGGGGGGACGGACGGTAGTCATGAGGCACGGGCTCTTCTGCAGAAGGGCGGCTCTAGTAGCGATTCGGACGGAGAGCGGGAGCGGGAGCCAGCTGTTCTCGCTGCATCAAGCGACGGCCGTTGTAAGACTAGTTTGCGGCGCCGCTTGCTGCTCGTGCCGCTCGGTGACGTTCGTTTACGCGATTCGCCGCGTCGATTGTGTCTGCGTCGACTTCGTCCCACGGGCGGACGGAAAGAGCCCTGCGCATTTACCTGGTTCGTGGCGAGCTGGGCGAGGACGCTGTTATGGCAAGAGACCGCGCGGCGTTTTGCGACGAGGTGGGACATCGTCTTTCGCAGCATTCAGCGCCGGTCACTGGGCCTGGAGAACCGGCCTTTCGACGGCATTCATGCGATCGGCATCGATAATCTGTCGTAGAAGCGTCAAGAGTATTGGCGCTCGTCTATTGGCTCCACGCCCTGGACCGTGAACTTCATAGCTCCTTGCAGCACAGGACGCCTCCTCCCGACGTGCCCCCCTCAGGGTTGTGCACCGCATTCACGCTTTCACGAAAGCCGTCGGTGCCGCAGGACCAGCCGTTATCGAGATTCTCGCACAGGTTATTGCCAGACTTGTCCACGTCGCCGCACGTGCCGATCGTCACTCCTTCGGTACCGCATCCAAATATATCGTTCGTGAGCGTCGGGTTTGCTTCGCAGCCTTGCGCGCCGCTGGAATTCGTACATGAGGGTCCCGTACGCGTATCGTACGGCTCCGCACATTCGAAAAAGCCCGTGCTGCCGATGGCGGCCGCAAAGAATGAGCTCGCGGGCCAGGTATCTGCGGCGCATCCGTCCGTGGCGCTGGGGGCGATGTTTGGGGCGGACTGTACGCGAGGCAGGACTTCGCCCCCGGCGCAGATGTGCCATCCCGTCGCGCACAAGTCGATTGCCGAGCACCCGGTGCCGTTGGGGTTTGGGCCGCTGTTGCCGTTGCTCGTGCAATTCGGGTTCGTCGTGCGCAGCGGGGCTGGAAAGACGCCGGTGTAGTCCACTATTCCGCCATTGCCGTCCCACCCCCCGGCACACGCTGCGATGGCTGGGAAGGTCGTTTGGTTCACGAACACCTCGCGGGTGCCGTCGGCGCAGCCGGTAGTGCCTATGCTGTCCAGGGGGGTGCACAGGCCACCCGAGCACAATGCAGAGCTTGCGCACGTGTTTCCGCATGCCCCGCAGTTATTGCTATCGTTGCCAAGCGTCACGCATTGTGCGCCGCATTGAGTCTGGTCGGAGGCGGTATCGCAGAGTGCCACGCATGAACCGCCAGAACACACGGGCGTCGCGCCGGAGCACGTCGTTCCGCACGCGCCGCAGTTGTTGCTATCTGACGCCAAGTCGACGCACGTATTTGGTCCCCCCCCATCGGACCCGCAGCTTGTGGCTCTCGGTGGATCGCACCCGCAAATACCGGCGGAGCAAGTGGTCCCAGAGATCGAGCAAGCGTTACCGCAGCTGCCGCAGTTGGCTCTGTCCAGTGTGGTCACCGTGCACGCCCCGCCGCAGCAGACTTGGTCTGTCGCGCAGGTCGTGCCGCACGCGCCGCAGTTGGCGCTGTCCAGTGCCGTCACCGTGCACGCCCCGCCACAGCAGACTTGGCCTGTCGCACAGGTCGTGCCGCACGCGCCGCAGTTGTCATTGTCCGACAACGTATCGACGCATGAGTTGCCGCAAGGGATCAGATTCGCGTCGCAAACATCCGGGGGGGGCACGACAAAGGTCGCTGAGGCCACAGCGGAATCGGTGCAAGCGCCTTGCGCATAAGCAATCGCCTGGATCGTCTCGGTTTGATTGACCAGGATGGACCCGCTGTACACGGCACTCGACTCGGTCGGCGTCGTTCCGTCCGTCGTGTAGTAGATGGCGCCGTTCTGCGGCAGGTATGCCGCGCTGAGGGACACCGAAATCCCGGCCTCCGCGTTTCCGCCATCCGGTGAGAACGCAGGCGTCGAGCACGGCAACTCAGCGTCCGCGTCGGGCGCTGCATCCGCGCAGCACGAGGTGCACGAGACCCCGTTGCAGATGTACGCCGTCTGCTGAACCTCCGAGGGTTCGAGCTTCCCGTCTCCGTTCGTGTCCAATCCGATTTGGATCTCGTATCCACCCGCCGGGCACTGTGACCCGGAATACGGAGTCGAAACGATCAGGGAAGTCGCGCCCGCTTCGCCTTGAGGCCCCTGCGGGCCTGTCGCTCCGGGGGCTCCTTGCGGTCCCGCGGGGCCCGGTGGGCCCGCGTCTCCCTGCGGTCCGGGTGCTCCCGGTGTACCCGGTGCGCCTTGAAGGCCCTGCGGCCCTTGCGCTCCCGCAGGTCCCGGTGGGCCTGCGTCTCCCTGCGGTCCAGGCGCTCCCGGCGTACCTGGTACGCCTTGAAGGCCTTGCGGCCCTTGCGCTCCCGCGGGTCCCGGTGGGCCCGCGTCTCCCTGCGGCCCTTGAGGGCCCTGCGGCCCCGCCTCCCCCTGTGGCCCCTGTGGCCCTTGCGGCCCCGCTTCGCCCTGCGGTCCGGGTGGTCCCTGCACACCCCCGTCCGAGGACACCGGCACGGCAATCCACTTGTTGCTGACGCACGCCCAAAGCCCCTTATCGGGCGACTGACTCACATAGGCCACGTCCCCCGCGTGCGAGTCATCGCACACGATCTCCGTCCAACATGCTGAAACGCACCGGTAGAGGCGATCGGTACCCGTGACGAACCCGATCTGGCCCGCATCGGACTTGTCGCACACGCCTAGGCCCTGCACTGTGGCGGCCAGGGTCGTGACCGCATAGCTCTCGGTGGAGGTAGCCTCCGACCCCGACGAGCTCTGGGTGGTGCACCCCGCCGAACCGAGCGTCGCCATCGGCAACGCGAGCAAACTCCATCGTTGAAGTCGCACCACTACCATTTTCATGAGTGCCCCGAATGGCAAATAAGGACCACCGCACGCCCGCGCGGCGTGCGCATCCTGTTTGAGCGACCGGCGGCGGTCGTTCCACCGGCGACGCAGAGTGTGGTCTCTCGTAGCAGGCAGGCTCCAGAACGGTCAATGAGGGGAAACCCTCACGCATGGCGGCCATGGGATCGCGCCGCGCGGTCGGGCGCCCGCTCGCGAGCCCTCGGATCACCTTCGCGGACGAAGCCGATACGCGGGTGCTGTTCGATGTTCACGGAGGGCCGACGACGTGACGACGACAAATCGCTGGGACCACGAGCTTGCTCCCCACCGACGCGAGCTGGTCGGACGAGCGGCGCGCGCGCCGCATGGCGTTGATTTCACTCGACGCGAATCGGACGATCGCTGCGGACCTAGCAGTCGACCCACTGACTGCTGGTGCGGAAGGCCTTCGCGTGTTGGTGATGCAGCAAGGTAGCGCTCCCGGCTTCGGGCAGTTCTTCGACCCGTGGCTGCTGGCACCCCCTCACGACCCCCAACGGAAGGACCGTAAGGCCTTTGGATCGGATTACCGCGCTCGTTCGGAATCGGCTCGTGCTGGAGGCTACGTCGGATTTCGAAGTACCCTAGGACCCCGTCAGCGTCGTGATCGCCATCACGTCGAGGTCGGGGTCGAGGGCCTGCATTTCCGGCTGCGCTTCGTCAGACGTGGTCTGTGACGAAGCGTTGCGCCCCCATCGGCGGCCTGACGTAACTGTCATCGCGTTGGCGCACGGGCAATTCGACTGGCTGGGGAGTCAAATCCTCGTAAGGAACGCAGCTCAGAAAGTGCTTGACGCAATTGAGCCGCGCGCGGCGCTTGTCGTCCGCGTTGACCACCCACCACGGCGTGTCTTGCAGATCGGTGAATTTGAACATCTCGTCCTTGGCCCTCGAGTATTCGACCCAACGCTTGCGGGACTCGAGATCCATGGGACTGAGCTTCCACCGTTTGATGGGACTATGGTTGCGCGCTTGAAACCGGCTCTCCTGCGCTTCGTCGCTCACGGAAAACCAGTATTTGACCAGGATGATGCCAGAGCGGATGAGCATCCGCTCGAACTCGGGCACCGAGCGCATGAACTCGCGATACTCCTCGTCGGAGCAAAAGCCCATCACGCGCTCCACCCCTGCCCGGTTGTACCAGCTTCGGTCGAAGAGAACGATCTCGCCCGCAGACGGCAAATGGGCCACGTAGCGTTGGAAGTACCATTGGCCGCGCTCCCGCTCCGTGGGGGCGGTCAGCGCCGCCACTCGGCAAAGCCGTGGACTCACCGCCTCAGTGATGCGTTTGATCGCGCCGCCTTTGCCCGCCGCGTCGCGTCCCTCGAAAAGGGCGACCACCCGCAGGCCCTTGTGCTTAACCCAGGCGGCCAGCTTGACGAGCTCATGCTGGAGCTTCAAAATTTCCTCGTCGTATTTGTCTCTCTTCAGTTTCTTTTTCTTTTTCTGCACGACCTCGACGGTTGACGGATTCGCCATCGCCTTGCCGTTGCTCGCGCTCGAGCCTGTTGCTTCGCCATTGCTCTTGTTCGCCATGACTCCTCCGTGCGATTCGCTGACGACAGGCGCACCGAGCCCGCCGGCAGCGGTCCCCGAACGCTCTGTTCGGGCCACCCTGGGGCGAGCCACGTTTCGGTTCGCATGCTTGGAGTGTTTCGATACCGCGACGTTCTGTTTTCCTCAGGTCGCACGCACGGCGTACGGATGATCCCGCGAAAGCGACCGCCTGTCGCCTAAAGGCCTAATCTCGGTGGACGGGGACGTTCAGGGTCGCGTCGCGAGTAGCCCGAGAAGAGCCGAATAATCGACGAGTTTGCGCGGACCGAAGCCGAAAAGCAGATCGAGCGTCCTGCGGATGCGATCACGCCTGTAGCGCGCGCGATGAATGCCCCAGGTATCGAACACGCAGACGTCGCCTGGCTCGAGATCGATACGGATCGACCCGGAGATAGGCGGCGCGTTGCGGACCATTCCCTTAAGCAGGCTTCGTTCCTCCGGGGTATCGGGGCGCACGTGAGACCCGGGGACGTACTCGAGGTGGTCATCGTGTGCGAACGCGATCCGAAAGCGCAGGAGCGTCGGCCTTGCGGCGACCGCGCCGTTGTTCGGACCACACCCGCCCCCATCGCGATGCCACGCGCCATCGTAGTCTTGCGTGGACGGCTCGTGGAAGTATTGCGTGTCACGCAAGTTAGGAAGGCCCTCACCCGCGCGACCGAGATCGTGGATCTGCGACAGCACGTCGCGCGAGCTCATGTAGTCCGAAAGTTGCGTCAGTGCCTCGGGTCGTTGCACGAAATAGTCGGGCGCAAGCAAGCCCGCGACATGCGTGGTCACATGTCCTTGCGTGCTTGAAGCACCGCGCACTTGCTGCAGGACGTGGTCGCAGGCCTCCGACAGCTGACTCACCCGTTCCGGTCGCACCAGACGTCGCACGATAAAGAACCCGTCCTGCTCCCATGCGCGCCGCCGCTCGATTTCGTCGTTCGCCATGACGTGCACCCCTCGAGAGAATCCTACTCCAAGGATTCGCGCCCCCCAATCGGGTAGCGATCAGCACGCGACCCCGACCTCGACCTCGACCTCGAACCCGATGGCCTGCCCTCTCACGCGAGGTCGAAGCGATCGAGGTTCATCACCTTCGTCCACGCGCCGACGAAGTCGCGGATGAACTTTTCGTGCGCGTCCGAGCTTGCGTAGACCTCCGCCAACGCGCGAAGCTGCGCGTTCGAGCCGAAGACGAGATCGACGCGCGTGCCGGTCCACTTCGGCTCACCGGTCTTGCGGTCGCGCCCCTCGAAGACGTCCTTCGCGGCAGACACGGCCTTCCACTCCGTGCCCATGTCGAGCAGGTTCGCGAAGAAGTCGTTGGTCAGCGCCTCCGGCTTATCCGTGAAAACGCCGTGCTTCGACGATCCGGTGTTGGCACCGAGCACGCGCAGACCCCCGACGAGGACCGTCATCTCGGGCGCGGTCAGCGTCAGGAGCTGCGCTTTGTCGATGAGGAGCACTTCGGCCGGCACGCTGTACGCGGCCTTCTGGTAGTTGCGGAACCCGTCCGCGTTCGGCTCGAGCGCGGCGAACGACGCCGCATCGGTCTGCTCCGACGTTGCATCCGTGCGCCCCGGCGTGAAGGGAACGGTCAGCGCGTAACCTCCATTCTTCGCGGCCTGTTCGATGCCGGCGGCGCCGCCGAGCACGATCAGATCGGCGAGCGAGACCTTCTTGCCGCCGGCGGCCGCGGCGTTGAACGCGCGCTGGACGTTTTCGAGCGTCGTCAGCACCTTCGCCAGCTCCGCGGGCTGATTGACCGCCCAGTCCTTCTGCGGCGCGAGACGAATGCGCGCGCCGTTCGCGCCGCCGCGCTTGTCGGAGCCGCGGAACGTGGAGGCCGACGCCCACGCGGTCGAGACGAGCTCGGCGACGGACAGACCCGAGGCGAGGAGCTTGCTCTTCAGCGACGCGACCTCCTTGTCGTCGATGAGCGGATGGTCGACCTTGGGGAGCGGGTCTTGCCAGATGAGCTCTTCGGCCGGAACCTCCGGGCCGAGGTAGCGCGTGCGCGGACCCATGTCGCGGTGCGTGAGCTTGAACCACGCGCGCGCGAACGCCTCGGCGAGCTGTTCCGGATGCTCCAAGAAGCGTCGCGAGATCTTCTCGTACGCCGGGTCGAACCGCAGCGAGAGATCGGTGGTGAGCACGGAAGGCGCGATGCGCTTCGACGCGTCGTGGGCATGTGGAACCGTGCCCGCGCCGGCGTTCCCCTTCGGCTTCCACTGGTGCGCGCCGGCCGGGCTCTTCGTCAGCTCCCAGTCGTAGCCGAAGAGGTGCTTGAAGAAGTCGGTGTTCCACTTCGTCGGCGTGGTGGCCCACGTGACTTCGAGGCCGCTCGTGATCGCGTCGCCGCCCTTGCCGGTGCCAAAGCTGCTCGCCCAGCCGAAGCCCTGCGCCTCGATGTCTGCGCCTTCCGGAGCTGCGGAGAGGTGCGATGCCGGGCCGGCCCCGTGCGTCTTGCCGAACGTATGGCCGCCGGCGATCAGCGCGACCGTCTCTTCATCGTTCATCGCCATGCGCGCGAACGTCTCGCGGATGTCTTTCGCCGCCGCGAGCGGATCGGGGTTGCCGTTCGGGCCCTCCGGGTTGACGTAGATGAGGCCCATCTGCACCGCCGCGAGCGGGTTCTCGAGGTCGCGCTCTCCCGAGTAGCGCTTGTCGCCACCGAGCCACGTCCTCTCGCTGCCCCAGTAGACATCCTGATCGGGCTCCCAGACGTCTTCGCGACCGCCGCCGAAGCCGAAGGTCTTGAAGCCCATCGTTTCGAGCGCGACGTTGCCGGTGAGGATGAAGAGATCGGCCCACGAGATCTGGCGACCGTACTTCTGCTTGATGGGCCACAGCAGGCGACGCGCCTTGTCCAGGCTGACGTTGTCTGGCCAGCTGTTGAGCGGCGCAAAGCGCTGCTGGCCCCGACTGGCTCCGCCGCGGCCGTCGCCCACGCGGTAGGTGCCGGCGCTGTGCCACGCCATTCGGATGAACAGCGGGCCGTAATGACCGAAGTCCGCCGGCCACCAGTCTTGTGACGCGGTCATCAGCGCCGCGAGATCCTTCTTCACTGCCGCGAAGTCGAGGCTCCGAAAGGCCTTGGAGTAGTCGAAGTCCTCGCCCATCGGGTTGGATTTGGACGAGTGCTGATGAAGCAGGTCCAGCCGGAGCTCGTTCGGCCACCAGTCACGGTTCGACGTGCCGCTGCCGGCGGCGTGCGGAAACGGGCACTGGGCTTTCTTCGTCTCGTCGCTCATGGGGATCTCCTGGTCGAGAACAGCGTCACGGCACTCACCCTATCGTCCAGACCACGATGCATCCAATTGATTGATTGGATGGTATCGATAGGCTGGTACTATCGGCTGCGCCATGAGCGCCGCGCCACACCCGTTCACGCTCCGCCAGCTTCAGTACGTCGTCGCCGTCGCGGAGCAGCTGTCGTTTCGGCGCGGCGCCGCGCGCTGCCACGTCTCGCAGCCGTCGCTCAGCGCGCAGCTCGCGCAGGTCGAGGGCTCGCTCGGCGTGCGCCTCTTCGAGAGGGCGCACAAACGCGTTCTGGTCACAGCGGCCGGTCACGAAATCGTCGAGCGGGCGAAGCGCCTGCTTCTCGAGGCCGACGAGATCGTGCGCGCCGCGCAGCTCGTCGCCGATCCGCTTTCGGGGACGATTCGGCTCGGCGTCATCCCGACGATTTCTCCGTATCTGCTCCCCTCGGTCACGCCGGCGCTCCGGCGGAAGCTACCCACGCTGCGCATCGCGTGGGCCGAAGAAAAGACGGATGCGCTGGTAGAGAAGCTCGGGGCCGGCGAAATCGAAGGCGCGATCCTGGCGCTCGAGGCCGACGTCGGCGACGTCATGCGGGAGATCGTCGCCTCCGATCCATTCGTGCTCGTCACGCGGCCGGAGCACCCGCTCGCGGCGAAAAAAGGGCCGGTCACGGAGGCGGAGCTTCGAGGCGAGGAGCTCCTTCTGCTCGACGAGGGGCACTGCTTTCGCGATCAGGCGCTCGAGGCGTGCGGGACAGCGCGGATGCGCGAGGGGGAATTTCGCGCGACGAGCCTCTCGACGCTGGTGCAGATGGTCGCAGGAGGCGCGGGGATCACTTTGATCCCCGCGCTCGCGATCGACGCCGAGGCGCGGCGTGCACGTCTTCATGTTCGCCCGCTCGCCGGTCGTGCCGCCCATCGGACCATCGCGGTGATTTGGCGCAAAGGATCGGCGCTCGAGCCCGCGCTGCGAGAGATCGCGGCGGTGCTGCGCTCCGCGTACCCGGCGGCGGAGACGAAGCGCGGTGTGCCCGGGCGACGGGCGGGCCGGCAAACGCGGCGCGCCATTGCGGAGAGATGATCGCGCGGTCGGCGACCGCGGCACCCGATCGGCGGGAGCCTGGAGATGCGCGCCCGCCGAGTGGCGGCAGGAGAGTGAGAGCGACCCTGGGAACCAATGACAGGGGCCTGCCGTTGTCAACGGTATGAAACCAATCCAGCGACTGCTCGACTTGCTGTTCAACCCTCCGCTGACGGCTCCTCGGTCCACCCTGATGATGCGCCTCATGGTGGGAGGCGTCTTTCTCTCCGAGGGCATCCTCAAGTTCGTCTATCCGAATCAGGGAGTCGGGCGCTTCACCAAGCTCGGCATTCCGATGCCCGCGCTCACCGCCACCTTGATCGGTAGTCTCGAGATCGGCGGCGGCATCCTTCTGATCGCGGGCCTCTTCACGCGCGTCATCGCGATTCCCTTCATCGTCGAGATGGTGGTCGCCATCCTCACGACGAAGATCGGGCTCTATCTCGGAACGTCTCCCCTGCCGCTCCCGCCGGCGCTGCCCAAGGTGGGCTTCTGGGCAGTGATGCACGAGACGCGCTCCGACTACGCCCAGATTCTCACCTCGATCTTCCTACTCGTCGTGGGTCCCGGCTCCTGGTCGCTCGACGCCCTGCTGCGCCGTCGCCGCGAGGCACGGATCGCTCCGCAGCCGTCCGAAGAGGCCTTCCGCCTGCTTGCTCGAACGGGATGACCCATGAGCTCCGGCGACCGAGGCGTTTGATGCGGTTCGGCCTCGATGACCGGTCGCGAGTCCTGCGGCTGGGACTCGCCTTCGGTCCGGTGCAGTTTCGCTGACAGTCGGCTCGTGCGAGCGTACGATGTTCGGCGATGCGCGGCCGTGGGGGCAGACTCGCGACGTACTTGGGCATGATGCTCGCGGGTGCTTGCATCGCGCGTCCCGCTATTGGACCCAGCGGCCGGGCCGTCGGAACTGCAACCTCGCGCGCCACGCTGGCGAGCGGCGTCCGCGCGACCTTTGAGGCGGCACCGGACTTCGGAACGGCAGGCGTCGTGTGGGTCGTCGACGCGGGGTCGGCCGACGATCCCCCCGGCAAGGGGGGGCTAGCCCACCTCGTCGAGCATTTGGTGTTTGAAGCCCGGCATGGCGATGCCAGACTCGTGTCGAAGTTCAAGTCGCTGGGTGTCGGCAGGTCCACGTACAACGGATCGACCCTATGGGACTCGACGACCTATTACGCGTTCGGGCCTTCCCAGAATCTCCCGGCGTTGCTCGCACTCTTCGGCGACATGCTGAGCGATCCGCTCGCCTCCATCGACCTCGCTGCGTTCGAGCACGAGCGGCAGGTCGTTCGCGATGAACTTCACTTCCGCGTCTCAGGCTCGGGGCTCACGTGGCTCGCGGCGGATGTATTTGGCGATGGGCATCCGTACGCTCACGGGGAAGGGGGGGACGAAGCCAGCATCGACCGGTTGACGTTGGAGGACGCACGCGCGTTTGCAAGACTCCACTACCGTCCGGACCACAGCGTCCTTGCCGTCAGCGGCCCCTCGTCGCTGCAGGCGCAGCAGGACATGCTGGCGCAGGTTGAGGCCGCGCACGGCTGGGTGGCCGCGCCCCCGGCCGCGGGGCGAACGCACGACCCCAAGGACGCCCCGGAGGGTGGGCCCTCGAGCCCACTCTCGACGCGCCCTCTGGCGGTCGCAACGCCGGAGCTCTGGATCGGTTGGGCGATCCCGCCCGAGGGGTCGCCGATCTCCGACGCCGCGGTGCTCGTTGCCAACATGGTGGGCGCAACGTTTTGGCACCACGTCTACGATCACGATTCGGATATCGCGCGGGTCGCCGCCGACGTCGAATTCGGAGCCGACGCAAGCCTCTTCTACGTCGTGGCGAACCTGAAGCAGGGCGCCGATCCGAAGTCGAGCGCCGACTCGCTCATTCGCACCATGCGCCACGGTTTTTCCGAGTACTTGGGCGTGCCGTTTGCCCCTTATAAGCAAGCCGTTGCAACGGAGCTTCTCGGCGCCCAGGAGCCGCTCGTCGCGCGAACGCGCGACGCGGCAACGTCTCTGGAGATCATGGGCGACCCGGCGTATCTGCGTGCCCGGGCGGAACGAACCCTTGCGGTCGAGTCGAACGCCGTGGCCGACTTCTATCGTCGAGAACTGACCTCGGAACGCGCGCACGTGCTGCTGGTTCGCCCGCTTTCGCCCGGCGAACGAAGCGGAGCGATCGCCGGAGACGAATCGGTCGGGACTCGCGTGCTCGAGCCGGACTCTGCGCCGGCGGACGACGGCAACTTTCAATCGTGGATGCATCCGCCGGGCATTGCCCGGGCGAAGCGCGTGCGACTCGACAATGGCTTGGAGGTCGTCGTCCTGCCTCGCCCCCGATCTCCCTTTCACACCGTCGTGCTCGCCTACCACGGCGGCAATGGCGACGAGCGGACTCCGGGCGCGGCCGTCGCATCGCTCTGGGCCAAGGAGCGAACCAGGATGGCTGCCGCGGCGCTGGGTGTCGCGTATCGCGACTGGGTTGGCAGCGACCTGACACTGGAGCTGCTGCGGTCGGCCGGATCCGATCTCGACCTGACGTTCAGGGAGCTCAAGAACGAACACGAATTTCGCGTGTTCTGGCCGCCTTCGCAGTTCTCGAGCCGCGTTGACGTTTACGGCAAGCAGGATCGTGCCGCGGACAACGTCTTCGATCGTCGGTTGAGTTCGGTGTTTTTCGGGTCGCACCCCTACGGCCGTTCGGCGACGAGCGACGACCTGCGCGCGGTGAGGCCGAAAGACGTGTACGCATTCATCGACGCCATCCGCAGGCCTGACAACGGCTTGGTGGTCGTGGTCGGCGACGTGGACCCCGACCGAGCGCTGCGCATCATCGCCGAACAACTGGGCGGCGGGCACGCCGCGGCGGCGGACTCGGTAAGCGCCCCGCCCCCGCCCCTGGAGGCAGCCGCCGACGCGCCGGGCGCGCGCCTGATCGTGCAGAATGTGCCCGGCCGCGCGGACGCGCGTTTGGCCTTTCGATGCGTCCTACCGCGCCTGGACGGCGAGAACTCGGGCTCCGCGGCCGTGTTTGAAGCCGCCGTTAGCGGAGAGTTCTATGAGGAGCTCCGCGAGCGCACGGCAGCGTCGTACGCCATAAACGGCCACGTCATTACCCTTCGCGGCGGCACCGCCCTGTTCGCGTTGGACGGTAAAGTCGACACGGCCCACCTTGCGCTGGCCATCGGGGCCGTGCGGCGCTTTGTCGATCAGCCGGCCGCCCGGTTTCTCGACGAGGCACGCTTCACGAATGCGCGCCGCTCGGCCGCGAGCGGCTTCAACTTTGCCTTCGACACGACCGAATTGCTGGCGCTGCGGATCGCCAACACGTGGAATCTGGGCTGGCCCCTCGAGACGCTCGACGGCGCGCCGGAGCGCATCGAGCACGCCCGCATCGACGAGGTGACCCGGCTGCTCGAGCGGTGCCAGACGGGGTGGGCGCTCGGGCTGCTCGGAGACGAGACCCGCATCCGATCCGCGCTGGGCGATTGGAATCCCTGAGGGTGTCGTGACCCAGCCCTGTCCGCAGCACTTCCGTCAGAAACACGCTGCAAGTCGTAGGGGCCAGTTGCTGGACCGGGACCGCGCTCACCCAATCGAAAAAGGCCGCGAAACCGTCATTGTCAAGAACCGCTAAACAGGCTGTCGCTCGAAAGGGGGTCTACTCCGGCGCGCCCGTAGAGCGCATCCTTCATCGTGTACGGTTCGATTCGGGGCCGAGGGCCGCGAAAAAGGAGAGGTCATGGGCAAGAAGAAGGTCTGGTTCATCACCGGTGCCGGCCGTGGCATGGGCGTCGACTTCGCCAAGGCCGCCCTGGCGGACGGCCACGCGGTTGTGGCCACGGGCCGTGACATCGGCCGCGTGTCCAATGCCTTGGGGCAGTCCGACGATCGGCTGGCCGTAAAGCTGGACGTCACGAGCCGCGCCGACGCCGAGGCCGCGGTGCGGGCTGCCGTCGATCGGTTCGGCCGCATCGACGTGCTGGTCAACAATGCGGCGAGCTTCTACGCGGGCTACTTCGAAGAGCTGTCGCCGGAGCAGGTGGATCGGCAGTTGGCGGCGAGCCTCGTTGGGCCGATGAACGTCACCCGCGCCGTCTTGCCGGTGATGCGCAAGCAGCGCTCGGGACACATCGTCTCGATCTCCTCGTCGGCCGGTCTGGTCGGCTTCGAGTTCTGCTCCGCCTACGCTGCGTCGAAGTTCGGCCTCGAGGGCTGGATGGAGTCGCTCGCGCCCGAGGTTGCGCCGTTCGGGATCCGTACCACCATCGTGAACCCAGGATTTTTCCGCACCGAACTCCTGACGGAGCAATCGACCCAGTATGCGAAGCCCTCCATCGCGGACTACGCCGAGCCCCGAGCCAAACAGCTCGAGTTCTGGAAATCGCAGAACGGCAAGCAGGGCGGCGACCCGGCGAAGCTCGCCCGGGCGCTGATGACCCTCACCGACCACGAGCGCCCCCCGCTGCGCTTCATCGCCGGCGCCGATGCGATCGGGACGGCCGAGCAGTCGGTCGCAGCGCTTCGGCAGCAGGTCGACGCATTCCGCGACCTGTCGACCTCGCTCGCGTTCGACGAAGTCGCGGGTGAGCGACACGAAAGGAACGGGTAGAACGATGGACCTGAAGCGAAGCGGCTCGCAGCCGTCCCAGAAGGGACCGGCTGAGCATTTTACCGGCACCGTGCGCATCGACGCCCTGTTCCAGTCGAGCCCGCCTGCCCGCGCGGGCGGCGCGTACGTGACCTTCGAACCTTGCGCGCGCAGCGACTGGCATACGCATCCGCTCGGACAGACGCTCATCGTCACCTTCGGTTGCGGTCTTCACCAGCGCTGGGGCGGACCCATCGAAGAGATCCGCCCAGGCGACGTCGTCACGGTGGGCCCGAACGAGAAGCACTGGCATGGCGCGTCGAAGGCCACAGCGATGACGCACATCGCGATTCAGGAATCGCTCGACGGCAAGAACGTCGAGTGGCTCGAGAAGGTGACCGACGACCTGTACTACGGAAGGACGTGAGCCATACGACGCCCACTGGCGAGCGAACACCACGCGCCGTCCGGTTCTGGCACTCCTGATCGGCGAACGTAGGCGTGGCGACGACGGTGAAAGGTCGATGCCGCGCGACGCGCGAGCCCCGACCCAGGGAGAAAAGACTCGGCCCCCAGGGAAACCGAGGATTGGGCGCGTATTGTGAATTACGAGAGTTCGGCATACCGTGCCGCGCGCGCGGTCTTGCGCGAGACTTGAGGAGGAACCGTGAACCAACAGGGACCCGAAACGGTGATGCAGTTGATGCAGGGCGTTCAGGCGAGCGGAATCTTGAAGGCGGGCATTCAGCTCGGCGTGTTCACCAAGATTTCCGAAGGCAACGCCACGGCGCCGGCGATTGCGCGCGGCATCGATTGCCCGGAGCGTGGCACACGGATTCTCGTCGACGCCCTCGCTGCGCTTGGACTCCTCCAGAAGAACGGAGCGACGTACGCGCTGGCGCCGGTCTCCGAGCAGTTCCTCGTACGGGGCAAGCCCACGTACATGGGCGACCTGTCGCTGGTCTTCACGAGCTCCATGTTTTTTTCGTCGTCCGACAAACTTGCCGAGGCGGTTCGCCACGACGGCACGGTCATGGCCGAGCACGCGGAGACGCCGCGCCATTCGTTCTGGGAGGAGTTCGCACGGTCGACGGCGGCCATGGCGGGCCCCGCCGCGAGCGCGCTCGATGGTCTACTGGCACCCTGGTTCGCGGGGCGGCAAAAGGTCCGCGTGCTCGACGTCGCCGCAGGCAGCGGCCTCTATGGTTTCACGCTCGCGTCACGCCCGAACGTGCACCTGACTTCGCTCGACTGGCCGAACGTGCTCGTCGAGACCCGGCGGTGGGCCCAGCGAGCGGGCGTCGACTCCACGCGCGTCCGCTACATCGAGGGCAACTTGTTCGATGTGGACTACCAGGGACCGTACGACCTGATCCTCTTGAGCCACGTGTACCACCACTTCGACGCGCCGACGTGCGCGTCCCTCACCAAGAAGGTGGCCGCGTCGTTGGCGCCCGGCGGTCGTATCGCCGTACAGGATTTCCTCTACGACGCAGAGCTCAAAAACCCCATGGGAGCGCTCTTCGCCCTCTCGATGCTCATGTGGACGCGGAAAGGCCAGACGTATTCGGTCGAAGACTACGCGGGCTGGTTCACCGGCGCCGGCCTCAAGCCCGCCGGCGTCCACCCCGGGGCCGGCCTTCCGACGTCGTTTCTCTTCGCTGACAAATAGACTGCACGGCGGTGCAGAAGTAGCGGGTTCAACCTAGTGGGCGCGTTGCACGAGAATGCAACGAGACCGCCCCGTCCAACGCAACCTGGCCTGAGCTCCCCCAAGCTGTGGGGAGCGAGGAGGCCAGCCTCGGGGACGCTGCAGTCATCGAGCTTTGGCCGAAACCTGTGCGGAGATACCCATGAAAACGATGAAGGCCCTTCGTTTCGAAAAATACGGGCCGCCCTCCGTTCTCACGCTCGAAGAACTCGGAGTCCCCGAGCTACGTCCGGGTCAGGCGCTGGTCGAGGTGCGCGCCTCGGCGGTAAACCCGAGCGATGTGAAGAACGTTGCGGGAGCTTTCCACTCTCCGCTCGCGCGCGTTCCGGGGCGCGACTATGCGGGGGTGGTTGCCATCGGCGACGGATGGACGGGCAAGGAGGTCTGGGGAAGTGGCCCGGGGCTGGGCGCCACCCAAGACGGAACGCACGCCCAATACGTCATCGTGGACTTGGATTCGCTCTCCGAGAAACCGGCACAGCTTTCGATGTCGGAAGCGGCTGCCGTCGGCATTCCGTACCTGACGGCATGGGCGGCACTGGTCGACGCTGCCCAGATCCAAGCAGGAGAAACCCTGTTGGTCACCGGCGCCGTGGGAGCGGTCGGCCAAGCGGCCATCCAAATTGCGCATTGGAAGGAAGCCCGAGTGATCGGTGCCGATATTTTGGACAACCCGTCCGACGCTGACGCCTTCATCAACGCGAAAAATAAGGATCTGACCGTCGAAACGAGAGCGTGGACGACGGGAAAGGGCGTTGACCTCGCGTTCGACTGCGTCGGCGGCCCGATGTTCGAGTCGTGCTTGAAGTCGCTGCGTATGGGCGGTCGCCAAGTGGCGATCACGAGCCTGGGGGATGGACGAGTCGCCTTCAACCTAAGAGACTTCTATCACAATCGCCTGCGCTTGATCGGGGTCGACTCCATGGGGTTCACCGGCCCGCAGATCGCGACGATCATGGACAGCCTCCGACCGGGATTCGAAAGCCGTCATTTGCGGCCGCCGTCCGTTCAGACCTGGTCTTTGGAGCGGGCTGTCGACGCCTATGCGGCGGTGCAGGCGGGAGCGTCCGGCAAAAAGCATGTCCTTGTACCCACCCTCTAAACGAAGCGATGGCTCACAAGCCGAGGAGGACGCGTGATCGTAAAGACTATCTGTGGAGTCGTTGTCGGTGTCCTGATCGGCATTGGTTGCCGCTTCTTCGAAATCCCCCTTCCGGGGCCGCCCGCGATTCTAGGCGCGTTTCTGGCCGTCGCCATGGCAACCGGTTACACCGTGACGGACAAGGTCCTCTCGGCGAGCGCACGAGCCCGCGTCATGCTGGACCCGCCTCCGCACCAATCGAACCTTGAGCCGCCGAGAATCTCGACGGAGGATCCTTCGCTGCGCGGGAGATAGCGATCCCATCGATCGCGACCCCGACCTCGACCCCGACCGCGACCCCGACCGCGACCCCCACCCCCACCCCGACCCCGACCGCGACCCCGACTCCGACCGCGCCCCC
>Ga0187863_10000712_pt1 | contig 27917 bp, 25 predicted proteins | sample June2016WEW_11_1_FD_132975 | JGI IMG/M metagenome (GOLD analysis project Ga0187863, IMG submission 132975) | Peatland microbial communities from SPRUCE experiment site at the Marcell Experimental Forest, Minnesota, USA - June2016WEW_11_10 | ecosystem: Environmental > Terrestrial > Soil >...
CAATGAATCGTTCTCTTCCCGAGTCTGTTCGTCTTGTGCAAGCGAGACGGGGCCGAAAGGTGTCGCAGACCTCGGAATAAGAAGCTGGATCTGTTCTGAGTGTGGCATGTCGCATGATCGTGATATCAACTCTGCTCGGAATATCCTCTTCCGTTCGGGACATCGAACGCCTGCTGAGGGAATCCCCGCCCTTTAAGGAGGGGAGGATGTCAAAAAGCGGCCAAGGATATCATCGTCGGCTGGCGACCACCCCCGATTGATCGACAGCCGGGGCGCCGGGCGAAGCGTTGGGAGTCAGTCCGGAAACCACCTGCAGCAGGGCTTTCGACATCCGCTCATCGATTTCGGCGGCATGGGGCAGATGGACCGGATAGCGCACGTGGGCGTCCACCCCCTTCGAGGAGTAGCTCAATTGCACCGTCGGGAGCGCATCGCCGCCGGCGCTCGACAAGGTGGTCCTGCGCAGCTCCTGGGTTTGACGCTGGATTTCGTCATGGAAATCGGCAAGAGCCTCGGTGGCGGCGGCGAACAGCTTTTCCTTGATCGCGGTGTAGTCGACGCCGGCCGGAATGCTGAGCGTTATGTCATGCCACGCGAAATTGATGCCGGGGATCTGCTTGAAAAGTCCGGACGACACCTGGAACACCACCGAGTTGGGGAATGCGGCGACCCGCCCCGTGGGGCTCACCGAGCTTTGCCCCGCGAACTCCATCAGGTACATCCGCACCATGCCGAGCTCGATGATTTCGCCGTTGACCTCGCCGATCTGCACGCGGTCGCCGACCCGCAGGCCATACTTTCCGATCAAGAAAAAATACCCGACGATGGAGACGAGCACGCTCTGCATCGCCACGGCGAGGCCGGCGGTGATGAGTCCGGCGAAGGTCACGATCGAACTCAGTTCGCTCGCGAACGTGAACCCGATGATCAGCACGACCAACGACCATAGCGCGATTTTCCTGAGCAGCAGAAGTTGATAACGCCGCCGCGTATCCTGCACGTACTTGAGCACCGCCCGATGCCACGCCTCCGCGAGCGCAAACACCACACCGAAGACGATCAAGAGGATGCCGAGCCGTATCCCGAGTGCCCGAAAGGCGTCCCGCGACTGCACTTTCACGGCGTCGTGCCAGTTCTTGAGATTGTGCCGGTATTGCGTGAGCAGAGTGGTCTGCCTGCTCAACGGAATGAGGATGGCCGAGGCTTGTTTGAATTGACCCGCGAGCGCATCGAGCCGAGTGTGCAGACCGGCGAGCACCGCCGGGTCCGCCGCGTCGGCTTGCGCCATGAGGGAATCGCCCTGGGCCGACATGGCGCGCATTTGCGCGACGACCCTCGCGCGAATCTGCGCGTAAGTGTCCTGCAGTGCCGCGGTGCTGTGATCGACGGCGTCGATCCCGCTCATTTTTTCCGACAGCTTGAACACGTTCGCGGCAACGTCCCAGATGCCGAAGCGCGAGCCCTCGGCACTTGGGGCCGCGGCCGCCTGCAAGCCGTTGGACCCGGCGGCCGGCGCATGAGCGGAGGACGCAGCAGTGAAATTGCCTGAGGAGGCGGCGGCCGGCGTGGGGGAATCCGAAGTCGACGGCAGAGCGACGGCCATCGCGTCGATCTGCGCGCGCAGAGCGTTCGTCGCAGCGCCGCCGGGGTCGTTGCCGTTCACCACTCCCGCCATGCTCGCGATGATGTCCTTCTTGGTGCTGAGCAGATCCATCTCGCCTTGCAGCTCCGCGATTTTCGCTTCGAGCTCCTGATTGTCCTTCCTGGGTGCGGCGGCAAGCTGCTTGCGGGAGGCGTCGATCTCGCTTTGCACCGACGCCGTCTGGGCATCGATCTTCGCCTGCAGTTGTGCCAGGTTCTGCGAGGAGGCGGCGGCTGCATCCGGTGGAGACGCGGCCGAGGCATCCTGGGGGACGAGCGCGGCCGCGGCGCGGGCCACGTCGAATGCAAGCGCCGTCACCTGCCCGGCAATCTGGCGATTCTCGAACAGGATCAACTGATCGCTCGGCTCGGTCGAGAATTGCTGCTGGGTGGCGAGCGTGCGGTACCAGTCGACGGTTCGATCGAGCATGTCGATGACTTGGCTGCCGCTCATGGGTGCGGCGAGAACAGCGAGAGGTGCCGCCGCCGGGGGACCTGGCGTCTTCGCGGGCGATGGCACAGTCGCAGGCGATGTGGCGGGCGACTCTGGCTGGGCTGCCGAGGCGGGCTCGGAGCCGGGCGGGGCGGCGGGTGGCGCGGCACGCGCGGCATCGATCGCGCAGATGCCGACGGCTAACAGTCCGAGCAAAGCCCGGGCAAAGAGTTTCGAGCGAGGCCTCGGCATGCGGGAATCGTACCGGAAATGTTCATCGACGTGAAAGTTTGGCGATTTCACGGCATGCTTGCGGACTCGCCGCGGACCGCCGCGGCAGCAGCCATCCAAGACGACATTTTTTCTCTGGAGACCGCACATGAAATTCGACGCCGGCCTCGTGCTGTGCTCAGCCTTGTTGAGCGCCGCGGCCGCCCTTTGCACGCCGGCACAGGCCGAACAGGTCTCCTCCACCACCACGGCCGACGGCAAGGCATCGCCGTGACCGGTCTGTCCGCAGCGGATCTACGCCGCGCCGTCGTCGATGTACCAGATTTTCCGAAACCGGGAATCCTGTTCCGGGATATCGCGCCGCTTCTGCGCACGCATCTTGCCGACACCATGCAGGCGCTCGATGGATTGCTCACGGACGCCGACTGGAAGCACATCGATGCAATCGCCGGCATCGAGTCGCGCGGGTTCATCCTCGGGGCGGCGCTCGCCCTGAAGCGGGGAAAAGGCTTCGTGCTGGTCCGCAAGAAGGGGAAGCTTCCGCCGCCGGTGGTCGATGTGTCGTACGATCTCGAGTACGGATCGGGCGTTTTGGAGATGCAGCGCGGCGAGGGGCGGCTGCTGTTGGTCGACGATGTCCTCGCGACCGGCGGCACGCTGACAGCCGCCGCGGAGCTCTGCCTCAAGGCGGGCTACGAGGTCACGGCGCTCAGTGCATTGATCGATCTGCACATCATTGCCGACTATCGCTGGCGCGGCCTGCCGTTGCGCGCCGTGATCAATTATTGACCCCATGACGGAGCTGCCCCCGATCCTCATCGTCATGGCCCTCGCGGCCGAGTCGGACGGCGTGTTCGAGGCGGCGCGAATTCCGGTGCTCTATTGCGGCGTCGGCAAGGTCAATGCGGCGGTCGCACTCACCCGGGAGTTGCGGCGGTACGTTCATTCGGGACACCGTCTGCCGTCGGTTTTGAATTTCGGGTCGGCGGGCAGCCGGGTGCACACCACGGGATCGATCGTATCGTGCCATGAGTTCGTTCAGCGCGACATGGACGTGAGCGGCTTGGGATTTGCCCTGGGCGTCACCCCGTTCGACGATGCGCCTCCGGTCCTGACGTTCGAGCGCCGCTTCGACGGTTTGCCGAGCGCCGTGTGCGGAAGCGGCGATTCGTTCGCGATGAGCGCGTGCGCCGTGGAATGCGGTGTGGTCGACATGGAGGCTTATGCGCTGGCCAAGGTGTGCTGGCTGGAGGGCGCGCCATTCGCGTGCGTCAAATACGTCACCGACGGCGCGGACCATGCTGCCGCAGATCACTGGCGCGACAACGTCCACAAGGCGGCGCAAGAGTTTCTGCGCCTGTATCTGCAGGTGCGCGGACCCGACCAGCCCGGCCCGGGCTAGTAGCCGGCGCGATGCAACAGCGTCACGGCGACTGACGCGAGCAGACAATAGCAACCGAACAGATACCACCGCCCGCTCTCGAGCCATCGGCTGAGCCATTTCAATGCGACCAGGCCCGCGAGGAACGCGAGAAAGGCGCCGAGCACGCTGAGAAGAGCCACCGAAGAAAGTTCTCCCGCGTGCAGATTCGGCGCGTGTCGTAGCCGCAGCACTTCGCGGACGACGACCGGCGGCGTCAGCACCACGGCCAGGGCGAAGCTGAACCGTTCCGCCAGCGGCTTGGACACCCCCAATAACATGCCGCTCGAAATGGTGGCCCCCGAGCGCGAGAAACCTCTGAAGGGAAGACACAGCCCCTGCACGAAGCCGATGATGCCGGCCTGACTCACGCTGACATCGTCCGCGCCGGACGCGAGCGCCACCGGCGGTGGCCGTCGCTCGCGAAGCCCCGCGGCCAGGATCAACAGCCCGGCGGCCGCAAGAGCCGGGGCGATGAACTCGAGATGGCCGAAAAGATCCTCGATCTCGGAGTGCGGCACGCCCTTCAGCGCCGTCTTCTCCAGGATCTTGATGATGATCTCGCCGACGATTCCAGTCACGATGGTCGCCAGCACGATACGCCCCGCAATGGACTTGAACGAGGCAACACTCTTGAAGTACGTGGCGCGCCATTGGCGCCAGAAATAGGCGATGACGGCGAACATGGTGCCGGTATGCAGCATCACCAGGAGCAGCGTCATCGGCGGCGAGGAAGGGTCGAGCCCGAGGAGTTTCTCCGCGACGACCACGTGCGCGGAGCTCGATACCGGCAAAAGCTCCGCCAGGCCCTGAACGATGGCTAGAATGATGACGTTGAGAATGGACATCGAGCCATCATAACCGAGCGCAGCCGCTGGTGAGCGCCGGCCTTATGGCGGGGTCTGCCGCTCCCAGATCTGAGTGCGGCCGAGCAGCGAGATTCCGAAGAATCCCCGGACCACGAGTTTGGCGCCGCCCTCATCCAGATGCATCTTACAACGGTATACCCAGCCTGAGTCCGGATCGAGTATGTCGCCCCCGGCGTAGCCATCTTCGGTCCGCTTCATGTTGCGGATGATGACCAAGCCGAGCATGGGCTGGTCCTTGCGCTCGTCGGAGCACACCGCGCAAACGCGGCTTTCGGCGTCCGGCGCCATGCTGCGCTCAATTTTTCCGAACAGCTTGCCGTCCTGCTCATATATACGCACGATGGCCCGCGCCTTGCCGGTCTTGTCGTCGAAAGTCTTCCATTCGCCAACGGGCGAGCTGACATCGGCGGCAAACGAGATCCCGACGTGAAGCGCCGCAATCGCCGACAAGACGAGCGCGATGCCCAGACGACTGACGGCGTGCGATGCCCTTCGAAGCGGCGAGTTCATGGCGTTCAATCCCCCCGGCTGACAGGAACCTCGGATGCATCCTATCATCGTGAGCCGGTCCGCGGCGGAATCGGGTGCCAAGGCAATGAATCGAGAGACGATCGACGAGGGCGCCATGCTGGCGCTCAACAACGAGCACCAAGCAGAGACCTCGGAGCTCGATGGCGCGAGGCTGCACGCGCTCGTAGCCCAGGGATTTCACGTGGGGTTGCGCAACGCGGGGCGCGATGCATTTCTCATCGCATTCGATCAGGACGCCATCTCGGCGAGCCCGAATTTCCAGTGGTTCAAGTCGCGCTACAAGCGCTTCGTGTACGTCGATCGCGTGATCGTCGCGCCGCATAAGCGCGGGCTCGGCCTGGCCCGGAGCCTGTACGACGATTTGTTTGCCGCCGCCGCCCAAGCGGGTCACTGGCTGGTGGGCTGCGAGGTGAACGTCGAACCGCCCAATCCCGTTTCGGACGCCTTCCATGAGGCGCTGGGTTTTAGCGAGGTCGGCCGAGCGGCGCTCGCCGGTGGTGACAAGGTCGTTCGCTACCTGGTGAAGCCGGTCTGAGCGCACCGGCCGGACATCGCATCGGCCGGACATCGCATCGGCCGGACATCGCACCAGGTGGCGTTGCGCTTATCAGCGCCGCCCGGCGTAGAAGTAGTAGTCCGCCGAGTAGGCGATCCTGGTGCGCTGAGCGGCATGAGCGGCATCGCAGCTATCGGTGGGCGCCACTCCGCCGATGGTGTGCAGGCGCTGGATGAACTGCGTCTTGCCGAAGATGCCCTTGCCCGAATTGGATTTCGCACGCAGCAAGAGCCACTGAATGGCTTGGGGGTTGGGGCCGTTGTCGCGTGTCACGACATCGCCCACGACTTTGCTGCCGTCATACCCCTCCCAGGTAGGACCCGCGTAGTGTTGGCCCACGTCCTTGCCCGAGCGATCGGCTAATTCGGCCTTGGGCGACTGGTATACCCAGGAGAACCGCTTCGGATCCTGTGCGCTCGCCCGGCACTCATAGATTTGCACGCCCGTGCCATGCAGGACGGCGGTGAGCGTTTGGCCCTTGGCGACTTGGAGCGTTGCCGGTACATCCGTGGGCGGTATGGGCCGGTGGCTGGCGCACGCGGCGAGCGCGAACGCGCAAACGCATGCCGGGGCGAAGATTGCGAAGCGCCACGTCGAGCCTGAGCACTTCATTCGGCTCTCCGCCGATCCAAGCGGGCGCTTTGAAGGAGATTCGTGCTCCGCCACAAATACATCGCCAACAAAGGCTGCCCGCCGGTGCGCATCGCGTGTGTTTCCTCGCTCGAATGATGGATCAACGTCCCGGGCGAGCGGCGCCGCCATGCGCCATCGCCCTTGAGCCACTCGGCCGTTCCCACCAGCGGCAAGTACAGCTCCTCGGCCTCATGCTGATGCGCAGGATAGAACGTGTTCGGTCCGAGCACTAGCACCCCGCAGGAGATTTGCGCGGCGCCGGTGGCGGGGCCGGGACTCAAGAGCTGCGCCCACGCGTAATTTCGCAAAAACTCCTCACCCACCTCGGCGACCGTATAGGTCTGCCGCCAACCGAGCGATCCGGCCGCTGCGCAAACAGCCTGGACGAAACCGGCGCCGAAGCGGTCGGGGTCCACGGTGATGTCAGGCAGCCAACGAAGCACTGCCGGCGGTTGCCGGGCCGGCGGCTGCGATCCGCCAGGCTGCAACGGAGCGGCCGGCCAGTCGGCGAGAAACCGCGCGAGTGCCGGCAAGGCGGGCGACATCTGCGGCAACGTCATCCAGAGTCGACGCGCCTCGTCACGCAAAGAAAGGCCCATGATGATGAATTATACTCGCGAGCCTTGCGGCGCCCGGATGAGGTTTCAGAACATCGCGGAACATTCTCACTTCAGTCCGGCGCCTGGCGCCGCAAACGATATCGGGCGCCCGCTCATCGTTCGTTGCGGAGCGTTCGGCGACATGGTGTTGCTGACGGCACTGATCCGGCCGCTGCATGCTCGCTTCGGCCTGCCCATCGATATCCTCACATCGGGGCCGTGGAGCGAGCCGCTGCTGTCGGGCCAGCCGGGTGTGGGCGACATCTTGACGGTGCGCAGCCGCAAGACTCCCTATTGGCTGGCGCCGGACCAGCGTCGCGCGGTTCGCCGGCTGCGGGCGCGGTCCCCCGGACCCACCTGGCTCTGCGATGGCAACGACGCGGTCGAGCCGATGCTCCGGCGCGTGGGAATTCCCGGAGGATATCTCGTCGACGTGAGAGATCATCCCCGACATCCCGGCGAGCACGCGGTCGAGCAGTGGCGGCGGCTCGCGGCGGTGATGCCGGTCGCTTTGCAGGCATCGCGCCTCCCAGGCGACGCAGCGGCGGTCACGCCCGGTTGCCATCTCATCGTGGGGCGCGAGCAGCGCGGCGACTTGGACGCGTGGCTTCACGCCCGCGGAATCGGAACGGCGCCGTTGCTGCTCGTGCAAGCGGGGAACAAACGAACCATGCGTCGCGGTCTTCGCCGTCTGGCAGCCAATCATAAATATTGGCCCAGCGAGCGCTGGGGAGCCGTGATCCGCTGCTTGCGCGAGCGCCATCCCACGCACCGCGTAATCCTGCTCGGCACCGGCCCCGAGCAGGAGCTCAACCGGGAGTTGATCGCGGCCGCCCGCATCGAGGGGCCGGTCAACGCCGCGGGTGAGCTGCCGATTCCCCGGCTGATCGCATTGCTCGAGCGCGCCCAAGGACTCGTGACGGTCGACTCCGGACCCGCCCACGCGGCGGCGGCGGTCGGCTGTCCGCAGGTCGTGCTCTTCGGCAAGGCATCCCCGTCGCTCTATCGGCCGTGGGGAGTCGCCGGAGCCGACGTGCGTGTGCTCACCGGAGAGGTGAACGGGGAACCGAGCATGCTCGGTATATCGGTGACGCAGGTGATCGATGCTTGGGCGTCGCTCGGACTTCGCGACACTTCGGATTAGCGCAGCGAGCGCAGCATGTCCTTCGTGACCAGCACCACGCCGCTCTTGGTCACGGAAAAGCGCTGCTGATCGAGCAGCGGGTCGTACCCGATCTGCAGGTCCTCCGGGACCACGCTGTCCTCATCGACGATGCAATGCTTGATCTTGCTGCGGCGTCCCACCGTCACGTTCGGCAGCAGCACCGAGCTGTCGATGGAGCTTTTTTCCTCGATGCGCACGCCGCTCGAAAGGAGGGACTGCCTCACGGAGGCGCCCGAGATGATGCAGCCGCCCGCGACCATGGAGTTGACGGCCATGCCGCGCCGGCCCTCCTCGTCGAGCACGAATTTTGCCGGCGGATGCTGCCCTTGATAGGTCCAGATCGGCCACTGATTGTCGTAGATGTTGAGTTCCGGATTGAGCGCCACGAGCTCCATGTTCGCTTCGTACAGGGCGTCGACGTTGCCCACATCGCGCCAATAATTCTGCGCCCGTGTCTCCACGTCGTGGAACGGATAGGCGAAGACGCGCGTCCGCCCGATCGCCGGCGGAATGATGTTGCGGCCGAAATCATGGTTGGTCTTGGGATCGGCGGCGTTGTCGGTCAGCAGCTTTTCCAGCCGGTCGAGCGCGATGACGTAGATGCCCATGGAGGCACGTGCCATGGTTTCGTGGCCGATGATCGGGTCGGGGTTCTGCGGTTTCTCGGCAAACTTGGTGATCCGGTTCGTCTCGTCCGTGGTCATGATGCCGAACTCATTCGCGCGGTCCAGCGGTACGTCGACCACGCCGACGGTGATGTCGGCCTCGCATTGCTCGTGATAGGCGATCATCGGGCCGTAATCCATCTTGTAGATGTGATCGCCGGCAAGAATCAGCACATGGGTCGGATGGTGCGAGCGGATATATTCGAGATTCTGATAGACGGAATCGGCGGTACCTCGATACCAATGATCGCCGATCTGCTGCTGGGCGGGGATCAACTCCACGAATTCCCCCAGCTCGCCGCGTAAATAACTCCAGCCGCGCTGGATGTGCTGGATCAACGGCTGCGCCTTGTACTGAGTGAGCACGGCGATCTGACGGATGCCGGAATTCACGCAGTTGGACAGCACGAAGTCGATGATCCGGAACTTCCCGCCGAACGGCGTCGCGGGCTTGCAGCGGTGCAAAGTCAGCTCCTGGAGCCTTTCGCCGCGTCCGCCCGCCATGACCACCGCCAGCGTGCCGCTCGTCAACCGACTGACGTAGCGTCCGGTGTTCGTTCTGGCGGCGTGTTGCATAACCATCCTGGCGTCGTCGAGGCAGCCTTCTGCGCACTTCAGAGCGTGCCACACTCGCGCATTCCCCGCACCAGGTATTTACCGGTTTTTTGCAGGGGAATTCGCAGCTGTAGAATTTTGCCGTTTGTTAAACTGGCACCATGGCACTGCTCAAGGTTTGCATCCTAAGCTCGGAAATCATGCCGTTCGCAAAGACCGGCGGGCTATCCGACGTGGTCGGCGCATTGATCCGGGAGCTTGGGCAGCTCGGTCATGAAATCCGGGCGTTCATGCCCCTGTATGCCTCCGTGCGCCGTGCGCACCCGGGCACGCAGCCTGTTCTCGGTCTTCAGAACGTCGGCCTGACCGTCGGCAACCGCGTGTACGCCTTCTCGGTCCGCACCGCGAGCCTGCCGGCGACCAACACGCCCGTGTACTTCATCGACTGTCCGGAGCTGTTCGACCGGCCGGAGATTTACACCCGAGATCCTGACGAACATCGGCGATTCCTGCTGTTCACCCGAGCCGTCGTCGAGAGCTGCCTGCGACGGGGCTTCGCCCCAGATATATTTCAATGCCATGACTGGCATACGGGCTTTCTGCCGTTGTTCCTGAAGACTCTGTACGCGCCCGTGCCGCTGTTCGCCGGCTCGAAATCCGTGCTCACCATCCACAACATCGGTTATCAGGGCATCATCGCGCGCGACTTCATCGCCGATCTCGGGCTGGCGGCCGCCGAGGCGCAGCTCGATGCCGCGGATCTGCAGGCTGGCTTCATCAACTCGTTGAAAACCGGGATAAAATATGCCGATACGGTGACCACCGTGAGCCCCACCTATGCGCGCGAGATCACCGAGACGACGCTCGGAATGGGCATGGAGCAGACGCTCCGCGCGCGTGCGAATCCGGTCGTGGGGATCCTGAACGGCGTCGACTATCGAGAATGGGATCCCCGGCACGATCAGCACCTCACGGCGCATTTTTCGGCGGAACAATTGGAGGGCAAGCGCGCCAACAAACGCGAGCTCCTTGCAGTGAGCCGCCTCGACCGATCACCCGACAGTCCATTGATCGGCATGGTGACCCGGCTCGCGTCGCAAAAGGGCATCGACCTGCTCATCGACGTGCTGCCAAAGGCGTTGCGGGAGCGCGATTTCGGCCTCGTCGTCCTGGGCAGCGGGGACGAACGATATGCGGCGTTCTTCGATTCGCTGGCGAAGCATCACCCGCAGCGGGTTGCATTTCACTCGGGTCACGACGAGGGACTCGCGCATCTGGTGGAGGCGGGGAGCGACATGTTCCTGATGCCCTCGCAGTACGAACCGTGCGGTCTCAATCAAATGTACAGCTTGCGCTACGGGACGGTGCCGATCGTGCGTCGAACCGGCGGCCTCGCCGATTCGGTACGTCACTTCGACCCCTCGACCGGCGAGGGCACGGGCTGTGTATTCAACGATTACGATGCGCCGGCGGTCGAGTGGGCGCTCTACACCACGCTCGACTGGTTCGCACGCCCGGAAAGTTGGCATCGCCTGATGCAGAACGGGATGAGGGAGGACTTTTCCTGGGGTCGGCAGGTCGGCAAATACGTGGATGTGTTCCGAGCCGCCGGCGCTCACTCCGCGCGCTGAAGCATTGCGTAGCGCCGCCCGTTTGGCAGCGCATAAAAATGTACGACCGCGAGATCCGCTGCCGTGGCCCAGGCTGGCTCGGCAGGCTCGAGCGCCGCCGAATCGAGTTTGAGCCCAAGCGCGTGCGCCGTGCGCCGCACGGTGGGGGTGGTATCCCGGCCCGGCCACTGCGCGACCACGAACGCATGGGGACGGGCCGCGGTCAATTCCCGCAAGCGGCCGATCGCGCGATCATCTTCGGGTGCTGATATCTGCTCCACGTCGGTGCGGGCGTACATGTCGACGAATGCGCGTGTGGTCTCGTCCGGTGCCCACAGGATCAGCGATCCTCCGGCACTGTCCTGGGCGATGGCGCGGCCGATCGCCGGCAAGTCTTGCCAGCCATCGACCACGTGATAGACCGCCAAGGCGGGCAACGCGAGCAGCACGCAGTAGGCGAGCGCCAATGAATACGGGCCGCGCTGCATCTGTCCGCGCCGCGCCCCCGCCTCCGCCACGAGCGCGAGCGCCGCGGTCGCGATCACGCCAAGCACTCCCATAACACCGAATCCGGCAAGCACCGCGAAGGACGAGCCGCTCGCGACGTCCAGGCCGAGGATCACGAGCGCGACGCCGAACCCCAGCGCCGCGAGCAGCACGAGGGCGGCAGTGACGCGCACGGCGCGAAGATCCCACGCATCGTGCACATGAACGCTCTTTGCCACCCACCACGCGACGAGGAGCGCGAATCCAGGCATCGCGGGCGCGAGGTAGACGTTGCGCGCCGTCGCGGCCAAAGAGAGCAGCAGCAGCGTGGGAGCGATGCAGGCGACCGCGAAGCGCGGCGCCCGAGTGGCATGCGCCGGTGCGCGCCGCTCGAGCCAAGCCCGCCGTGCCGCTGCCGCCACCAGGAAAGTCCATGGCCAGAGGTAGGTGGGAAGCTCCAAGAGGTATTTGCCGGGACTGTTGCGATGTCCGGCCGCGTATTGCAATTCCTGGGGAGCATCCACGTGCGCGAAGCGTCCCGCCAGGTTGTTCCAGAAGAATACTTTCAGGTGCTCGAGCCCGTCCTCTGCGCGGTAGACGAACCACACCCAGGCAAGAATCAGCACCGCTTGAAGCGCCAATCCTGCGTAAAGTTCCCAGCGCAGAAGCTCGCGCCAGCGTCTCTCCCACACCATGAGGGTGACGAGCGTGAGTACGGGCACCATCCAGGCAGCAGCGCTCTTGCTCAGAAAGCCGAGGCCCAAGGCTGCATGCATCAGCGTGTAGCCGCGCAGCCGATCGCTCCTGCCCTCCGCGTAGAAACCCCGATAGGCGCCCAGCAGGGCGACGGATACCGCCGCGAGCAACGGGGCATCGGTGGCGAGCCAGATGACGGCCTGATAGGAGAGGAGGAAAGTGGTGATCGCAGCCGCCGCGGCCCAGCCTGCAAGCGGTCCCGCGGCCCGGCGCGCCAGCAAGCCGACGCTCAAGGCCGTGATCAACGCATACAAGAGGTTGGGGAGGCGGGCGACCCACGCGGCCTTGCCGAACATCCGGATCGTGGTGCCGGCCACCCAGTAGGTCAACGGCGGCTTCTCGCAAAAGGCTTCGCCCGCCAGCAGCGGTACGGCCTTGTCGGACTGCCAACTCATCCGCCAGGCAATGTCGGCTTCGCGCGGCTCATCCGGCGTCCAGTACCCGCGCCCGAGAATGCCGACCGACCAGGCCAGCGTCAGCGCCACGAACAGCAGCAGCATGTGAGGGCGAGGCGGGGTCAACAAGGCATTATACTTGGCGACTGGCGAAGGAGTTCACATGGCATCTGCTGACTATACGTTACGCGGCGCAATCGCCGTGATTACCCTCGATAACCCGCCGGTCAATGCGCTCGGCTTGGGTGTGCGCCAGGGCGTGGCCGACGCCTTGGAGCGTGCCCAGGCCGACGCAGCGGTCAGCGCGGTCGTACTCACCGGCACAGGAGCGACCTTCTGCGGCGGGGCGGACGTGAGCGAGTTCGGGCTGCCCGCGATGATTGCAGCGCCTCACCTCACCGATCTCTGCGATTTGGTGGAGGGCTTTCCCAAACCCGTGATCGCCGCGTTGAACGGTCTCGCGCTCGGCGGCGGCCTGGAACTCGCCATGTGTTGTCATTACCGCGTGGCGCTCGCAGCGGCGCAAGTCGGCTTGCCTGAGGTGAAACTCGGCATCCTGCCGGGCGCCGGGGGCACTCAGCGATTGCCCCGTCTCGCCGGTCCGGAGCGAGCCTTGAACATGATCGTCAGCGGCACGCCGGTATCTGCGCGCGAGCTTGCGCACACGGAGCTTCTCGACCAAATCGTCGAGGCGGACGTGGTGCCGGCTGCGGTCGAGTACGCGCGGCGCGCGGTCGATGAAAAATTGCCGCTTAAAAAAACGCGCGACCTCAAGATCCATTTTCCGAACGCGGAGGCGTTCTTCGATTTTGCACGCGCCGCGGTTGCCCCGCTCGCGAAGAATTACCCGGCGCCCGGCAAGTGCATCGACGCGGTGGAGGCTGCGGTGTTGAGGCCCTTCGACGACGGCATGAAGGTCGAGCGCGCCGCTTTTACCGAATTGCTTGGCAGCTCCGAATCGAAGGCGCTGCGGCACGTTTTTTTCGCGATCCGCGCGGCCTCCAAGATTCCCGACGTGCCGTCCGGGACGCCGCAGCGTCCGATCGGTTCGGTGGCAGTCATCGGTGCCGGAACCATGGGCGGCGGCATCGCGATGAACTTCGCCAACGCCGGCGTGCCGGTCACGGTCCTCGAGACCACTCAAGCGGCGCTCGACAAGGGGCTCGGTGTCGTTCGCAAGAACTACGAAGGAACCCTCAAGAAGGGGCGTCTGAGTCAAAAGGACTTCGACAAGCGGCTCGGTCTCATCAAGGGCACGCTCTCCTACGACGAGATCGCGCGGGCGGACCTCGTGATCGAAGCGGTGTTCGAGGACATGCAGGTGAAGAAGCAGGTATTCGAGACCCTAGATGCCAAGGTCAAGGCGGGGGCCATACTCGCCTCCAATACCTCGACGCTCGATCTCGACAAGATAGCCGGCTACACGCAGCGCCCGGGTGACGTGGTCGGGCTGCACTTCTTCAGCCCCGCCAATGTGACCAAGCTCCTGGAGATCGTACGCGGAGCAAAGACCGCCGACGATGTGCTCGCAACGAGCCTCGGTATTGCGAAACAGATCAAGAAGATCGGCGTGGTCGCCGGAGTCTGCGATGGCTTCATCGGCAATCGCATGCTGAACTCTTATTTCCGACAGATGGATTTCCTGCTCGATGAGGGCGCTTTGCCGCTCGAGATCGACAAGGCACTCGAGGCATTCGGCTTCGCAATGGGACCTTTTCGAGTCGCCGATCTCGCCGGCAACGACATCGGCTGGGCCATCCGCAAGCGTCTGTACGCCGAACACCCCGAGCGGGCGTTCTCTAGGATCCCGGATCTGATCTGCGAGCTCGGACGGTTCGGACAAAAGACGGGCGCGGGTTGGTACGACTATAAACCCGGCGAACGCAATCCGCTTCCGTCCGAGGTGGTGACGAAAATCATCCTGGAGGAGTCGAGCCGTCTCGGCCGCGCGCGCCGCGAGATCGGCGCGGAGGAAATCGTCGAGCGTGCGCTCTACGCCTTGATCAACGAGGGCGCGCAAATCCTGGAGGAGGGCATCGCGCAACGCGCCTCGGATATCGACGTGGTGTACATCGCGGGCTATGGATTTCCGGATTTTCGCGGGGGCCCGATGTTCTACGCCGATTCGGTCGGACTGCCGAACATTCTGCGCGCGATGCGCAGTTTTGCGAAGGGATATCAACCCGATGCGTGGCGTCCCGCCCCGCTGCTTGCGAAATTGGCTGCCGAAAACGGCAGCTTTGCCGGCTGGAGAAAGCAATCATGACGGACGCTGTCATCGTTTCAACCGCCCGCACCGGGCTTGCGAAGTCGTGGCGCGGCGCGCTCAACATGTCGCACCCGGTGGCGTATGCGGGCCATGTGCTCGAGCAAGCAATCGAGCGGGCGCGCATCGAGCCGGGCGAAGTGGAGGATGTGATCGTGGGCGCCACGTTCCTGGAAGGCGCGTCGGGCGCGAACGTGGCCCGTCAGGTGGCCCTTCGTGCGGGCTGCCCGGTTACCACCGCGGGCGTATCGGTGAACCGCTTTTGCTCGTCGGGCCTTCAGACCATCGCGCTGGCGGCGCAAAGGGTCCTCACGGGCGAGGGGGAGATATACGCAGCCGGCGGTCTGGAATCGATCTCGTGTGTGCAGAACCAGGCCAACACCCGGATGCTCAAGGAGGACTGGGTCGTCCAGCACAAGCCCCAAGTGTATTGGAACATGCTGCAGACCGCCGAGACGGTCGCAAAGCGCTACGGCATCGCGCGCCACGCGCAGGACGAGTACGGCGTGCAGAGCCAGTTGCGCGCGGCCACCGCACAAGAAGCGGGTCGGTTTCAAGCCGAGATCGTGCCCTTCAAAACGGTCATGGCCGTGGCGGACAAGAATGGCGGCACCATCGGCACCGCCGAAGTCATCTTGAGCGCGGACGAGGGGATCCGCCCCGACACGACCTATGAGGCCGTCGCGAAAATCCGGCCCGCGATGTCGGGCGGTGTGATTGCGGCGGGCAACGCCAGCCAATTCTCCGACGGCGCCTCCCTGTGCATCGTCATGGATGCGAAGCGGGCCGAGAAGAAGGGCCTCTCCCCACTGGGGATTTTCCGCGGGTTCCAGGTGGCCGGGTGCGAGCCGGACGAAATGGGGATCGGACCGGTGTTCGCCGTGCCGAAGCTCCTGGCCAAAGCGGGCCTGAAGGTCGAGGACATCGGCCTGTGGGAGTTGAATGAGGCGTTCGCCGTCCAGGTCATCTATTGCCGCGACCGGCTCGGCATCCCCAATGAGCGCCTGAATGTCAATGGCGGCGCGATCGCGGTCGGCCACCCCTACGGCGTTTCGGGCGCGCGCCTGACGGGCCACGCACTCATCGAAGGCAAGCGGCGCGGCGTCAAGTACGTGGTGGTCACCATGTGCATCGGCGGCGGCATGGGCGCCGCGGGATTGTTCGAAGTGGCGTAAGGCACGACGGGCGAGCGGCATGATTCTCTACGGATATTCGATGAGCTCCGCCTCGTACCGGGTGCGGATTGCGTTGTGCCTGAAAGGAATCGAGCCTACCCGGGTGACGAAGCAGCTGCGGCGCGGCGAACATCGTCACAAGGACTTTTTGCATTTGAATCCGCAGGGCTTCGTCCCGGCACTCGAGCTCGACGACGGACAAGTGCTCACCCAGTCCCTCGCGATCGTCGAGTATCTGGACGAGCTGCATCCACAGCCGCCGCTGCTGCCCGAATCGCCGTTGGACCGCGCGCGGGTGCGCAGCATGGCGCAGCTCATCGCCTGCGACATCCATCCGTTGAACAACCTGCGGGTGCTGCAATATCTCGAGGGACCGCTGGCGCAGACGCCGGGCACGCGCGATGCCTGGTACCGGCATTGGATCGAGGCGGGATTCGCGGCACTCGAGCAAACGCTGGGGCGAGACGCATCGAGAGGCAGATATTGCTACGGTGAATCGCCCACCCTCGCCGACGTGTGCCTGGTGCCGCAGGTATTCAATGCGCGGCGCTATTCCGTCGACCTCTGCGCCTATCCACGCATCGTCGCCATCGATGCCGCATGCCACGAGCTGGCGGCGTTCGCCGCTGCCGCGCCGGAAAAGCAGATGTAACCAAGTCCTACAACGAACGCTGCGTGTCGCCCGTGCTACTGGGGTAACTTTCGGCTAGCATTGCCTCAGCAGCGAAGATATTTATTCCGGTTACCAGCTGCGAGGGGCGATTCCATGAAACTTAGATTCATCAGTTCACTGCTCGTCGCGGCGCTTTACGGGTGCAATTCCTCAGCGCCACCGCCACCGCCGGCCGCTGATCAGACCGCGCCGCCGGCGGCGCCGGCTCCCGAGCAGGCCGCGCCAGCGGACAACAACCCGCCGCAGAGTTCCGAAACCGCCTATGCGCCGCCGGAGCCGCAGCCGGTGGTGAGCGTCTACCAGGATCCCCCGACTTCGCAGCCGCCACCGGTCGAGGTGGCATCGGCACCGCCGCCCATGCTGGTGGAACCGCCGCCGCCGCCGCCCGGGCCGCAATACGCGTGGACGGGAGGCTACTGGGCCTGGTACGGCCGCTGGGTTTGGATCAACGGCCGTTGGTTGCCGCCGCCGCAGCCCGACTATCACTGGTTCCCGCCGTATTACGATCACCGTGGGGATCATGTGGTGTTCGTCGGAGGATTCTGGGGTGGACCGCATGTATCCTTCATCGCACCGGCCATAGGCGCTGCGCTGGTGTTGGCAGCCGTGCTGCCGGGCGTGTTCGCCGGTCCGCCGCCCAGGGGACCTGAGGGCGTATTCGTTCCGGCGCCGCCCGGGTCGATGCCGGGATTCATCATTCCCGCTCCCATGGGCACGCCGCCTGCAGTCGTGACCGGCGCGCCGCCGGTGATCAACGAGGGCATGCGGGTCAACGTCAGCAACACGAACATCACCAACACCACGGTGAACAATACGGTGATCAATAACACCGTGATCAACAATCGCGTGGTCAATAACGTCACCATCGTCGCACCAGCCAGCGCGACCGCCAGTCACCAAGAGGTGAATTCCACCGTTCCGGCACAGGCACATCTGGCCGCCGCCCTTCCGCCGGTGGTGCGCGTGGCAGCACCGGCGCCGGCGTCCTCGAAGCCGATCGCGCCCTATTCGCCGGGACATGAAGTGGCATTGCCGCCGCCGCAAACCGTGCATGCGGTCGTGCCTGCCGAACTGTCCAGGCCGCAGACCGCGCCTGCCCGCGAGGCAGTACGGCCGAGCGAGCCGCAGCAGCGACCAGCACCCGCGGCGCGCGAGGAGGAAGCGGTCGAGGCGAAGCGCAAGGCCGCGAGCGCAGAAACGGAAATGAACAAGAACGCCGCATCCGAAGCCGGTGCCTCGAAACGGGCGGCGGAAGCCAATGCCGCGGATGAGGCGAAGCGCAAGGCAGCCGAGTCGTCCGCCGAGCGAACGCGGCAGGAAGCGGCGGCGCGTGAAGCTGCCGCGAAGGAGGCCGCCGCCAAGGAATCCGCCGCGAAAGCAGCAGGGGCAAAACAAGCGGCCACGCAAGCGGCTGCCAAGGAAGCGGCTGCCAAGGAGGCTGCCGCCAAGGAGGCCGAGGCAAAAAAGAAGGCGGCAGAGGCCGCGGCGGCCAAGAAGAAGGCGGAGGAACAGCGCAAGGAGCATCCCCCGGCGCAGTGATGGGCAAGGCAGCTACAACAGCGGGATACCGCGGCGGATGTCGGCGGAGAACGTCTCGCTCATGTCCGCGCCCAGCCCCCGCTCGCTGATGTAGCCCAAGCGCTTCAGCGCCTCGAGCGGATAGCGCATGTCGAGACCGCCGACGCCGTACACGTACTCGGGCAGGTAGCCCGAGAGCCACAAGCGGTAGCTCAATGGGAGAGGTCCGACCACGCGTCTCAGCATCCTGTACACCAGGATGGTGCAGTTGCCGGTGAGCGTGTGGTAGAAGCGCGGCCGACCGACCAGACTGTTGGCCTCGCCGACGTAGGCGAGGAACAGCCGTCGCATCGCGGCGGGCGTCATCCGCAGCCGATACAGGTAGGTCCTTTCGCGGCGAACGTTGGTACGTAAACGCACGATGTCGCGCTCGTCCGAGGCGATGACGCTCAGCTCGAATTCCTTGAAGAACCCTGCCATTTCGGAGAATGTTTCGGTCCGCTCGCGGCGGATCTCGACCGAGAAGACCACGTGGCTGCCGTCCTCGAAGCCGAATGACAGAAGCGTATGGGCGATCGCATGCCCCGCCCAGTACGACATGATCATGTCGAGCGAGACGAGACGATCGAGATCATAGCGGCGGGTTTCCCAGCGTTGAGTGTGGTCGGCGGCCGTGCGCCATTCGAAGTTGCGCACGTTGTGCAGGATCACTTGGCTGCCGTCGACGCTGCCGTGCGTCATCTCGGCCACGTCGTCCGCCCAGGCGCGGTCGTTCGAAGGCGACAGGCTCCTCCACCAAATCAGCACAGCCGCATACGCAGCGGCGAACGCCAGGGCTCCGGATGCGAGCCACCCCGACCAGACGGCTGCCCCGCAAAGGATTCCGAACGCCACCCAGAGCGCGGAGATCGACGATTTCCAGCCGCGGCCGCCGGGTGCCTGGTACCAGAGCGCGAGCGCGCCCCAGACGCCGGTGAGCCCGATGATCAACGTGACTAAAGCCCGGGTCACGATGCCAGCGTGCGCTACCGGACGGCGCGCTCGCTCAGGAATGCGCCGAGGATGCGCGCAGTGTGGCTCTTCGCCGCCTTGAGCGCGACGGTATCCGGGTCTCCCTCCGCGACCACACGGCCGCCGCCGCCGCCGCCTTCCGGCCCAAGGTCCACGATCCAATCGGCTTCGGCCATGACATCCAGGTTGTGCTCGATCACCACCACTGTATTACCTGTATCCACGAGACGCTGCAACACCTTGATCAGCTTCTCCACGTCCGCCATGTGCAGCCCGACTGTCGGTTCATCGAGCACATACAGTGTGTGCTGGCCCTCGCGGCGTGCCAAGTCGAGTCCCACGACATCGGTGCGGGTTTTCGAGAGCTCGGCCACCAGCTTGATGCGCTGGCTCTCGCCCCCGGAAAGGGTCGGACTCGGCTGACCGAGGCTCAAGTAGCCGAGGCCGACATCGGCCAGGAGCTGTACGGGATGATGGATGCTCCGCTGCGCGCGGAAGAATTCCGCGGCGTCGTCGACGCTGAGCGCCAGCGTCTCGCCGATGCTCTTGCCCTTGAAGGTGATGCTCAGGGTCTCCGGATTGAAGCGTCGGCCGCCGCACACGTCGCACAGAACCTGTACGTCGGGCAGGAAGCTCATCTCTATGCGCTGCATACCCTGCCCCTCGCAGGCTTCGCAGCGCCCGCCCGCGGTGTTGAACGAGAATCGGCTGGCGGTAAATCCCCGAATGCGTGCGTCGGTGGTCTCCGCGTAGAGCCGCCGGATCGAATCCCAGAAGCCGATGTAGGTGGCGGGACAGGATCGCGGGGTCTTGCCGATCGGCGTTTGATCGACTTCCAGCACGCGGCTGATCGTCTGCCAGCCCTCGATCGAGTCGCATCCCTGCAGTTCGATCTTGCGTTCGCGCTCCGCGCGCGGTCGCCTGGCAACCAGGCGCTTGAGATTGCCGAGCAAAACGTCGCGGGCCAGTGATGATTTGCCGGAACCGGAGACTCCCGTCACCACCGTCAGGCGTCCAAGTGGAATGCGCGCATCCACGCGCTTGAGGTTATGCAGGCTCGCGCCCGCAATGCGGATCGATGGCGTGTCCCGATCGATAGATCGCCGGCGAGCCCTGGAATGCTTGAGAGGCGCGGCGAGGCACCGGCCGGTGGGGGAGTCGGCGCGCCCCGCCAACTCCACCGCGGTCCCCTGAGCCACCACGTGACCGCCGCGCGTCCCGGCGCCCGGCCCCAAATCGATGACGTGATCCGCGCGTCGGATGGTGTCCTCGTCGTGCTCCACCACCACCAACGTGTTGCCCTTGCTGCGCAATCGATCCAGCGTATCGAGGAGGATGACGTTGTCGCGCGGATGCAGCCCGATGGTGGGCTCGTCGAGCACGTAGCACACACCCTGCAAGTTCGAGCCGAGCTGGGCCGCCAAACGGATGCGCTGGGCCTCGCCGCCCGACAGCGTGGGTGCCGCACGGTCGAGCTGCAGGTAGCCGAGTCCCACGTCGCGGAGAAATGCGGTGCGGGCCTCGAGCTCCGCGAGCAGGTCTCGAGCGATCTCGAGCTCGCGCCCCTCGAGCTTGAATTTGCGCAGGGCGACTGCAAATTCCTCGACCGGCAAATGCGTGAGCTCGGCGATCGAAAGCTCGCGGAACAACACGTTGCGCGCCACCGGATTGAGCCGGGCGCCGGCGCAGTCCGGGCACGCGGAGGGCTCGCCCGTTTCCGGGTCGCTCAATGCCTGCCACTGCGATTCCTCACCGGTCTGTTGCGCATCGAACTCGGCGAGCGCGAGGCCGGTTCCGAAACAGCTCTTGCACCATCCATGCCTGGAATTGAAGGAGAACAAGCGCGGATCGAGCTCCGGGAAACCGGTGCCGCAGTTCGGGCAGGCGCGCTTCGTCGAGAAGACCGCGGCTCCGCTATCGTTCGCGCCGGTCTTGGTCGCGGCTGCGAGTACGTGAACGACCCCTCGTCCGTGGTCCAGCGCCTCGGCGAGCGCCTCGCGCAGCTCCGCTTCCGCCTGCGAGCTCACCGCGAGCGTCGCCACCGGCAGCTCGATGCTGTGTTCGACGAATCGGTCCAACCGCGGCCATTTCGCGGTGGGTTTGAGTTCGCCATCCACGCGCAGTTCGGCGTACCCCTTGCCGCGCATCGTCTTGGCGAGCGCCGTGTAAAGGCCCTTGCGCGCCACGATGAGCGGTGCCAGCAAAGTGATCTTGCGTCCGCGATATTCTTTCAGCAGTCTCGCGGCAATGGCGTCGGCGGACTGCGGCTCGATGCGCGCACGGCAGACGGGGCAGTATTGCACGCCCAGCTTGACGTAAAGAAGGCGCAAAAAATGATAAAGCTCGGTGAGCGTCGCCACCGTACTCTTGCGGCCGCCGCGGCTGGTGCGCTGTTCGATGGCGACCGTCGGCGGTATGCCGAAGATCGCATCTACATCGGGCCGGGACGCGGGTTGCACGAACTGCCGCGCATAGGCGTTGAGCGATTCCAGGTATCGGCGCTGTCCTTCGGCGAACAGGATGTCGAATGCAAGCGTGCTTTTGCCGCTTCCGGAGACGCCGGTGATGACGGTGAATCGATTGCGGCCGAGATCCACGTCGATGTCCTTGAGGTTGTGCTCGCGAGCCCCGCGGATCTCGATGGCGCGGGGCGAACTCGCGGCCGTTTCCGGGCCCTGCGCATCGCTTACCCCGCGGCCGAACGAGGCGGCGGGTTCGATGCTTTCCGAGAGCGCCCGGCCGGTATGTGAGGACTTGAGGCGCATGATATTTTCGGGCGTGCCCACGCCCACCAGCGCTCCACCGGCATCACCGCCCTCGGGACCCAAGTCGATGATCCAATCGGCGGCGCGCACCACGTCCAGATTGTGCTCGATGACGAGCAGCGAATGGCCAGCCTCGATCAGGCGACGGAATGCGCGCAAGAGTTTGGCGACATCGTCGAAATGCAAGCCGGTGGTCGGCTCATCGAACAGAAAGAGCGACCCGCGTCGCGGGCCGGCCTCGACGCTCTTGCCGTTGCCGGCGCGGCCCTTGCCGCGGCGTTTCGTCCTGGCAGATCCGCAGGCGGCCGCCGTCTGCACCGCGTTCTCGGCCAGATGGCTGGAGAGCTTGAGGCGCTGCGCTTCGCCTCCCGAGAGCGTTGGCACCGGTTGCCCGAGGCGCAGATAATCGAGCCCCACTTCTGCGAGCGGCGCAAGGCGCAGACACACCTCCGAGTCGTCGCTGAATACCTTCAGCGCCTCCGACACCGTGAGGTCGAGCACATCGGCGATGCTGAGGGGCCGGGAGCCGTGCCGGGACAGCTTGATCTCGAGTATCTCCGCGCGATAGCGCCGGCCGTTGCAATCCGGACAACGCAGGTACACGTCCGACAGGAACTGCATCTCCACGTGCTCGAAGCCGTTGCCTCCGCACCCTGGACAGCGGCCGTTGCCGGAGTTGAAGCTGAACGTGCCGGCCGTGTATTTGCGCTCGCGCGCTTGCGGAAGTTTCGCGAACAGTTCACGGATGGCATCGAAGGCCCCGACGTAGCTCGCGGGATTGGAGCGCGTCGTGCGGCCGATGCTCGATTGATCGACCATCACGACATCGCCGATCAGCTCTGCACCCACGATGCGCCGGTGGGCGCCGGGATTCTCGGTGGGCTTGCCGTAGACCCGGCGCAATGCGGGAAACAGAATGTCGTGTACCAGCGTGGACTTGCCGGAGCCGCTGACGCCCGTTACGCACACCAGGCGATTGAGCGGGATATCGACGTCGATGTCCTTGAGGTTGTGTTCCTCGGCGCCCTCGATGCGCAGGGTTCCCGGCGAAGCGGGGCGCGACGCGGCTGAGGGAATGTCGACCCGCCGTCGATGCAGCAGATAATCCGCGGTCAGCGAGCCCTTTGCTTGCGCGAGCGCGCCGGGGCGGCCTTGGAACACGATCTCCCCGCCGTGCTCCCCCGGACCCGGTCCGATGTCGATCAGCCGGTCGGCCGCCTGCATCACCTTCGGATCGTGCTCGACCACGATCAGAGTGTTGCCGGCATCGCGCAGCCGTTTCATCACGCCGACGATGCGGCCCAAGTCGCGCGCATGAAGACCGATGGAAGGCTCATCGAGCACGAACAGCGTGTTCACCAGCGAAGTGCCGAGCGCCGTGGTGAGGTTGATCCTCTGAACTTCGCCTCCCGACAGCGTGCGGGATTGGCGGTCGAGATTCAGATATCCCAAGCCGACCTCGGTCAGATACTTGAGCCGGGTGCGGATCTCATTCAGCAGCAGATCGATCGCCTCATCGAGCGGTGCAGGCAAGGCAAGCTCTGCGAAAAAGCGCAGATTTCGATCGATGGGAGCGAGCATCACGTCTCGGATGTTGATGCTCGGCGAGCCGTTCAGCGAGCCGATCCGCCACAGAAGCGCCTCCGGTTTCAGGCGCGATCCGTGGCATGCGGGGCATTCGGTGTACGAGCGATAACGCGACAAGAGCACCCGGATGTGCATCTTGTACGCCTTGGTCTCGAGCCAGGCGAAGAAGCGCCTCACTCCGTACCAGACGTTCTTGGTCCATTCGCCTTCACCGTCGAGCACCCAGGCGCGCTCGGCATCGGTGAGCTCGCACCAAGGCGTGTCGAGCGCGATGCCGCGTTTACGGGCAAATTTGACCAGGTCCGCCTGGCACTCTTTGTTGGACTCCGTCTGCCACGGCTTGATGGCGCCAGCCCGCAACGACAGCGCCGTATTGGGGATGACCAATCCATAGTCGACACCGATGATCCGCCCGAAGCCGCGGCAGGTCTCACACGCCCCGATGGGCGAATTGAAACTGAACGTGCTCGGGGTCGGATCCTTGTAGCCGATATCGCAGTCCGGGCAGTGCAGCTGCGTCGAAAAACGCCAGGGAGCGCCGACCGACCCATCCTCGTTCTGAGGATAGACATCGAGACGTCCCTGTCCGACCTTGAGCGCCGCCTCGATGGCATCGTTCGCGCGGGCCGGCTCGACCGAAGACCAGCGGAATCGATCCTGGATCATCTGCAGGACGCCGCGGCGCTCTTCGTGGATACGGGTGTAGCCTTGCGCAGCCAGCAGTTTCTTGATCTCCGCCTCGTCGAAGTTCTGTGGGATCGGCACGGGGAACGTGAGCAGCAGGCGCGGATCGCCCGCGGAATGCGTGCGTTCGGCCAGTCCGGCGCGGATGGTTTCAACGCTGTCCCGGCGCACCGGCTGTCCGCAGCCGCGGCAATGCAGTACCGCCGCGCGCGCAAACAGAAGCTTGAAGTGATCGTTGAGCTCGGTCATGGTGCCGACGGTCGAGCGGGACGTGCGCACCGGATTCGTTTGATCGATGGCGATGGCGGGCGGAATACCTTCGATCGCATCGACCAACGGGCGATCCATGCGATCCAAAAATTGCCGCGCATACGGCGAGAAAGTCTCGACATAGCGGCGCTGACCCTCGGCGTACAAGGTGTCGAACACCAGCGACGATTTGCCCGAGCCGCTGACGCCCGTGACGACGATCAATTCGTTGATCGGGAGGTCGAGGTCGAGATTCTTGAGATTGTTCTGGCGCGCGCCGCGAATGCGGATGGCATCCGGGCGGGACGGAGCTGAACGTGACATGGTTATCTACCAGGGGGATTGTGCCGACCCGACGCCTATCGGTCGAATCGACTCGGATTCACGAATGAACTGCACGGACATTATATAGGGATGGTCGGCCGTTTTTCATCGGCAACCTGGCCAACCTGCGCGCTCATACAGTATTCGATGGAGCCGAGTACTGTATGGTCGAGGGCGATTTAGGCTCTGCGGCGGGAGCCAAACCAACTCGTCAGGGTACTACGCTGACGCCCTTCCAAAATGCCACGCGGCCCTTGATTTGGCGTGCCGCATCCTTGGGATCCACGTAGTACCAGACAGCATTTGCGTTGCGTTCGCCGTTGACGTTCAAAGTGTAGTAGTTGGCGGTGCCCTTCCAGGGACACCCGCTCGTGTGGGTACTGGACTCCAGCAGTGAAGCATCGACCGAGGCCAGCGGAAAATAATGGTTCCCCTCCAACACCACCGTGTCTTGCGACTCCGCGATCACTGTGCCATTCCAAATTGCCTTCACGTTGATCTCCTGGATTAAAGCAGTTTCGCTTGTAAAGGGTGCCGGGTTTAGACTGGCACCCCGCCAACAGCATCGAGATGCGCCATGACATTTTCACTTTATGCCGCCACGATCCCCTCCTATCTGCAGATCCTCGGAGCGGTTTCCGGACTTCTGAACAAAGCCGAGACGTCCTGTACGGAACGAGGCATCGCCCCCGGAGACATTCTCGCGGCGCGGTTGGCGGAGGACATGCTTCCGTTCGCGTACCAGGTGAAGTCCACGGCGGTCCACTCTCTTGGCGCAGTCGAGGGAGTACGCCGCGGCGTGTTTTCTCCCGATCAAACGCAGCCCCCCGACAGCTTCATTGCGCTCAAATCGCGTATCTCGCAGACGATCGATGACCTCCGCGCGATCGATCCGGGCGAAGTCGACGGCTTTCTGGGACGCAACATGCGTTTCGCGTTAGGCACCCGCCAAATCGATTTCACGGCTGAGAATTTTCTACTGTCGTTCTCTCAGCCCAACTTCTATTTTCATGCGGCCACGACGTACGACATTCTTCGATGGAAGGGCGTGCCGATCGGCAAGAGGGATTTCTTGGGCATCCTGCGCAAGCAGCCCTGAGTACAGCGCTCTAGCGCCCCGCGAATTGCTCCATCATGAGACCGGTGCCGCCGCGAGTCACGTGGGCGACGATGGCGGTGCGTCTGTGGATTTTGGTGATCAATCCCAGGTTGATGGCGAACGCGAGCTGAACCTGTTGTCCCTTGCGCAGACCGAGATTCTCGGTCTCCACGAACACACCGTTCGCGCTCAGATTCTTCGCCTTGCAGATCCGGCTCTTGCGCCCCGACAAGACCACGTAAACGGTGGTGCGTGCGCGATGACGGGTATGCAGACGACGTTCCATCCGGCTGGGCCTTTGATGCTCGTGTGATGAAGTAGCCATTATGCACACCCGTCCGTCGTTCGCGAAGCGCTCGTTGCGCCCATCGATTGATAAGTAAAATAGGGTGGGATTAGGTCCAAGGCAAGCGGGCGGATTGGCCGACTGGCGGTCGGAAGGCACTGACGGGGACCCGCCGTTGGGGGGGAATTTGCGGAGCGCGTGGAGCGCCCCGGAAATCGCGCGCTTACGCCGCGTCTTTGCGGCGGATTGCGAGCTGCTCCGGCGCTTCGATGCCCATCTTGACCCGGCGACCGGTGCCGCCGAGCAACGTGATCAGGATGGGGCCGTTCGCAAACAGCTGCGCGAGGGTCATGCTCGCATCCACGCCCTCGGCGGGTTGAATGACGATGGACTCATCGGCGCGGCGGCTGAGGACTAGCATGGTTCAAGCCTTGGCGAGCGCGCGCAGCGCTTTGGCGAAGGTCTTGCCTTGAGGCGTGTACGTGAGCGGCGAGGAGCCGCGCAGGATGCCGAGCAGCTGCTGGATCTGCCCCTGGCGCAGATTGATGATGTAACCGTTGATTTCGTTCGCGGTTCGGCAGCCTGCCATGAGCTCCATCAAAGTCCGCCAGCGCTCGGCGACGGTGCTTGCGATCCCCGTTCCGCGAGGAACGCGTGCACCCGGGAGCCCCTGTTCCGCCGCGACCGAAACGGCGCGACGCTCGTCTTCGAGCTTCTCGATGGTGGCCAGAAGGCGCGTTTTCTCGGCGGCTTGCTGCTCAACGGCCTGGGGAACCGGGCCAGTCAGCGCCGCGCGCTCCGCGTCCAGCGTGGTGGCAAGGGTACGCGCGACCTCGATCTCGTGATCTAGCAAATCTTCGAGACGGCGGCGCGCATCGTTTTTCATGGCACTACTTCAGCCCGCGCTCAAATTGAATCATCTTGTCCGCGACGCGCCCGGCATCGACCTGGTAAGTGCCGTTGGCGAGCGCCTGCTTGATCGAGGACACCTTCGCCGCGTTGACCACCGGGGCCTGCGCGACCGCGTCCGAGAGCTTCTGCAGCGAGCGGGCGGAAGAAGTGAGCGTTACTTGATCGCCCGTCTGAGGGGTCGAGGTCGACGGTTGAGCCGCGTCGGCCTGGGTCTTGTCAGCCGCAACGCCGCCGCTGCTCGAACCCTTCGGGGGCGCGATTGGCTCCGACGTTGAGTATCCACTGATTTTAGCTGGCACCGAAGTCTCTCCTGGGCGAGCGTTAGCCCTTGCCCTCGTTATCGTCAGGGAACAGATGATCTTTAACCATCACGATCGAAATCACCGTCTGAAACTTATATCGGCTGTGACGTGGTTCACTTAAGGGCTATTGCAAAATAATTTCCACTACCTGCTGGGAACGCGCAATTCCTTCGACAACCTTCCCCGATGACAGATTCTCGACCTTAACTCGTTGATTGACCAGCCCATCGGTCAGGGCGCGGCCCTGCATGCTGACGCTCATGCCGCCCGCGTCCGCCACCAGGGTCACGGTCTGACCGCGTTCCACGGCTTTGGCGCCGAGCAGGAACTGATTGGTAATGACCGCCCCGCTCGAAATTGGCCGGCTGGCGGTCAAGCCCACCGTGACCGCCGGATCGTCCATATAGCCCGGGGGCAGCGTCGAGATGTCGCGTTGCTCGGTGCGTAAATCGTTCGCGGTCAAGACGCTGCCGGCGACGATGGCATGCGCTGCAAGGGCCACCTGAGCGGTCCCGACTACG
>Ga0187863_10000714_pt1 | contig 27848 bp, 18 predicted proteins | sample June2016WEW_11_1_FD_132975 | JGI IMG/M metagenome (GOLD analysis project Ga0187863, IMG submission 132975) | Peatland microbial communities from SPRUCE experiment site at the Marcell Experimental Forest, Minnesota, USA - June2016WEW_11_10 | ecosystem: Environmental > Terrestrial > Soil >...
AATTCATTTGTGTACGGTTCGATTGGCACAGGCACCACCGTGAATTTCACTACGTACGCGAATCTTTCCGCGAATCCAAACGCTCCGGGCCAATTGCTCGATTCCCTGAACGCGCTCCTGCTCCACAACGCGATGACGTCTGACGCCCGCGCTTCCATTGTCGCTGCGGTGAACACGGTTCCGGCCGGGTCCACCCAAAACCTTTTGCGCGCCGAGGCTGCCATCTATTTGATCCTTTCGTCCTCGCAATACCAGGTCGAACAGTAGGAAACAGGAAGAGGATTCTATGAAAATCACGCGAAGAGATATGATCCGCCAGTCCTGTTGCGCCGCCGCGGCTTTGGGCACGGCCTCAAGCTTCAGCCGCTTCGGGCTCATTCACGCGCTGGCTCAGTCTCCAGCGAATTATCAGGCACTGGTGTGCATTTTTCTTTTTGGCGGCAACGATGCCAACAATCTACTGATTCCCACCGACACGGCCGGCTACGCGAATTACCTGAAATACCGAGTCGCTGTCGAAAACGGGGGATTGGCTCTCGACCAGAGCACTCTGCTGCCGATCGCGTCGAAAACGCAGCAGAATGGCGAAACTTCGTTCGGTCTGCATCCCAACCTCCCCGAGGTGCAGGCTCTGTTCACTTCCGGCAAACTCGCGTTGCTCGCGAATGTGGGTCCGCTGGCGCAGCCGCTCACGCGCGCGCAATATCTGGCGCCGACTCCCCCCGTTCCAGCCAATCTGTTCTCACACGCCGACCAGCAGCAGCAGTGGCAGACGCTCGAACTGGATGGTTTTTACAAGACGGGCTGGGCCGGCCGGCTGGCCGACAACATGAACGGCAGTCTCAATTCGGGTTCGCTGTTTCCGCCGATCACATCGGTGGCCGGCTCTGCGATTTTCTGCACGGGCCAGCAAACCCAGCCTTATGCCATCATTCCCGGAACTACCCCGGGACTTTCCGGCTTCGATAGCTCCGCCGCGAGCACCGCGCGTTTGCAGGCATTGCAGCAATTGCTCACCTTCGATACCGGCGTTTCGCTGATTCAGTCGGCCAGCTCGATCACCTCCAATTCCCTCACCGATAGCAAGACTCTTTCCGCCGCGCTGGCCTCCGCGACCCCGCTTGCGACCGTATTCCCCGCGACAGGACTGGGCGGCCAATTAAAACAGGTGGCGCAGCTTCTCTCCGTGCGCTCCGCGCTCAGCTTGAATCGGCAGGTTTTCTTCTGCTCCTTGGGCGGCTTCGACACTCATAGCAATCAGATCGCTACGCAGCAAGCTTTGTTCTCACAGCTGAGCCCGGCTCTCAATGCCTTCTACAACGCTACCGTCGAGTTAAACCTCGCGCAGCAGGTGACTACGTTCACCATGTCCGACTTCAGCCGCACCTACCAGCCGGCTTCCGATGGCGGCAGCGACCACGCGTGGGGCAGCGTGCAGATGATCATGGGCGGAGCGGTGGTGGGTGGAGACATCTATGGCACCTTGCCCGTATTTACTCCGGGGGGGCCAAGCGATGTTGGCGCGAACGGCCGCTGGATTCCCACCACCCCCATCGATCAGTACGGCGCAACTCTCGCCAATTGGTTTGGAGTACCCTCGGGGGACTTTGCTGCGGTCTTTCCCAACCTGGCAAACTTCCCCACCCAAACACTGAGCTTCCTCGGCTAAAGCGGCCCAACGTTGAGTCTTACAACGTCTGTGCGCCCAAACCGCCACCGGCGGGAACACACTGTGCCCTGCGCCAGTTCTCGCGTGATGTGGGGAACCGACCGACCTGGGGGGGGGGAAAGCGCCGCGAAATTAGCGCCCGGACTGCGCCGTGTACTCCCTGGGGCTGGACTTCGGGTCGGGAAAGCGGCGCATTTTCTCGACGAAGACACGGACGATGGCGGGATCGAATTGGCTGGCGGCGCAGCGCTCCAATTCCGCAAAGGCCTCTTCTGGCGAACGGCCTTTCTTGTAGCTCCGCTCGGAAGTGATGGTATCGTAGGAATCCGCGATGGCAATCACACGTGAGCCGAACGGGATATCTTCCCCCCGCAGCCGGTCCGGATAACCTGAACCATCATAGAACTCGTGGTGATGCCGGACCATTTGCCGTATACGGACCATCGTTTCGAGTGGTTCGAGGATCTTGGCGCCAAGTTCGGTATGCGTCTTCATCGTTTCCCACTCGGCGGCGTCGAGCGGTCCGGACTTATTCAAAATCGCCTCGGGAATGCCGACCTTCCCGATATCGTGCAGCAGAGCCGCCAGCCGAATCTCTTCCACCTCGGACTGGTCGAGGCCCAGCGCTTGCGCAAGCACCACCGCATATGCGGAAACTTTCTGCGAATGCCCCTGCGTGTATTGGTCCTTCGCATCAATCGCAAAGGCCAGGGAGGTGACGGTTTCTACCACCGCGGGCGGAAGGACTTGCTCCGAACTAGCCCCTCCCGGGTCAACCAGAGATCGCGTAAAGAGTTCGAGCCGGCGGTAGATCTCTTCGAAGGCTTCGGGGCCGGTTGAAAATAGCCGCTTCAACGTAACGCCGAGGTAGGCTTCGAGTACATCTTTCTTCCATCTCTTGCGGTCGCTCGGATCTCCCTGCTCCGCGCTCGAAACGGAATTTCCGCCTTGGTGCTTTGAGAGATACATCGAGGAGTCTGCGACCTGAATCAACTCCTGCGGCGTCGATCCGTGAATGGGAAATCCCGCGATCCCGAAACTGGCGGTGACGTTTTTGTCACGCAGCAGCGGATCAGCCGCAACCCAGCTGCGCAGTTTATTGGCCAGTTGGCGAGCCTGCTCAACGCTGGTTTCCGGCATGAGGATGACAAACTCGTCGCCGCCATAGCGCGCGACCACATCCGAGCGACGGCAATTCTGCTCGAGAATGTGGCCGACACGCTGAAGAATGGCGTCCCCCTCCAAGTGCCCGTAAAAGTCGTTTACGAACTTGAAGCGATCCAGATCCATCAGCACCAGGGCAAACGGCCGGTTGGCGCGCGTCGAACGCTTCCATTCAGCCGAAAGAGCTTCCATCAAGAACCGATGAGTCTTCACGCCGGTGAGCCCGTCGGTAATCGCCTGCTCCCGCGCCTTCTGAAACGTGAGTGCATTGTGCAAGGCGCCAGCGAAAAGATCTGCGAGCGTGCGCAGCAACAGAATTTCCTGCTCCGGAAAATCGCAGGCTTCCGACGATTCCACGTAGAGCACGCCGAGCAACTGCTCCGCATAGACCACCGGCAGCGCAATCGCTGATACCGAATCGGGAAGAACCATCTTCGGCGTCGACGCATTCGCTTCGCGAACCAGGGCGACTTGTCCCGACCGCGCCACTTGCCCGACCATCCCTTCGCCAAGCCCGATGCGCCGCCCGCGGGCATCTTTGCGCGCGCCGGCCTCTGCCTGGACCACCAGTTCCTTCATGGAGTAATCGAGAGTCGCGATGCCGATGTGGTCGTAAGCCAGGCTGGTTTCAATCTCCCGCGCGATTTTCTCAAGCATTTCCACCGGATTCAGGGTTGTAATCGCGTGGCTCGACACATTATTAATCAGCATGAGATGCCGGGACTTTTTCTGCTCTTCTGTGAAAAGCCGCGCATTTTCGATCGCCACGCTGGCTTCGCTTGCGAGAACGCGCAGGAGCTCCAAATGCCCTTGGTCAAAAACACGCTCCTTCGGGCTGTGCACCATCATGACGCCGACCGCGCGATCGTAGAGAATCAGGGGAACGGCGCACATCGAACCAACGTGCCGGAGGGGTTCAAAGCCAAGCCGCTGCGTTTCTTCCAGGTAGCGATCGCGAATCAGAAGGGGCTGCCGCGTACCAACCACATATTCCAACAGATGGTTTCCGGCCGGCCGCGATCGTTTCGACAGGCGTTGGCCGTCTGTGACTTCGATTTCGAACCGAATTGCATCGGTCTTCGAGTCGTAGGAAGCAATTAGAAAGCTCGACACATCCACGAGGCGGCGCACCTCCGTGTAAATTCGCTCCAGCAGTGAATCCAAGTCAAGAGTTGAGCTCAGAGCACGGCCAATTTCATTGAGTATATCGAGCTCGTGGCTGCGGCGCGAAGTCTGCTGCGCCAGATTGCTGTTCTCAACGGCCATTCCAATTTGGTGCCCGAGCCCAAGCAAAAGCTTCAGTTCGGGCGGTGAAAAGTTGCGGCACTCGGGGGCGCCGAGCAACAGCGCGCCGACTGTTCTTTCCTTCGCCTGTAAGCTGATTCCCACCACCGTCTCGAGCTTTTGCTGCAAAAGAAGGCGCCGGAAGTCCCGGAACGGGGCCTCCTTTTCAAGCGCCTCGTATTGGGAGTCATCGGCCGGGGCCGGCAGCCGGATGAGCCCGCCCAGGCGGGCTACCAGGTCAACCACGTATGTATCGAGATGATCTTGCTGAATGGCCGGGCCAAACGCGTCGGTCAATCCGGCTACCACCACGGGCCTCGTGCCATGGCCTTGGCCACAATGCAGGAAAAGCGCGCCCGACGGAACGCATGCAACGTGGAGGACGCGGTCAAGCGCCTGTGCCAGCATTGTCTGAATGGGGTTGCCCACAAAGCCGGAGACGGCGAGATTGAGGTTCGCCACAGTCAGCATGTTTCGCTCGACATGCCGCCGCTCCTGTTCGTACACCGCCATCACCATCAGCACCCCGGCAAATAGCATAGGTACCGAGGCAGCGATGGATAAATCCTGCGCGCGAGCATTGGTGGCAAGAGACGGCACGGCGGTCGTCGCCTCCAGCGCGCCCCAAACGAAAAATGTGATCGCGAGCCACACCTCCGCGCGCGACTCCTGTTTCCGTCCTTCGGACCAAAAAGTCTGCGCGGTCAGAAAAAATGCGAAGGCTGCCCCTGCGCTCAGCGAAATCGGCAACCGGCCATATGAAAAGGCGATGGACCATAGCGCCGCTCCCACGGCGGCTGCAATCATCGCACGCGGCGCGGCCGGTCGGCGCGCGTGCAGACGGGCGGCCCAGTAGAATGCCAGGGCGGACGCGGCCAGCAACCATTCCGCAAGTACCGCAATTCGGGACGGGAGGAGCGCCGTAGTGCGGACCACCAGGGAGAACAGGAGATACACCGAAAACACAAACCAGCCCGCCGACCAAATACGAAGCGCTTGTTCTCTCTTCCGCCGATAGAGCGATGCGAACAACGTCCCCAGCAGAAGAGAACTCACTACCATCGCAATTGCGGCGGCGTTAAGGGAACTCAAGGACTCAATGCTCCGGATTCATTGTCCAGCGAACTTCCGAGGATAGCAGATATGGAAGCCGTCTGAAGGGGGTATCCCATCGCGTTGCTCCCCGTAAACCCCTCGGCTGCTTCTCCGACATCGGCGGGTCCGATAGGCAGACGCATACTTCTTGGGATACGTCTATCCGTGAATGGAACGATGCCGCGTCTAAACAGCCCGGTCAACAGTACAATCGTACCAAGATGACGCGGACAGGGGCGCTCGGCCGGCTCGATTTTGGCGGCCCCTTTCGTTAAGATGAATCGCACCAAAAAACAGGAAGGAATTCAACCGAAATGACCTCATCGGAAAAGCCGCGCGTGCGATTTGCTCCGTCGCCCACCGGCTATCTCCACGTCGGCGGCGCGCGGACCGCTCTGTTTAACTGGCTTTTCGCCCGTCACGAAGGCGGCACGCTCCTGCTGAGAATCGAGGACACCGATGTCGAGCGCAACCGCCCGGAACTGGTTCAGGGCATTCTCGACGGATTGAAATGGCTCGGAATCGAGTGGGACGAGGGCCCCATTTTTCAGTCCCAGCGCATCGAGATGTATCGTGGGGCGTCCGAGCGCCTTTTGGCAAACGGCTCCGCCTTCCCCTGCTATTGCAAGGCGTCGGCCTACACGGGCGCCGATAGCGTCAGCGAGGGTTTTGAAGAACGCGAGAGCGAAGGAGACGACGAGGCCCCCCCCTCGCGGAAGAAAATCGCGTGCTGCTGCCGCGAACTGAGCCCTGGCGAACTCGCCGCCAAACAGAAAGAGGGCATCGCCCGCGCCATCCGCTTCCGGGTTCCACGGGAGGGCGTCACTCAATTCCAGGACGCCGTGTTCGGGCCCCGCGAAGTGCAAAACGCCGAGATCGAGGATTTCGTCCTGATGCGTTCAAACGGTCTACCCACCTATCAGTTGACTGTGGTCGTCGACGATATCGACATGCGCATCACGCACGTGATTCGCGGCGCAGACCATTTGTCGAACACGCCCAAGCAAGTGCTGCTCTACCGGGCGCTGGGCCTGGAACCGCCCGTCTTTGCACACGTTCCCCTCATCCTCGGCCCCGACCGCACGCGGCTTTCCAAGCGGCATGGCGCTACCAGCGTGGGATCGTACGCGGACGAAGGCTTTCTCCCCGAGGCTTTCCGCAACTTCCTCGCGCTGCTCGGATGGTCTCCGGGAAGCGACGCGGAATTCATTCGCACCGGTGAACTCGTCAAGCGATTCTCGCTCGAGGGTGTCAGCCGCACCAACGCGATCTTCGATCGCGCCAAACTGGAGTGGTTTAACACGCAATATCTTCAGAAAATCCCCGTGGAAGAACTCCTTCCTTTGGTCGAAGCGGAGCTGAAGCGGGCGGGTCTCTGGCGGGAAGCATGGGCTGGGGCCGAGCGCCCGTGGTTCACGCAGGCAGTCGATTTGATCCGCCCGAGAACGCGCTTCCTGGACGATTTCACCACATGGTCCCGCGCCTTCTTCACCGACGACTTCGATTACCAGGCGGAAGCAAAGTCCAAGTTCTGGAAAGACGAGCGCGTTCCTGCGCTGTTGGAAAAGCTGACCGATGCTCTCGCCGCGCTTCCTGACTGGAATCACGATGCGTGCGATGCCGCGCTGCGCAGTGTTGCAGCAGCCGAAGGCGTGAAGGCCGGCGTGCTCATCAATGCCACGCGCGTCGCCATCGTCGGCCGCGCCGTGGCTCCGCCCCTGTTTGACACGATGGTCGTGCTCGGCAAGCAGAGAGTTGCCGCAAGGTTGCGCCGCGCCGTGCCGTTCGTCTTCGCGTGACGCCGCTCCCCCCGGGGGAACGCCCCTCTCCCGATGGGCGGGGTTAACAACGGCATTCAGGCAGTCGTGGCACCGACCGGCCTTAGTTCAGAAGGTCGGTCGGGGCGGGAACCAGGAAAACTTCCGGATGGGCAGGCTGCGCCTTCGCACCAGCCGCCGCCACCTCCAGTTCTACATTCACAGCTACCTTCACCGGCGGCAGGCACGCGGCGTCATTGCATGCTTGATATCGAAGAATCACGGGAATCGTGGTGGCTCCAAGGGGTGCACTGGCTTGCACCAGCAGCTGCAGCTTCAAAGTCACGCTTCCGGTGTAGACATCGAGCGGTTTGGTCGGCGAGAACGCAAATTTCTCAAGCCGGCCGTGGGGATAGATCACATCGGAGAGCTTCATTGCTGGCGGAAGCTGCGGCGTGATTGTTGTCGGAATGAGATACTCGTCGGTGGGTTTGTGCGAGTTCATGTGGAATCCCCGCGCGATGTTCACCACCACGGCGGCTTGGAAAGATTTCCCTCTCGGCACGGGATCAAGCGACACGTACGCCCGCGCCTTCACAACGGCCGCTGCGTTCGGCATGGCGGAAGCGCCTTGCGGCGTTGCGGCCGCGCGCTTCGCCACTGCGAATGAAAAAATCGCCGCGGTTACCAGAATTGCCGTCCAGGCGGAAACAGAGCGGAGTCGCATGGGAATCAAAGCTGCGCTTGAATTTCCTTCTCGAGATCCTTCTGGTTTACAAGCCCGACGTAGCGCTTCACAACTCTGCCGTCGCGCGAAATCAATACGCTCGTGGGCAAACCGATGAGGCCGCCAAACTTGGAGGCGATGTCGTCGGTTCCCAGAACGATGGGGTAGTCCATCGCCGTCGGATGTCCATCCACGTCGAACTGCGTCTTCTGAATGAACGGATCGACCACACTTTTTCCCTCATCGTCCATCGCGACGCCTAAAAGAGTAAAACCTCTATTTCCATACTTCTGTTGAAACTCGATCATCCAAGGAATTTCCACGCGGCAGGGTTCACACCACGTTGCCCAGAAATTGACAAGCACCAGCTTGCCTTTCAGGCTCGCGATCGGAACCTTATTCCCCTGAAGATCCTGGAACGTTACATCGGGCTCGTTGGGCTGGGCGGCTTTCGCCGAAGACGGCACAATTTTCGGGGCCGCCGTTAGCTTGCCTTCCATCACGGCCACGGAACGGTTCAAGAACGAGAGTTTATTCGAGAGCCAGGTCAATCGATTCGCAAACACCAAGCCGCCAATTGCGAGCAGAAGAACCCCGCTGAAAACCTCCACCGTATGCAGGTGCCGCCGAAAGTTCTGGTAGAACCTCAGAAAGCCGCCGATCCCGAGCGCCGTCACCAGAAATGGAATCGCCAGGCCCGCCGAATAGCACGCCAGCAGAAAGACCCCTTGCCCGATCTTTTCTCGCGTGGCCGCTACCGCTAGCACCGCCGCCAGAATCGGGCCGATGCAGGGCGTCCACCCAAATGCAAAGGCAAAACCCATCAGAAACCCACTGAAAGGCCCGGGCTGGCCGCCCAATTTGCGGAAGTGGACGTCGCGATTGAGCCACCGCGTGAGGATGGGTCCCAGCAGGAAAATAATCGCGATCGCGAACAGATCGACACCCTTCACGCGCGCGAAGATCCCCGGACGCGCACTCAAGCCAATTCCCGCAACGACCAACAGCAAGCCGATCCCCCGTCCCACCCGCACCGGGATCCGCACGAGCCAGCCTACCAGATGCAGGCCAAAGAGCAGGATCAGCGCTCCTGCGAGGGGAGCCAGCAGGGTCCGGTTGCGCACCAGAAAAGAGCCGACGGCGCTTGCCGACGCCCCAAAGGTGATGAACACAATCGAGAAACCGGTGACGAATGCCAGCGCGGAAGTCAGCAGACTCCCACGGGGCGCCCTACCCTGTTTGAGCTGCTCGACTCCGATGCCGGAAAGCATCGAAACGTATCCGGGCACCAGCGGCAAAACACACGGGGAGAGAAACGATACCAGCCCTGCAACAAACGCCGCAAATATGGAAACGTCCATGACGTATCTTATTGGATGCCCGAGATGCTTACCCCGTGCGTCCCCGCTCTTGAATTTTCGCACATCCACGGGACGCCCGGCCCGTCTTTTCGGTCGCAGCGAACTACGGCGGATGCTTTGTTCCTCACCCCCCCTCCGGGTGGCGTTGGTGCCATGGCGTCGCCTCTTCAAACGCGAACGCTATCGCGAGCAAACTCGCCTCGCCCCATCGAGGACCAATCAATTGAAGACCCACCGGCAATCCTGCGCGCGTGAATCCGCACGGAATCGATATCGCCGGATGACCCGTGAAGTTGGCGGGCCGGCAGACACCTACCAGTAGCGACCGAACCGCTTCTTTCGCTCCGGCAATCTTCACTTCGTTTTCTCCCAGCCTGGGCGCCGGGATGGGCGACGCCGGCGCGAGAATCGCATCCACGCGTTCGAACGCGGCGTCGAAATCCTGTTCCAGCATTTGTTTCACCGCCAAGCCTTGGAGGTAGTCCACGGCGCGAACCTTTTCTCCGGCTTCGAGCCGGCCTCGAACGTCGTCGCCATAGTCAGACGCGCGAGCGGGGAAATAGCCTTGCGACTCGTGATAGTTGGTCGCCTCGGCTAGTCCGATGTTCGTGCTGGCCTGCACCGATTCCTGCAGATGGGGCAGCGAAACTTTCTCGATGCGTCCACCCAACTGCTGAAGCGTCTTGGCGGCGGCATCGATGGCGTCGCGTACTTCGTGATCCACGCGGTCAAAGTAGAATTGCTCCGGCCAGCCGAGGCGGAAGCGCCGGGGGCATCCCTGGCGAAGCCTTTGGTAGTGGGGACGTGACCTTCCCTCGGGATAGGCTCCTGCAATCGCTTCCAGAACGATGCACGCGTCGGTCACCGACCGCGCCAGCGGCCCAGCGTGGTCCATGGTCCCAGAAAGCGGCACGACTCCCGCGACGCTCACGACGCCAAAGGTTGGCTTGAGCCCGACAATACCGCATAGCGCGGATGGTATTCGGATCGAACCACCGGTGTCGGTGCCGACCGAAGCAAAACCCATCCCGGTCGCTACTGCCGCCGCGGAGCCACCGCTTGATCCCCCGGATATTCGCTCCCGCAACCAGGGATTGCGCACAGGGCCAAAGTGCGGGTTTTCAGAAGTGATGCCGTAAGCGAACTCGTGCATATTCGTTTTGCCGAGGATGATCGCCCCTGCGTGGCCCAGCCGAATTGCGACGTCGCTGTCCTGGCCGGGAACGAAATCTGCAAGGATCTTTGAGCCCGCTGTGGTGCGGACACCTTTGGTCCAGAAGTTGTCCTTTATAGAAACCGGAATCCCGTGCAAGGGGCTTCGCGGCCCTTTGCGCCGAATCTCTCGCTCAGCCGTTCGCGCCTGGCGGCGGGCGGCTTCCGCGGTGACGGTGATAAAGGCATTGAGCCGCATGTTGAGGCTCTCGATGCGGGCAAGCGATGCGTCGATCAACTCCATCGGCGAAATCTCCCCACGGCGGAGAAGCCGCGCGGCCTGCCCAACCGAGAGGAACGTCAGATCTGTTTGTTGCGCTCGATCCACGCGGGTTATCAGAAAATCCTTTCCTGCCGACGCAAATTGCCGGCAGATCCCAGGTTGGCGATGCGGAACACCGCCATGTACTGATTTTCGTTGCGGATCGTGCCAAACGAAAATCGTCTCACTTCGAAGCCGATGCCGCAGCAGGACCCGTTATAGGTGACTTGCGCGAGCTGGTTCTGAAACGCTTGCTGCGTCCAGTCGTAACTCGCTCCGAAGGCGGCGTTCCAGCCGCGCCGGTTCATATCGCCGTATCCCAGCAGCGCCCTCACCTGGTTGGATCTTTGCTGGAAATTGAGAGGGAGCGGCGAGGGATTTACGGGGAGGTTGACTGTCGAGAAGTGTGCCACGGTCAAGAACGACTCCTTGTACGGCTTCAGCTTCAGCAAGGTTCCAATAGCGGTCAGCCGGTTGCGCACGGAATCGTAATTTACGATGAATTCCGTGTCGTAGTGTCTCCCAGGCTCGATCGTCAAATCGCTCACCAGCGGCGAGAAGTGGCGCAGAGTGTCGGCGAACGCGAACGGTGTGAGAAGCTCGAGGGTCTGAAACACGTTACGCTCGCCGGGAACCAGCGCCCCGCCGAAAGTCGGGTCGAAGAACCGCTTTTGCGCAATGTGCCAGGTCACCAGCTCTTCGGTGGATCCGGTTTTCGTGCGCCGAAACAGCCTTTGCGTGAAGCCATACTCCACTTCGTTGGTGTCGGTGAGCGTGTCGCCTTCGTCGAACCGGATGAACCTCGTAAAATCGTTCACGCCGGTCACGTACCGGTAGACCACTTCGGGCTCGATCACGTGCTTCCATTTCGTACCGTCACCCCAGACCCGCTCGATCGTGGGCGGCTCAATATCGACTGAAACTTCGCGCGTATCCCGGAACAATCCCTGATCAATGAATGCGCCCCCCTGAAGCTGGCCGCCGTAGTAGGTGGATCGAAAGGTGAAACTTGGCGTGACGTTGAGCCACGGTCCCCAGTGGAGCGGCACGGTGACGGTGGGCGCAAATTCGCTTCGCTCCACGAATCCCGGTGTCTCGAAAGGCGTAACCGTTTCGCCGCGATGTTCCGCTCCGGAGAAGGCCGTAAACGAAAAATAGACGGGGATGCGGCTGGAGAAGGATTGATCCACCGAGCTGAATCTCACTTCGGGCGCGGTTCGCAGCGTGATCGAAGTCTGTGGTGTGGCGCTCAGAAAGTTCTCATAGCTCAGAGCGGCGAGATTGAGACTCCACCCTCGAAAATTGTTGGTCACAAACGCGGTGTTGCGGACTTCCGAGTTTACCGCTTGCACGAAGGTCTCAGAGAAGGCGAGCCGGAATGTGAGCGAAGTGAGCTGATCCAGATCGGCCACGGCGCGCCAGCCGTCGGGCAGCAGGGCCGTAAAAAGCAACCGGTCTTCGTGGCCACCTTGTTTGATCGGGGGACCCGAAGGCTGCGGGAGACCTCGATCGATCACGCCGAAGTAGCTGGCCTCCAGCCGGGCATTTTCCCACGGACGCATGCGCAACTCCCCCCTTTGACTCCATCCGCGTTTGCTGAAGTAAGACGCTCCGATGGTCGCATCCATCCAATCGGTCGGCGCCCAATAGAAGGCATCCCCGAAGATGTATCCCTTGTTGGAACTATCGCCGGGATCGGGAATCAAAAACCCGGAATTACGCTGCTTCTCCGCCGGCAATGTAGCGTATGGCAGATACAACACCGGAATCGAAAAGAGCCGAAAGTTTCCATTCTCAAGATGCACGGATTTGCGCAGTTCGACGGTGGCCGCGGGCGCATAAAATCTCCACGTAGGGCGGTCCGGACTGCAAACGGTGAGCCAAGCCTTGTGAACGTGATAGGTGTTCTCATCCGCGCGCTCGGCTTCCTCCGCCTCGAAGTAGAGAGGATTGGGGCTGAGCAGCAGAGTGGCCGTCGGGCGCCGCTGCATCGCAAACGTCGCGCGGACATGGTGGAAGGTGCCGCGACCGGTGCGAAGCTCATAACGAGCGCTATCGGCTTCGACGTGCTGCGTCAAGTAGTCCAGTTGCACGTGTCCCTGGGCAATCACCACCTGCGTATCGGCATTGTATTCAACGTGATCCGACCGGAGCCGTACGTTTTGATAGCGCACGTCCACATGGCCATCCGCGTAGAAAATCCTGCCGGCTTGCCGCTGCTGGTCGGCCTCGAGCGTGGCTTCGCCCCCAGCGGAAAGCCTTAGTGGAGCCCCGGGTATAATTTGGGCGAACACTCCGGAAGGAGTGAGCAAGATTACCCAAAGCAGCGCCATAGAAAGAGCTAACCTGCCAATTTTTTGCGAAAATTGCATGCCAAAAGCAGCTCGAAATGAAGGTTGAGCCTAACACGCACCTCGAGCTCTCGCAATCGCGGGAGTCCTCTCAACCAAGAACCCCTCACTGTTGTCTACTAAGCGACAACCGCAACTCATCCCGCCGTGCTCGGGCCCATGGCGCCGTGCTATGATCGCGGGCGTTCCGCCACTGGAACTCTCCGCGGCGCAAAACGGACCAGTGACACGAATCTGCCCGAACTGCGGCGCCCTGCTGCTTACGCGCACCGCGGCTTGCTCCTTTTGTGAGGTTCCCGGCGAATGGGAAGCCAGCTCCCCACGCATGGTCGGAAATTCGTCTTCCCTCGAAAAAGGCGGCGAAACCGAATGGAGGAGCGAGGTGACCCGCCGCCTGGGAGACTACCGCGCACGGAGGCAGCGCCTGCAGCCTGAGAAAGCGCAGGCTGGTCTTCCCTTCCGGCAACCGAAGGAGATTGGGGAGCCTGTTCGCGTGCGGGCGCGTGAACGTCCCCGCGCCCGCGCCAGCGCCGATCCGCCGAATCGGAGGATGGAACGGCTTGAAATCTGCGTGCAGCCTGAACTGGATTTCTCAAGCTCGCCGCACGACCGCGCCCATCCACAAACGGCTCTGGTGCCCGTGGCAAGCCTCAGCCAGCGGCGCCGCGCCGCGGCGCTCGACGGACTTTTTATCAGCCTCACGTGCGCCGGATTTCTCGGACTGTTTCATTCCCTGGGGGGGCAGATCACACTCGACAAGATGGATGCCATCGTCTATGGGCTGGTAGTTTACCTGTTTTACGGCCAATACTTCCTGTTGTTCACGACGCTCGCAGGCACCACGCCTGGAATGCAACTCTACGGTCTCTCGTGCGTACGCTTGGACGGTAGCCTCCCCGAGACAAGACAGTTGCTTTGGCGCGCCTTCGGATACTTGCTCTCAGGCGCCACCCTGTTCCTCGGGTTTTTGTGGGCGATGTGGGACGAGGACCATTTCACCTGGCAGGACCGTATCTCGCAAACCTATATCACCGCCGCAGCGCCATTTATGGATAATGGAAGCTTAAGAAACGAGCCGCCTTTCTAAATAGGCATAATATTTATCATACACTTATAGTACGGGTGGCAAGCTCTCGAGTAGCTCTCGAGTAGCTCCAACCAACAGGATAACCCTTCCAAGGCAGAGTGTCGGCGTAGCGGGAGTTTACTTGCGAAATGCGGGTCTGGACGTTTCTGGCAACCTAAGCCCTGCGGCTGCATCCAAATAGGCGTAATCGGCGTCGAAGCACCGAAAGGCTCTTCAGAACATCTAAAAAAGTGGTAAAATGGGCTTCAATCAGAAATCATTGAAAGGAAAGGTCATAACATGGCACTAGATAAAGAAACGGGAAAAGGGCGACTCGTGCCGACCCGTCCTACAGGCGTTCAGTACCAGGTTGAGTACGCCATCAAGCTCACGGTTGAGATCCGCCAGCACGGGCGGGCGCCGGCAGCCACCACCATGCGCTGGACCAAGTGCTCGGTACGGTCGCCTCATGCACACTTTATTCCCGACGGTACCTACTTCCTCCATGCAGACGACGGCCGGGTACATCAGCTGAAGTCTACCTCGGGCGAATGGGAGTGCCTTGGCACGACGTAGACGGTTGTATCCAAAAAACGATTGTTCGCATTTTAGAGACGCCCAGGAATTTCGCCTGGGCGTCTCTGCTTCCGGGCTCTAGCCAAGTCGGCCAGGGATTGGTCGAAGGGCGAGCGCGCGACGCCGCGCTCGGTGATGATTGCAGTAATGAACCGCGCCGGGGTGACGTCAAAGGCTGGATGCGCGGCGGCAACATCGGGTGAAATGAGCTTGCCGGCGATGTGAGTGACCTCTTCGGGGGAACGTTCTTCGATGGGAATATCGTCACCGGAAGCAATCGAGAGATCCAGGGTTGAAATGGGCGCGGCCACGTAGAACGGTATTTCATGTTCGCGTGCTAGAACAGCGATCCCGTAGGTGCCAATCTTGTTCGCCGTATCGCCATTGCGAGCGATGCGGTCGGCTCCTACGACAACGGCCCCGATGCCACCGGTCTTCAGGAAGTGCCCTACCATGTTGTCGGTGATCAGGGTGAGCGGAATTCCATCCTGATGGAGTTCCCACGCCGTGAGCCGCGCGCCTTGCAGGTAGGGCCGGGTTTCCGGAACCAACACTTCGATTTTGCGGCCGCCTTCGATGGCCATGCGAATCACGCCCAGCGCGGTGCCGATCCCGCCGGTGGCAAGCGCGCCAGCGTTGCACTGCGTCATGACACGGCCGCTCTGGGGCATGAATTCTGCGCCAAACCTGCCGATACACTCATCGGCTTCGCGACGCTCCTGATGAACCTTCTGCGCCTCTTCCACCAGGGATGTGCGTATCGCGGCAAGCGTTCCGGAGCCGTTTCGGCCAACCGAAGCCGCGAGTTCCTCAAACCGGCGCTTGAATCGATCGATCGCCCAAAACAAATCGACGGCGGTAGGCCGGGTACGCGCGAGGGTGTCGCAAATCGTCGCGAATTCCACCTGCAATTCGGGGAGGGTTTTTGCCTGCGACCGCTCAACCCCCAGCGCCACACCCATGGCGGCGGCAATTCCAATGGCCGGTGCCCCGCGTATCACCATGTGCTTGATGGCGTGGGCGACTTCCCGGTAATCCGTGTAGGTGTGGTAGACCACCTCGCCCGGCAGCTTGCGCTGGTCGAGCAAGACCACGCCCTCGGGGGTCCATCGAATCGGTTCCACCGTGCGCAGTTCTGGCTTCTTAAGGCGACTACCCTGGTGCAGCATCGCGCGGCCTTTCTAAACAATCTTCTCCAAGTGAGCTTCCATTTTAACCGATCTCGGCTCGATCGAAGCCGATGAAGCGCCGACTCCCGGCGTTAGTGCCGGGGCATGGCCTGAAACCAGTGAGAACTGATCAGAAAGCCCAGCAACAGAAATGAATTGTAACTTAGGTGCAAGATATAGCTTGTCACGACCGTGCGCGTGGCCGCGCGCGCATAGGTGAATAGAATGCCGACCAGAACGAGCAACGCGATTTGCAGCCAGCCACCCCACAATTGCGGCGCGTGCATCACCCCGAAAAGGGTTCCGGTGACGATCACCGATGGTGTGATTCCGAGAGCCCGCGCGAGGGCCGGATACAGATAGCCCCGGAAGATTGTCTCTTCAAGGAATGGCGCGAACACCACACTGACCACCATCAGGAGAAGGGCGCTCCGGCGATCCTGGAAAAACGCCTCGATGGGCAACGTTTTCGGACGGGAGATGTTGGATGCAAACTCCACGAGCATCGACAACAACATTCCGCCCGCGACAAGACCGGCATAGGCAACCGGTTTCGGCGTACGGCCCGTTTCAAGGCCACGCCATCCGACCGAGCGCCAGAAGGGCACAGGAGCGCGCGCGCGGACCTGCAAGGCCATGAAGCCGATCAGCACAAAAGAGAGAACCACCTGGTTCAACACGGCGAAATAAGTCTTTATAGAAGCCGAAGTGCGGAGTTGGGCCATGCTTACGTGAAAGGCCGAGAACGCAAATACCAAGCCGATGCTGACAACGAATGTTCCGCCAACGGCAAGAAGCGCAAAAATAACCAGATCAATCCAGTCCCAGGGAACGCGAATGTCCTCCGGGACCAACGCAGCGGCCGACACCGGCGGCTGGTTGAGGGGCGGTTCAACAGCAGGCGGGTTGATATCATCGGAAATCATCGCGTTCGTTTAGATGTTGGCTCTTATCCTGCGCAAAATCAGGAAAATGCCCGTGGGCACTCTACTGTTGGTTCCGGCCGTGCACAATCGTTGCGGTGCGCCGGGTACCAAGCGGGGCATTTAACTGGCGCGGCGCTTGTTGGCTCCATTCAAGGCGCGCGCCAGAATCTGCCCGGTATAGGATTTTCTGTTACGGGCCACCTGCTCGGGCGTGCCTTGCGCCACGATGCGGCCGCCGCCCTCGCCCCCTTCCGGTCCGAGGTCGATGATCCAATCCGCCTGCTTCATGACGTCGAGGTTGTGCTCAATGATGAGCACCGTATTCCCGAGGGCGACCAGGCGATTGAGCACGTCGAGCAGCTTGTTCACATCGTCGAAGTGCAGGCCAGTCGTGGGCTCATCGAGAATGTAGAGGGTTCGGCCGGTCTGCCGGCGAGAAAGCTCACGAGCCAGTTTCGTGCGCTGCGCCTCACCGCCTGAAAGAGTGGTCGCGGATTGGCCCAGCTGAATGTAACCGAGGCCCACGTCGACCAGCGTCTGCAATTTCTGCTGAATGGCGGGAATGTTCTCGAAGACCTTCAGCGCCTCTTCGATCGGCAAATCGAGCAGATCGGAAATCGAGTAGCCCTTGTAACGCACCGCAAGCGTTTCGGCGTTGTACCGTTTGCCACGGCAAACCTCGCAAGTGACGTAAACGTCCGGTAGGAAATTCATTTCGATGCGGCGCTGCCCGTCACCCTGGCACGCCTCGCAACGGCCCCCTTTTACGTTGAAGCTGAAGCGCCCGGGCTGGTAGCCTCGCTCCCGCGATTCAGGAAGCATCGAGAAAATATCGCGAATGGGCGTGAACACCCCGGTATAGGTGGCAGGATTCGAGCGCGGCGTTCGTCCAATGGGCGCTTGGTCGATCTGGACGACCTTGTCGATGTGCTCGACGCCCAGAATGGCGCGATGCGCTTCCGGTTTTTCCGTCGAGCGATACAGCTTGGCCGCAAGCGCACGATAGAGAATGTCGTTCACCAGCGTCGATTTGCCCGAGCCGGAGACGCCGGTGACCACCGATAGAAGCCCGAGCGGAATGGTGACGTCGATATTCTTGAGATTGTTGCCATGCGCGCCGACAATGGCGATCGTCTTCCCATTCGGGCTCCGGCGCACCGCAGGCACCGCAATTTTCATATGGCCGGAGAGATATTGTCCCGTAAGCGAGTGGGGATTCCCCGCGATTTCCTCCGGCGGCCCTGCGGCCACCAGATAGCCGCCCGCTTTGCCGGCGCCGGGTCCAAGATCGACCACGTAATCGGCGCGGCGAATCGTCTCCTCGTCATGCTCGACCACCAGGACCGTATTGCCCAGGTCGCGCAGCGTTTCGAGCGTGCTGAGCAGGCGGCCGTTGTCGCGCGCGTGCAGGCCGATGGAGGGTTCATCCAGCACGTAGAGGACGCCGCGCAGTCTCGAACCGATCTGTGTTGCCAGGCGAATGCGCTGCGCTTCACCTCCCGAGAGCGTTGCGGCGGAGCGATCGAGCGTGAGATAGCCCAGGCCGACATTCAGAAGGAAATCGATCCGTTCGGCGATTTCAGAGAGCGCGCGTTCGGCGATTTTTTTTTGCCGCAGCGTGAGCCGGCCGCCGATTGTGTCCACGGCTGCGCGCGCCTTGGTCAGCGGCAGCGCCGTAAAGTCCGCAATCGAGAGGCCCGCAATTTTTACGGCGAGGCTCTCGGGACGAAGCCTGCGCTCGCCGCAAGCCGCGCAGGGCGCTGGAGACATGTACCGGGCGAGCCATTCGCGGTAATTGTCCGAGTTCGACTCCTCCAGGGTGCTTTCGAAGTGCGCGAGAACTCCCTGGAAATGGAGGCCCTTGGCGGTGCCACCCTTCTCGGGATTCCCGTGCAGGATCAGGTTCTGCGCCTTGGGCGAAAGCTTTTCAAAAGGTGTGCCCAGATCGAACCCGTGAGCCACCGCGGCCAGGCGCAGCGTGCGCTGGAGAAATGTGGAGCCTGAACCCGGCCCTAGGGCACCTTCGAAAAGGGGCTTCGTCCAATCGACAATCAGTTTGGCGGGATCAAAATCGAACTTCGAGCCCAGGCCATGGCATTCCGGGCAGGCGCCGTACGGCGAATTGAAGCTGAAAGAGCGAGGCTCGAGCTGGGGAACCGAGATGCCGCAATCAGGGCACGCGAGTTTTTCGCTATAGACGTGCTCTTCGCCCCCGACAACCACAATCGTTACAAGGCCGCCGGAAAGCTTCAGCGCCGTTTCAATCGATTCCTCGAGGCGATGGGCGATGCCGTTCTTAAGCAGCAGGCGGTCGACGACGATCTCGATGGTGTGATTCTTGCGGCGGTCGAGGGGAACGGGCTCGTCGAGGCTGACGAGTTCGCCATCCACGCGCGCGCGCAGATAGCCTTCCTTGGCATACTTCTCGAGTTCCTTCTTGTATTCGCCCTTGCGCCCGCGGACCACCGGCGCGAGCACCATGATGCGCTCCTCGGGCTTGAGCGCTGCGATGGACTGCACGATTTGTTCGGTGGACTGGCGGGTGATCGGCTTGCCGCAATGCGGGCAATGCGGCGTGCCAATCGCACTGTAAACGACGCGAAGGTAATCATAGATTTCGGTGATGGTGCCGACCGTCGAGCGCGGTGAGCGCGTCGTCGTCTTCTGCTCGATGGCGATCGAGGGCGAAAGGCCCTCCACCGAATCGACATCCGGCCGCTCCATCTGATCAAGGAACTGCCGCGCATAGGCAGAGAGCGACTCGACGTAGCGGCGCTGGCCCTCGGCGTAGAGCGTGTCAAAGGCCAGCGAGGACTTGCCTGAGCCGGAGAGTCCCGTGATCACCGTGAGCGTGTTGCGCGGGATTTCCAGGCTGATGTTCTTCAGGTTGTGCTGCCGCGCCCCGCGAATAACGATTTTCTTCAGGCCCATTTCAGCAGGAATCCTTACTGCGGGCGATCCCTAGAGGGGGGTTCTCCCACAGTGGGCATAACTAGCCCAATGTAATCCTTCAACATAGCAGCGGGTAAGAATATGGTCAACAGAACTAAGGTATTTCACCGAGAAAGCGGGCGCAGGCGACGGGCGGTCCGGAAAATTTACTTGGGGGAAGGGACTTTTTACCAAGCGGCCAACTTGAAAAACGAATCCTTTCAGTCGCTTAGGTTTGGTTTTTGGCGTGCCCTGTAAAAAAGCGTCAGGGGAGGAAAGCCGAGGATCCCTTCGGGGATTGAGGGCTGGGCCGGCTTCCTCCCCGGCCTTTTTCCATCCTCGCACCGCATTGCTTCGGCAATCGAGCCGTCTTCTGTAGGCAGGGCGACCCAATCAAATTTTGTAAACGACTTAACGTAAGCCCCGGATTCGTGTAAATTTGTAGGGCTCATCTCAACCAAGTTGGGGCGTGGTCCAATCGGTAGGGCACCTCACTGTTAATGAGGACGGTGGTGGTTCGAGTCCACCCGCCCCAGCCAACTTTGGCATGGAATTCCTCTGATCGTAAGCCTCTCTTAATCCTTAATAATGGGGAAGTGGGCCTGGGTCCAGCCGCGCCAGCCGCCATCCATGGAAATCACGCTGGTGTAGCCCATTTTCTGGAGGTTGTCGGCTGCGAGCGCGGAGCGGAAGCCGCCGCCGCAGTAGAGGATGATGGTCGCGCCCTTGTCGGGGATGGTCTTCTCGATGTCGCGCTCGATGATCCCTTTGCTCAGATGGACCGCGCCGGGGATGTGGCCGCGAGCCCATTCGGAGTCTTCGCGCGTGTCGACCAGGTGGATCTTTTCTCCGGCGTCGAGGCGTTTTTTCGTCTCGCGGAAATCCTCTTCCTTGATCCGCTTCTTCGCGTCGTTTACCAGACCTAGAAATCCTTGCGGGTGATCGGGCGGCATGCTCTCTCCTTGTGATGGATCCGCTGCTAAAACTCTATCATGAAGAGGCCGGCGAAAAACCGCCTCCGCTACTTCATATCCCGCCAATTGGGGCCCACCTTGGTTTCCACAAGCAGCGGAACGCGCAACTTGTAGACGGTTTCCATCACTTCCTTCACGAGGCCGGGCAGGCGCAAGATTTCCTTTTCGGGGGCTTCAAACAGCAGTTCGTCGTGGACTTGCAGGATCATCTGCGAGTGGAAGCCGGCACGCAGGCGCTTGTCGAGTTCGATCATGGCCAGCTTGATGAGGTCGGCAGCCGCGCCCTGCATGGGCGTGTTCATGGCGGTGCGCTCGGCAAAGTTGCGCAAGTTGGGCTGGGGCGAGGTGATCTCGGGCATGGGACGAATGCGACCGAACAGCGTTTTCGTAAATCCCGTCTTGCGCGTCTCGGCAACCTGACGGTCGAGATATTTCTTCACGCCACTGTAACGTTCGAAATACGCGGCGATAAATTGCGCGGCTTCTTTGGTGTCGATTCCCAAGTTCTGCGCGAGCCCAAACGGGGAGAGGCCATAAATCACGCCGAAGTTGATCACCTTGGCCACGCGGCGATGCTCGCGCGTCTGCTCGAGCGGCAGGACGCCAAAAACTTCTTGCGCGGTGCGCGAGTGGATGTCTTCTCCGCGGCGGAACGCGTCGGTCAGAATCGGATCTTCCGAAAGATGCGCCAGGATGCGCAGCTCGATCTGCGAATAGTCGGCCGAGAGCAGCAAGCGTCCCGGCGGCGCCACAAAGGCGGCGCGGATTTCGCGGCCCAGTTCCGTGCGGATCGGAATATTCTGCAAGTTTGGGTTGGTCGAGCTGAGCCGCCCGGTAACCGCGCCCGTCTGGCTGAAGCGCGTGTGCAGCCTGCCGGTAACAGGATGGATCAGCCGGGGCAAAGCATCGGCGTAGGTGGACTTCACCTTCGCAATTTCACGATATTCGAGCACCCTGCTGGGCAGCTCGTGCAGTTCGGCAAGCTCTTCCAGCACTCCCGCCGCAGTCGAGCGGCTCTTCATGCGGCTGCGGCGCGGCGGCTGCAAATTCAGTTTGTCGAAGAGCACTTCGGCGAGTTGCTGGGGAGAGTTGATCTTGAACTCGAAACCCGCCAGCTCATAAATGCTCTTTTCCAACCGAAGGATTTCTTCCTGAGCCTTTGTGGAGATACCGTCGAGTTCCCTCTTGTCGACGCGGATGCCCGCCGCTTCCATGCGGGCGAGCACCGGTGCCAGCGGAAAGTCGATGGTGGTGTAAAGCTTCGTGAGGCCCAACTGATCGACTTCGGCCCGCAACGCGGGAGCCAGACGCAGCAGGAAATCGGCGCGCTCGCCGGGAGCTCCGGAGAGCGTGCGATTTAAGTGCCGCAAGACCACTTCGGCGAACGCATGATTGGCGGTAGTGGGCCGCACCAGAAACGAATACAGCATGGTCGCGTGCGCGATTCCGGCAATCGGCGCGTCACCACCCGGGGAATCCGGCATCGCCAGCAGAGAGAAAAGCTTGGGATCGTGCACGATTTTCGGGCGCTTCTCATCGGCAAGCCATTCGCCGAGAACGGCCAGCATTCTGTTTTCGACGTCATTCGCCGCGAATCGCGCCGACCCGGCCTGCGTGGATATCTCTATTCCCAGGACGCGGCTGCCAAAGCCCTCCTCCTGCGGGTCTTCGGAATCAAGACAGAGCCACACGGCCGCTTGCTGGCCGCGCGGAATTGAATCGAGAAACGATTTCAGCGCCGCGGGCAAATCAAGAGCCGCATAGTCGGTCGATTTCTCTTCTACGATGGGCGCAAGTTCCTTGAGCAAGGAGGTGAAGCCCAGCTCGGTGTAGAGTTCACGAAGGGCGGCAGAATCCGGCTCCTGAATTCGCAATGCATCGAGCGAAAGCGGCACCGGCGCATCGGTGGGAATCTTCGAGAGCTGTTTGCTCAGCAGTACAAACTCACCGCATTTTTCGAGCGCTTCGCGATAACTGGCCGGTTTGACCTCAGCAGCATGCCTCAATGCTTCCTCGGCGCTCCCAAACTGCTGAATCAGCTTGCGCGCGCCAACATCGCCAATACCCGCCTTGCGGCGCTTGCCCGGCTCGGGCTTGTCGTTGGGATCGCGTGCGCCCGGAATGTTGTCGATGGTGTCGCCCATCAGGGCCATCACGTCCGGCACCTGTTCCGGCGGCACGCCCATGATCTCGACGACCTTTTCTTCGTCAATGAGCAGATCGCCTTTCGTGGGGTTGAGCATCCGCACGCGTCCGCCGACCAGCTGCATCAGATCCTTGTCGCTGCTGACGATAATCACGTCGAGATCTTCGTCGGCAGCCTGACGCGCGAGCGAACCAATCACATCATCGGCTTCATATCCAGGGTATTCAAGGATCGGCAGATGCATCGCCTCGCAATACCGGCGCACGAAGGGGATTTGCACCGAAAGCTCATCGGGCATGGGCGGGCGCTGGGCCTTGTAGGAAGCGAACAGCTTGTCGCGAAAGGTCGGCGCGGAGACGTCGAAGACCACTGCGAGGTAGTCCGGGCGCAAATCTTTGCTCTTGAGGAGGCGTCGCATCATGGTGGCGAACAGGTACGGCACTTTGGTCGGAACACCCCCCGCGGTTTGCAAGCGGTCCATCGGCGCGAAAAAGGCGCGAAAGATGTAGCCCATCGCATCCACGAGAAAGAGCCGCGGTGTGTCTTTGTAGGACATGGTTTGGGTTGGTTGGCGCGAGCCCGCTTACCTGACAAGCGAGTCACACATTGGCAGCCGGAGCTTGCAGTATAGCAGACGGGTTCGGACTGCTCTCACAGAGGCAGCTTCGGCCAGAAAGTGCCGCATCCCTGCTATGTGTGATAGAGGTGAAATATTCCGACGGACCGATCCGTAACAACCTATGGACGAACGCAAAGCAACCGGCGCGATGAACGACGCGGAACTGAACGAAGTGATCTCGCATGTCCGGGCGGGCGATCCCGACGCCTGGGGCGAGCTGTACCGCCGGTATGCGCCGGCCATTTTCCGTTTTTGCCGGCGAGCGCTCCCGACCCGCGAGGACGCCGAGGATGCCACCACAGAAATCTTCATGAAGACGCGCCAGAAACTCGGAACTTTCGATTCCTCGCGGCCCTTCACGGCATGGATGTACAAGGTCGCAAGCAATCACTGCTGGGACTTGCTGCGACGCCGTCGCACACGCCAGAACCTGGAGACCCCAGACGTAGAGGAACTGGCGCTCGAGCATCCCGACCCGAGCCAGCTCGAACGGCTGCAGGCCGAGCGCAGCAGCGAAGAGTTGCGCGCGGCGCTCGCGAAGCTGCCCGATCGCGCGCGCATGGCGCTCGTGCTGCGTTACTACGCGGACATGAGCTACGACGAGGTCGCTGATACTTTGGGCGTGCGCCGCGCGTTTGTAGGAGTGCTGTTGCTGCGGGCACGGCACCAGCTGCGAGAAGTCCTGCGGGGAACCAGTGTGGAGGCGGAGTCTGCCGGAGGGAATTCATGAGCCATTTGGATGAGATGACGGGTCTGCTTTATCTCGAAGGTGAGCTCGACGTGAACCGAGAGCGTGAAGTCTCCACCCATCGCTCCGTGTGCGCCCCCTGCCGAAGAATGCTGCAGGCGCTCGAGCGGGAGAGTATCTGGCTCCGAGAATCGCTGGCGGCGCAAGAAGAAGCAATTCCGCAGCGCTTGGCCAGGGTTCCGGGACGCAGCACCACCGCACCTTGGGCTTGGATTGCGGCCCTCGGAATGGGAGCCGGCGGCGCATACACGCTCTGGAGCGGCCTGGTTGAGCCTTGGCTCGCGCAGGCCTCCGAGGCTGGTTTTACGCAGGGAAATCTTTTGACGATGCTGCTATTCAGCGGTGCCTTCTGGAAAGGATGGGGCAGGATGCAAACTCTGACTCAATTTCTGTCGGCGGCGACTCTTGGAGTTTTCCTTCTTTGGCTTGCGGGGCGGCGCTGGCGGCGATTCTCCGTCGCGGGCGCCGTCCTGACTGCCGGGCTCGGGTTTTCCATGCTGACGCTGCCTTCTTCTGCCAGCGCCGCGGAAGTGGTTCACGGAGATCCGAACTACACTTTGCCGGCTGGAGACGAAGTCAAGACGGACCTGATCGTAGCCGCGCAGCACGCTCGAATCGATGGTGATGTGGATGGCGATCTGATCGTGTGGTCGCGAAGCATTACCGTCAATGGCCGCGTGAAAGGGGACATCCTCGCGTTAGGACAGGAACTTCGTGTGAACGGGCAGGTCGACGGCAATGTGCGCGCTTTCGCGCAATCGTTCACGCTCAATGGCAGTGTGGTCAAAAACGTGATGACGTGGGCCCACGAGTTCGATATGGATGAGAAAGCGCGTGTGGGAGGAACGATGACACTGGGTTCGGCAAACGTGCAGCTGGACGGGCATCTGAACGGCGACTTGCTCGCGTTTGTCGAAGACCTCGATATCAACGGTTCCCTGAGTCATGACGCAACGATTCGCGCACAGCGGCTTCGGTTCGGCCCGAATGCCACTGTTGCAGGACACACCCAATATCGCGGCGGCCGGCAGCCGGAGAAGGCGCCGGATGCTCAGTTGGGAAGCCCGATTGAAATCCTGGCCGGCCACAGGCCGATGCCTAGTTACGCTTCCCCTCGACTCTACTGGCATCAGATCCTCGCGTGGGGCGCGAGCTTTTTGTTCGGCGTCGTGCTGCTTCTGGTGGCTCCGGCATTTTTTGCCGATACGGAAAATGCTAGCAAGCGCTTCGGGCCTGCCATCGGGCTGGGAGTGCTGTTCCTGTTCGCGATCCCGGTCGCCGCAGTCCTTGCCTGCTTCACGATTGTGGGCCTCGGCGTGGGAATCACCACGCTTTTGAGTTACATCGTGGCGCTCTATTCCGCACAAGTGTTCATCGGGGCATGGCTCGGCGAAAAGCTGATGGGACCTGGAATCGGCACCGGAGCAATCATCGGAAGGCTCGCGATAGGCTTGGCGATTCTGCGACTGTTGCGGCTGATCCCCTTCGCGGGCCACCTGATTAGCTTGCTCGTGGTGATATGGGGGCTTGGCGCGCTGGTGCTGGCGATAGAGAGAAGAATGCGCCCGCAGTGGGCGCCTGCCGTCTGACCCTCCGGGCAAAATTGCGCAGCGTGCGGAGGCTGCTTTCGCTACAATCAGCCTCGCTCCGGCGCCGCTCGGCACGACGCCGCCGGATCGAGAGGGAACCTCCTTGAGCCTTGCGCTGCGGTTGCGCGAAATCCGCTCCGGCTTTGAACCCGCCTTCTGGATCGCGAACCTCACCGAGCTTTTTGAGAGGCTCGCCTATTACGCGACGGCGGCCGTTCTGGCCATCTACCTGAACGAGCAACTTCATTTCTCAAGCGAACTCACCGGCTGGCTGATCGGAACCTTTGGCCTAGTCGTATGGTTCCTGCCCGTTCTTGGCGGAACACTGGCGGACAGGTTCGGCTTTCGGCCTGCACTGCTATTTGCCTACCTCGTGATGACCGTGGGCTATTTTCTGTTGGGGTCGCTTTCGGCCTCTTGGATGGAGCCGCTGCGGCGCGCGCTTTCCGATCAGTGGCTGGTGCTGGCAATCCTGCTCGTGCCGGCGCTGGGGCCAGGCGTGGTGAAGCCGTGCGTTGCCGGCACGACGGCGCGGGCGTCGAGCGAAAACGTCCGCTCGCTCGGCTACTCGATTTACTACACCATTGTGAATGTCGGCGGCGCACTCGGCCCCATCATCGCGTGGCTCGTGCGGAAGCAACTGGGGCTCGGCATCGAGAACGTGTTCCGCGTGGCGGCGGCCAGTGTCTTCATGATGTTCTGGACGACGCTGCTTTTCTATCGGGAGCCAACACGGTCCGGCGAGGAGAAGGTGGCAAGCGTTTCAGCCGCCATCGGGAACATGTTCGTGGTTCTTGGCAACCGGAGATTCGTCGCGTTTCTGCTCATTTCTTCCGGCTTCTACAGCGTCTACTGGCAGGAATTCATTTCCGCGCCGCTATTCGTCCGGAAATACATCAATTCGCAGGCGGATGTAGATCTGCTGCTGTCGGTCGACCCGATTGTGGTGATCTGCCTGCAAATTCTCGTGGCTTACCTGACGCGGAGAATGCGGGCCATTCGCGCCATCGCTCTCGGTTTTCTGTTTACCGGGCTTTCCTGGGCGGTTCTGGCGATTCACCCGACGGTTCCCATGGTGGTTGCGACATTCCTTGTTCTCGCAATCGGCGAGGTGATTCAGGCGTCTCGCTACTATGAATATATTTCGCGCTTGGCGCCCCGCGGCCAGCAAGGGCTCTACATGGGCTACGCGTTTCTCCCGGTGGCGATCGGCTACTTCATCGCAGGCGGGCTGGGCGGCTATTTGCTGCACGAATTTGGAGACATTCTGAGGCGTCCGCAACAGATGTGGTGGGTGATCACGGCCATCGGCGTCGTCACGGCTGCCCTGATGTGGATCTACGACCGATTCGTCACACCGGGCGAAACTACCGTCTCAGCGCTCTAATTCAACATCCGGCGGATATTTTCGATCGCTTGCCGGGCGTCTCGATAACCGGGTTCGATGCGCAGGGCCTCCTGGAAGAATTCCTTGGCGCGATGGATCATGCCTTTCGCGAAGTAGATGCGCCCCAGGTTGAAATATGGGTAATGGCGCGGATCATAGCGCGTCGCCCTGGTGGCGCGCTCCAGCCAAGGGATCGCTTCGTCATACCGCTTGAGCGAAATTAGATACGCCCCGATGTCGTTGTAGGGATTACCGAAATCCGGATCGACCTCAATCGCCCGCTTGCACTGTTCGATTGCGTCCTGAACTTTCCCTTGAAAATGGTAGGTCCAGCCTAAGAATGTGTGGGCTTCCGCCGTGGCGTGGATTTCCAACGAGCCCTTGTACAACTCGACGGCGCGGTCTAGGTCCCCGCTCATCTGGGCCTGGTAGGCCTGCTGAAACAATTGCTGGGCGCGTTCGATAGGATCGGATGACATTTGCGGATTCCCGCAGTTCAAATCACTTTCTGCGCATCGGCTGCCCCGACCAGCGCGATTGCCTGATCGGTCGTGATCAGACGGGCGCCTAGAGCTCTCAATTCATCGAGCGCGCGGCGGCCTTGTTCGGGCTGAAGCGTTTCGATCGCGTCCTCGACGATGGCGACTTTGCATCCGCGCTCAAGAAGCCCCTTCGCCGCACACCGCACGCAATATTCGGTAACCACGCCAAAGACAACGTATTCGATGCCCGCCAGGCCCTCAGAGCCAAGCGTCTTGCCGATCAGACCGACCAGTTCGCTTGCCTTGGGATTGCCAAAAACATCGAGGGTTTGCTTCTCGAGCACAGCCTGCCC
>Ga0187863_10000723_pt1 | contig 27573 bp, 28 predicted proteins | sample June2016WEW_11_1_FD_132975 | JGI IMG/M metagenome (GOLD analysis project Ga0187863, IMG submission 132975) | Peatland microbial communities from SPRUCE experiment site at the Marcell Experimental Forest, Minnesota, USA - June2016WEW_11_10 | ecosystem: Environmental > Terrestrial > Soil >...
CCCTCGACTCCGCTCGGGATAAACTTCGTCGAAGGACGACCGTCGATATTGGGCGCCGCTCATCTTTCCGCGGTTTGGCGCGATCAGCTCGTCGATAACGAGTTCTCCGGAGTCGCCGACGTGCGCGCGCAGAATCTTGACGATCTCGCCGTTGATCTCAGCGCGTGCCGCCGGCTGCGGAGCGTAGGCGCGAACGGCGCGCACGATGCGTTCGGGCGCCCAACTCAAGTCGATTCGCAAGTCGTCTTTGACGATCGGGCGCGTCAGGCTCGGTTCGCCGGTTTGCGGCTGCGCGGCAAGTTCGCCGCGCTCCGCTAAGGCGATGCACTGCGCAAGCAGCTGTGCACCCAGCGCGGCCAGGCGGTCGTGCAGCTCGCCGTAAGTTTCCTGCTCTACGGCGATGCGCTGCTGCAAGACGATCTCACCGGTATCCAAGCCGGCGTCCATCAGCATGATGGAGACGCCCGTCTCCGGTTCGCCTTGCAGAATCGCGCTTTGAATCGGGGTCGCCCCGCGGTACTTCGGAAGCAGCGACGGATGAACGTTGAGCGCCCCGAGCCGAGGAAGCGCGAGCAGCTCGCGCGGCAGAATCCGCCCGTACGACGCAAGCGCGAAAAGGTCGAAACCTTCGCCGGCCATTTCACGGGCAAGGCTGCGAAGCTGTAACGGTTCGTAGACCGGCAAGCCGAGGTCGAGCGCCGCCCGTTTGACGGGACTGCTCTGCATGCGGTGGCCGCGCCCGGCCGGGCGATCGGGTTGCGTCACGGCACCGGCACACTGGGTACGTTCCGCAACGACGCGAAGGCTCGGCACGGCAAAGGCGCTGGTGCCGAAGAAGAGCGTTTTCAAGCCTCCGCCGTCTCTTTTTCCTCTTCGCTCACGGCAGGGCGCAAGTTCTTCGCGCGGTCGACGTAGAGCGCGCCGTTGAGATGATCGATCTCGTGCTGCAGGCACTGTGCGAGCAGGCCCTCACCTTCGATCCGGATCTTCGCTCCGTGGCGATCCAAGCCGCTTACGGCGGCGCGCTTAAAGCGGACGATCTCGCCGACGAGGCCGGGCACCGAAAGACACCCCTCGCGAAGCTCGATCTCTTCGCTGAGCTCTTCGATCTTCGGATTGATAACCACCGCCGGCTCGTGTTCGTCGTCGTGCACGTCCATCACGAATATCCGCTTCGCAACGTTGATTTGCGGCGCTGCCAGGCCCACGCCCGGTGCTGCATACATCGTTTCGAACATGTCGTCGATGAGCTGCTGAAAAAGCGGCTCCCGAATCTCTTTGGGATTGACTCGCTTGGCCACCCGCCGAAGCGTCGGGTGGCCATCGGTCAAGATCTCGCGGATATACGGCATCGCGGGCGGCTATTCGCGCTTCGCGCCGCCCGCTACTGTCAGCGCTGGTCTAGCTTTTCTTGGTTCGGAACGTAGTCACTAGGAAGTGCGGGATGCAGTTTCGTCCGCCGTCATTCCAAAAGAGGCTGACGGTCACATCCGGACCGATGGTCCAGCTCGATCCCGACGGGCCCGCGATGGCCGAAGCGTAGTACACCGCATTGGAGTACGTCGGGTTCTTGTGACCCGGGGGGAGCTGCGACTTGTTAATGCCGGCGAACGGTCCGGTGAACGTCGATGCGCCGTTCGATTCCGAGAGCAAGAAGTCGAACTGGTTGCTTGGCGGCAACTGACCCTTTGTAGAAACGTAGATGTTTGCGATTCCCGGGGGAGCGTTCTTCGAGTTCGGGACCGGGAAAAGCACCTCGAGCTGGTTCGAGCTCGGCGGGCCGCCGCAGTTTCCTGTCGGCCCAGAGGTAGGACCAGGACCCGGAAGACCGCCGTTATTCGCGCCGTTGCACGCCGCTAAGACGGCCGCGACGGAAAGCAGAACGATCGGGAGTGCGCCTTTGGGTTTTCTCATGGTCTAAGAATCCTCGGTTGGCAGCAGGCGGACCTGTGAGTCCTAATGGGAATTCCCTTAGAGAATGTATCCAGAAAGGTCGGCGTTGGCTACCACGTCGGCCAGTCGCTTCCGCACGTAATCGCTATCGACCACGATCGTCCCACCAATCTCGGGGGCCTCGAAGCTGACGTCTTCAAGCATCCGCTCGAGCACGGTATGGAGGCGGCGAGCGCCGATGTTTTCGGTCTGCTCGTTCACCGTCATGGCGAAGTTGGCGAGCTGTTCGATGGCGTCGTCGCGGAAATCGAGCGTGACGCCGTCGGTGGCGAGCAACGCCTTGTACTGCTCGACCAGTGCGTTCTTGGGCTGGGTCAAAATCGTTTTGAAATCCTCGGCCGTGAGCGAGTCCAGCTCGACCCGTATCGGCAAGCGACCTTGCAGTTCGGGAATGAGATCCGACGGCTTGCTCATGTGGAACGCGCCCGCGGCGATGAACAAGACGTGATCGGTCTTGATTGGACCGTGTTTGGTGTTGACCGTCGAGCCTTCGACGATCGGCAGGATGTCGCGCTGCACGCCCTCGCGCGACACGTCGGGACCGCCGCGCTGCTGCGAACCGGCGACTTTGTCGATCTCGTCGATGAAGATGATGCCGTCCTCGGCGGCGCGGCGCAGCGCCTCTCGCTTGACCGCATCCATGTCGATCAGTTTCGCGGCCTCTTCTTGCTCGAAGATGCGCAACGCCTCGGCGACCGTGACGCGCTTCTTTGTCCGGCGTTTGGGCAGAATGCCGCCGAGCATCTCACCGAGGTCACCGCTCTGATCCATGCCGCCGCCGATGACGCCGATCGGCAGCGCCTGGGTTTCCTCGACTTCGATCTCGATCAGCCGGACATTATAGAACCCGCGCTCGATCTCGCCGCGCGTCTGGTCGCGCACGCGCTGTGCATCCGGCGAGACGCTGACCGGACCCGAATGCTGCTGCGCGGCAACGTTGCCGCCAAAAATCGAGCCAAGCGCCGCGCCGAGCGGATTTCCCGGCGATCCCGATCCGGGCGGGCGCGTCTCAGGTTGAAGCACGTCGATGACGCGTTCGACCGCCTGGCGCGCCGCAAGCTCGCGAACTTCCTCGCGGCGTTCGTCCATAACCGTTCGAATGGAGGCTTCCACGAGGTCGCGCACCATCGATTCCACATCGCGTCCGACGTATCCGACCTCGGTATACTTCGTCGCTTCGACCTTGATGAACGGAGCGCCGACCAGTGCCGCCAGACGCCGAGCGATCTCCGTCTTGCCGACGCCGGTCGGGCCGATCATGAGAATGTTCTTCGGCGTGATCTCGTCGCGCAAGTCTTCGCGTGCGCGGGCGCGGCGGTACCGGTTGCGCAGCGCGATCGCGACGGCGCGCTTCGCCTTGGCTTGGCCGACGATGTGCTTGTCGAGCTCCTCGACGATCTGCCGCGGCGTCAGGGTCGCCGGATCCAGGGCGGTTGCCAGCGTGCTCGTCACGGCAGGGTTTCCACGATAATGTCGGTGTTCGTGTAGATGCAGATCTCGGAGGCAATCTCGAGCCCTTTGCGCGCGATCTCGTCCGCTGAAAGGGCGGTGTTGCGCAACAGCGCCGTGGCTGCCGCCTGAGCGTAGGGGCCGCCGCTGCCGATCGCCGCAACGCCTTGATCGGGCTCGATAACGTCACCGGTACCGGAGAGCACGAAAAGGTGCTCGGGATTGCCGACGATCATCAGTGCCTCCAAACGCCGTAGCGCGCGATCCTGTCGCCAATCTTTGGCCAACTCGACCGCGGCGCGCGTCAGATCTTTGAACTCCGCGAACTTGCCCTCGAATTTTTCGAGCAGGGTAATGCCGTCGGCGGCCGAGCCAGCGAAACCGGCCAAGACCTTGCCGCCGGAGATTTTGCGCACCTTGCGCGCCCCGTGCTTCACGATGGTCTTATCGAGCGTTACCTGGCCGTCACCGGCGATCGCGAGCTTTCCGTCCCGGCGGACGGCCAAAATCGTAGTGGAGCGAACCTTCATCCTAGGAGCCTGTGGGGTTATGGTCGTTTTCGGATTCGTCGCCGAATTTTGTTCGAAGACGAGGCGCGATGAGGGAGCGAAGCCGTAGCTTCGTGACCGAAGAGCAACGAAGTATTCGGACAAAAGACGGCACGAAGACGGAAACGCGCCATAATCCCACAGGCTCCATGTCTCTGTCTCTACCCAACCGGCGCCAGAACGGTTTCAGACGCGAACCGCTCGATGGCGGCGAGCGCGCGCTCGGCCATCACCCGCCGCCTCTCCCGCTTTCCAAGCTTTCTCCCCTTGTCATCCTGAGCGGCGTCAAAGGGCTGAGCGCAGTCGAAGGAGCCCCAGGTGACGTTCGACGGTTGAAAGTCGGCGGTGTGGCGGTTTTGCAGATGTGCGACCACGGCGCCGAACGCGGTCTCGCGCGGAAACTCGACCGCCGGCAGGCCCAGGATCTCCCGCGCGGCGTGGATGCCCGTCATCGCGCCACACGCTGCCGCTTCCACGTAGCCTTCCGCGCCGGTAATCTGTCCCGCGAAGTAGAGGCAACGGGTGCCGCGCAAACGCAGACGTTCGTCGAGCAGGCGCGGAGAATCGATGAACGTGTTGCGGTGCATTACGCCGAGCCTCAACCACTCCGCATTCTTCAGGCCGGGAAGTTTTCCGAACGCCTCTTTTTGAGCGGGCCACGCCAGTCGCGTTTGGAAGCCGACCAGGTTGTAGGCGCTGGCTTCGGCGTTCTCTTTGCGAAGTTGCACCACGGCGAAGGGCGTCTGGCCCGTGCGCGGGTCGCGCAGGCCGACCGGTTTGAGCGGGCCGAAGCGCAACACGTCGTCGCCGCGGTCGGCCATCTCCTCGATCGGCAGACAACCTTCGAAATATCGCGTCTCTTCAAAGTCTTTTGCCGGATGGCGCTCGAGCGTGCGCAGGTCGGCGAGCAATTGTGCGTATTGCGCGCGATCGAGCGGAATGTTGAGGTAGTCGTCGCCATCGCCTTTATCGTAACGCGACTTTCGGTACGTGAACGACTCGTCGATCGAGTCGGCCGCGACGATCGGCGAAGCCGCATCGTAATAATGAAGCCTCGCCCCCACCAGCGCGTCAAGCGTCGCCAAAAACTCGTCGCTGGGCAGCGGTCCGCAAGCGACGATTAGGGGTCGATCCGTCGGAATTTCACGAACCTCTTCTCGATGCAACGTAATCCGCGGTTCGACGGCAATGCGCGATTCGACCAGCGCGGCGAAGCGCGCGCGATCGACGGCCAACGCTCCACCGGCCGGAACGGCGCTCTCCCGCGCCGACGAGATGATGAGCGACCCAAGTCGCGCCAACTCTTCTTTGAGCAAGCCGACGGCGTTTTCGAGCGCTGCGCCGCGAAACGAGTTGCTGCAGACCAGTTCGGCAAGCGCGCCCGACGTATGGGCGGGACCGCTGCGGTTTGGGCGCATCTCATACAGGTCCACCGCGACGCCGCAGCGGGCAGCCTGCCACGCCGCTTCGCAGCCCGCCAGACCACCTCCGATAACGGTTAATCGCTTGACCGCCGCCATGTCAAGCAACGTGAACGATCTCCGCCGCAAAAACTGGTTCGGGAACCCGTTGGCCCGTCTCACGCAAGACGGCGATGTGCCCTTCGATTGCTTCGCGAACGTCTTGCGCGGCTTCGTCACGGGTTGTGCCGCCGCTCGTGCAACCCAGTAGGTCGGGTACGTACGCGCCCCGGGTGCCATCGGCTGCCTGTTCCAGTACCACGATGTAGTCTTTCACTTCAAACCTGCCTGTTTCAAGAGTGAGTTGAGAATCGCCGGTGGGACGTCGTTGCCCATCAGGTGCCCCGGGACGGTCACAGTTCCCCGCTTGATGGGGTGGTTGTAGTGCCGGTGCGATCCGCGGGAACGAGTAAGAACTCAGCCGTCCTGCTCAATGATTTTTGACAATCGAGCGGGTCGGAATCGAGCGAATTATGCTTCGACGGGTTCTTTCTCGTCAGGCGATTCCGCTTCAACGTGGTGTGTGCGGTCGGCGGCGCACTCCAAACGCGTCGCTCCTCCGCGGCGCGTCTTGCTGACGACGTACGAGCCGCAGATCGGGCAGCGCTGCGTGACGACGGGATCCCATGAAATGAAATCGCAGTTCGGATAGGTGCCGCAGCCGTAGAACGTGCGGCCTTTCTTCGAGCGGCGCTCGACGATCGCGCCGGCGCACTTGGGGCATGCAACGCCGGTTTCCTTGACGATCGGCTTTGCGGTCTTACATTCGGGATATCCCGTGCAGGAGATGAAACGACCGAAACGCCCGGTTTTGATCACCATCGGGCGGCCGCACTTCGGGCAGATTTCGTCGGTCGGCTCGTCCCGCAACTCCAAACGCGGCAGCTTCTTCTCGGCCTCCTCCAGCTCGCTCGAGAATGGACCGTAAAAGCGGCGCAACAGCGTGACCCAGTTCTCGTGCCCCTCGGCAACCTTGTCGAGATCGCCTTCCATCTGCGCCGTGAAAGCGAGATCGAGAATCTTGGGGAAATGGTCGACGAGCAGATCGTTCACCGCCGTGCCTATCTCGGTCGGCATGAAGCGCCGCTCTTGCTGCGTAACGTAACCCCGAGCCTGAATCGTCTCCACGATCGTCGAGTACGTCGAGGGCCGTCCGATGCCGTTCTCTTCGAGCGCTTTGACCAGCGCGGCTTCGGTATAACGCGGCGGTGGTTCGGTAAAATGTTGTTTGGGCTCTAGTTTGCGGCAATCGAGATCTTCGTTCTCTTGCAACTCCGGTAGCCGGACGCGGCCCTTTGCGCCGCTCTCCTCGTCTTTTCCCTCGTCGTAGACGCGGGTGAAGCCGGGAAAACGCATCACGGTGCCGGTCGCGCGAAACCCGTACTCGCCCGCGGTCACGACGACGACGGTCTGATCGAAGACCGCCTGTGACATCTGCGAGGCGACGAATCGTTCCCAGATCAGCGTGTAAAGACGAAGCTCCTCACGTTTGAGGTGCCTCGCGAGACGCTCCGGCGTGTGCAAAACCGAGGTCGGGCGAATCGCTTCGTGGGCGTCCTGCGCACCCTCGCGAACGGCGTAGCGGCGCCCGCCGTGGAAGGCTTCGCCGTACTCGGCAACGATGAACTCGCGGGCTGCGTCGCGCGCCTGGTCGCTGATTCGGGTCGAGTCGGTGCGCATGTAGGTAATCAAACCCACGGTTCCCTCACTCGCACCGAGGTCGACGCCCTCGTAGAGCGCTTGGGCGACTTGCATCGCGCGGCGCACGCGCATTTTTAGCTTGCGCGAGGCCTCTTGTTGCAGCGTCGAGGTGGTAAACGGCGCGGGCGCGTTGCGCCGAACTTCGCGCTTCTTGATCGAGCCGACGCGATACGCGGCGCCTACGAGCGCCCGCAACGCCGCATCGGTTTCGGCCTGCGTTCGCAGCTCGAGCTTCTTGCCGCCGTGCGAGACGAGGTCGGCAGAGAACGTCCCGTCGGAACCGGTCCCATTGCCCACGCTGGCCCGTGCCAAGAGTGCCGTGAGGCTCCAGTATTCCTTAGGAATGAAGGCCGCGATCTCGCGCTCCCGGTTGACGATCAGCCTGACCGCCACCGACTGCACGCGTCCGGCGGAGAGCCCGCCGCGCACTTTTGCCCACAGCAGCGGCGAGATTTTATATCCGACCAGCCGGTCGAGAATCCGGCGGGCCTGCTGCGCGTTGACGCGATCCATATCGATATGATGGGCGTCTTTGAGGGCCGCCAGCGCCGCCGCTTTCGTGATCTCGTGAAGCTCGATGCGCTTGGGATCGGGGAGTTTGAGCAACTCGGCCAGATGCCATGCGATCGCCTCGCCCTCGCGATCGGGGTCGGTTGCGAGATACACTTCCGACGCGCTTTTTACGGCGCTCCGCAACTCCTTGATCACGTCGCCTTTGCCTTTGATGGTCAGGTATCGCGGCAAAAAATCGTTCTCTACATCGACCCCCAAGGTGCTCTTTGGGAGGTCGCGCACGTGCCCCACCGACGCCTTCACCGCGTAGCGCGCGGGAAGAAACTTCTTGATCGTCCTCGCTTTCGTCGGCGATTCGACGATGATGAGGGGCTTTTTCACGGGGCTTAGTATACAGCCGGGGTCAAGGCCCGGCAAATTTCGTCCATTCCTTAGTGCCGCGTGAAGCGCGGTCCAGAGCGACGCTGAGCTTTGTCGAAGCAGAGTCGAAGGGTCAGGATGACAAAGTCGCTTGCACGCGCGAGCGCGTGAATTTGCATGATTCGGCAAAATCCTCTATGATTGCGTGCAAAAGCGCCATGAGCGCTGTCCACTAACGCTTATCGTCCCCGGGGACGAGGAGGAATGAATGGACTCCGATTCCACGATGAACGGCATGGAGCCGGCGATTGCCGCAGCCGTTAAGAAAGCTGTAAGGCGTCGCAAGAAAGGTGGTCGTAAAGCCGCCGTTAAGAAGGCGATCGTTGGAGCGATAATTCGCAAGGCGGTTCGCAAGAGAGTACGCCGGAAGCTGGTCCGGAAGGCCGTCGTTCGCAAGGCCGTCCGCAAGGCCGTGCGCAAGAAAGTACGCCGGAAAGTAGCCCGCAAGGTCGTACGCCGGAAGGTAGCCCGCAAGGCCGTTCGCAAGGCCGTTCGCAAGAAGGTCGCCCGTAAGGCCGTGCGCCGGAAAGTAGCCCGCAAGGTCGTACGTCGTAAGGTAGCCCGCAAGGCCGTGGGTGCCAAAGTGGCCCGCAAAGTCGCCAAGAATGGGCGGCGCAAGCGGCGCAAGAAATAACGCAGAGACTACTCACGATAGCGACACCGGGCGGCCGCGAATAGCGGCCGCCCGTCTTTAATTCGTGAGTTTAGAAGCCTTAGGTGAGGGCCGGCGCCGTGCCGCCGTGCTCGTCGACCCAATGGCACGCGGCGAAATGCCCCGGCGCGTACTCGCGCAGCGGCGGCTCTTCGACCGAGCAACGCTCGAATGCGATCGGGCAGCGGGTGTGAAAGCGGCAGCCCGGCGGAGGGTTGACGGGCGACGGAATGTCGCCGGTCAGGACGACGCGCTTTCGCCGTTTCTCCACGACCGGATCGGGAATCGGAATCGCTGAGAGCAGCGCCTGCGTGTAGGGATGGAGCGGGCTCTCATAGAGCGCGTCACGATACGCGAGCTCGACGATCTTGCCGACGTACATGACCGCGACGCGAGTGGAAATATGACGCACGACCGAGAGATCGTGAGCGATGAAGAGATACGTGAGTTTGAACTTGGCTTGCAGGTCCTCGAGCAGATTGATGACCTGCGCTTGAATGGAGACGTCCAAGGCCGAGACGGGTTCGTCGCAGACGATGAAGCGGGGCTGGACTGCGAGCGCGCGCGCGATCCCCACGCGTTGACGCTGACCTCCGGAGAACTCGTGCGGATACCGGTTCGCGTGATACGGTTGGAGGCCGACGAGGCCCAGCAGCTCGCGGACGCGGTCGTCGACGTCCTTTCCCTTCGCGAGCCTGTGAATGCGGATCGGCTCCGAGACGATCTCGCCGATCGACATGCGCGGATTCAACGAAGCGAAGGGATCCTGAAAGATGATCTGCACCGAGCGGCGCAGGCGGCGGATATCGCCCCGGTTCATCGCTAGAATGTTCCGCTCTTCGAAGTCGATCTCGCCCTTGGTTACCGGCAGCAGGCGCAGCAAGAGACGGCCGACCGTCGTTTTACCGGAGCCCGACTCGCCGACGAGCCCGAGCGTTTCGCCCTCCTGGATCGTAAAGCTGACGCCGTCGACGGCGCGGACGTCGGCGACGTGGCGCGACATCAGTCCGGCGTAGATCGGAAAGTACTTGTAGATATCCTTCGCTTCGATCAAGGCGCCGTTGGTCATCAGCTGCCCGCCGGTATCGTCGGAAGCTCCCGCATCGTTTCGGGGCGCTGGTCGCGCGCACGCTCGTCGTAGAGATAGCAGCGGGCGACGTGGCTTGCCCCGAAATCGTAAAGCGGAACGGGTTGATCGCAGATCGGCATGCGGTAGGCGCACCGCGGCGCAAAGGCGCATCCCGGCGGAAGACGCAACAAGTTCGGCGGCTGGCCGGCAATCGGCTCGAGGCGCTTGCGCTCGCTGCGATCGAGGCGCGGCAGCGAGGCCAAAAGGCCTTGCGTGTACGGCATGCGGGGCTCGGCAAAGATCTGCTCGGCCGTTCCGTATTCCACCATGTTGCCGCCGTACATCACCAGCACGTTCTTGCAAAACTCCGCTACGACGCCCAGATCGTGCGTGATGAGAATGATCGCCGCTCCGGTCTCGCTCTGGAGGTCGGCCATCAGTTCCAAAACTTGCGCTTGAATCGTTACGTCGAGCGCGGTGGTGGGCTCGTCGGCAATCAAGAGCTCGGGATTACACGAAAGCGCCATCGCGATCATCACGCGCTGGCGCATGCCGCCGGAGAACTGGTGCGGATAGTTGCCCAAGCGCTTTTCGGGTTGCGGGATGCGAACCTTGCTCAGCATCTCGATGACGCGATCGCGCGCTTCGCGTGGGCCCAGGCCCAGGTGCAGACGCACTGCCTCGGAAATCTGCTCGCCGATGTTCAGGACCGGATTGAGCGACGTCATCGGATCCTGAAAGATCATTGCGATCCGATGGCCGCGGATCTTGCGCATCTCAGCTTCGCTTTTCGCCGGCAAGCTTTCACCGCGCAATGCAATGCGATCTGCAGTGACGGTTGCGTTGCGCGCCAAGAGCCGCATGATGGAGAGTGCCGTTACCGATTTTCCCGAGCCCGATTCGCCCACGATGCCGAGCGTCTCACCCGCATCCAGCGAGAACGAGAGGCCGTTGACCGCCGTAACCGGTCCGTCCTCCGTGCGAAAGGTCGTCTTAAGGTTCTTGACCTCGAGCAGCTCCACGCGCCCGCTAAATACCCGTGAGCGAAAGCACGAAGGCCGAAATGACGAAGACGACGGCGACAAACCCGGTTAGCCGCTTGAGCTGCTCTTCGGCGCCGAGCCGACCGTGATAGGAGCTCTCGACTCGGCCCCCGATGGTGCCGGTCAAGCCCTCCTGTTTGGTCGTTTGGATCGCCAGCAAGAAAATCAGTGAGATGGCGGCCAGCACGAAGATGCCCGCAATGCCGTGCGTTAGCCAGCCTGCATGGATGGCAATCGCCGTCTTGGGCTGCACCTGCGGCACGATGGGTGCGGGCGGCACGGCTCCGGCGGGCAGCGTCGCGGCGGCCGATGGCAAAATCTTGGCGGTTGCCGCGGCCAGAACGAACAAGGGATTCAAGTGGCTCTTCTCTTCCTTAAATAGGTAATAGCGGCATCTTCTCTACGACCGCAGGCCCCAAGCTGCCTGCACGGGGCCTTCCGCGCGAAGTAATCGGCCGCACCCGGCCGAAGAGCCACGGGTGGCCGAACTAGAGGGGCTGACCGACGCAGTCTCCACGATCGTTCCGATCAAAAACCGGCGGGTTTGGCGCGACCTCGCGCGCATCCTCTCCACTATTTTCAATCCGTTCCTCACCGCGCTCGCGCTCTTTGTGATCCTGGCCCACATCGGCGCCAAGGACACGCTCGACTTTTGGCGCCTGCTCTTTGTCTCAACGTTTTTCACGTCGTTGGGCCCGATGCTCTACGTCTTTTGGCTTTACGCCAACGACTACATCTCGGATCTCGACATGTCGGTCCGCGCCGAGCGCGAGATGATCCTGACCGCGTTTGTCGTCTTCGATCTCTTCGGGGCCGGCGCGCTGTGGCTCGTACACGCTCCCCGCCTCATGATCGCCGCCATGCTGGGCTACTTCGTTTCGACCCTGATCGTGCAGTACATCACGCGCTACTGGAAGATCAGCACGCATGCGCTGGGGATCACCGCACCCCTCACGGCATTGACGTTGATCTACGGCCGCCAGCCGTTACCATTCATGGTGCTAATCCCGATGGTCTGTTGGGCGCGCGTCTATCTCAAAGCGCACACCATTATGCAGGTCCTCGCCGGCGCAGCGCTGGCTGTTGCGACGACGGCCTTCTTCTTCTCACTGTTCCACGTAGGCCTACTCTCAGCGCACTAGCCGAGATTTTGGCGTTGGTTTCCCGAGCACCGTTTCGAGTAATCTTAGCACTCTCCGTTACCGGGTGTAACGGGATGGCGACGCCTGCGGTCTCAGCCACGCCAGCGGCCTGCTCGAACTTGGGCCAATACGTTTCCGTCGGCGGCACGGCCGGCTTCAACACGCTCGTCCGGCGCAGATTCACCACCGCGCTTCTTGCAACCGGCCACGTACGGTTGTACGAGCATGGGACCGCGATCGCGGCCGCAATTGCGGACAGCCCGTCCTCAAACCCGTACGCAATCCTTAACGCGATCGAGAGCGTGTTTGCCGGAACGGGCCCCGGCGAGGCCGAGCTGGGTTTGGTCGGCTCGAACTACTTTACGCTTCCCGCCAACCGCTACTCGCAATACTATCAATATCAATTCGTCAACAGCGGGCTCAACCCTAACGCGGCCAATGTAAACGTTCCATACAAACCGGCTTCTAAGATACGGTTCGATCGGCGCAACGTGCGGGCGTGGAAGAATTGGGTACAGGCCGCGAGGTCGGTGGGCATCGCCTCGATGGCGCCGCTCGTCGCGCCGAATCTTGCGTGGAAGGCGCACAACCCGATCTTTCCGCCCACGCGGGCCGAGTATTACGATATTAACAGTGCATTCTATAAACTATCGCGTTTTGAAGCCTTGTATGGCGGCGCAATTGCGTTCGACTCTCCGTCAAGCTTTTTTCTGGCCGGTGGGAGCGGGCCCGGCTATCAGAAGTTTATCGAGCAGGCCATCCGCTGGGGCAATGCCCACGGTTTGCGAACCACGATGCTGATCTCGCCGTACCCCAACCGGTCAAACTTCACCGACGGCACTGAGAGGTTCGTCAGCGTGCTGCTGGCACGCGATGCGGTCCCCACCGAATGGGCTGTTGACGACTATGAAAACACCAATCCGAATGACGCGGCCGCCATGGGACCCGATACGCGCGCAAACACGACGACGCAAGTCGGTCTTTGGCTAGCAACACAAGCGCCCGTCTACGTCCAGGTGCACGAAAACGGTAAGCTCATACGCGGGGTCGTCTGCCGTCCCTAAGTGATTAGGGCCGGCGGTGCTGCTCAGAAGTTGATGGACCTCGCCGACCCGCACGACGTTGCTTGCAACGTCACGACCCCCTCGCCACCCGGCGGAAGATTCGCATCGTATGAGGGCGTCGAGGAGAGCAGATTCTTGGAGCGGCCATCCACGAGGGAGCCGATCGTGATGCTTCCGGGCAGCGAACCGTCGCCCGGCAAAGGCGACGGAGCCCCGAAGAGGTTGTTTGCGAAGCAGCCGCTCTGATTCCAGGCGGGCTGATTCCAGAGATATTGGGGGCTATATTGTAATGCGTGCCACCGGTACGGCAAGAACGCCTGCATATCAGGTTCGGCCGGCCTCGGGCGCAAGTCGGCATGGAACGGTAGCTTGAAAGAATCTTGACCGGCGGAGCGGGCTTGCGCAGAACGCGGTGGCGGCGGCTGAACGACGGGACCGCCGCGAACGACCGCCGCCGGTGCGCCAAGCGTTACGGCGGGCAGAAGCGCCAGGCCGATCGCACTTGCTAAAATCAAACTCCGCAGCATACCCGACGAGGTTCTCGGGCGCAGATGGCGTCCCCTAGGCCGGCGGGTATGCATGACGCTCAATTGCGGCTCAAGCGGGGTCCGGAGTTTTCGTCCGGCTTACGGCTGCTGGCCCTTCGCAATTGCCGCATAGCGGAATTGTCCCGGCTTCCAGGCGCAGATGCTTCCGTCATTCATCACGAACGACTCGCATCCGTCGACCTCGGAGTTGAACTCTTCGTTGAGCTTCTTGGTCGCAGGCCAGTTTATTGCCGGCTCTTGCCGCGCGGCCCCACGCGCTTTTGTGTTTGAGAACTGCGGCGATTTCACGAGCGCGTTGAGCGCGGCGGCTAGTCTTCGAGCGTCATCCATCGCCGCGGGCGTTTCCTTAGCACGAGTGAAGACCCTTCGGGTTGGTGGATCCTCCAGCCGCAGCGGCCGGAAACGCTACATCACCGCGGGCTGGAGCCAATGAGTGGCGGTCGTCGATCGCTTGTATTCCAGATAGCTCGCCGTGTTGCTTGCAATCTGCAAGCCGAAGTAGCGCTCCACAATGCGCAGCGCGAGATCGATGCCGGATGTGAGGCCGCCGGCGCTCGAGACCAGCGGATTCTCGACGAAGCGAACGTAGCGCACGACCTGCACCTGCGGGAACGCCCTTTGAAACTCATCGTAAAATGCGTGATGCGTGGTCGCGGGGAGCCTGTCGAAGAGGCCGGCCTCGGCAACGCGGAACGCGCCAGTGCACACCGATGCGGTCACGGACGCACTGCGGCTCGCTTGTCGGATCCACGCCGTCAGCTCCGCAGAGCGCGGTTGAGCGCCGACGATCAGCACGTCGGGCTGCGGCGCCGATGCGAACGCAAACGCCGGAACCACCTGCATCCCGCTCTCCGTCTCCACGGGGTCGGTCGATTTCGCGACTAAATATTGATCGAAGGGCATCTGCTCGTTCATCGTTGTGCCCAGCGACCTAACCATGACCTCACCAAAGGCTTCCCAGGGGCCTGCGAAGTCGATCAGCGTTGCGCCCGAAGAGATTGCATAGGCGACCTTGATGCGCTTTGACGACGGGAGCGTTAGCGGTTTGCCACGATCGTAAACCGTGCTAGAAGCGAGTGCAGGTCCGGTCAGTGCGGCAGCGGCCGCGCCCGCAATCGCGCCGCTTAAGAGCTCCGTGCGCTTCATGATTGATGCCTCCGCCTCTACCATCGCACAAGGCGGCGCGCAAGTCTTGAACGATCTTAGCGTCCGGTGTAGGATGCTTCAGCGTGGCATCGCTCTTCGGGATCGGCACATTCTGCGGCGAGACGGAGTCGTTCTCCATCGCGGACGCCACGCTGTCCGAAGTGCGGCACGAGCGCGCCGTGACGATTCCTCCGCACAGCCATGAAGCTGGGCATTTCTCCCTTCTGTTGGAAGGAACGTACGTCGAACACTCGGGCGCGATCACCATCGCGTACAAACCGCTCACCGTGGCGTTCTTGCCGCCGGAAGTCCCACATGCCGATACGATCGGCGAAGGCGGCTGCCGTTTCTTCATCGTTGAAGTGCAGCAGCGGTGGATGGACGCGATACGCAGCTACGGCGTTGTCGATCATCTGGCGGAGTTGCACGCCGGCGATGCGACGTGGCTCGGAATGCGTTTATACAACGAATACCGCGAGCGCCAGGCAACATCGGCGCTCGTCGTCGAGTCGCTCCTGTACGAGTTATGCTCGCATATTCCCGGCATGCAAATTGATGACGCCGCCGAGCCGCCGTGGCTCCGCGACGTACTCGCGACGATTCAGCAGCGTTTCACGGATCGCTTGGAGCTTGCCGCGCTCGCTTCCGACGTGAACGTTCACCCGACACATCTTGCTCGAGCCTTTCGGCAGCGCTTCGGGCGGCCGGTCGGAGACTACGTCGCCGGCCTGCGCATTCAGTACGTCTGCCGGCGCCTTGCCGACTCGCGCACCTCGCTCGGTGAGATCGCCGCCGATGCCGGATTCTCCGATCAAAGTCACCTAACACGCGTGTTCAAGTCGTTGACGGGGATCACGCCAGCCGTGTACCGCCGCCGGCAACGCTAGCGGCTTTGCAGCGGCGACAGCTTACTACGGTGGCGTCGGTGGATCGAAAGGCCACTGCCAATGCGGCGTCTCCGCGGGTTGGGGCGGCGGCGTTACAAGCACTCCGGTTCCTACCGGTCCGTCGCCGTCGTTCCAGACGCTGCCGTCGTCAAAGCGAACCATCTGCACGCTGCAAACGATCTTGGCCGAAGCGGGCAGAGCATCGACCGTCTGCTGCATTGCGGACGCTACGTCCGGCGTGGTCGAATGACTAATCGCAACGCCGGACGCGAACCGTCCTACCTTATCGTCGGTTAAGCTGCCTCCCGTTTGCCCGATCGCGTCGACGATCCTAAAAGCGAAGCGCACCTCGGTCGCCGTTCGTTGGCTGACATTCGAGAAATCGACGTAATCGGAAAACGCGTAGCCTGCCGGAGTCTTCTGCTGCATGACCGTGCATCGGTCGATCGCTATGGGAGCGACGCTTTCGGGGATCGTAGTCTGGATGGCAGCCGATACGCCTGCCAGCAATGGGATCGACGCCATCGCAGCGAGGCATAGCCAAAACCTGTTGAGCGACAAGGCTACGAAATTTCCACGGCGCGAGCCCCGACTCATGCGGGCGCGTCAAGTGCCGCTGGGCATGCTTTCGTTCGTGCTAAACCGCTTCAACGCGCTCAGGCATTGGCTTGCGTGGGCGGAGACCGCCTCGATCTCGGAAATCTCTTCCGAGTGTGCAATCGCGTTCCCCCGCGCGATCGCGGCCTCGCGCGTGGCAGCTTCAACCGTCGAGCAGATCGACACCGGGCGCGTGCCTCCGTAGACGAGCCGCTCGCGCTCTCCCTGCGCCCAACGCTCAACTTCGTTCATGATGACTTCTAGCTCTTCGGGCGTCATGGATTGCATGATAGCCCCCCGGCCTGAGAATGCCCTAAAAATCTCCGGGTTCCGGCTCAGTTTTTGCAGCTATGGCCAACGCGCCGGCACGAAACGATTCGCTGCGGATTCTCACCGGTCTTGAATGGTGAACTAGGGAGCGGCGACAAAGCACCCGATGTTGGATCGATCGCAAATCCCGAAATCTTCTCAGCATTGAAGTCCGCCGCATACAAAAATGCGCCGTCGGGCGTAATCGTCAGTTTGTTTGCGAGCGCATCGCCGTAATCTTTCTCTCAAACGGGCGCTGATAGCATGCGCGCGACGTTTGCAAGGAACGTCGGTTCGTCGCCGCTCGTCGTGTACTCCGTCGAACCGCTCCCATTCGCGTGGCTGCCGAGAAGCTCGGCGGTTCGTTCGGCCTGCATGAAGGCCGGATCGATCAAGGTAATGCCGTCGCCGAGGACGGCGCGGAAGTGCGACTCCAGCACGGGATAGTGCGTGCAGCCAAAGACCAAAACGTCGAGATCGAGCGGCAGGTGTCCGCAAACCTCGGCGACCGTGGCGCGAGGAAGTTCGCCGTCGATCTCCCCGGCCTCGACGAGCGGAACGAGCGCCGGCGCTGGGACTTCGACGACGTCGATGCCGCCGACCCGCGCGCGAATCGTTCTTCCGTAGGAACCCGCGCCGACGGTAGCGGCGGTCGCAACGACGCCGACGCGCGAAAATCCGCCACGCTCCACTGCGATGGCCGCAGACTCGATCAGGTCGAGCACCGCGGCGCGCGTCACGGGCCAGCCATACCGCTCCGCCACGGCGCACGACGTGTTGCAGCCCATTACGATCGCATCGACGCCGCGCGCATCGAGCCGAGCCAGGTTCGCCTGCAGTAACTTCAGCAGCTCCGCGTGCGTCCGATCTCCGTACGGCACGTTGGCTTGGTCGGCGAAAAAGAGAATGTCCGCCAACGGCATCCGTTCGCGGACGCGCGCCAGCACTGTTAGGCCGCCCAGGCCCGAATCAAATAACCCTATCACCTCTGATAGCTACTGTGCCGGCTGATTTGGAACCGGATACTCCTGCGCGTACTGGCCGATGCCGTCGGCGATCTCTTGCGCGACCTTTTGCCGCCAAGCGGAGGAGGTGAGCAGCGCGTAATCGCCTGGATTGGTAAGGAATGCCGTCTCGATCAGCACCGCGGGCATCCGCGCATGCAGCGTTACGTACAGATGACTCTTGACGATTCCGTCATCTTTCGTGCCGTCCGCAGCGAGATGTGATTCCACGGCGCGCGCGAAGGCCACGTCGTCCGGCTTGGAAATGTAGCATGTCGTACCGTATGGCCCGGAGTTGATGAACGCGTTGGCGTGAATGCTGACGAACAGCCTCGCGCCGGCCTTGTTGGCGATGTCGTCCCGCGCTTGAAGTTCGTCGTGCGCGCTATCGTTAGGCTCGTAGACGTCCACGTCGGTCTCGCGCGTCAGCTGCACTTCCCAACCACGAGCAATGAGAATCTCGCGCAACCGCTTTGCCATGTCGAGCGTCAACTGCGCCTCGGAGGCGCCCCCGTGCGCCGTGCCTGGGTCGCTTCCCCCGTGGCCCGGGTCGATAACGATCAGGCGCGGATTGGTCGCAACGTAACCGCTGCGCGGGCCGAACTTCCAGGTCGTATCGCCGTCACTGCCCGTCCCGGCTTCCGATTGTTCGAGCGGCGCCCCAACCGCCGCAATGTTCGCGCCACCGACGCCGCCGCTTCCCGAGCGCGCCTCGCCGGCGACGTCTTCCGTGCCGATCGCCAAATTGAGGCCATCAGCCGAGGAAGTGAACGCGATCGGCTTGGGTCCGCTAAGCGAGAAGGCGACGCGCACCGTGGTCGGGTCTACTTGGCGGACGCGCACCGAAAGCAGCGGCCCAGGAGCCGTTTGATCGATCGGCGCCCCCTGCAGTTGCGCGTTCGCAATATCGACCCAGAAGCGATTGTCCGGCTCGCGTAGCCGGTGCCATTCGTACGTTGTGCTGCCGGTGATCGCAATCGCAACCGAAACCCCATCCGCCGCCGGTTCGACCGTGACGCCCGTCACAGTCGCAGGACCGCTCCCCGTAGCGCTGGCCGCAGCACTTGCGGACGTCGTATCGGGCGGAGGTTCGGGCGTCGGCGATGCTTCTTGCGCGGCCGTTTGCTCCGGATTCGTCGCCCCCGGACCGTCGAATGCGAGCAGGACGTCGCGGCCGTCGGTATTCTGAGGTGCCTCGGCAATCGTCCCCGGCTGCAACTGCACGGTCACCAGGGTGATCGGCTCGCGAACGGTTCCGGCATTGGCGATCGTGATGCTGCCGATGCCGCCGGTGCCGACTTGGCGGGTGCCGCCGAGCGACGTGCCGACGCCGTCGAAAGCATAGGTAATCGACGCCGGGCTTTCTTGCACAATTCGCGCATGCAGCGTCGCGCCGCCGTGCGCGAAGACGGTCACTCGAGAGGCCTCTTGGCGCACGTCGAGCGCGGCAAGCTGCGGTTGCAGCACCGCCACTCCGTTCTCTTCGTGCAACGCAAGATCAAGGGCGCGGAGCACCTCTCGCAGCGGCAGATAGGCTTCGTTGCCCACGAGATAGGGTGCAAAGCTCGCTTGCAGCGCGATCGGCCCGAGGTCGTACCGCCGGTCGCCGATCGCAAAACTGACGACGGTTGGAACACTGGTCGTGATCAGAACGAAACGCTCGCCGGGCTTCCAGGTCAGGAACGCTCCGGTATCCCTAAGCAACGCAGTAAATCCGGGATCGTTCACGCCAATGGCCGACGCTCCGGCTCGCGACGATAGCTGCGTAAAGCCAATCGCGTGCCCTTGATAGGTCGCCGTCAACGACGAATCGGCAAACGCCGGCACTGCGATCGCCAATGCCGCCAGCATCGGCGAAAGCGCGGATGCAAGCTTACCAGTCCGAGCGATGAAGCGGTTGGTCCAGTTCAACATTTCCTCCCGGAAGCGTCTCCAGCCGGTTTCCTTCAACGAGTACCTGCACAGCAGCGATGCCTTCGATCCCGGTTATCGTATAGACGAGTGCTTTGAACTCACCATTCTCTCCGAAGGTCCCTCCCGCTTGCCTTTCGAGATCTTTCGAAAGGTCGAGCGTTGCCGTCGAACCCTTAACGCTTGCGTCCAGAACTCGCGTGCCGGGCGGAAAGCGAATCGCTTGCACGTCGTTCGGAGGTCCGGCTATCGCTTGGACCGCGGCGTACAGCACGACGTTGTGGAGGCGTTCCGTCGCACTTTCGTCGGCTTGACGCGGGCGCATCGAAACCCGCATCTCGGCCAACGTCTTCCCGTCGAGCTTCGTGTAGTAGATTGGGATGGTTTCGGCCGCGCTGGGAGCACGGTGCGAGACATAATACCACGTGCCGGCGGCAACGATTGCCAGGAGCACGACGAGGATGGGCAAGCGCGGCGATCTCACGTCGAATCGTATACTTCGCGAAGGTAGCTACAAATACTTCTGTCGAACGCTGGCGCGCAATGAGCGGCCGGCTGCGGTGAAGTGGCTAAAGGGCACCGTTGCGAAGGAACGACGCGCCTTGGAGGGTGCGCGGCGGCGATTCGTTTCAAAACCGACTGAGAAGCGACTGCACGCGGTGCGCACGGCCGGACGGCGCTTTCGCTCGCTGCTCGAGGACGTCGCCGAAGTCGCGCCCTCGGCCAAGCTGCTGCGACGCGTTAAACGCGCGGCCGAGCAGACCGACGCCGCGCGCGATGCAACCATCATCTTGCGGCTCCTGGAAAACAGCGTTGACCCCGGCGAAGGCCACGTCGCCGAACCGCTTCTGGCCGAGCTGAGCGCGCGCGCAAAAGAGGCCACGCGCGTGGCTCACAAACGGCTGCGCCGCGCGCGATTTACCGGATAGCTCCTAGCGTGAAACCCGAGCCGGTTCATCTGCGCGGTGTTACCGACGGCATCGACCTGGCACGCCGCGTGCTGCAGACGCGCGTCCGCGAGGTTCGCCGGCTTGCCGGCGGTTTGCAGCAACGCGATCAACGGGGGATGCACGATTTTCGCATCGCCTGCAAACGCCTTCGGTACGCACTGGAACGTTTTGAGGATCTCGAACCGTCGCTTGACACGGTGGCGAAAGCCTTCGCGCTGTTACAGGATGCCTTGGGCGAGGCGCACGATCGCGACGTGCTTCTCTCCATTCTGCCGGTCGCGATGGTGGAGACGGAGCACCGTCTACGCAGTGAGCGTGAGGCCAACGTCGACCGGGCCGTCATGCTATGGACGCAAGCGCAAGAACTGCTGCTCGATTGCCCTCTCATCGTTTTCACGTGAGCTTCTAATCATCCTAAGCAGAACTTCCGCCTCAGAAATGCTAAAGATAAAGCATGAAACTCCATAACGTTTTACTCGCCTGCGCTCTGGGCGCAGGATCGTTGCTCGCAGCGGCAGCGCCGGCCTCGGCCGCGCATGTCGCCGGTGGAACCGCGCGATCGGCGGCGACGGGGCGTGTAGTCGCAGGCCACGGTAGTTACGGAGCCGGCTACGGCGGTTATCGCTCTGCCGGCTATCGGGCCGGCTACGCCTATCGCGCCGGCTATGGCTACCGCTACGGCGGCTATCGGTACGGCTACGGCTACCCTCGTTACGGCTATCGCTACGGCTATGGCTACCCCTATGGCTACGCTTACGGTTACCCCTACGGCTACGGCGTCGGCGTCGGCGTCGGCGTCGGCATCGGCTACGGTGGCGTAGGTTACGGTTACGGTGGCGGAGGTTACGGTTACGGTGGCGGAGGTTACGGCTACGCAGCCTATCCGGCCGCATATGGGCGTCGCGCATACTGGGCACGTCGCCCCTACGCGCGCTATTATCGCCGTGCGTATTACGGACGTCCCGTCGTTCGTTAACGTATCGCTCTCATCGTTTTTGAATAAAGCTCTAATCGTTCGTACTTAGAGCATCACCCTCTAAGATGGTACACAGGAAGCATGATGATGAAACTTCATAACGTCCTACTCGCCTGCGCGCTCGGCGCCGGGATCTTCGGGTCGGCGTTGCCGGCCTCGGCTCAAGTCTACGGTGGCGTCTACATCCAAACTGCGCCGCCGGCGCCGATCTACGAAAGCGTGCCGGTTGCCCCGGGACCCGGCTACTACTGGGTTGGCGGATACTGGCAATGGAACGGCTACCGCTACGCCTGGGTTCACGGCCGCTACGCATACCGGCCGTACGCCGGCGCGACGTGGCACGCCGGGCACTGGGTGAACGGCCGTCGTGGCTGGTACTGGCGCGCGGGTCAGTGGGGACCCTCGTACTAGACGAACCTCCAGTCAAAATCACGAAGCTCCTCAAACATCGCCCACCGGTAACGCGCCGGTGGGCGAGCTCCTTTGCGGCGTTGAACGTCGCGGGCCCATGCGGCTTCGGCGCGCGATGGGCCCGATCGACGCGGTTCTCTTCTTCGTCGTTGCGGGCTCCAACTTACAGTGGCTCGCAACCGCGGCAGCCGCGGGACCGAGTTCGCTCGTGGTTTGGCTCATCGGCTGCCTGGCGATGTTCGTGCCGCTCTCGATCGCTGTCGTCTTCCTCTCGTCGCATTATCCCGATGAAGGCGGTCTCTACGTCTGGAGTAAGCGCGCGTTTGGGCCTTTGGCCGGCTTCATCACCGGCTGGATGTACTGGGCGAGCAATCTTCCTTATTTTCCAGCACTGCTTTATTTTGCTGCGGGAAACGCGCTCTTTGTCGCGGGCTCGCGCGGCCGCGCGCTCTCGGCCTCACCGCTCTACTTCATCGCGGTAGCGCTTGGCGGATTGACGTTAGCCACGATCCTAAACGTCTACGGTTTGCAAATCGGAAAGTGGCTGACGAACGCAGGCGCCGCCGCCCGCTGGACCGCGACGCTGCTGCTCGTGACGCTGGGCGCGATCGCCTGGGGGAGATTTGGATCGGCCACGCACCTCACCATAGGCGCGCTGCGTCCGGGCGTGCAGATCAAGGATCTGATCTTCTGGTCAGTGATCGCCTTTGCGTGGACCGGCCCCGAAGCGATCTCGTTCATGGGCGGCGAAATCCGGCGTCCTCGCCGGACGATACCGATTGCGCTCGCCATCGCGGCGCCGGCGATCGCCGTCATCTATATCGCCGGAACCCTGAGCCTGCTGATCGCCGCCGTACCGCACGACATCAATCCCTCATCGGGTGTGATGGACGGCCTCTCGCGACTTGCCTCCCGATTTGGCTGGAGCGCGTTAACCCCGGTTGCGGCGTTGCTCGTGGCATTGAGCTGCGTCGGCAGCGCTGGAGCGTGGCTGGGCGCCGTCGCGCGAATTCCATTCGTCGCCGGGATCGACCGTTATCTTCCTGACGCCTTTGGCCGCATGCATCCGCGTTGGGGTTCGCCCGTCGCCGCGCTGGTTACGCAGGCCGTCATCGCTGCGCTCTTCATCTTCTTAGGCCAGGGCGGCACGAGCGTGAACGGCGCGTACGACGTCCTCGTCAGCTCGACGGTCATCATCACGCTGCTGCCGTTCCTCTTCTTATTCGCTTCCGCACTGAAACTTCGTGGCGCGACCGGAGCGTCCAGCGAGATTCGGATCCCCGGCGGAGCTGCAACGGTCTCTGTCGCCGCGCTGATCGGGCTGGCCACAACGCTGGTCGCGATCGTTTTTGCGGGGTTTCCGGCCGCCGACGATCCCAACAAAACGCTCGCTGTTGTGAAAGTCGTCGGGATGACCGTGCTGGTACTCGTTACCGGCCTTACTATTTACGTTCGAGGCCGCCGCAAAGCGAGCGCGGCGGCCGGAACTTCCGGCCGCCGCTAACGGAACTCGGGTTATTGGCTACGCGTCTCTCCCGCGTACTCGACGTCGCGATCAAGCGCGCGCCGTACTTCGGCGCGGTGCTCTTTGGATTTGGGCCGCACCGCCACGACGATGCCTCCTTCGCGCAGCCCTTTTTCGTACTGTTTGGCGCGGCTTTCACCGATGCGGACGCCGATCAGACCGCCGATGAATCTCACCCACGGCGGCGTTCCTGATCGGAGCGCTCGTCTTGGCTTTTGGGTGCTGACGGTCCCGGTCACGGTCCTCCTGGGGGCATTCATATTCGGCGCCGGATTCCTTATCGTTTTGCGCTTTTTCGGAGCGTAGGAGCCTATAGGCTCCTGAGGCCGTTTCCGGCGGCCGGCGGGCCGAGCGAACGTTCTCGTACGGCGCGTCGGGTACGATGGGCACCGAATCACCCACACCGTGAAGGAGCCGCTCGATGTCCGCGTTCACCCTCTTCCCGCGCTACGCACGATGCCCGCGTTACATGCGCTCGCCGGAACGAAGCGTCGAAGACGCCTCGATCGATTATCTTCCCGCGAACTACGCCGCGGTTGAAGCCGCCGTCGACGCGAAGTTGCTCCGGGGGGCCGAGCAGGTCGTCCTGGACCTCGACACCCTCGTCGTCCTCGATACGGAGGGGCTGCGAGGCTTGATCGCACTACTGCGCCGTGCGCGCCTCAAGGGCGCTCAGATCGTGCTTCGCTCGAGTCGCGAGGAGATTCTCAGGACGCTTTCGGTCACGGGGCTCGACCGCGTCTTTACCATCAGATAGGCCTATCTTGGCGGATCGGGCCAGACGTTGGCTTCGGCCGCTCGCGCTAAATCGACGTGCCAGGGAATTGCCAAGTAGCTCTCGCGATCTTCGGGCTCGAGTTCGCCAGCCGTAGCTTTCATAAGGCTCTTGGCTCGCTTGAGCGCGCGTGCCGCCTCGGGGGAATCCCCCGCAACGCGAAAAATCTGCGCCGCCGCCCAGTAGCAATGCGTTGGCCAGTCCGTTGCCCGCATGATGGAGTCGTCGTCGGCGAGCAGCCGTTGCACCGCGTCGAGCGCTGCCGGGAGATTCCCGAGCGCCGCCTGCCAAAGCGCAAGGTTGGCCAGTGTCGTGCTCGACCACACCTGCGACTCTGAATGCGAGCGCAACTCGAAGGATGCCTCGGTGAGTTCGATCGCCCGCACGTAGTTGCCGGCCACCGCCTCCGCGAACGCGAGATTCTCCATGACCGATGCCTCGATCAATCCGAAGCCAAGCTGGCGCGCGAGTTTGAGCGCCAACTCCGCCGCTTCCCGCGCGCCGGCGACCTGCCGGGTATAGGCGCGCATAAACACGAGGTTGGAGAGTCCCCCGACTCTCCCACGCCCGTCGCTCGCGCGTTCGAAAAGCTCGATGGCCCTTTCCGTGAAGGAGCGCGCCCGCTCAAAAAAGCCGAGCCTCATCTCGAGTAAGGCTTGATTCAGTAGCTGGCCCGCGCTCCCGGCAAGGTATCCGCTTTCAGCGTAGATGCGCCCCGCGGCCGCGTAGTGTTGTCGCGCCTGCGCGTAGCCTGCGCCCTCTGCATCGAGCGTAACCCCCAGCCGCCCGTGCGCCTGCGCCTCGGCGAGCCGATCGCCTAGTTTTATTGCCAGTTCCAAGCAGCGCGCGCTCAGCGCGTGGCAGCGCCGGATGTCGCGGCGCTGATACGCGACGGTAAAGCCGCTGCTCAGCGCGAGCAGTTCGAGGACCGGATCGGCGGCCCGTTCCGCAGCCTGTGCGGCTTCGTCGAATAATCCCTCGGCTGCCGACAAATGACCCTGATGAGCCTCTACTTGTGCCAAAACGCAAAGCGCACGGGTCGCGCCGGCTTCGTCCTTCGCCGTCCGGCTACAGGTCAGCGCGGCGTTGGCCGAGTCGTACGCTTCCGCCAAGCGGCCCAGGGCGAAAGCCATTTCTCCCTCGGCCAGGTGCAGTGCCGCGCTGCCTAGTGCATCGTCATCGGAGACGCACGCGCGCAGAGCGGCGGCCGCTTGCTCCAACATAACGCGATCGCCGGCGGTCGTCGCAAACTCCATCCGATGGAGCAGGGTCGACCGATGAACTTCCGGATCGCCCAGTTCCATGTCGACGCTTTCCAACGCCAGCAGCGCCGCATTCCGCGAGTCGAGGTCGCCGCTCCGAGACTCTATCGTCACGCTTTCCAGCAGAAGATCCGCCCGCATGCGCGCCGCAGCGTCGAGCGCAAGTGCGTGTTCGCCTTGCGCTCGCGCCTCGTGAAGCGCTCCAATCGAAATCGATCGGCGAATCGCCTCCAAGTAGCAACGCGCCGCGTTTGCAACGTCGCCGGCAAACTCGTAATGCCCCGCAAGTGAGGCCGAGAGTTCCGAGAAGCGTTCGGGGTAGAGTTTTTCGAGCACTCGGGCAACACGCCGGCGCCGGACGGCGGCCTGTTTGGACGGGACACCCGCAGCGATCGCATCCTGTACGAGATGGTGCGTGAAAGCGTACTCGAGAAAGCCCCGTCCGCTGGCCTCGCGGATGATCCGCCGGTCGAGCAGCTCGTCGAGCGAGTCGGTGAGAGCGGCTTCGTCCCACGCACTCACCTCGCGCACGGCATCGCGCGAGAAGCGATCGCCGATGCACGCGGCGATCTCGGCAGCCGTGCGCGCATATTCCGAGAGCCGCTCGACGCTGCGCGCGACGACCGCTTGCAGCGACGCAGGCTCCGTGCCCGCCTCGCCGTTGCGTACGTCTACGACGAGCTGCGTCAGGAAGAGCGGATTGCCTCCCGAAGCGGCAACCAGCGACTCGGCGGGACGATCGCGCACGTCGGGCACCGCGACTCGCAGTTCTTCAGCTTCGCTGACCGAGAGCCGGCTCAGCCACATGCTCTGTGCGCCGGCGGTTGCGCGGGCCTCGCGGCGCAGCCGATGAAACGCATGCAGGCGCTGCGATTCCTCGTCGCGATACGTCGCGACGATCATAACGGGCACGCCGCTGATGCGCCGCAGCAAAAACTGCAACAATTCGATCGAAGCGGGCTGCGCCCAGTGCAGATCTTCGAGAATCAACAGCAGCGGGCGCGGCTTGGCGAGATCCGCGATGCAGCGGAAGAGCGATTCGAGCAACCGGATGCGTTCGCTCTCGGCATCCAGCCGCGCAATGGCGGGGAGTGCGAGGCGCGCGGAGATTTCGGGTAAGAGCGTGGCCACGCAGGCCAGCGCCATGCTGGGCCGCAGCGCTGCGACCAGCGGAAGCGCCGAGCGCAGCGCATCGACGACGCATTCATAGGGTACCGCTTCGGGGGAGCTGGTCGTGCCGACGACCACGCGCCCTCCGCGATCTTCTACGGCGTGTGCGAACTCCAACGCGAGCCGCGACTTTCCAATGCCCGGCTCGCCACCGACGAACGCGCAAGCACCGCGGCCACGCCCCACGCGGTTCCAAGTTTCCAGCAAGCGTTCCATCTCGTCGCGCCGCCCGACGAATGGCAACACCGCCGATTCACCCGCAGTCGCCAACCGTTCCTCGACAGGGTCTTCGTCGGCGACGGCTTGGCCGCGCGAAATTCGCTCGGCAACGGCCACGGTTTCCGCCATCGGTTCCGCGTCCATCTCCGCGCGTAAGCGTTTGGCGAATGCCGCGTACTCGCTGAGCGCACCGGCACGATCGCCGCTCTCGTAGCGCATCGCGATGATGCGCCGCACCATATCCTCGCGCCAGGGATCGATCGCTAAGACTTTGCGCGCCGTTTCGATCGCGAGTCCGAGATTCGCGTTTCGCCGCGCCTCTGAAGCGTGTTCGGCGAGGCAACGCAGATATGTGTCGCGATAGCGTTCGCGAATGACGTCGAGCCATTCGTCGTAGACCTCAGGCAACAAGTCGCCGCGATAAAGCTCGATCGCTTCGCCGAGGCGGTTGCGATCGGCCGCCGCCGCTACGAACGCGTCTATGTCGAGCCACAGGTCGGCATCGGGGTTCCATGCGACCTTGTCGGTCTCGATCGAGACGTACCGCTCCGACGGCTGCGGCAAGATTTTCGGAAGCTCGCTGAGCGTCGCACGCAGTTTTGCTCGCGCCGCTCCTTCTTCGTCGTCGGGATACAGGAGAAAGGCGAGATACTCACGCGATACCGCCGTCGCCCGGTGCAATAATAGATAGGTAAGGACCTGCAGCGACTTCCGCGGCGTGGGCAGCGTAAAGCGGTCGCCGTCAAGCGCGACCTCCAGATGGCCGAACAACCGGAACTCAAGACGCCCGCGCGCTTTGGCTGGCGGTGCACGGAGCTCGCTCACCTTGGCGACGGCTTTGCCCTCCCGACCTTGCCTTCTCGAACCCA
>Ga0187863_10000728_pt1 | contig 27454 bp, 22 predicted proteins | sample June2016WEW_11_1_FD_132975 | JGI IMG/M metagenome (GOLD analysis project Ga0187863, IMG submission 132975) | Peatland microbial communities from SPRUCE experiment site at the Marcell Experimental Forest, Minnesota, USA - June2016WEW_11_10 | ecosystem: Environmental > Terrestrial > Soil >...
AACGCTATGCGAATTTCCCGGCTCTCGCCCTCCTTGCCACAAAACGCGTTACCTTGCCCCCAACATACCTTTCTCTCTCACCATCCGCTGCTCGTTGCGGAATCGCTGGCGTCTGGCGGACATTCTGGTCGAGATCGTCTCGGCGTGATATAAATAGGGAGCCCACAATGCTGGATAGCGCCCAATCCGGCCCGCCGAGCCCTTCTGATCCTCCGGCTATTCCCCAATTACGGCGAGAACTGCGCAGTTGGACGCGGGACCTGGCGGTGGCCCTCGGGCTCGCGTTGGTCATTATTATCTTTCTCTACCAGCCCGTTAAAGTGGAAGGAACGAGCATGGCCCCGCTGCTGAGTGATCAGGAACGGATTTTCATCAACAAGTTTGTTTATCGCTTCGAGCCGATTGATCGCGGGGATGTGGTGGTCTTCTGGTATCCGCTGGATCGTTCCAAGTCATTCATCAAGCGCGTCATCGGGCTTCCCGGAGAGACGGTGGAAATTCGCACGGGCCATTTGTATCTGGACGGAAAGGAATTGCAGGAGCCCTATGTGCCCGCGTTTTATCTCGATGGGGGAAGCTACCCGGCCCGGCGTATTCCGCCGGAGGAGTATTTCGTGATGGGCGACCATCGCGACAGCTCGAATGATTCGCGCATGTTCGGTACCGTCCCCCGCGACTTTATCTACGGCAAGGCCGTATTCGCCTACTGGCCCGTGGGGCATTTTGGCTCGCTGGATTCATCTTCAACGGTGAACGCCGCATCGAAATGAACTCCTCAGGAGGACACACTGACGCAGGACCCCGAAGGTCGCGCGATTCTCGCGCTCGAGGACGGACGAGTTTTTAGAGGCCGCGCGGCTGGCGCTCGCACGCGCCGTGGCGGCGAAGTCGTTTTTAACACGAGCCTGACCGGCTACCAGGAAGTATTCACCGATCCGAGCTACACCGGTCAGATCGTGTGCCTTACGTATCCGCACATCGGCAACGTGGGCACCAATTCCGAGGACGAAGAGTCGGCCAAGCCTTACATCGAAGGTTTGGTGGTGCGCGAATTCTCGGCGCTTTCCTCCAATTGGCGCTCGACCGAATCCACCCAGCAATTTCTGGGACGCCACAACACTCCGGTGATTTGGGATATCGATACGCGCGCGCTGGTGCGTCACTTGCGTGATGTGGGCGCGCTGCGCGGCATCGTTTCCACAGATGGCGCAACGGAGGAAGAGTTGATCGCCCAAGCGCGCGCCCTTCCCGCCATGGCCGGACAGGAACTTGCCAGCCGCGTCACGTCGCGGAAATCCTACGAATGGTCGCGCGGTTCGATCGACTTGGCGGCGCCTATCGCAGTGGCCGCAACCGCCGGTGCCGGCGCTTCTACGGCCCACCCGGCTGCTCGGGTGCATTCGTCGCATCGTGGCAACGGCGAATCTCCGAAGCGCCACCGCGTCGTCGCCTACGATTTCGGGATCAAGCAGAATATTCTCCGCTTGCTGGTTGATCACGGTTGCGACGTCACGGTGGTGCCCGCGAAAACTTCCGCCGACGACGTGCTTGCGCTCAAGCCCGATGGTGTATTTTTGTCAAACGGCCCCGGCGACCCCGAACCGATCACCTATGCGGTCGCCAATATTCGCAAACTCCTCGGCCGCGTGCCCATTTTCGGCATCTGCCTGGGCCATCAACTCTGCGGCTTGGCTTTGGGCGGCCGCACGTTCAAATTGAAATTCGGGCACCATGGTGCGAACCACCCGGTAAAAAACCTGCTCACGCAGAAAATTGAAATCACGTCCCAGAATCATGGTTTCTGCGTCGATCCCGATTCGCTTCCACCGAGCGACGTGGAAATCACGCACGTCAACCTGAACGACCACACGAACGAAGGCATGCGCCACCGCTCTCTGCCGCTTTTCAGCGTCCAGTATCACCCGGAGGCCTCCCCCGGCCCCCACGACGCCCGCTACCTCTTCGACCAATTCCTTAATTTGATGGCAACACACAACCGTGCATAATATCGTGCGGCGAAATCAATCGACAGAATGTTTCATCCGCTGCAATTGAGTTAGGAACTAACAGAAATAATGCCGAAACGCACCGACATCAAGAAAATCATGATCATCGGCTCCGGCCCCATCATCATCGGCCAGGCCTGCGAATTCGACTATTCCGGCACGCAAGCCTGCAAGGCCCTGCGCAGCGAAGGATATGAAGTCGTCCTCGTCAATTCCAATCCTGCGACGATCATGACCGATCCCGAAATCGCCAACCGCACCTTCATCGAGCCGCTCTCGAAGGAATATCTCGAAGCGATCATCGCGGCAGAACGCCCCGATGCCCTTCTTCCGACCGTGGGAGGACAGACCGGCCTGAATCTCGCCGTCGAGCTCGCCGAGGCCGGCATCCTGGATCAATATGGGGTGAAATTGATTGGCGCGCAGCTGGATGCCATCAAGATCGCTGAAGACCGCCTTCTGTTCAAGGATGTGTGCCGCAAGATCGGACTCGAAGTTCCGGCCTCCTCGGTCGTCACCGACATTCCCGAAGCCATCAAGTTTGCCGACCAGCTGGGCTATCCGGTCGTCATCCGCCCGTCGTTCACTCTGGGCGGCACGGGCGGCTCGATTGCCTACAACCACGAAGAATTCGTCGACGCCATCGCCCGCGCCCTCGATGCCAGCCCCGTCCGCCAGGCGCTCATCGAGGAATCCGTCATCGGCTGGAAGGAATATGAGCTCGAAGTGATGCGCGACTGCCGCGACAATTTTGTGGTCATCTGCTCGATCGAGAATTTCGATCCCATGGGCATTCACACGGGCGATTCGATCACCGTGGCACCCGCGCAGACACTCACCGACAAGGAATATCAGCGCATGCGTGATGCGGCTGCTGCCATCATCCGCGCCGTCGGCGTTGAGACAGGGGGGTCGAATATCCAGTTTGCGGTCGATCCTGCAACCGGCCGCATGACCGTGATCGAGATGAACCCGCGCGTCTCACGAAGCTCCGCGCTCGCCAGCAAGGCTACGGGTTTCCCGATCGCCAAAATTGCCGCAAAGCTAGCGCTGGGGATGACCCTCGACGAAATTCCCAACGACATCACCCGCAAGACACCCAGCTCCTTCGAGCCGACCCTCGACTACGTGGTTGCGAAAATTCCCAAATTTCAATTCGAGAAATTCCCTGGCAGCGACTCCACCCTTACTACGCAGATGAAGTCGGTTGGCGAGGTGATGGCCATCGGCCGCACATTCCAGGAGGCGCTGTGCAAAGCCATTCGCGCCCTTGAGCCGAGTACCGCGTGGCGTCCTCCCGCCGAAGTCACTACGGCCCTGTTGCGCGAAAAGCTTCACGTCCCCGGCCCGGATCGTCTGCACTGGCTTTTCGAAGCCCTCGAGCGCGGCATGGGCCGCGACGAAGTTTGCGACCTCACAAAAATCGATCCATGGTTCATCGCGCACCTGGAGGGAATGCTCGCCGTCGACAAACGCGTGGCGGCTACTACGCTGCGCCATTGCTCGCGCGAGTTGCTGCTTGAATCGAAGCGTTCCGGCGCGAGCGACGAAGAGATCGCCAAGCTCTGGAACGTGAAATCATCCTCGGTCCGTTCCCGCCGCCATGAGTTGGGTGTTACGCCCGTGTTCAAACGCGTTGATACCTGCGCCGCGGAATTCGAATCCTTCACGCCGTATCTCTATTCCACCTACGAGGACGAAGACGAATCGGCCGCAGTCGACCGTCCCAAGATTGTGATCCTAGGCAGTGGCCCCAACCGCATCGGGCAGGGAATTGAATTCGATTATTGCTGCTGCCATGCCTCGTTCGCCTTGAAGGAGGACGGTTACGAGACGGTGATGGTGAATTGCAACCCAGAGACGGTTTCCACCGATTACGACACTTCCGACCGCCTGTATTTCGAGCCACTGACACTCGAAGACGTTTTGGCCGTTCTCGAGCGCGAGAAGCCGCAGGGCGTGATCGTGCAGTTTGGTGGCCAGACGCCTCTCAATCTGGCCATCGAGCTCAAGCGCAACGGCGCGAAAATCGTTGGCACTGACCCGGAATCGATCGACCTCGCCGAAGATCGCCGCCGCTTTGGCCAGCTTCTGACCGAACTCGATATTCCGCAGCCGAAAAACGCGACCGCGTTCGCCCCCGAAGAAGCGGTACGGGCCGCCGCCGAAATCGGCTTGCCGGTCCTGGTGCGCCCGAGCTACGTGCTGGGCGGCCGATCTATGGTGATTGCCTACGATCTGAAAACTGTTCACGAATACGTCGTCCAGGCCGCGCAGCTTGGCACCACTTCCGATCCCAAGCGGCCCATCCTGATCGACCAGTTTCTCGAAGACGCTACCGAAGTCGACGTGGACGCCCTGGCCGACGGCGATGACGTCCTGATCGCAGGCATCATGGAGCACATCGAGGAAGCCGGCATCCATTCCGGCGATTCCTCCTGCGTGCTGCCCGCGGTTTCGCTGAAGCAGTCGGTTCTGGAGCGAATCCGCGACTATACTTCGCGTCTCGCCAAGGCGTTACACGTCGTGGGACTGATGAACGTGCAGTACGCCATTCAGCACGACACGGTCTATGTGCTGGAAGTGAACCCGCGCGCCTCGCGGACGATTCCCTACGTCAGCAAAGCGACTGGCGTGCCGCTTGCAAAAGTCGCCGCGCGTCTCATGACGGGCCGCAAGCTCCGCGATTTGAATCTGCCCTTCATCGAAACCAACGGCATCAAGGAACTGGCCGTCCACGATTTCTACGCGGTGAAATCTCCCGTGTTCCCGTTCAACAAATTCCGCGGCGTCGACCCGGTCCTCGGGCCCGAAATGCGCTCGACGGGCGAAGTGATGGGCGTATCCTCGAATTTCGGATTGGCCTTCGCGAAGGCGCAGCTCGCCGCGGGCCAGCGCTTGCCCCAGAAGGGAATTGTGTTCATCAGCGTCAGCGATCGCGACAAGAAAAGCGTCGCCCCTGTCGCAAAAGATCTCGTCGCCGCTGGCCTGAAGATTATCGCCACGCGCGGGACCGCCTCTGCTCTCAAGCATGCCGGCATCGAAGTGGAATCGGTTTACAAGGTGAACGAAGGCCGCCCGAATATCGTCGACCTCATCAAAACCGGCAAGGTCAATCTCCTCATCAACACGCCGCTCGGCCGCGAATCGTTCTACGACGAAAAATCCATCCGCCGCGCTGCCATCCGCTACAACATTCCGTGCATCACCACGCTATCTGCCGCGAGCGCCGCTGCCCTGGGCATCCGCGCCATGGCCGGCCACGAAGCGGAAGTTAACGCGTTGCAGGATTTGCACCGCCGCAAATCCTCGGCAGCCTCAGCCGCGCCTGCGCCAGCCGACCACTCCTGAGCGCCCGGCTGTGCCGCAAGCCCGCGCACGCATCGTATTTTTCGTCTGTCGTCTCAACCGAACGTGGTGACCAAGGCTCTCTCTGTTGGCTTTTCTCTGGGTGTGCGGATGCGGCAGCCGGTTCATCCAAAGCCAGTGCGCTGCGGAAAGCACGTACTACGGCTTTGGAGACGCGGGAGGATTTTTCTTCGCGGCGTCCCAATGCTCCTGAATCCGCCCGCCATCCACGCGCACCATGTCGAACCCGTTGTAGGTGTACGTCCGGGTCGGATCGGCCGGATCGGATGCGCTGCGATCGAACATCAAGAGCACCAGATCGCCGCTTGTGATCACCAGGCTCGGCTTGGTTTTCCAGTCCGCTTGAATCGGCTCGGGTTTGCGCAAGCGGCTCATATATTGCACGAAACCGTCGCGCCCCTGCGGAACGTTGGGATTGTGCTGGATGTAGCCGGGCGCCAGGTACTGCTCCGCCAGTTCGAGATGCCCGTATTGCAGCATGTCGTGAAACTCGATAAACGCAATCTGCTGGTTCTTTTGCTCCTCGGGCGTAAGCTTCAGGTCCTGCGCCTTGAGCAGGCCGCACGCCAGCGCGAGAAGCGCGGCGCCCAGAGTCAGACTCGCCAGAAATTTCATGATCGGTCTCCTGCGGGCGGAATTCGGCCCGCTACCGTGCCGGCTGCGGCACGCTCTTCATCGAACTGTCCCAGTGCTCTTGAATCTTGCCGTCCTGAACCCGCATCACGTCGAACGTGTTGAACCTATACGTTTTCGACGCATCGGCCGGTTCTCTATCCTCGTGCTCCCAAACCAGCACCACATAATCGCCTTTGGCAAACGCCTTCACGGGCGGATGCGGCAGGGTGTCGGGAATCGGCTGTGCCGAACGCTTTCCGAGCATCTCGACGAAAGCAGCCCGCCCGGTGGGAACGTTCGGATCATGCTGCACGTAATCCTCCGCCATGTAGTTCCCCGCCAGGTCGACATGATGGGCGAAAACCACTTCGCGCCACCAGTCCATCACCAGCTTTAAATTCGCCTGTTCTTGTGCGGTCGGCTGCTTGGACTGCGCCAGCAGCGGCGCGCCCGTCAGTGCCAGCACCGCCGCCCAACGGATGAATAAACGCATCCTGTTCGAGTTTTTCGAAAATTTCATTGGCCCCTCTCTTGAAATTGCCCTTTCCCCCCTGGGAATCCCCGTCCGGCTTAACAGCGAGGAAAGTCTCTGTTAACAAGCGCTCGTTCTGCCGATTGCCGGAAATTACTCCATTTCGCCACCCTGTCGCAAGCCCGCAGCCCCCGACCCCCCCAACCGCTTTGGCTTTCGGTTGCCATCCCGAGCGAGCGAAGCGACGCCCCCGCACCCGTTTTGAAATACGATTGTCCTACCGCGCCACCACGCCAACCACCACTTGCAATCCCCCCTAGTAGTAATACAATTGATGGGATGCATCAGAGATTTGGATTAGAAGCCCCTCATTTTAAGGGCTCGTCACTCGACTCCGTCGGACGAACGGAAATAGAGCTAACTGATTGTAAACAAAGTACCGGGCGCCTATTTACCCGACTCTTTTGTGAGGGTGATGCTGGCGTAACGTCGGCGCTCCACGGTTGTTTCTTCCCCAGGACATCGGTATCAGACACTCAGGAAGGGTCGGCCCGGTCTGGCAGGGCGAGGTGAACAAAAGTGAAAACAGCGATTGGTGATCTGGCGAACGCAACCGGCTCCGCGGCAGAAATGCGGCGCCATCTTTTCTATGAAACCTCGCATTCCCCGGCGCTCTCTGACCTGGTTGGCTACGAGAACGCCAAGGACATCATCGACTTCTGCTTCATCGCCAATCCCTATTACCCCACGCCCGAGATGCTTGACGACTTGCAGCGCAATTTCCCGAACCTGATCAAGTCCTACCCCTCGAGCAGCCCGCTCATGAGCCAGCAGAATCTGGCCGCCGTGCTCAATGTGAATCCCGACAATTTGGTGATCGGCAACGGTGCCACCGAGCTCATCGCTCACATTGACACGACCCTGATCGACCGCATCGCACTGCCGATCCCAACCTTCGGCGAATACATCGAAAAGCTAAAGGACCAGCGCGACGCGGAAATGTTCGCCCTCGATCCCGACCAGCGTTATGAATTGCGCCCGGTTGACTATATGCGCTGGGTCCACAAGCGCAATATGCGAGCTCTACTGGTCATCAATCCTGGAAATCCCACCGGCCAGCTCATCCCGCTAGATGAGATGATCGACTTCATGCATGAGGCCCACGACCTGGAACTTGTGATCGTCGATGAATCCTTCATTGACTTTGCGGGCGAAGAAATCCCAAGCCTCCTGCAGGTGGCTGACCGGTTCTCGAACCTTCTGATCGTGCGCAGCATGAGCAAGCATTGCGGAATCCCCGGCCTGCGCCTTGGCTATTGCTACAGTGCGAATCTTTTCGTCCTGAACCGCCTCCGCCGCTTCATTCCCACCTGGAATCTGAACACGCTGGCGCAATATTTCCTGTCGCTGCTGCCGGCTACCGACGCCGAGTATCACGAAGGCCGCAAGCGGCTCATCGGTGACGTACGCAGCCTCTACAACAGTCTGCGCGAAATTCCAGCGCTCGACGTGTATCCCACCGGCGCGAACTTTGTTCTGTTCAAAATCAAGAACGGCGTGAGCGCCACCGAACTTCAGTCGCGGCTGCTCAATGAGCACCTGATGTATGTGCGCGATTGCTCGAACAAGGTGGGCATGGACAATTTCCACATCCGCGTGGCTTCGCAGGGTCGTGAAAAGGACGCCCAATTGGTGGGAGCGCTCAAGATCTTGACGCGATGAAGCATCCCGCGGTTGTTGTCGTCACGCGCCGGACGACCCGCAAGAATAAGTACATCGACTACGTGGGCGAGTATCACCTCGCGCTGTTAATCCGCATGCGCGTTTTTCCGCAGATGGTTCCCGTCGTCGAAGGAACTGCCTCTTTGCTGCCACAGTACATGCAAGGCATGAAGGGCTTGCTGCTGGTGGAAGGCGAGGATGTCGAGGCGAAGCGCTACAAGCCCCCTGCCGCCAGCTTGCAGTACCTTGAGAAAACGCATCCCTTGAAAGACGAAATTGAGATTCGCCTCATCCGCCATGCGCTCCGCAAGCGCCTTCCCATCCTTGGCATTTGCCGCGGATCGCAGCTCGTCAACGTGGTTTGCGGAGGCACCCTTTACGTGGATGTGCAGAAGGAGAAAGAATCCCACGTCCGGCACATTGACTATCACCACTACGACACGTATCGCCACCCGGTCGCCATCGTCCCCCGTACTCCTTTGGCAGGCTGGTACGGCGCCCAAGCGATTCGCGTCAACAGCTATCACCATCAGGGAATCCGCGAATTGGCTCCTCGCTTCCGCCCCATGGCCCATGCCAAAGATGGGCTTATCGAGGCCTATTACGATCCGAAAGCCGATTTTCTGGTGGGTATGCAGTTCCATCCCGAGCGCATGCTCGCAGAGTATGCGGGAAACCTGCTTGTTTGGAAGGCCTTCGGAAGGGCGGTCCACCGCACCGCCGCGCGCTGAGCACCGTCGCGCGGCAACCCTTCACCGCCTCAAAACTATTTCTCCTTCACGTCGAAAAGCCCTAAAATGGTGGCAGCCAGGCAGGCTATGTACGTCCGGCATACCCTCGCGTTTGTCGCTGCTTTCGCAATCGGCGGGACTTCCCCGGGTATTTTGATGCTTCCGGCGGCCGCCTCCGCGGTTCCGCCTCAAGATGTCTCGGTGCGGTCTTCCGGCTCGTCGTCGGATCGGCTGGGGGACCAATCGAAGATTGAAATCATCCGTGACGTGAGCGGAGAATTCGCAAAGGCGGTTCTGTCGCTACCGCGGGGCGGCGACGCTTTCGTGTACCACGTGGGCAAGCCGCTTGACACCGCCAAACTGCACGACATGGTAAGGACCCGCGGCGCCGCCGTGAACGGTGGAGACAAAGTCCAGATCACCCAGCTCACTTTGGAAGCGAAAAGAATCGTCTTCGAGATCAACGGGGGTGGCACCAGGCATTTCCACCTGCGCGATCACCTGCAAGTCGGCATGGGCGGGGCGACCAATCCTGTAGGCAGCAACGCCCACCCGGGGGAGGGCATGGGCGCGAATCTGATTCTCGACTATGGCCGCCCGCTCCCGGAGATGACCCCCGATCAGCTCAAGCAGCAACTTGCACCCATACTCGATTTCTCCGGCGAAACCTCCGCCACGGTGGCCTGGATTGATACAGTTTCGCCCGAATTTAGAAAGGACATCCAGGCCCACGAAGCTGCCGTAGGGATGGACGAAGATATGGTAATTGCCGCGCTCGGCCGCCCAGAGCACAAGGTTCGCGAGCGCGATCCCGACGGGAACGACACGGAGGACTGGATCTACGGAGACCCACCCGCCAAAACCACTTTCGTCACGTTTGCCGCCGGAAAGGTGATCCGAGTAAAAGAATTTAATGATTGACGCCGGCGTTGACTTTTTCCTTTCCACACCCTAGCATCAGCCTTCAGCTTTTTAAGTTGCCAAACCCTCAACAGTGCTTAACGTTCACCTTCGCAAACTCTTGGAGGACACATGTCGGTAAAAGTCGGGATCAACGGTTTTGGACGCATCGGCCGGAACATTTTCCGCGCCTCCCTGGGCGATCCCGAGATCGAGGTTGTCGCGGTCAACGACATCACCGATTCAAAGACCCTCGCGCACCTGCTGAAATACGATTCCATCCTCGGCAATCTTCCCAACAAAGTGAGCCACACCGACGACACCATCACCGTCGACGGCAAGACCCTCAAAGTATTCCGCACCAAGGATCCCGCGCAGATTGATTGGCCTTCGGTGGGCGCAAGCATCGTGATCGAATCTACGGGTCTTTTTACCGCGGGAGCCGACGCGCGCAAGCACATCCGCGGGCCCGTGAAGAAAGTCATCATCTCCGCGCCCGCCACCGATCCCGACCACACCCTGGTTCTCGGCGTGAACGAGAAGACCTACGATCCCGCCAAGCACCACGTAGTCTCGAACGCGTCCTGTACCACGAACTGCCTCGCGCCCGTTGCGAAAGTGCTTCAAGACACTTTCGGCATCACCATCGGCACGATGACCACGATTCACTCCTACACGAACGATCAGAAGCTGCTCGACCTGCCGCACAAGGACCTCCGCCGCGCCCGCGCCGCCGCGCTTTCCATGATTCCCACGTCCACGGGTGCCGCCAAAGCTGTGCATCTGGTGATTCCCGAACTCAAGGGCAAGCTCGACGGCTATGCGATGCGGGTGCCCACGCCGAATGTGAGCGTCGTCGATCTCACGATCATCACCGAAAAGCCGGCGACGCCCGCCAGCGTGAACGCTGCGCTCAAGCAAGCCGCCGAAGGCCCGATGAAGGGCATCCTCGAATACACGGAAGAAGAGCTGGTCTCCATCGATTTTCGAGGCAATGAAAACTCGTCCATCGTCGACGCCGGCTACACTCGTGTGGTGGGCACGAATTGCGTGAAAGTGCTTGCCTGGTACGACAACGAATGGGGCTATTCGTGCCGCTGCCGCGACCTCGTCAAATTTTTCGCCGCCAGCTTCTAAAGCCAGCTAGCGAAAACCAACGCCATGAATAAATTATCCATTCGCGACCTCGACCTTGCCGGCAAGCGAGTTTTCATCCGCGTGGATTTCAACGTGCCCCTGGATGGCAGTACCGTCACCGACGACACCCGCATCCGCGAAACCTTGCCCACGCTCCGTCTCGCTATCGACCGCGGCGCGCGACTCGTGCTCGCCTCACATCTCGGCCGTCCCAAAGGCAAGGTGAATCCCAAGTACAGCCTTGCGCCGGTCGCTGCGCGCCTGAAGGATCTGCTCGACAGGCCGGTTGAATTCGCCGCCGATTGCGTGGGCGCCGAACCGGGAGCAAAGAGCACTGCGCTGAAAGATGGCGGCGTCCTTCTTTTGGAGAATGTGCGTTTTCATTCCGAAGAAGAGGCCAACGACGCGGCGTTCTCGAAACAGCTAGCCGCACTCTGCGACGGGCTTTTCGTCTGCGACGCGTTCGGTTCGGCTCACCGCGCCCACGCCTCGGTTGTGGGCATCACGCATTTTGTTCGCCAGTCAGCTGCGGGCCTGCTCATGGAAAAGGAGCTCGCCTACATGGGGAGGGCCATTTCGAATCCGGAGCGCCCGTTTGTAGCCGTGCTGGGCGGCGCGAAGGTTTCGGACAAAATCGAAGTCGTCGAGAACCTCATGAAGCTCGCCGACGCCATGCTCATCGGCGGCGCAATGGCGTATACCTTCCTGAAGTCTCAGGGTCTGCCGATCGGGAAGTCGCTCGTCGAAAACGACAAGCTCGATCTCGCCCGCACGCTTCTTGACCAAGCCCGCCAGCGCAACTTCCGGCTCCTTCTGCCCGTCGACCACGTTTTGGCCGAGTCGCCCGATTCCAGCTCCATCAAAATCGCCGACATTGCGGCTACGCCCGACGGCTGGATGGGGCTTGACATCGGCCCCAAGTCGATCGAGCTGTTCAGTCAGGAAATATCCAAGGCCCGCACCATCGTGTGGAACGGCCCGCTGGGTATGTTCGAACGCCCCGCATTCGCGCAAGGGACTCTAGCCATCGCCCGCGCCGTGGCCGCCGCGACCACCAAGGGGGCCACATCCATCATCGGCGGCGGCGATTCCGTTGCAGCCGCCGAACAGTCCGGCGTAGCTCGCCAGATTTCTCACATCTCTACCGGCGGCGGCGCTTCCCTCGAATTTCTGGCCGGCCAACGGCTCCCCGGAGTCGAGGCGCTCACGAACAAGTAGTTGGCTCATTGCAATTCCCCAGCGTCCGCCGATTTTTAGCCCCGTGCGCGTAAAGCTCCGATATGATAGGAGCGTCGCTCGAGGGGCTTGGCCTCCCAATTACAGCCCCTTTTTCGGGTTTGTTACGGCGCATCGGTAAAATGTTTCCTCCTGAGTTCAAAATTCGCGACCTGAACATCCGCCCCGCAACGATCCTGGCTCCCATGGCCGGGGTCACCGACACCGTTTTTCGCCGCGTGATCCGTTCGCTCGGCGCCTGTGGCCTCATCATGACGGAGTTCACCAGCGCCGAGGGCCTGTCGCGCAAAGGGGCGCGTACGCTGCGCTACCTGTATTTCGAAGAGGACGAGCACCCCATCGCCGCCCAGATTTTCGGCGATGATCCTCAGGTGATGGCCAATGCCGCCGCGCTCACCGAAGACCTTGGTTTTGACCATGTCGATATCAATCTGGGCTGCCCGGTTAAAAAAGTGGTGAAGTGCGGTGGCTCGGGATTGCTGCGCGACCTTCCGCATCTTGAGAAATTGCTCAGCGCGGTGCGCGCGGCAGTGCGCATCCCGCTCACCATAAAAATTCGTTCCGGCTGGGACGAAAACAGCATTGTCGCCGTGGACGTCGCGCGCATGGCCGAGCAGATTGGCATCGAAGCCGTCGCTGTTCATCCCCGCACGCGCATGCAGGGCTATGCCGGATCCGCGGATTGGAGCGTGATTCGCGCCGTGAAGCAGGCCGTGCGCATCCCGGTGATCGGCAACGGCGATATTCGCACGCCGCAAGACGCCGTCCGCATGATCGAGCAGACCGGCTGCGACGCCGTCATGATCGGTCGTGCCGCCTCGTCAAATCCGTGGATCTTCCGCCAGATTGCGGACTTCCTGGTCACCGGTGCTTACACCGAGCCCACCGAGTCGGATCGCCACCGCCTGCTTTCAGGCTATTTTCGCAGCCTCATCGAAGCCGAAATGCCCGACGCCATCGGCAAAATGAAGCAGTTCGCCACGCTGTTCACGCACGGCGTGCGCAACGGCGGTGACCTGCGCCAGTCCGTCCATCATGCGCACACGGCCGCCGATATCCTCGACCGCGTCGACGAATTCTTCAGCCACACCGCCTCTTCCTCCGCCGATTGACTTAGGTTCGCACGCCCCTTGTTGAGTCGCGGGAAGGCCAGTCGTCCAACGGCCGGGTTTCAAGCCGCCATTGCGCAGAATGCCGTTCCCAGGGAAAACCGAAAGCTGCTGAGGGAGGTGTTCTTCAAAGCAGTCATTCATCGCGCGTCACAAGCAACTGTTTGTAAGCCTCGCGCCGCGTCAGCCCGCGTTCCCGCGCCGCCTGCTTGAGTGCCGCCTTCCGGTCGACGCCGAGCTCCTTCATGATTGCTTCCACGCGATGCGACAAAGGCTCAGCCGCCATGGTTTTCTCCGCGCCCCCGGCATGCGTCGTCTGCCCGTCGGCCGACCCGATCAGCAGGGTTATCTCCCCGCGAGCGGGCTTTTTTCTGACGACGGCCGCGACGTCCTGCAAGTGCCCCCGCAAAAACTCTTCGTACATCTTGGTAATCTCGCGCGCAACTACCACGGGACGGTTGCCCAGGATCTCCAGCGCGTCGTCGAGCGCATCGCTCAGCCGGTGCGGCGCTTCATAGAGCGCCAGCGTTCGCGTCTCTGCGGCCAGCGAGCGCAGCGCTTTTCTCCGCGCACTCTGCCGCGACGGCAGGAACCCCACAAACGCAAACTCCTCCACGGGCATTCCGGATGCCGCCAACGCGGCCACGAAAGCCGAAACTCCCGGAATCGGCACAACCTTAATCCCATGCCGCACGCACAGGCTCACGAGCCGGTGGCCGGGATCGGAAATGGCGGGCGTCCCAGCGTCACTTACCAGCGCTACCTTGGCGCCCTGCTCGAGCTCGATCACGATTTCCGGCGCTCGTGTGATCTCGTTGTGCTCGTGATAGCTGATCAACCGCTTCTGAATGTCGAAATGCGAGAGCAGCTTTAGCGTTTGCCGCGTGTCCTCGCACGCAATCGCATCCGCTTCCTTCAGAATGCGCAGCGCGCGCAACGTGATGTCTTCCAAGTTGCCGATAGGCGTCGACACCACATACAGACACCCCAACGCCGCCTCGTCTATTCTTGTTTTCGTCATATCGTCGGCTAAAGGCAGTCTATCACACGCCTTACCCACGCTTCGTCGCTGAAACCCGCTGGCCCGCAGTAGCCCTGACCCCAATCCGTCAGCAAGGTAGCAGCGACTGGCGTAGACGGTCTGAAAGTCTGACTTGGTGGCAGGCAGAATGCATTGGCCAAACTTTGTCGGCCACCGATTATCGGGAGCCGAAAACAAGGGGCGCTGAGATCTTCTGATCCGCACAGCGTTCCCCCAACCGGTTGATTCAGATCTTCGGTTGACTCGGCCCAACCCTGCGAGCGCTCGGTTCTCCTCGGGAATATGCGAATGGGGCCTGAGGGCCTGAGCGCTTTGCTTTTTCATCCGGGGCGCGGCGTGCTAGTATTTTCTGTCATCGATTCGCTTTAACAGGAGTCTGGATTGCCGTTATACGAATACAAGTGCGTCAAATGCGGCCACCGCTTTGAGAAGATCGAAAGTCTCTCGGCTTCGACTGTGAAGAAGTGCCCAAAATGCGGCGCCAAGGCGGAGCGGCAGTTGTCCGCGTCGTCGATTCAGTTCAAGGGTACTGGCTGGTATGTGACTGATTACGCAGGGAAAAAGCCCGACAGCTCGTCGACGGAAAGTTCCGGCGACGGCGCCGCTTCGAAAGCCCAGGAGAAGTCCGGCGAATCGAAGTCTTCGGACTCAAAGTCTTCTGAGTCCGCCAAAAGCTCCGAAAGTTCCAAATCTTCCCCTGAGAAGGGAACTGGCAAAAAGAAGAAGTAGTGGGACCCACCTTTGCTTTTCGCTGTCCTCCCGACAGAGCGACAGCGACGAGGGATGTGTTTTCCTTCCTCGAAACACCCGGCGTCGCTGTTTGCGGGCACCAGTCATCGGGGAAGATTCTTCCTAGAATTTCAACTCTTTCAGATAGGCTCGAAAATCCTTCCCCAATTTCGGGTCCTGCAGTGCCAGCTCCACCGTTGCCTTCAGATAGCCGAGCTTGTCACCGGCATCGTGGGTCTTGCACTCGCCTACGTATGCCCAAAGACCCGTCCCTCGCGCCAGGGCGCGCAATCCGTCAGTCAGTTGAATTTCGCCGCCCGCGCCAGGCTTCGTTTTCTCGAGAAACGCGAAAATTTCCGGAGGCAGCACGTAGCGCCCCGTGATGCCCCAATTCGACGGCGCCTTCTCGGCGCTTGGCTTCTCGACCAGATCTTTGATCTGCAGCAGCCGGTCGCCCCAGCGAGCGTCCTTGGCCAGAATCGCGTCAATGATCCCGTAGAAATGCAGCCTCTCTCGAGGAACAACCTCTACGTCGATGGCGCCCTTGCCGGTCGCTTCGTAAATTTCGACGAGACGGCGCGTCGCCGGAACCACTCCATCCATCACGACATCTCCGAGCAGCACAGCAAAAGGTTCGTTGCCCACCAGATCTGCGGCGCACAACACCGCGTGGCCCAGCCCCAGCGCCTCGCTCTGCCGCGTTGAGCTGACGCGCACTCCGGCGCCGATCGCGTGTACAAGTTCCTTTTCTGCTCTCTTGCCGCGTTCTTCGAGGAACTGCTCGAGGTCGGGCGCGAAATCGAAGTGGTCCTCGATCGAGCTTTTGCGCCGCGCCGTCACGAAAATCAGGTGTTCGATTCCCGAGGCAACGCACTCCTCCACCGCGTATTGAATGAGCGGTTTGTCCACCAGAGTCAGCATTTCCTTGGGAATCGCCTTGGTCGCGGGCAGGAATCGCGTTCCCAACCCGGCCACCGGCAACACCGCTTTTCGCACTCGCTTTGGTTTTTCGCTCATAGGTTCCTTGTGATTGCTTTCAAAGTAGGCAATGCCTGCAGCATAGCCGACGGGAATTATTTTAGTGTGTCGCGACCGAGAATCTCACCAAAGGCCGTACGCTTCATTCGTAAGTATAACCAGGACAGGAGCGCCGGCCCGGTTGAACAAGGAGTCCCCGGCGGTGCACTCCGCCCGTGACAATGCTCTTCGGTCCCATGCTAACATAGCGTTTTTGAGCGTCTCCCGGCAGGAACACACGCATTGGCGTCGAAAGAGAATCTGATTCTTGGCATCGAATCTTCCTGCGACGAAACCGCCGCCGCGGTCGTGGCCGATGGCCGCCGCATCCTTTCGAGCGTGGTCGCCTCGCAGGTGGCCATTCATCGCAAATACGGCGGCGTTGTGCCGGAACTGGCCTCCCGCGAGCATTTGCGCCAGATCGTCCCGGTCGTCCGTGAGGCGCTGGAGCAGGCGCAAATCACGCTCCCGCTGCTTGACGCGATTGCCGTCACGCGCGGCCCTGGACTGATCGGCGCCCTTCTCGTGGGCGTTACCTATGGCAAAGCGCTGGCGCTCGCCCTCAAAAGACCCCTGATCGGCGTCAATCATCTCGAAGGGCACGTCCACGCGGTCTTTTTGGACGCTTACGCTGTCGGGCGCGTGCCCGCACTGCCTGCGGTCTGCCTTATTGTTTCAGGAGGCCACACGGTTCTCTATCACGTGACAATGGAGGCGGCCAGCGCCGCTCAGCATTTCCACTATGCGCGCATTGGAGGCACCCGCGACGATGCCGCCGGAGAGGCGTATGACAAAGTGGCGCGCATGCTCGCGCTCGGTTATCCCGGCGGCCCCATCGTCGACCAGCTCGCCGCGCACGGAAATCCCACGGCGATTCGATTTGCCGAACCAAAAATGAAAGGAAATCCCTGCGACTTCAGCTTCAGCGGCATCAAGACCGCTCTGCTCTATCACCTGAAACGTAATCCGCAGCTACAGCCTGAAATCGACGCGCGCCAGCAGGCGCTAGCGCGGGGTGAACGCAAGGCCGACAACTTGCGTCCGCTCTCCACCGAGCCCACTCTCGACCTCCTTGCGAGTTTCCAGCATTGCGTTGTGGAAAATCTCGTTTCGCGCACGCTGGCTGCCGCAGAGCAGCAAAGCACGCGCACAATTCTGGTTTCCGGAGGCGTTGCCGCTAACTCCGAGCTGCGCCGCGTCTTCGAGGCGGAGGCAGCCACTCGCGGTTACCAAGTCTACTTTCCCAGTCGCGCCCTCTCGACTGACAACGCCGCCATGATCGCCGCCGCCGGCTATCCGCGTTTCCTCTCCGGCCTTTACGAAGACTCCTCGCTCAACGCCGAGGCCAACCTCCCGCTCGCGTAGCCTTTTTTCCCGCTGCCGGCCGCACACCCTGATCCCCCCGTCAGAAAGAAGGGGCCAGCCGTGAATGCCTGCGCAAGCCAAATTGAATCAGCGGCTGAGTTTTGAATCTGGAAACTGCTTCCACGGAAAAGGCTGGCGCACTGTTCCGTACCGGTACAATTTAAAGTGCCACTTCAGACGGCAACCCGAGAAACGCATTCAATGGATGACATCTAGAGACCTTCAAATATCGCTTTTTGGCAGCAAAAACGCAAAAAGGTCCCCATGGCACCGACTAAAGAGGACATACGCCCCGCCAAGCCCGAGGAGCAGGAACTCGCCCGGAAGCGCGAAGAACAGTCTGCGCTGGAGACGGAGTTGGCCGAGCGCGAGCTGCGCGCCGAGAACCTCCGCGCAGAACTCGGCGCGTTCGAGCGCCGTTACCTTCACGAAGTCGGGATGAGATACGCGCAACTGGATGAGTTGAAAGCGCAGATCGCTGAGCGCGCCGCGAGCAATCAGCCGGGAGCGGACCGGGCGCAACAAACCGCCCGCGACGCACGCGCCCGCGCCGACGTCCGCCGCGCAGGAGGAAGAAGGCTCGGCGCCGAAATCCTTCAAGGCGTCGCCGGAAATGAAGCGGCTCTATCGGGAAGTTGCCAAGCGCATCCATCCCGATCTGACTTCCGATCGCGACGAGCGCATGCGACGCGAGGCGCTGATGGCGGAAGCCAACAAGGCCTACGAAGCAGGAGATGAATCGCAGCTCAATCGAATTCTGAACGCATACGAAACGAGCCTGGAAACCGTGCAGGGTGAAGGTCCCGGCGCGGAGCTGATTCGCGTGATTCGTAGGATCAGCCAGGTGCGCGGCCGAATCGCGGAAATCGAGGCGGAAGCCGAGGAGTTGCGACGCTCGGATTTACATCAGCTGAAGTCGCGGCTGGAGGAAGCGCAACGGCACGGCCGCGACGTGCTGAAGGAAATGGTGGATAAGGTGGAGCAGCAGATCGTGCAGGCGAAGCAGCGGCTTGCAAATCCCGAAGACGCGCCCACGATGCCGACAGGGCGGCGGGAAGCTCGCTAGTGGAAACGAACGGAAAAATCGCGCTGGGGAAAATCGTCCGCGCACCAGCCCACGCACTGGCGGTGCGTTCGGCGGGGTTGGTGGCGCGAGGGTTGCGCGATCTGGCGCGCGACTCCAACTGGCTGGTCCACAAACTGTTCACCGGGCAGGCGGCCCACATGGCGATTTCGTCCGCCGGGCAGGTGGCAGCCATTTCATCGGTTGTCCAGTTGGGAAGGCCGCGGCTTTCCGCCTACGACATTGAGAACAGCGGTCAGGGAATCACCCTTCGGGTGCCGAACGAGCCACCGATTTGTCCGCCGAATTTGCCGGCGTCGCTGGCGTGGTCGCCAAACGCCAAGAGTCTGATTGCGGCATGCGGAGGCTGGCAGCCGAAACTTCACAGTTTTGATTGGCAGGGCGGACGCTAGCGGGAACCTTTGGCAGCTTCGCGAACGTACCGAGCCAACTGGCGTGGTCTGAGGACGGGAAATTGTTCGCGGCAGCGTCGGGTGGAGGGGAGCCGTCATTGCGCGCATGGGCCGTATCGGACAGTACGCCAAACGTTTCGGGTTCGCGGGGGGCGAACTCGGTCCTCCTGACGGTGTCGAACGACAGACCTACGAAGCCGAGTTTGGCGACGATGGCGCGTTCAGCGGATACGGGAGCACGGTGTTTAGCCCCAACGGGAAACTGCTGGCGAGCGCGGTGCAGATCCAGGGTGAATGGGCGGATGATTCGATCCTGATCGCGGAAGTCCCCGGTCTGCAAGAGCAAACCGTGGCGCAGGCGCAGGGGCACATTACTTCGCTTTCGTGGACGCCGGATGGGCAGGGCATTGTCTATTGCGCGGCGGGGCAGGCGTACAGGCTCGCGGTGGACACGCGAGAGTCCGAGCCGCTAACGGCTGCCGCAGAGATTTGCGCGTGCCATCGGTATCGGCCGCTGTGTTTGTGCTTTAGTTCGTGGCTCAAGAATTCGGCGAAGGGCCAGCTGTTTCTTTTGGACTTGAATCGCACGAGCGTCTATGACGAGCATCCGGCCGAGGGGATTGTGCATTGCCGCTGGATTGCGGACGGATCGAAGGCCTATGCCGTTTCCCAAGATGGGCTCGCCTACATTTACGAACCCCCGTTGATTTGAAGCCATTCTGCATGTTGCAGGTCCGGACGGCAAGCCTGGAGCGCGTGGAACTCTCCCCACGTCGGCGACTGTCCCTCAACACCCAAGCGCCGAGGACATCGATTCGTCGATCGGCTGACTTCCGATCCGTGAGAGAAGTCACGCGGGGCGCCGCAAACCGACTTGGGGAAACGGCTGGTAGTTTGCTCGAGTCTTAATCGGTCTTAAAGGTGTACACCGTTTAGTTGGGCCACCCCTGCGGATTTGGACAAGCCCGCCGTGCAAAGATTACGTAAGCGAACGAAAGAGCAAACAAAGGAGAACAAGAGATCCCTCGTCACTGTGCTTGCTCGGGATGACGATCCAAAGCCGAAGACGGTAAGGCAGTGGCAAATGGCTTGTGTGATCAACGATCGCTAGAGGGTGAGGACGCCGACGAGCATGTCGGAATCGGCGCCAGGGGCGACGCGGAAGGCGAAGCGGTCGGCCAGCGAGCGCATGGCCAGATTGTCCGGCAGGATATTGGCTATGACTCGCTCTAGTTTTTCGTCGCGGGCTACCTCGATCAGGCGGGCCAGGAGCTCGGTGCCTAGCCCCTGGCCCTGTTTGGTGTCGCTTACCAGCACTGCTACTTCGGCGTCGTGCTCGCCGAGTGCCTTGGTGAGGCGAGCTACGGCTAGGATTTCGTGTTCGCTGGTTTGCGGGTTGTGGAAGTCGGCCACGAGGGCCATTTCGCGGTCGTAGTCGATGAAGCACTTCTGGAGGAGGCGCTCGTGGTCTACGCGGCTGCTGAGCGATTCCATGTGAAAGTAGCGTAGATACACGGAGCGGTCGGAGACCGTCGCGTGGAATTTCGCCATGAGGGGTTCGTCTTCCGGGCGAATCGGGCGGATCACTACGGGAGCGCCGGCTTTTGTTGTCCATCGCCAGATATAGTGCGAAGGGTAGGGACGGATGGCCGGGCGGGGCAACTTTGCAGCTGCAGTGTCCGGTGCGTGGAGAATCACCCGCGCATCAAGTGCAAGGATGCCTGCGGGTGAGGCCAGCAGCGGGTTGATGTCGATCTCTTTGATCCACGGCTGCTCGATTATGAGCTTGCTGAAGCGAACGAGGATGATTTTAAGGTTTTTGAGGTCGACCGGTTCACGCCCTCGTACTCCCTGCAGGGCGTGGTAGATGTGAGTTTGCTCCATTAAGCGCTGCGCCAGGGTGGTGTTGAGTGGCGGCAGGGCCAGCGCACGGTCGCGGTAGACTTCCACGAGCTGGCCTCCTGAACCAAATAAAATTACGGGGCCAAACTGCGGGTCGATGCTGCTGCCCAGGATCAGCTCACAGGCGCCAGCGTTGTTCATCGGCTGAATCATGGGCTGGACGGTGACACCCAGAAATGCGTCGGCTCCCGCTTTTGCGCGGACGGAGGCTTCGATTTCGCTGAAGGCGCGGCGGACGGCCGCTTCATCCAGCAGATTGAGCTTTACTCCACCGACATCGGTTTTGTGCGTGACGGTTTCCGAGTGCAGCTTCATCACCACCGGGAAGCCCATGGCACGCGCGATCAGCCCCGCTTCCGCGGGTGAGCGCGCGATGCGCGTGTCGACGGCAGGGATTCCGTAGAGGTTGAGGAGCTGTTTTGATTCATGTTCGGTAAGCACGGCGCGCCCTGCAGCGCGGATGTTTTCCACGAAGGTTTGGGCGGTTGCGGCTGGGCCGGTGCCTGCTTCGACCTCCTCGGCGAGGCTGGGCGTTTCATATATTCCGCGGAGGTTATAGGTGTAGCGCCACATATAACTGAAGGCGCGCGCCGCGGTGTCCGGGTAGGAGAATGTGGGAATGCCAGCTTCGTTGAGAATGGCGGTGCCTTGGGCGACGAGTTTTCCACCCATCCAGCTCGCCAAGACCGGCTTTCCCTGGCCGCGCGCGTATGGTTTCAGGCCTTCGGCCACGCCCGCAGGGTCCGTCATGCCCTGCGGGGCCAGGATGGCCAGCAGGCCGTCGCTATCGGGGTCGCGGATGGCGATGTCGCAGGCTTTGATGTAGGCGTTTACGTCGGCGTCACCTAAGACGTCGATCGGATTGGCGTGGCTCCAGTGGGGCGAAAGGAACGTGCTCAGTTCGTTCTGAGCGGATTGTGAGAGCGGCGCGAGTTCGCATTTGTTGGCGATGAGCGAATCGGTGGCCAGCACGCCGGGGCCGCCCGCATTGGTGAGGATCGTGAGGCGCGGGCCGCGCGGGCGCGGCTGGCGTGCCAAAGTCTCCGCCATGTAGAACAGATCGCCGATGGTGTCAACGCGAAGGATGCCGCAGCGGCGCAGGGCCGCATCGAAGACTTCATCGCTTCCCGTGAGCGCGCCGGTATGGGAGCTCGCCGCGCGGGAGGCTGCTTCTGAACGCCCCGCCTTGATCACGATGATGGGTTTGCGCAAGGCCACTTCCCGGGCGGCCGAAAGGAAGGAGCGCGCGTCGCCGACCGATTCGACGTAGAGCAGAATGCTGTGCGTGTCGGGATCACTGCCGAAATAGTCGATCAGATCGCCCCAGCCCACGTCGAGCATGGAGCCGGTGGAAACCATGGCGCTGAAGCCGACGCGCTCTTCGAGGCTCCAATCGAGGATGGCGGTTTCAAGGGCGCCGCTCTGGCTTAGGAAGGCAACGTTTCCTGGCAGGGCCATGTCGTGGGCAAAGGTGGCGTTCAGGCCCGCAAGCGGACTCATAATTCCCAGGCAGTTGGGGCCGATGACGCGCACGTTCGCCCCGCTTTGCTGGCCGCGGCGCACTTGCTCCTGAATTTTCTGTTCGAGCTGGGCGCCTTGGGCGCCGCGTTCCTTAAAACCCGCGGAGATCACCACGGCCGCGCGCACACCCGCGTCGATACACTCGCCGATTACTCCCGGAACCGTGGGAGCCGGTGTGACGATGACGGCGAGGTCCACTTTTTCAGGTACCGCACCGATCGACTTGTAGCAGTGCAGCGACAGGACGGTTTCATGCTTTGGGTTGACGGCGTAGATTTCGCCGGGGAGATTGCCTTGCAGAAGATTCTGCAGGAGCGTGCGGGCGACGGTGCCTTGGCGGCCGGTGGCCCCGATTACGGCGACCGAGCCCGGGGCGAACATGCAGCCGAACGGGGAGCGGCGGGTCATAGTATTGGCCGGGTTTTCACGGCGTTTCTGAAAAGTGAATCCGAACGATCTCTGCGAGGCTCACGAGGAGATTGTATCGCTAGGCGCTGATACATGGAGAACGAATTAGTTAGCCACTGATGGACTCACTCATCGGTGGGCGACGCAATCCTTATGTAAGCTTTACATTCATCCCCTAAGCTGAGGATCGAAACTTCGTCACCATCTGGGAGGAACGTTGAGTCATCTGAGCTTGTTCGGCCTAATTGCGGTAACTGCGATGCTCGTGTGTTATGCATTCGAGAATCGAAGTCCCTGGTTCATTCTCGGTTTTGCGCTCTCCTGTGCCATGGGTTCGGCCTATGGCTTTCTGCAAGGGGCCTGGCCCTTTGGATTTGTCGAATCTGTGTGGACCGTTGTAGCTGTCCGTCGCTGGCTCCTGGCGCCCAAGCAGAGGAGTCGCGTTTGAACCGAGCAGGTCTACCTAGCTTGGGATCTTCCGCACAGCCGCCGGGCGTCGTAGTTACTCTAACGGCAGCAGTACCCTGCCCTCTAAGAACTCTCACGTCATTTGCTGCATGATTGAGTTTGCGTCCTGGCCGCTAGGTGCTAAATAATCCTTGCAGGTTGCAAGAATCCTGACGCGTCGCTTCATTGTGGCTCGTGTTCTGTCAAGGTTTTGGATCATGATGCCCGGACTCCGTCCCTGGGGGCAAATGTGGCAAAAAGCACACTGGAATTCCTCACCGAGAACGACTGGTCGCTGATCCTGGCGAAATCCAAGCGGCTCAGCTACGGGCCAGGCGAGGAAATCATCAAGCAGGGAATCCCAGGAAGAGCGATCTACATCATTCGCAGGGGCACCGCGTCGGTGGAGGTGACAAACCTGGAAGGGAAGACCGAGATCGCCGTTCTCGGTTCCGAAGAAATCTGTGGCGACATCGCTTTTCTGCTCAAAGACGAAATCCTCAAGGACAAGACGTCGGCCTCCGTGCTGGCCAGAGATAAAGTCGAAGCGGACATGGTCGAGGCCGAGGAATTGGGCAAGCTGTTTGAATCGTTTCCGAGCGTAGGCGCTCGCTTCTATCGGTCGCTAGCCGTGGTGCTGGCCCGCAGACTAAGGGAAACCTCGCGAACTCTGGCGAAAACGGTCGGCAAAGACAAGCAGTAAGAGCCGTGCGAGAGTTGCGAGCGGTAGCAAACCCTGCCTTCGTGTTGCGCTCATCGCCAGATGGAGGGCGGATCGTGGCTGCCGACGTTGGTTCAACCACGGAAACCGGCGAGTGTGTAAATGCCCGGTACAGCTTTGCAGTGAAAGTGAAATCGCGATCTCTGCCGGCTATGATTCGGCACCATTCGCGTCCAACCTGCGGCCGGATCCGCCCGTAGAACGAAGCATTTATTCCCGCCAGATTTAAAAAATGGGTCAGCTATCCGAGCCTCCGCGCGGATTTAAGCGAGCCCGGATACACGACGCCAGCCCAGTCCTGGTTAGGACCACGACGCTACGCCGATCTTGACCGCTCCCGCCCTGGAATCATCACCGCGGATTGAAACGAGCTTTGGGCTTACGCTATTTCAGACGTTCCATACTTCCTGCGCGAGCCAGACCTAACATCTTGAAACGGCTAGGTGGCATCTACGTCTAAAGATTGCGAAGTAAAGAGGGGAACTCGGAGGCGAGGTAGAGGGAATTTGGGCGAAGATGGCAGCCTCTTATGAGGGCCTGACTGTGGAGTTTGTGGTGGATTTTAGCGGAAAGCAGAGATTAGGCCGGCTCGTTCTCGCGATGTTGCTGGCGGCGCCCGGTGGTTTAGCTGTGACGAAGGCTGAACCCCAGACGCAGACGGCGGGTCAGACCGCTTCGTCGCGGCCCATTGGTACCATCAAGAGCATTTCGGGAAACGCCTTGACGCTGTCGAGCGACACCGGGGTCACCTACAGCATATCCGTGGAAGACGGCGCCAGGATCCTTCGGATTGAACCTGGGGCTAAGGATTTAAAGAATTCTTCTCCCCTGCAACTGGCGGATTTACAGGTGGGAGATCGGATTCTGGTAATGGGTAAGGTTTCCGATGATGGGCACTCCATCGCGGCGACCTCTGTTATTGCCATGAAGAAGGCGGATGTCGCCTCCAAGCAGGAACACGACAGGCAGGATTGGCAGAGGCGCGGCGTGGGAGGTTTGGTCGGCGCGGTCGATGTTTCCAGCGGAACGATCACGATTTCCGCCCGATCGGCGGCCGGCTCAAAGAACGTCGCCATCCATGCCTCCAAGGATACGATTCTGCGGCGCTATGCTCCGGATTCGGTGAATTTCGATGATGCCAAACCCAGTTCGATCGACCAGATTAAGCCGGGCGATCAGGTGCTCGCCCGCGGGACGCGGAGTGCTGATGGAAACGACTTGGCGGCCGAGGAGATCGTCTCTGGGGCGTTTCGGAATATCGCCGGGACGGTCACCTCGATCAATACGGCTTCCAATACCCTGACTGTTATGGATCTGATCGCCAAGAAACCGGTCGACGTGAAGATCACCACCGATGCACAGCTTCGGAAGCTGCCGCCCCAGATGGCCCAGTTGATGGCGGCGAGGCTTAAGGGCGGCCAGGCCGGGGCGGGCTCGGGCGCGGCTGGAAACCGGGCCGAGGCGTCGGGCGGGCGTCCGGCTGCGGACAGGCCGGCGGGTGCGGCGGAGGCGTCATCGGCTGCCGCGCCGGGTGACGGCAGCGGTGCAGGCGCAGGGGGTGGCCGTGGCGGTCGGGGCGGAGGTGGAGACCTCCAGCAGATGCTGAGCCGCGTCCCGCGAGCGACATTGGCGGACCTGCAGAAGGGTGATGCGGTAATGATTGTTTCAACTTCCGGGAACGCTTCGGGCGCCGTTACGGCAATTACGCTTGTAAGCGGAGTGGAACCCATTCTGGAGGCGTCGCCCAGCGGGGGTGCACAATCGATGATTCTTCCCCCCTGGAGCATGGAAGCGCCAACCGGCGACGCCGCCCAGTGAAGCGAACCAGCAGAAGATGAGTGCTTCGGCTTTCGGAGGTTCCAGGAGACGTGATGGGATTGCGCAGGTTTAGCGAGGCCACCAGCGGCATCGGCAGTGTGATCGGATTGCTGGCCCTTCTGCTGTTTGCCGGCACCGTGCGGGGACAGTCCGGCACGGGCACCGTGCGCGGGCAGGTCACCGATCCCTCCGGGGCGTCCATTCAGAATGCCACGATACAAGTGACGGGAGCCAGTGGACGACCGGCGACCACTCAGTCGGGCCGCGACGGCACATATGAAGTGAAGGGACTCGCGCCGGGAACCTATACCGTGAAGGCTGATGCCAAAGGTTTTGAGCAGTACCAGAGCTCGGAGGTTCAGGTGTCCGCCGGGCAGATTCAAAAGGTGGACCTGCCGCTTTCGATTGAGGTGGAGGAGCAAAAGGTTGAGGTAACCGAACAGAGCGGAACGCAGCTGAGCGTGAGCCCGGATAACAACGCGGGCGCCATCGTGCTCTCGGGCAAGGACCTCGACCAGCTTTCCGATGACCCCGATGAGCTGCAATCTGATCTGGAGGCGCTGGCGGGACCTTCGGTGGGACCCAATGGCGGCCAGATGTACATCGATGGGTTTACCGCCGGGCAGCTTCCTCCGAAATCTTCAATTCGGGAGATTCGGATCAATCAGAATCCCTTCTCGGCAGAATACGACAAGCTCGGCTATGGCCGGATTGAGATATTTACGAAGCCGGGAACCGACCAATTCCACGGCCAGTTTATGATTCTGGGTAATGATTCGGCGTTCAATAGCCGGAGCCCGTTTCTGGGAACCGCGACGCTGCCGGGTTATGACACGACACAATTCAACGGCAGCTTTGGCGGCCCGCTGAACAAAAAGGCATCTTTTTTTATCGACGCGCAGCGGCGGGACATCAACAGCGTGGAAGTTGTGAATGCGCAGACGCAACCGGGAGTCCTATTCACGCAAGGAGCTCCCAACCCGCGGACTCGCACCAACGTGGGCCCTCGTCTTGACTACCAGTTGAGCACCAACAATACCCTAACCGTCCGATATCAATACTACCGCGACAACGAGACGAACGACGGAGTGGGGCAATACGCGCTGCCCTCGCAAGGGTACAACCTGCTCAACACAGAACAGACTTTGCAAGTGAGCGACACCCAGATTTTTGGCGCCAGCGTGGTCAATGAGACGCGCGTCCAATATCTTCACGACGGCGATAATCAGACGCCGCAGAACACGGCACCGACCATTATTGTCCCCTACGAATTCACCGGTGGCGGCAACAACCTGGGAAGAATCGTCGACACGCAGAACCACTACGAACTCCAGAATTACACTTCGATCGCCTTTGGCACACACCTGCTGAAATTTGGCGCGCGGCTGCGGGATGTGGATGAGGAAAACAGCTCGACAGCCAATTACAACGGCACGTTTACGTTTCCCACGCTCGCCGCATATGAGGCGAACACGCCCGTGCAGTTTTCCGTGACCACTGGAAATCCGTCGGCCTCCTCCAATTTGTTCGACGCGGGGCTCTACATCCAGGACGACTGGCGCTGGAAGCCCAACGTAACGATCAGCAGCGGCCTACGGTTTGAGACGCAGGACCACATTTCCAACCATGTGGATCTGGCGCCACGGTTCGGGCTTGCGTGGGGCATCGGGCGGGGAAAAACGCAGACGCCAAAAACCGTGCTACGAGCCGG
>Ga0187863_10000737_pt1 | contig 27227 bp, 27 predicted proteins | sample June2016WEW_11_1_FD_132975 | JGI IMG/M metagenome (GOLD analysis project Ga0187863, IMG submission 132975) | Peatland microbial communities from SPRUCE experiment site at the Marcell Experimental Forest, Minnesota, USA - June2016WEW_11_10 | ecosystem: Environmental > Terrestrial > Soil >...
AGCTCTGGCCCAGCTTCTCGCCGCTCGCTGCCGCGTTGTACAGGTTCTCGACCGTGACGATCGGCGTCTTGCGGATCGCCTCCTGGATCTGCGCGAGCGTCACGTTGCTCAGGCCCAGGTGGCGGATCTTGCCTTCGCTCTTGAGCGTGATCATCGCGTCGATCGCCTCGCCGAACGTCACAGCCGCGCCGTGCGGGAGCCACCGCAGATGCACGATATCGAGGTGGTCGCGCCCCAGCGTGCGCAGGTCGTGTTCGCAGCCCTGGCGGAGCTCCTCGGGCCGCAGGTACGAGACCCAGCCCTTGTCCTCCGTCCGTCGCCCGCCGAGCTTGGTCGCGAGTACGAGCCCCGCCTTGTATGGGTGCAGGACCTCCTTGATGAGCTCATTCGAGACGTACGGGCCGTAGTACCAGGACGTGTCGATGAGGTTGATGCCCAGGTCGATCACCCGGCGCAGGACGGCGCGCGCCGCCGCGGGATCGCGGGGCGGCCCATAGACCATGGGCCCCGGCAGCTGCATGGCGCCGAAGCCGAGGCGGAACACTTCCAGATCCCCGAGGCGGATCGTCTCCGGCAAGTGGGCAAACGAGGTCATGGCGCACATCCTGGCACGGAAGGAGGAAAACGAAAACCGGCGGCGCGGGCGCATAACGTACCGACGCGCTGGAGCTGGACCCCGATTCTGCAGCACCGACCGCCGCGTCCATCGTTTCATCGCCTGCGACGTATGTCGGCAGTGACGCCGTCGGAATCGCTGTGTCGCCGCACATCCCGTTCAGACTCGGCTGGCAGCTCTGCGCGGGATTCGGGCACGTCGACTCCGGTTCCCCTTCCGTCCCGGCGTCCCCGCCGGCGATCGACACTTGGCCTTTGCAAGCCTCGGCGAGAATCAGGACAAGCTCGGCCACCCGATCGGTGGGGATCTGAAGTTGCGCCTCCCGGAACACGACCGGCTCCTCCGAAAGCTCGGGGCCGCCATCGACGGACTCGTCTTGAAGCGCCGTGACCTCGATCAGCGCGTCCTGATCAGCAGCGCTTCCACTCTGAATGAACACCGTGGTGGGAAGCTGGGCTTCGCTCGGCACGTACGTCGTTTCGTCGAGCCACTTGTGCCATTGTCCCGAGTCCGCCGGCAGCTGTTGACTCACTTCGACGCGAATCGCGTCGTATTCCGAGGCCATCAGGTCGGTGCGAAGGATGACCATCAATCCCGTTGACCCGGGGGCACTCTTCGAGCAGCCAACGGCGCTGGCCACCGAGATGGCGACCGCAACCGGAAGGCCATAACGTGCAGTGTGCCGCATCATCGGAATTCGTTGAACTTGACGGTGACGTATTCGCCCGTCAGGGTCGGCTGCACGATCCCGGGCTTGAACAGATACCGAACGAGCAGCGTGGGCACGCGGGCATAGTCGTGCATGTTACGTGCGCCGATCCCCATATCGAACAAGAGGCGCGTTGGACTCGTGATATTCAGAGCTTCACGAACACTCTCCTGTTCGCTGGCGAGTCTGCTGAGGCAAGTCTCCCGTACACCGCTCCGGCGGGCGCATCCATAGTCATTTCTTCGTGAAATTGTGGAATCCAGGCTGCGGCGCGGCCCCGCGCGCCGGGAGTACAACGCGCGCGAACCAGCGCGTGCGCACGGGCGGGACATTGCAGCGGATTTCTCCCGTTTCCACTCTGTTTCGGTTCGACGATGTGGCGACAACGAATTTCGATGCTCGATTCGCACACGGGGCTCTAGTGCCAACGATTTGCGTTGCAAGACGGCCTTGTTCCATCAAACATAGTTATGGTTGGTGGGTGGGCCGTATCGGGAGGCTCGCGAGCGTTGGGCAAGGACGTTCTTTCGATCCTCGAAGCCGCGTACGTCGACGTGACCGATGAGCGGCAATGGGCGGACCATGTCGGCGATGGGCGACCGGCATCATGGGCGGAAATCCTTCCGGCGAAGGGGTCGTGCTCCTCGCGTTTACGCGGGGGCCGCCTCGACTCGGGCCGGGTCAGAGGGGCATGTGGGTCCGGGTGGCAGCCCACCTGGCGGCTGGGTATCGACTTGTCCGCGCAAGGCAGACGTCGGCGGTCGACGCCATCGTCCAGCCAGGGGGTCGCGTTGAACACGCGGCGGTGCCCCTGCCGCGATCGGACCGTGCTTCCCTTTCGGATTCGGTCCGGGCCCTCGATCGAGCGCGTGGGCGGCTGCGTCGCACGGACCCCGAGCGGGCGCTGGCGATATGGAAGGGCCTCGTCGCCGGGCGATGGACGCTCGTGGACCACGTCGATCACGACGGGCGGCGGTACCTGTTCGCGAAACGAAACAGCCCGCCAGTGCGTTCTTGGCCAACACTGACCGCGCGCGAGGCGCAGGTCGTGGCGTATGCTGCCCTCGGGCAATCTCACAAGGAGATCGCTACCAGCTGGGGATCTCGCTCCCGGGCGTCAGTGTGCACCTCGCCCGCGCGGCCCGCAAGGTCGGTGTCCGATCCCGTCTCCAGCTCGTCACCGCGTACCGCGAGGCGTCACGAAGCCCAGCAGGAAAGTGGGATGGGTAGGCGCCTTTCGAGAAGTGCGCGGTCGAGGTCTCCATGTCCCCCGCCGCCGCCGGATCTGTAGTCGCTGGTCAGCGAGGGGGAGGACTTTGCGATTCTGAGCGTTCCCCTGCCCAGCGACTCCGGACTGCCACTGAGCCCCGCCGAATCAGAAATCGCGCTTCTCATCGCGTGCGGGCGCACGAACGCCGAAATCGCGGCGCTCCGCCGGTCCGCCGTGCGAACCGTCGCCAACCAGGTGACCAGCCTGTTTCGCAAGCTCGGCGTGAAGTCCCGCCTCGAGCTCGTCACCCGTGCGCCCCTGCTCCAGCCTCGAGGAGGCTGACCGGACCGCACGGATCGGTGATGACTCCCGTTTGGGTTCCCGACGGCGCTTTCACGGCGTGCAGTCGGGCCCCGCGGCGGTGGCCGTGCTGCATGTCAAGTTGGCAGGACAACTGCCGGCGTCTTCGCCACATGACTCGAGGCAATATCCTGCGAGCCCCGTATTTTGCACGGTAAAGGCCGGCGAGACCCCGCCATCCGGATCGGAGACCTGACTCGGCTCGAGCGCATCGCACACATATCCGGCCGGGCACACGGCCGACATCGAGTCCACGACGCAAAACTGGGAACACACCCCAGCCATCGTCGACGGGTTGGCGAGACAATCGCAGGGGGCCGCGTTCGTCGCCAACACGTTATCGGCACTGGTGCACGGAGCGCCGAGCGTGCTCGGCGGAACCGGAGTGTCCACGCAAATACCCTCGTTCATTTGGCAAGAACTGCCCGCAGGACACTCCGAGTCTATCGTGCAGCCACCCCAACAATATCCAATGCCGAGAACCCCTCCCACGGAGGCCCAGAAATTGCACGCATCATTGCCCGCACAGCCGAAGCCGCCGCCGTCTAAATCCACGAGCACAGGAAACAACTCGGGAAGAGGCGGAGACCCGCCACTGAACCAAAAGCACTGCGGGAGGCAGATACCTTGAGGAATGCCGCCCTCGGCGCTTGCGCCTGTGGGGATGCAGACGCCGGACGACGAGACTGGACTGTCATCGAAGCCATCGCAATAGTGAACATTGCCGTCCGTCCCGGGATTGCACGTCGTCAGCACGCATACGGGCGTCGGAAAGATGGGGTCCGGGAAGGCCGAAAGCGAGCAGCTGTTCACGCCCGGACCGCCGGGCGGTCGGCAATCGGCATCCGACTGGCAGGGGAGCCCAACCGTTCCATCATACTCCGGGGAAACCGAGCCCGGCAGCTGCAGCGGGAAGGAGAAGGAGCCTTGCGCTTGCGGCGACGCTATGTAGCCCTCCGTGCTCACTTCGCCGGCATCGGCCGTGGCCCCGTCGCCTCCGGAATCCACGGAACCGTCGGCGCCGACCGTCGCTCCGTCCGCTGGGCTCGCATCAACGTCTGCACCCGCGGAGGAGTCGCCGGCCTCCTCGAGCACGGCCGAATCCTGGGCGTCGAACGCAGCGTCTGATGCGAAGTTGGCGGTCAGTCCGTCGGGCGTGCTTGCATCCATGCTTGCAGCCTCCGAGGAGCTACTGTCATCTTCGGGTATCGTCGCGTCCTCAATGCCGCTCATTGCGGACGAGGTGAGCGCCGCGTCCGGGGTGCTCGCCCCATCCTGGCTGGTCGCATCGACACTCGCGCCCACGGCCGCACTGTCCCTCTCTTCAGGCTCCGCAGAGTTCACACCACCGCACGCGAACGCCGCAAGACACGGTACCCATATCAACAAAACAGTAAATTGCTTCAAGGCTCCGACCCTCCCTCCTCAGAACGCCCTTGGTGCGGTACATCGCCGAAAGCAAGCTTGGCCAGGCGTTCGTCCACGGCAAAGCGCTTATCCTGGAACGACGGGGTGAACGTCTGTCCGGCGTGTTTCAGAATGAACGCGCCCACGGGCACGCGACAGGCACACCTCGCTAAGGGCCCGACCAGCGGCCCGTTCCTTGTCGCCCGACGGCCAGGCGCACCAGCCCGGAACGCCACACCATCGGATATGGGCTCATAAGACGGCGAGGCTCCAGTCCGGCGGCACGGCCCGTGAGGAGCCCGTTGCTGGTTACCGAGAGCGCGCTTCATGGGAGACAGTCGGGCCCGGCCGTGTCGCTTGTTACGCACGTCAAGTTGGCGGGACACGTGCCCGCGTCTCCATCGCATGCGTGAAGGCACGACCCTGCGATTCCAACACTTTGGATGGGAAAAACATCAGTCGTCTCGAACGAATCGCACAGATAGCCGGCCGGGCACGCGGCCGCCGGCGAGTCCACGATGCAAAACTGGGTACAGGTTCCGGCCATCGTGCTCGTCCATGGATCGACGACACAATTGCAGGCGGCCGGGGTCGTTGCGGACCCGTTATCCGCACTTGTGCATGGCGCCCCGAGAGCCTTGGTCGGCGGTGTCACAGTGCGCACGCAGATACCCTCATTCGTTTGGCAGGAACTGCCCGTGGGACACTCGGAGTCTGTCGTGCAGCCACCCCAACAATATCCAGGCCCCCAGACCGCATTACGCGAAGTAGAGAACTCCGCCAGCCCCATGTTCACGCAAGTGTCGTTCCCCACGCAGCCCTCGGGAGCAGACCCCGTACCATCAATCCCGCAAAGCGGTAGGCAGACGCCTGGAGGATCCCCCCCGTCTGGGTTCGTGCCAGTTTGCAGGCAAACGCCTGGCGTATTGCTCGATTGATTGGGGGGCGCATCACAAAAAAGCGACGCGTAGGGATCGCACGTCAAGAGCACGCATACGGGCGTCGGAAAGATGGGGTCGGACAAGGACGAGGAGCAAATGTTTACGCCCGGTCCCCCGGGCGGCCGGCAATCGGAATCCGATTGGCAGGGCAGGCCCACCGTGCCGTCGTAGCCTACCGTGCCTGCCTCGCCCCCTTCGGCCGCGGCCCCATCGCCTTCGGAACCAACCGAACTGCTGGAGCCCGTCGTCGACGTCGAAGTGGATGTCGCGGTCGCGGTCGTCGTCGCGCCCGCGTCCGCAATGGGAATGGCGGGCGGCGCTGCTTCCGTCGCGTTCTCATCACCGCTCGCACCCGTAGAGGGGCTGCTGTCTTCCTCGGCTATCGTAGATTCCTGGCCGTCGCCCGTGCCGGTGGATCCAGAGCCGGTCGTCCCGTCCAGCGTGCTCGCATCGACGTTTGCGGACGTGCCGGTCCCCTGTTCGGACTCGATCAAAGCCTGGCTGTCGTCCGCGGCTGTTGATCCGACATCCGTGGTCATTCCGTCCGCCAGGCTCGCATCCACGCTGCTGCCATCCTGCGGCACGCTCGCATCGAGGAGGCCGCCCGAGAGGCTTGGCAGGGATCCGCTCGCTCCCTCTCCTAGGCTCGCATCCACGCTTGCGTCCGGCGAAGAGCTGCTTTCATTTTCAGTTTGTGTCGCGTCCAGCACGGCGTTCGACGTGACCGATGGGGAGCTCCTGGCTCCATCCGGCGTGTTCGCGTCACCACTCGCGTTCGTGACCGAAGAAGCATCCTCTTCGGGCGCCGACGAGCTCCCGACGCACGCAACCGCTGCAAGGGAGAGCGCCCAGGCCAGCAAGAAGGGTATCCGCTTCATCGCTCAGACGCTCCTTCCAGGACCTTCGAGTTAGGATGAACCGCGCGTCGACAGAACGATCCTCCCGGATCTCGTGGAATGCAATCCCGGACCCAGGGTGCGGCGGACTGCAAACCTCGGACCGTGGCAGGCGTTGATTTCACGGTGCGCTCCTCGCGCAGCGGAAGCCGATGAGCTCGAGCCGCTTTGTCGGGTCAAAAAAGTTGCGGTAGGCGGGCCGCATGAAGCCCGCATTGTCGTTGAAGTTGCCGCCCCGAAAGATCCGGTACGAGGCCGTCGCAAGGTACGCGCAATCCGTGCACGGATCGACGTAGAGGGCATACCAATCCAGGTTCCACTCCGCGACCTCCCCCGCCATATCGAATTGACCCCAGATAGCCGCTCCCAGCGTCGCCGAGCCCACCGGCGCGATGTTCTCAACACCCGTGTCCTCGCAGGTAGGGCTCGCATAACAGCCGTTGTAGATCGCGTACATCGTGCTGTTGCCAGTCGCCGGATCCGCCGAACCCCACGGATATTCGAGCTGCTGGCTCCCACCCGCTGCGACGTATTCCCATTCGGCCTCGCTCGGCAAAAAGCCCTCGTCCCAGATGCAAAATGCGTATGCCTCGAACCAGTTTACGCAGTTGATCGGGAGGTTCTCTTGGGAGCCCGTCGAGGTCTGGGTGCCCGTCGCGGTCGCGGTCGCGGTCGTGGTCGAGGTCGAGGTCGCGGTCGCGGTCGCGGTCGCGGTCGCGGTCGTCCCGGTCCCGGGCGTGTTCGTCCACGTGTCGTAAGGCGATCCGCACGCCAGATTCGTGTTCCAAGTGCTGACTGCGCCCGAGCCCGTCGCAATGAATGCGTTCCAATCCGTCGCGTCCCACCCGGTCTCGAACGTGCCTGGATCCGCGCTGTTCGCAAGCCCTTGGCCCTCATTTAGGTGCGTGTGGACGCCGCTGGCTTCCGCGGGCGGAGCACCCGCGTCGCTCGTCAGGTAATTCAGGTATTGACGAAAGCGACCGACCGTCACCAAGTACTTGTCCAGCCGGAAATTACTCACCGTCGCGGGGTCGGCCTCGTCCGTCGGCCCCTGACCGACATTCGTGTACGTGCGGTCGTAGGTCGCGCCGGTCACCTCCGGGCTCGTGCAGCAACTCTCCATGATCGCTCCGCAATTTGTCGTGCCAGCAGTGCTGACCTGGCAGCTCGGCGGCGTGCCGCAGACTCCCGCGGTGCAATTCGGCGTTGCGGCGGGACAGGCCACCGCACTTCCCCACCCTGTGCACCCATTCGATTGCATCGCACAGGTCTCGACGCCGCCCGGAACGCACTGGTTTGCGCCGACCGTACAGGCATTGGTGCAGCAAGCTCCTTCGCTGCAGGCGCCGTTCGTGCACGGGGCCGACTCCGATTCGTACACGCATCCTTGCGGGTCCAGTACGCAGGTCGCCAGAGTGGACGTCGTCGCGCATACGTTTCCTACGGCCGCGCACGTCGGATCCGCGTTGCACGTGCACGAAGCCGTCCCGGAAGGCCCGGTACAGCTCTGGTGTGCGCCCGGGCATGCGATCGCGATCCCCCACTGTCCGTCGGCCCCGCACGTCTGGATGCCGGTGCCCGAACAACTCGTGGCCATCGGGGTACAGACGCTGGCAGAAATGGTGCTCGTTGAGATTCCGGTGTTTGCATCGAGCGTGCTCGAACTGCTCGACGCGGAGCTGGCGGTCGCGGAGCTGGCAGCCGCTGAGCTCATGAAACCGGTGGACGTGCTCGATGCGGCTGCTGCCGAAGCGTCGGCGAAACTCCCTGACGTGGCGCTGCTTGAAACCGCCACGAGGGAGCTCGACGCGGATCCGGTTGGACCTACGCCCGAGTCGATCTTCTCGTCGCCCGGGACGTACGTCGGCAATGACGCCGTCGGAATCGCCGTATCACCGCACATCCCACTCAAGCTCGGTTGACAGCTCTGCGCGGGATTCGGGCACGTCGACTGGGGCTCTCCTTCGGTCCCGGCGTCCCCGCCGCCGCCGCTGACTTGACCCTTGCAAGCCTCCGAGAGAACCAGGACCAGCTCGGCCACGCGGTCCGTGGGAATCTGAAGTTGTGCCTCCCGAAGCACAACCGGTTCCTCGGAAAGCTCGGGGCCGCCATCGACCGACTCGTCTTGAAGCGCCGTAACCTCGATGAGCGCGTCCTGATCGGGATTGCTTCCACTCTGGATGAACACCGTGGTCGGCAACTGGGCTTCGTCCGGGACCGATTTGGTCTCGTCGAGCCACTTGTGCCATTGTCCCGAGTTCGCGGACTGCTGCTGGCTCACTTCGACCCGAATCGCGTCGTACTCCGAGGCCATCAGGTCGGTGCGAAGGATGAGCATCAATCCCGTGGGTCCGGGGGGATTCTTCGAGCAATCAACGGCGCTGACCGCAGCGATGGCGACCGCAACCGGAAGGCCACAACGTACAGTGCGCCGCATCATCGGAATTCAATTGAACTTGACGGTGGCGTATTCGCCCGTCAGGGACGACTGCACGAGCCCGGGTTTGAGCAGAAAGTACCCGCCCACGGCGAGCCCGGCGACGACAGCCACGCCGCCCGTGACCCACGCCCACCACGCCTCGGCGTGCTTCTCGGGTTCGAGCGTGACTTGCACGCTTCGCGTCTCGCCGTCGCGTAGGTCGACCTGCGCCTTGTAGGCGACCCGACCGGGTGCGGTGACACTCACTTCGTGGACGCCCGGCCGGAGCGCCCGGTCGAACCGACCGCGCGCCGCGTTCTTGCCGTCGATGACGACCGTCGCGTTGTCGTCCGATGCGACGACGAGGTGCGCTGGCGGGGCCTCGGCTTGCGCGCGAAGCGTCACGGTCAGCGTCGTCACCGAGCCGCCCGCCGTGTCCACGGTCTCTTGCGTGCGCTCAAACCCGCGCTTGGCCACCGTGAGCTCATGTTTGCCGAGGTTCAAGATGATCGCATCGTCGAGCGGCGTCGTTCCGATGGTCTCTCCGTCGAGTGCCACCGTGGCACCCGCTTCGCTCACGACGAGATGGACCGCCCCCACCAGGTCGCGAATGGCGTTGAGGGCAGCTTCGACCTGCTCCGGTTCGTCGGCCAGCATCACCGCTTGTCCTTCGCGCTGATACCGAACGAGCAACGTGCGCATGCGGGCGTAGTCGTGCAGGTCCCGTGCGCAGATCGCCATGTTGAACAAGAGGCGGGGATCCTTGGACTCGTCATAGGCCTGCCGCAACTTGGCAAAGGCCCCCGCGAGATCGCCGTTGTGCAGAAGGACCTGCGCCGACGCGAAGGCAGTCTTCGCGGCCCCCGTTAGCGACTCGGACAAAGGCGCGAGAGCCGGTGACGGGCTTTCTGCGTGCGAGCTCGTACTTTCAGCCGGGCCGGACGCCGACTGGGCGAAGACCGAGCGCGGCGCCGTCATCACGCAAACGAGCCCCAGGGCAACAGCAGACCGGTTCATGAGCCGCTTCATGGGCGTGGCTTGAGGCTTTGTAGAGGGTCCAAAACGGGCGGGGCTGGCGCGGGTCCAACCGCCGGCGGCGATGAAGAAGTCGGGGGCACCTCCGCTACCGGTTCGTGCGATGCCGCCGGCGCCGTCCGAGGAGGGGCGCCGGCGTTCTTGGCAACCCCCACGGCGCGACCGGGCGCGCTCGGCGCCGGATGGCTCGGTTCGGAACCGACCTCGAGCCGGGTGAGCCCTTTGTTTGTGCGCTCGGGCCCCGGCGTCAGGACGAGCATGGGCTGGCTCGGCGCCGCAAGCGTGGGGGGCGCCGTCGCAACGGTCAGGCTCGAGGAAGCATGGACCGTCGAGGCATCCGACCCTTGCGATGGCCTCGTGAGGCGCCAACCCGCCCCCAGAGCGACGAGCGCGGTCGCGGCCGCGATCCCCACCGCGGTTCGGCCGCGCCTCCGCGTGGACGGCGGCGCGGTATGGCCCAGTCCCGCCTCGGTCGTCGGAACCGCTTGCGTCTCCGCGGCCAGGGGCGACGGCGGGACGGACGGCGCTGCGGCCGAAAGCCCCGCCGACCGAACGATCCCCGCAATCTTTTCCACGGCCCCCTTCGAAGAGCGCGGCGCGAAGGGCAATAGCGCCCGCGCGAGCTCGCCGACGTTGGCGTAGCGGCGCTCGCGGTCCTTCGCGACGCACCGGCGGAACACGGTCTCGAGCCCTTCGGCGATCTCGGGGCGGTGGTTGCGCAGCGGCTGGGGCGTCTGCGTGGCAATCTGGACGATGATCTCGGCCGTCGTCTCCCCTGTGAACGGAACGCTTCCAGTCAAAAGCTCATAGAGGACAATGCCGAGCGCCCAGATGTCGGCGCGCGCATCCGCGTCCCTCGCGGACCGCATTTGCTCGGGCGACATGTACAGCGGCGACCCCATGATCGCGCTCGTGCGGGTGGCGATGCCCGCTCCCGACGCGTTGAAGCTCGTCATCTTGGAAATCCCGAAATCGAGAACTTTAATGACCCAATGCCCGTCGGCACCGCGCACGCAAAAAAGGTTCGATGGCTTGATGTCTCGGTGCACGATCCCCAAGCCGTGCGCCTCTGCGATCGCCACGCAGGCCTGGATGAGAAAGTCCACGGCCTGCTCGACCGGGAGCTTTCCGCGCCGCCGGACCCACGTCGAGAGGTCTTGGCCGTCGAGGTACTCCATGACCATGTACGGAGCACCCGTCTCGAGGGTCCCGACATCCAAGACGCGGGCCACGTGCTCGCTCTTGATCTTGACCGCAGCCCGCGCCTCCCGGGCGAAGCGCGACATGGCCTCGGGATGATGCAACATCGCGGGCAGCAGAAACTTGAGGGCGACCCGCTCGTCCAGATGAATGTGGTGCGCGGCCACCACCACGCCCATGCCGCCGACGCCGAGCACGCGTTCGACTCGGTACTTGCCCGCGAGGATGTCGCCCTCGAGAACACCGGCAGGATGCTGGGAACCGCCGTGCGCCACGCACTTGCTTCCTTCCGAACGGTTCGCATTTAGTTCCGCTCGTCTGGCACAGTCAAGATCCCACCATGCCAAAAGGGGTTACGTGGCGGGTAGAGCGTTTGGAACGTCATGGCATGTTCGCTTTGTAAACAAATGACTATGGACTTCCGGTGAGTCATGGCGGCATGAGCCGGCCCACCATGGCCTTGTTCGGCCTCGGCCCCGCTCTCCCTCTATTCCGAGCGAAAGTACGTTTCGCGATCGTCCGCGATCGCGCAGTAGGCCCGAAGGAGCTGACTCGACGAAGCAAAGCCAAGCCGCCTGCGGGCCGAGCCCAAGGCGGACGACGCGGTCGAGGGGGCCAGGCCGAGTTTCATCGCGACAACCTTGAGCTTGTCGCCGCGCGCCAAGAGAGCGAGCACGGCCCCATGCAGCTTGCTCAGCGCGAGCCAGTCGACCGGATTCGCAGACAGTCGGCTCATGACGGCGTGGCGCGTGCCCGCGGCATCGACGCCGGCGAGAGTGCTCCACTGGCCCGCTACGATCTCGCGCCAGATACGGACCTTCTCAGGTGCCTCGACCTCAGGGCCATTGGCCCACGGAAAGGCGCGGTCGGGCGAATCCTCCGGCGCGTCAGGCCCCGAACGGGTCGGCGACCAGGCGCAGAGCTCGGGGATCGTGGCAAGCCCCAATCGTGCGTCGACGCCGAGCTTGGACAATACGCTGGCCATTTGCCTCGCCACCGTGTGCCTCGAGGTTTGCCGCCTGCGGGCGATGTCGGCGTTCGAGTGGCCGTTGCTCGCCCACCGGGCGACCTCGAGTTCCGCGGGGCTGAGCGATCTAAGGAGACCCAACGAGAAGCTCACCACGATCAGGCTTGAGTAGACTTCATGGGTAACCAGGCGCAAGTCCCCGGGTAGCGCGCCGGCTCGACGCCGACCGGAACTCAGGGCCGCCGCCACGATCGCGCGGCGCCTCCCGGCCTCGATGCCGAAACCATCGGCGTCTCGCCACGTCACCGCAAAGGGCCCAAGCCTCGATTTTTCCACGTACGCCAACCCTGCTTGCATGTCGACCTCCCGGCGCACTTCGCGCCTGTGAGAACCACGTGAGAACCCGTGAGAGCAAGGCGAAGGCCACTGGCGCGGCAGGCCCCACTTGCGAAAATCGGGGAAAATTCACACTTGTGACGTGTGCGGTTCGCACGCCCGCACGTGCGCTCGGCGTGCGCTCAGCCTCAGCGCACTTCGTTGGCGGAGTGGGAAACCGGGAGAGCCCTTGGATCGAAGTCGCATATCGCTCAAGGGTTCTCACCCCGGCGAGTGTCGTTCGCTTCCCTCGCATCGAACCCCTCGAGAGTGGCGCCGCCGCCGTGGGCCATGCACCGCGATCCGCGAGTGTCTTTTCAGGGTACCCAGCGGGTATCCGGGCCCCTTGCCGGGTACCCCGGCAGGTATCCCGGCCCTTTGCCGGTGCTTCCTGAAAAGTCCCGCTCGGGCTACGCAGCTTTGCGAGGTGACTCCATGGCCACAACGGACAAGACCGCACTCGTGACCGGGGCTTCGGCGGGACTCGGCGCCGAGTTCACGAAGCTCTTCGCGGCGGACGGGCACGACGTCGTGCTCGTCGCCCGGCGACGCGACAAGCTCGAGACGCTCGCGCGCGAGATCGAGAAGCAGCACAGCGTCCGCGCGACGGTCCTCGCGGAGGACCTCACCGTCGCGGGAGCAGCGGAGCGCATCGAGAAGGCGCTCGCCGACCGCGGCATCCCTATCGAGTTTCTCGTCAACAACGCTGGTTTCGCGACCACCGGGCCCTTCGCCGGCGCCGATCTCGGACGCGAGCTCGCCCTGATGACCGTCAATGTGACAACTCTCGTGCACCTAACGCGGCTGCTGCTGCCCGCTATGATTGCGCGCAAGAGCGGCCGCATCCTGAACATCGGGTCGACCGCCGGCTTTGTGCCGGGGCCGTTCATGGCGAGCTACTATGCCTCGAAGGCTTTCGTGAATTCGTTCACGCAAGCGCTTGGCTACGAGCTACGCGGGACGGGGGTGACGGCGACGGTGAGCTGCCCGGGCGCGACGGCCACGGAGTTTGCGGCCGTCGCTGGAAACGACCGGTCGCGTCTATTTCAGCGAGCCGTCATGGGTGCGCCCGAGGTCGCGGCGCACGCGTACCGCGCCATGATGCGTGGACACCCGATGGCCATCCCGGCAATCATGAACAAGCTCCAGATCCAGTCGCTTCGCTTCGCGCCGCGGTCGATGACGATCGCCATGGCCGCGTCACTCAACCAATCGAGCGACGTGCCCCCAATCCCGGCGTCCTCGGCGCGGTAGCGCGCCCGGGACACCCCCCGCGCATTTCGGCCGCTGCCAAAGTCGCCGCATCGCGCAAGACCGTGAGCGTCGTGCGTCCAGGGATCGTGGGCATTCGACGCTTTCGATTTCGGAACCGATGAGCCCATCGCCGGCCGGCGTTATCGGCGTGCGGTCTGCATAGCCCATTCGGCCGCCGCGTCGGGCGATGCGGGGACATGGCAATCGATGGGCGTAGCGGCGAGGTCGAAGCCATGGTCGGTCGCCTGCAAGAACGCTACGACGCCCCGACCGGAGGGGCCGACGGCCACCGTCGGCGTGCCGAAGGCGCGGCCGTCGGTCGCCAGCGTCACTGAAGATCCGATCGGGCGACCGTGCCGGTCCATCCTTTGGACGTGCACGTCGAGACCCCTGTAGATCGACCCTTCGCTCCACACCGCCGCCGAGCTCTCCGAGTCCACTCGGGCGGTGACCGGATGGGTGGCCCGAGCATCGCCGGACATCGACGAAACCGGGGCAGCGGACAGCGCGCTCCGAAGCCGCAGTTGCAACGCGTGCAACGCGGATGCCTCGTGGACTTCCGCGACGGCGGGACGAACGTGACCCGTGTCGGCGGCCCACGGGCCCGTCGATTGCCACCACACCGGCGTGATCTCGACGGCGAGACGCTCCCGGCGGATGCCGGCGGTCGCAAAACCGGACAGCGCGGACTCGCCGCCCTCCACCGCGTCGAGCGACAGCGGATCGACCGCCAGAGCCGGAGACTTCGCGCCACGCTCCATCGAGAAGTGCAGCCACACGCGCGAGTCGCCGGCTTCGGCGACGACGCCGGCGGAGCGATCGACCCGGTTCGCCACGACGCGTGGCACCCCTTCGACCGTGCATCCAAACCCTGCCGGGGAGCCGGCTCCGACCTCGGCGTCCGAATGAATCGCCGGCACGGGAGCTCGCAAGGTGGTGGCGCACCCGCCCAAACCCATCGCGGCTATCCCCACAAAGACCAACGCTTTTCGCATGATGTCCTCCCGGCGCCGTTTGCGCCTTCAAGGACGGCCATCGCAAGGTCGGGGCCAATCGCTCCGGTCGGTCGATCGCGCGGAAACACCGGGAAATCTGCCTCGGGCGAACGTGCGATCGAACGGCCCGCACGTGCGGGCGTGCGTGCACGCACGCCGCGGCCCGGTGTCTTGCCCTCGCACGGCTCGCCACGGCCAGGGTGCCTGCCGAGATCGCGACGTCGAAACCGCAGACGTCGAGGCCCGCCGACCGTCGCCGAAACCTCGTGCTGCCTCGATGGATCCGCCCATCCTGGGCGACTCGCGGCGCGCGCTCTGGGCGTCGCGAATCGGTTCACCCTGTATCGCCTGATGAAAAACACGGTATCGGCGGCGAGCCGTCGCAATAGCGAGTCCTTCTTTTCAGGAGCAAGCTCGGTGAGACGGCGATGGGACCCCCTACCGCACCCGAAACCGGGAATTTGCGCCCACAGGTCTGCCGGAAGAACCAGAAGAGTAGGACCGGTGCGCTCGCGGCCGCCAGGAGCCGATAGCGCGCATCTGCGTGCGCCCGCGCGACTGCAGCCCCGAGTATCGCCAGGAGACCCGGAAATACGAGCGGTTGATACAGAACGAACTGGTCAACGACCATGTGCAGCGCATGCCGCCCCAGTGTTTGGCCAGAAGGCGCCGACATTCGTTCGACCAAGTGCAAGGTGACGGTCGGCCAGTGATGCTGGTAGTTGCAAACCATGACAGGAGATGCGACGGCCAGCGCCAAGAGGCCCGAGGCGTAAAGGGAAGGGCGACGAAGCCAACGACGTGTTTGCACTGAAGTGCCGAGAAAGATCAGCGTCACGGGAACGAGCAGGAGCGCCGTGTACTTCGCGAGGAACGCAGCCCCGATGGTAAGACCGAGCAGCACCGGCCGCCAGGGCTCGTCGTGTTCGCGAAGGTCGTCCAGAAGAAGCAGCGAGAGGACCCACAAGGGAGCAAGCGGGCTCTCTGGATTAACGAGAAAGCTTGTGAAAAAAAACCGGTGGGGTGGTGACCGCGACCAAAGCCAGAAACCCGGCTTGCGGAGCGAAAAGGCGCGCCGCGAGGCGGTAGACGAGCGCTCCCATGAGCGCGGAACAGATCACGGCGCCTGCTCGGGCCGAGAACGCCGATTTGGAAGCGATGGTGGTGACCGCCGCCAGCCAGGCCACCATGGGAGGGTGGTCGTAGTAGCTCAGAGCCGGAAATCGTGACCATACGTAGTAGTAGGCCTCGGTATCCGACAGACCGGTGGATGAGATGATGACCAACCGGACGCCGGTCAACATGGCGATGAACTATGCGGCGCGTCGCGGCCATGTGGAGAGGTCGACGGCTGAGTCGAAGGTCGACCAAAAACCGGACGACCGGGCTCCACCCAGTGACAGTGTGGCTTTTGACACAACGCCCATCACTGCAACGATTGGGCCCACGAACTCGCTCGGGTGGCGCGAACGGAATGTCGATATCGGGCGCGCTTTTCGCGAGCGAATCAACCCATCTAGGAAGAAACCCGAGGCTCAAGCCGCCTGGGAGACGGTGACCTTGAGCCCGAGGTCTTCGAGGCGGCGTACGAGCCGTTTGGCAAGCTTGGCATGGTCGCGACGGTCGAAGTAAGCGCCCGTGAGCTCCCTGTATTCGCTGCCCTGGGTCAGCATATGGAAGACGGAGGTGAGCATGGAGGCGGCCACCGCGATGATCGCTTTCATCGGACCGACGCGACCGCGGAGGCGGTAATATTGAGCGCGCAAGTACGAGTCCTTGACCCGGATGGCGGCCCATGCGCACTGCACGAGGGTGGTCTTCAGCCAGGGTGCGCCGTGGCGGATGCGCGAGGAACGCCGCTTGCCGGCGCTCTCGTCGGAGCGAGGGCACAGTCCGGCCCAGGACACCAGATGCGCCGCCGTGGCGAAGCGCGCCATATCGGGGCCGATCTCCGAGACGATGACGCTCGCTGCGACATCACTGATGCCCGGCATCGTCATCAGGATCTCGATGTTCTTACGAAAAGGGTCGACCTGCTCATCCACGCGCGCTTCCAGATCGCGGATGGCCTTGTGCAGCGCATCGATTTGCTCAAGATGCAGCTTGATCAGGAAGCGGTGGTGTTCTCGGACGCTGCCACGCAGCGCCTCGACAAGTGCTGAGCGCGGCGTCTTCAGGCGGCCCTTGGTTCGCTCGACGAGCTTCTCCGGGTCAGTCTCGCCGCCGACCAAGGCGTCGAGCACGGCACGACCGCTTGCCGAGAATGTCGCTGACGACGCCGGTCAGCTTGATGTTGGCGTCTTCGAGCGCTTTCTGGATGCGCTGCGTATTGCGGGCCACCTCGCGAATCATCTGCTTGCGCGTGAAGGCCACGGTGACGGCCGCCACGATTCCGAGGGGTACCCAGGGGCAGCGCACTTGCACATGGACCAAACGCTCGGCTAGCTGGCTAACGCGCGCGTGCCACATTCGATCGACCCGGCAATACGATGCCGGCGGGCGACGTTTGGGTGCGCCGCCCGCGGCCGACAGCCCCTGGGCAAGCGCGACGAGGCGTGGGTGTCCTTCGGGAACCATCCGTTCGAAATGCTGGATACCTGAGCCGGCGTTGCCGAGGATGTATGAACGTCAAAACGCGGCCCTTGCGTCGCGGAGCGCATACTCCACGCGGTAAGCCCCGGCCGCGCGCGGAAACCAGGGGGTGAAGCCGATGCTGTTGGCGGGCCCCGCGTTGTCGTCGCGGGAGCTGTTCACTCGCAAAGGTGCGTGCCGTGCTCGCGACGCCATCGGCCTGGCGTCACGCCCACGCGGCGGTGGAAGGTCCGCGTGAAGGCTGCCTGGTCGCTGAAACCTGAATGACTCGCAACGTCTGCGAGCGAGCTGTTCGTGAGAGCCAGCAGCCGCTTGGCGCGCTCGATTCTTCGCTCCGTCAGCCACTGATGACATGGGATGCCGAAGCTCGCCTTGAAGGAGCGCGCAAAGTGACCAACCGAGAGTTGACACTCGCGTGCGAGGTCCGCGAGCCGCACGGTCCCATCGAGATTTTCCTGCAAGAGCTCCGTCGCTCTCGCTCGTTGCCATTTGGCGAGCCCCTTTCCGACGACGTTACGCCGTGACCTCGTGGCGCCGTAGCGCTGGACGATGTGAGCGCCGATGATCAGCTCGAGATGGTCGAGAGCGAGGGGGGCTACGCGCGATGGCCGACCGAGAGACGCCACGATGCTCTTCGCGATTTGCGCGAGGACGATGTCGTCTTCGGCAACCGAGAGCCGGAAGTCGCCGATGCGCTCGTAACCCAGATCGGTGGCTGCATCATCAATCGCGCCGCGCCGTACATGGAAGTGGATGTTCTCGAACCCGCGATCGGCCCATGACGCGGGTTCCGCCGCAAGATCGATCACATTCGAATGAAAGGCAGCGATCCGTCCCGTCGGAACGATCTTGCCACCCACCCAAAGGCGGTAGTCCGATACTGCGATCGGCCGCGTGAAGATCGAAACGAGCAGAGCGGGGACGGACGACGACTTTCGAACGGCGTCGGACAGCGGTCCAGTCGTCTCCACGCGGACCGCCGAGAACCGATCGGCGTAGCGGTGCGTGCGCAACGTCGACGACTCGTCGAGACGCATCGCGTTCGTCCACGGCTCGAGAACCGCGCTTGCCATCGCTGCCGTGAGCTTACCACGGCGGCCCTACCCTCTTGCGCACCGCAATCCACTGCTAATTACCGAGGAACCGCGCGCATGCTCGGCACACGGCAGCGCGGCAAGAATCGACAAAGCGCCGCAAGGATCGTCAAGACAGCGCCTCGGCTTTCCTATCGTCTCGCGGGCATGAAACTCGAAACGCTCAAGGAGATGATGCAGGGTGGCTGGGTGAGCATCGCGCCCGAGGTCCGGCCGAGCAAGAACCCGGATGGTACTTTGAAGCCCTTCTACCTCACGCGCAGCTTCGTCTACCTTTCCGAAGACCGATTCGAGCTGACCGTGACGAACTACGCCGACCCGTTCGGAAAGGCAGCCCTCGCGAAGATCGACATCGGTGGCCACATGATCTGGCAGGGCGATCACCCGATCGTGTCCGGAGCCCACAAGGTCGACTTCATCGCCGATGCAGCCTATGCGGTGACGCCGTTGCACCCAGGATTCGCCGACATTCTCAAGAAAGTCGCGGCTGATGGTTACGAGCCGTGGGAGGTAGGTCGGCAGCAGTCCATCTTCGGCAAGGCGTTCCGGCCATTCGGACTGGTGCAGGGGGAGAACTTCAAGGAGTACGATCTCGCGTACGTGGCCCACGGCATGCTCTTCTGGGGCGCCCGCAACATAGACGGACGGGGCTTCGATACAGAAGCGAATCGGCCGACCAATCTGCAGATTCCGTTGGTCCGCGCTGCCCCCCGATCCTGACGGGACGATCCCCCGCCTTCATGGCACAACGGGCGAGACCGTCGTCCCCCCCCGGAGGCGGCGGAGGCGCTGGGGGCCTCGGCTCTTGCCGACGACGGACCGGCCCAGGGCCCGACGACAAGCCCGGCCGCGGTCCACCGAAGTCGCCCCGAGATCGTTCGAAGCACGGGCGGTACTCCCTCGAACCTCAAGAGGGCCGGCGTCGCAGTCCACGCAAGATCCACGAGAGCCAACGTTCCTTGGGCCGGCGGATCAAGACCGTGCGCGTGTTGCGCCGGGCGTCTGCTGGGGCCTCGCCGACGAGCACCACACTCGGCGGTTCGGGCTTCGCCTCGTGCGCCGGCACGGGAGAGGCCTGGCCGCTGTACCGGACGTAATGACCGCCGTCGGACGTGGCGCGGATCGGCATGGGTCCGGAGGGTTGGGACGGTCGGTCGAGACCCGCGAGCAGTCGCTCCGTGAGGTCAGGGCCGCGGTCTTGGGGATCGCGCGCTTGCCGGGCCCGTAGGCTTCGCGCCACTTTGGGATGCACACCCAGCGCGATCGTGCGGGCGATCTCGGTCTCCGGCGCGGCCTCGCCGGATCCCGGTCCCGCCGTTCGAGGCGCTCGGGGCCGTTCGCTCGGGGTCCGCGGCGTAGCTCGCATGCGGGTCTTCCGACAGCGCCGCCGGCGGCCCCCGCCGCTCAGGTTCCATCACGGAAGGACCCCACGGCTGGGTGTCTTTCGGTCCGAGAGGGCGGCTCACGGGGTCCTCAGCGCGGAGCGCGGCAGGCGAGCGGCGCGGGGCAGGTCCTCCGCGCCAAACAGTCGCGATGCACGATCGGCGGGCTGTCGCCGTGGGCATAGCTGAGCCCCGCAGCCATCTCGCCAACGATTCTCCGGACGGTCTGCGCCGTGAAGAGTGAGGATTCCGGGGACGCGGGTTCCTCCTGGAAACGCGGTTGAAGTTGTCGACTTCAATGACCCCTCCTTGTCGAACCGGCCGGGCCGCCGTGTCTTCTTTCGGATCGCGGTGCCGACATGCTCGCACACTGGACGGCAATGGGGTGAGGATTTCGCGGGGGGGTCTTCGTAGCAACGCCGATCGGGTACGGAATTTCACCAGGGTGCCCGCGCACGCGTCCCGGACACAGCCCCGCGACTGCGATGCCCCGCAGCGGCTGCCGCCACGGCTGCGCGGCGCAGTTGCGCGCGCCGGCCTCTCGTCATCCTGGCGATCTGTTGTCTGGTGCGCGGGCGAGCGCCGAGCGCGTCGCGTCCCTTGCATCCGCTTCGATCAAGGTCCATGTCGATTCGTGAGCGGCGCGCGACGGCGCAGGAGGTGCGACGATGGATGTCATCTTTGGATTCGGGCAGGTGGGTCAGGCGCTGGCGCGCGAGCTCACCGGTCGTGGCAGGAAGGTCCGGGTGGTCAGTCGGAGTGGAGCAGGTCCTCTCTTGGCCGGAGTCGACCACGTCGTAGGCGATGCATCTCGTCCCGCGTTCTGCCGAGCCGTCTGTACGGGGGCCGACGTCGTCTACCTCTGTCTGAACGCGCCGTACGACCGCTGGGCGGAAGAGCTCGCTCCGCTCCAGGAGGCCGTGCTCGCTGGCGCGGAGGCCGCGTCGAGCAAGCTTGTGGTGCTCGAGAACCTCTACATGTACGGACCTCACGACGGCCCGCTCACCGAAGCGCTCCCGCACGCCGCGACCGATGCGAAGGGGGTGACTCGGTCCAAGATGAGCGATGCGCTGCTCGCCGCGCATCGCAGCGGACGAGTGCGGCTCGCCATCGGCCGCGCCAGTGACTTCTTCGGCCCGCGCGTTCTCGCTAGCCAGCTCGGCGAACGAGCGTTCGCGCCGCTCGTCGCCGGCAAGCCGGTGCACCTGATCGGCGATCCCGATGCGCTCCACAGCTACGCCTACCTGCCCGACGTCGCTCGCGCGCTCGCGACGCTTGGCGAGCGCGTTGAAGCCGACGGACGGGTCTGGCATCTCCCGTCGGTGGAGACGCGCTCGACACGCGAGATCCTCCGTATCGCCGGACACATCGCCGGCGTCGAAGCGAAGGTCTCGGGGATCCCCCCGCTGCTGCTCGCGCTCCTGGCGCGGGTGAACCCGATGGTTCGGGAGGTCCGCGCGGTGGGTTACCAACTCGACCGACCGTTCATCGTTGACTCGAGCGTCTTCGAGCAAGCCTTTGGTGTCCGCGCCACGCCGCTCGAAGACGCGCTCAAGGCGACCGTCGAGTGGTACCGCACGCGCGCCCGCGAACTCCGCAAGGGACGCGGCGCCGCGTTCGCGAAAGGGCTGGGCGTATTCACCCTCGACGCCGTGCTCATCGTGCTCGCCGCACTCGCAGTTCGCTCGCTCGCTTCCGCCGTTCCTAAGCTCTCGGGAATCGAGCTCGCGATCGCCGTCGCGGCAGGTCTCTACGGGCTTCCGCCGCTGCGCCGTGCGTCGAGCGGCATCGTCCGCCGCCTGCGCCCTCGGCCGTCGCCTGCCTCTGCCGTGCAGCCCGTTCAGTATCGCGAGTTCGAAGGCCCTACGACGAAAATACGCCTCCTCGAAACGGCGGCGGAGACGAACGGTGCGCGCTTGCGCTTCGAACAGACCGTGGCCATCGGTGACGGACGACCTCCGCGGCACGTGCATCGCAAGCAGACCGAGTCGTTTCGGGTTCTTTCGGGGCGCTTGGGCATCGAAGCGGGCGGCGTCGTGTCCGAGCTCGGACCGGGCGAGTCCCGGAGCGTGCCGCCCGGGACGGCCCACACCTTTTGGAACGCCGGCAACGTGCCGTGCGTGCACGAGGTGAAGCTCGAGCCGGCCTTGGATATGGAACACTTCTTCGAGGGCTTCGTCACGCTGGAAGCGCTACACCGCGTGCCGCCCCACGGCCGCCCTGACCTTCTCCGCATCGCGCTCTTGTTCGGCAAGCACGACAACCTCATCGCGGGTGTTCCGCGTGTCGTGCAGCGGTTCGTTTACACGATCGCGAGGTCGGTCGCTTGGGCCACGGGTGTGGTCGTGCCGACATGGTCGGAGGTCGCGCGGTAACCCTGTCGAACCTGTCCGAGCCTCGGCCGGAACCGGCAACCGCGTCGTGTCCGTGAGCACGCCCTCGATCCACTGGGAAGCGTGCGGCCCCGCATTGGGGATCTAAGAGACTTGATGGCCGAGTGGACGCCTCGAACCCGCTCGGCCCCATGCCGGACCTTGGCATGGTCGCCGCGCGGATCTGAACCGTGACACGCCATCTTTGCATTTCGCGATCGGTTCGGACCTCGTAGAGCGGAGTCAACTTAGGCGCCGTCCGTAAATAATGGAACGGATTGGGCGCGCGCCAATAGGCCTTTCCTCGATATGGGAGCGCGAGATTACTGGTCCGTAATTCATGGACGACGCCTTAGAGTTGCGCGCGTAGAGGGCGAAAAAACTCCCGAAGCCAGTGGTCCGGGGCAAGCCACTCTACGCAGTTCCCGACGGACGAGGAGACGTCGTCGAGAAGGTGCGGGCTGCGTCGAATCGCGTCGCCCTCCGGCTCGGTGACGAAGCTCCGCGCTCGATGAGGTATCCGTTCGCGCCGTGAATCTCGACGCCATCCGCCCCCGCCGCCACGGCGGTCTTCGCGGCGTGGGCGAAGTCGAGCACCGTTGCCGCCACTTCTTCCGTGGAGAGCGCTCGCGGCTCTGGCAGCTCCAACATGCCCGCGGCCGTGAACATCTTGCCGTTCGGCTTGATTGCCGAGGGCGCGACCGGCTGCCGATGATGAGGCGTGTTGGCTGGATGCGGGATTCGGCCGACGTGCATCAACTGGATGAAACGTGCCCCTCGCGGCGCGCAGCGCTCGGGTGACTTCTCGCCAGCCGTAGCGGCCGGCCGTTTCCGCGCCGGACAGCAGGATCGTGTAAGTGTCACCGACGACGCTGACGTGGCGCAGCGCGGGATCGTCGGGGTTCACGATGGAAAGCTTCCGGGTCGGATCGTCAGGCGGCACCGTCTGAGTTGCTCGCGGTGAGGTCTTGGCCGTGTCGTTCATGCTCGACTCCTTTGATTGGTTAGCGCTGCGTTTTGCGGACAATTTTCAACACTCGCTGGACGATCTCGTCCGGAGACTCCTCGGGCACGAAGTGACCGCAGTCTTCGAGCTTCACCGCCTCGACGTTCTCGGCGACCAGCTTCACCATCGTGCCGACATTCGCCCCCAGTCCCTTCACGCCGCCGATCGCGATGACCGGCTGTCGGATCTTCGCCTTCGTTAGTGGCTCGGTCTGCGCGATGGTCGCAAAGGCTGCGCGGTACACGCCCATTGCTCCGAGGACGCCCTCCTGGCCCGCAAACGTCCGGAGATATTCGTCGACAGTGCTCGGCTCGATCGACGATCGTGTCGCCGTGTCCTTGTCGTAGAACCATTCGAGGAATGCACGCTCGTGGCCAACGACGAGGCGTTCCGCAACGCCCGGCGCGAGAGGCAGGATCCACCACCACATCGAGCCGTCCTGCATCGCCTCCGGCGTGTAGGCGATGATACGCTGCAGGACGCTCGACAGCATCACCGGCGCCTCGATGTAGAGCAGCGACGCAATCTCGGCCGGATGGTCCGCCGCCCACAGGAGAGCGGGCGGCGCGCCCATGTCGTGCGCCGCGAGCACCAGCGCTTTGCCCTTGCCGAAGTCGAGCGCGCGAACGAGTTCGCGGGTCTGCTCGGCAACGGCTCGCGCGTCGTAGCCGCGCACCCCTTCCGGCTTTGCGCTGTCGCCGAAGCCCAGGAGGTCCGGCACGAGCACCGAGAGTCCCGCTTCCGCAAGTCGCGGCGCGACCTTGTGCCACGCGTAGCTCGTGGATAGAAAGCCGTGCCAGAGCACGACAGGCGGCCCCGTCGGATCGCCTCCCATCCACGCATGGATCCGGGCTCCGACGATGTCACGCATCTCGCTTCGGAAGCCGGGCAGCGGAAGTATGTGCGTTGTTGTCATGCTTGCCCTCTTACGTTGGGTGAACCGACAGCATCCGGCCGCGCCGCAAACCGTTCGTCGAGGAAGATCGCCATGAGACTTAAAGCCTTTTCCGCGGCCTCGAGCGTCCCGACGCTTGAGGGGAAGACGTGAGTCATCCCCTCCCAGACGTGCGCCACGGCCTCCACCCCGGCCGCGCGTGCCTTCTCGGCGTAGCGGCGGGTATCATCGAGAAGGACCTCGCTCGTTCCAACATGCAGCTGGATCGGCGGACGACCTGCAAGAGCCCCATAGAGCGGCGATGCGAGCGGATCCCGCGGGTCGTGCCCATCCAGGTAGCTTGCGGCAGTCTTCGAGAGCATCTTCTTCGTCAGCAATGGGTCATCGTCCGCGCGGTCTTCGAGGCTGCCGCCCGTCAGAGCCAGGTCTGTCCACGGCGACATGACCACCGCAGCCACCGGCGCGACGCCTTCGGACTGGACGATGGACAGCAGGGCAAGGGCGAGGCCACCGCCGGCGGAGTCTCCGACGATCGCGATCTTCCGCGCACCGTGTACGACGAGGCCGCGATAGGCCGCCATCGCGTCGTCCAGAGCGGCTGGGAAGTGGTGCTCGGGGGCTAGCCTGTAATCGGCGATGAAGACCGCTGCCTTAGCGCGCGCTGCGATCTGGCCGGCAAAATGCCGGTAGGCGGTGGCCGAGCCCAGCACGTAAGCGCCGCCGTGGAGGTAGAGGATCGTGGCGCCCGGGCGCGCGCCTTGGGGCGTACAAGAGATGCCGAGCACGTCGCCGGTCGCCCTCCTTTCGTACGTCACGCCGCGAGCATCGGGAGTGTGCTCGATGATCTCGTCGAACGGAGGGCGAGCGCCCGGTTCGCTCATCTTGCCTTTGAAAGGAGCGACCTCCTTTCGCATCGCGGCGACGGCCTCACGGTCTTTCTCGCTCAGCGAGTGCCGAATGTCTGCTTCAAGGGCGTTGCGCGGCTCTGCCAGCGTTTCGGGCTGCATGGTGTGCGTTCTCCGGTTTGCGACGCGTTCGGTTTGTGGGCTGCATCGGCGCCGAGGCGAACAGGCGCTGCACGAGCTGCTGCCAGGCCGGCGTGCTCCAGTCGCGAACGAGCTCGGGGATCATCGTGTCGGTCGCGGCGGCTCCAGTGACGACGACGATGCAACCGGTCATAACGTTGGCAGGCCCTTCCTTAGCCAGCGCAGTGAGGCGCCTTGGTTGCGCCCTCGTTTTTCCGAGCGAGCTCTTCGAAGTAAGCGCGAAGGGTCCGAGGCTCGCGGCCTAGGATGGCGCGCAGCGTGAGCGCGCTCCCGACCAAACCATGGTGGTCGTAGTGCGCGAACATCGGTCGCATCACGCTTGCTGCTTCGCCTAGCGTGTCGGGATCGATCCGATGGGCCCGGATTTCGCGCCCGGTAACGTCGGCGAGCAACTCCGCGACGTCCTCCCGGCTCAACTTCCCGTCGGCGCACAGCTCGAACGTTCCACATAGGAGTCGGTCCTCGAGGAGCGCGATCGCGGCGACGTCTGCCACGTCGCGGTAGTCGACGCGCGAGAATCGGGTCTCGGCAGACCAAGGCTCGGCGAGCACTCCGCTCTCGAGCACCGTCGGCCAAGCGCGGGCGTAGTTCTGGAAGTAAAGCGCAGGATGGAGAAGGGCGTACTCCAGGCCCGAGTCGAGGATCGCGGCCTCGACGGGCGCCTTCGCCGCGTGATTCACGAGCTCCGCGAGAACCGGATGGATGACCGACGAGAATACGATCCGCCGTGCTCCGGAACGCTCCACCGCCTCCACGAAGCGTCTGCCGACCTCTGCCTCGTCCGGAAGGAATGCGGGGGCGATGTAGAAGACCGCGTCGACCCCGGCGAGGGCCGCGTCCACGCTCCGCAGATCCCGCAGGTCACCGATGACGACCTCTGCGGCGCCGAGTCGCTGCGCCTCGTTCCCCTGTACCGCGTTTCGGACAAACCCTCTGACCCTCGCTCCGAGCCGGCTGAGCGCTGTTACAGCGAGGCCCGCAAACTGTCCGGCGGCGCCGACGGCGAGGATCGTTTTCCGCGTCATGAGTTGTTCGCACCGTAGGGACTGGCCGGCCAGCGCGCATCGGACCTGTCGTACACACTCCATGCCACCAGGGGGACAATGAGACGATGATCGACTTGAACGACCTTCGCTCCTTCGAGAAGGTCGCCGCCACGAAGAGCTTCGCGTCGGCAGCGCGAGCGCTGGGTCTGCCCCGATTAACCGTGAGGGGACGCATCGCGCGTTTCGAAAGGGGACTCGACGCTCGGTTCCAACGAGCGTCAGAACCCGCGTGCCGGTCATGAGCGTCGACACCGGCCCAGCTGGCCATCACCAGCACTCGGTCTTGAACCCCACCAGAACATGGATGTGCACCCCACCACACAAGCCATGCAAGCAACCCGTGGACGGCTACGCGGTTGGCCGCGCTCAGCGACGACGGCCTCGCGTCCGATCGTCGCCATGCGCCCCTTGTCTCGATAGCGAAAGGCCGGTCGGCTCTCGGAGCGCCGGACGCGACCACACCCACATTGTGAAGCCCGACTCCGCGGAGACGTTTCACGATCAGGTGGGCTACTGGCTCTGGGAGCCGGCGCCCGGGACGGTCTTCTACACGGTGTCCATTCCGCGCGCGCAGGTCGCGATGGCGGTCGGGCACGCAGCGTCAAGCGCGAAGACGTTCAAGCTCGACGCCGTCCGTGGCTCGGAGACGAACGGGATCGTCTCCAATCCGTTCTTGGAGCACGCCTTCAAAACGCTGCGCGTCACCGTCGAGGTGACGATTCACCCGGGCGGCATGTGGTCGTACGATCAGGACACCGTGATGGCCATCCCCGGCGCGGCGGACCCGTTCCACCACACGAATCGCAACACTCTCCGAAAGATCGGCGAGCCTACGCCGAATTCGCTTGCCACGCCGCGCCGGAACCCGGCGGCACAGCCAGGAAGCCTCGGCGTCGGGAGCCTTCGAACCATGATGCCGCGCCGTGACGAGCCCGCGGCGGACGCACGTGGCGCGCGTGGTTCATCGAAAGCCGAGTAGGGCGGTAAGAAGCACGCGCTCGGCTTTGAGCCCCCGCGGTGGCTCGAGTATCTTGTCCGGTCACCGCCCTCGTCCGCTGCGTCCGTCAGAAGACGCACTGCAAGAGGCGCCACGAGCGCCGGCGGTACTCGGCATACGGCTCGCCGAGCACAGACAGCAGCATGCGTTCCTCGGTGCGGATGCGGGGCGCGTAGACGATCGCGAGCAGCACGACGACGGCGAGCACCGACAGGAGATTGCCGGACGAGGTCGCGGCCCCGGTCCACACGAGGATCGAGCCGAGGTAGCCCGGGTGGCGCACGAGACGGTAGGGCCCGCTGCGGACGACCGACTGATCCCCGGTGGTCACGAGGGTGCGTGTGTAGAAGCGCCCCAGCACACGCATCGACCAGACGCGCAGGGCGAAGCCCAGAACCCCCACCCCGACGCCG
>Ga0187863_10000742_pt1 | contig 27184 bp, 20 predicted proteins | sample June2016WEW_11_1_FD_132975 | JGI IMG/M metagenome (GOLD analysis project Ga0187863, IMG submission 132975) | Peatland microbial communities from SPRUCE experiment site at the Marcell Experimental Forest, Minnesota, USA - June2016WEW_11_10 | ecosystem: Environmental > Terrestrial > Soil >...
ACGGCTGTGTTTCGCGGCCGGGCGCGGCCGGGCGCCGCTGGGGGCGCTGCCAGGGACGACCGGGGGGCGCTGCCAGGGACGACCGGGGGCGGGCTGCCCGGACGCTGCTGGGGGTGGCCGACTCGCTGGCGTCCGGCGGCGGCCAGAGAAAATCTCCGGGCACCGGGAATCTTTTTCGATACGGCCTAGTTCCGTATCGATAGCTTCCCCCGGTGCGGCGCACTCCGCCAGGACTGTTCCCGGCGCCGCAGCTGCCCGCACCGCACGCACCATGGGTAACGCCGCCATCCGTGCCGGCCTTCCCCTGACCAGAAGGACGTTATGGATCACCGCAACTCACGACCCGCCGCGGGCCAGCCCGCGGCGGGCCAGTCTGGCGCCCCGGCCGTTCTCAGCCGGGCCGCCGACATAGCCGCTGACCGGATCTACCGCCGCCGCTGGGCCATTCTCGGCGTGCTGGTCATCAGCCTCATCGCCATCGTGCTCGACAACACGGTGCTGAACGTCGCGCTGAAGACCATCGCCGAACCCAAGCCCGCGGGCCTCGGAGCCAGCCAGAGCCAGCTGGAGTGGGGCATCAACTCCTACACGCTGGTGTTCGCTGGCCTGCTGTTCACCTTCGGGGTGATCGGCGACCGGATCGGCCGCAAGAAGATGCTGATGTTCGGCATGGCGGCGTTCGGCGTGTTCTCGCTGCTCACCGCCTACTCACGCAACCCGGATCAGCTGATCTTCGCGCGGGCCGCCATGGGCCTCGGCGCGGCGGCCGTCATGCCGCAGACGCTGTCCATCATCTCCAACGTCTTCGACCCGGGCGAGCGCGCCAAGGCCATCGGGATCTGGGCCACCGCAGTCGGCATCGGCGTGGCGATCGGCCCGATCGTGGGCGGCCTGCTGCTGGCCCACTTCTGGTGGGGCAGCGTCTTCCTGATCAACGTCCCGCTCACCGCGGCCGGTGTGCTGGCCATCTTGCTGCTCGTCCCGGAGTCCCGGAACCCCAACCCGGGCCGGATCGACTACCTGGGCGTGGTCATGTCCATCGTTGGCCTGGTCCTCGTGGTGTATGGCATCATCCAGGGCGGCGAGAAGGGCTCCTGGATTCACTGGGATGTGCTCGGCATCACCGTCGCTGGACTCGCGGTGCTGGCCCTGTTCGGCTGGTATGAGACCCGGCTATCGCACCCGTCGCTGGACGTGAAGCTGTTCCGCGACCCGCGGCTGTCCTCCGCGGTCGGCGCGCTCGGCCTGGTTTTCTTCGGCATGATGGGCGCGCTGTTCTTCCTCAGCTTCTACCTGCAGAGCGTGCGCGGGTACAGCCCGCTGTACGCGGGCCTGCTCACCCTGCCGTTCGCGGCGGGCCAGATGCTGATGGCGCCGCGCAGTTCCCGGCTGGTCAAGCGGTACGGCACTAAGGCCGTCGCCGCGACCGGGCTGATCACCGTGGCGGTCGCGCTGGGTGGCTACCTGCTGCTCGGGGTGAGCACGCCGATCTGGGTGCTGGGCGTGATCTTCTTCATGCAGGGCGCGGGCATGGGCGCCGTGATGCCCCCGGCCACCGAGGCCGTCATGTCCGTGGTGCCCCGGGAGCGGGCCGGCTCCGGCTCGGCGCTGACCAACACCGCCCGCCAGGTTGCAGGGGCACTTGGCGTCGCAGTGCTTGGCTCCATCCTGGCCCAGGTCTACCGTGGCCAGCTCAGCCCGCACCTGACCGTCCTGCCCGCTGCCGCCAGGAACGCCGCAACGGGATCCATCACGGCCACCGACACCGTCGCCAGCCGGCTGGGTCACGCGGGACTGCGTCTCGACCAGTTCGGCGACGCCGCCTTCGTGCACGCGATGCATGTCACCACGGCCATCTCCGCGGTGATCACGCTGGTCGGCGCGCTGGTCGTGCTGATCTGGATGCCAGGCCGCTCCACTTTCCAGGCCGGCGCTGTCCAGGCCGGGGCTGTCCAGAGCGGGGCCGCGCAGGCTGAGATGGTCGTCCCGGACGTGGCAGCCGAGGAGGTCCCGGCGGGTGTCGCCGCCGAGGCCGGAGTGGAAAGCTAGGGACATGGCCGCAGCACATGCCGACACTGTCGTCGAGCCGACCGCCGTTGAGCAGACCGCCGTTGACCCGACCGCCGTTGAGCAGACCGCGGGGACCGGGCCGGACAGCCCGGGCCCCGCGGGCCGCCCGCGCCGGCCCGGCCGCCCGCGCAGCGAGCAGGCCGACCGCGCGATCATCGACGCCGCGCTCTGCGTGTTCGCCGAGCACGGCGTGGAAGGCCTGTGCATCGAGAAGGTGGCGGCCAAGGCCGGCGTGGGCAAGGCCACCATCTACCGCCGCTGGCCGGGCAAGGAGGATCTGCTCCTGGACGCGCTGGCCGCGCTGAAGACCCCGCTGCCCGAGCCGGGCGGCGAGTCGGTCCGCGACGACCTCGTCGCGCTGATGCAGGCCATGGCCGCTGACTACGCCGACCCGTGCCGGGCCAGGGAGTTCGCCCTGCTGTTCGGCGAGGGCGCCAAGTTCCCCCGGCTCATGGCGAAGTACACCGAGACTGTGGTGGAGCCCCGCCGTGACGTGATCCGGTCGGTGCTGCGCCGCGGGGCCGCGTCCGGGGAACTGCGGCCGGACATCGACGTCGAGGTGGCGCTGTTCATGCTGACTGGCGCGGTGCTGGCCCGCGGCAAGCACCAGCCCGAGGGGATCTCCGCCGGGTACGCGCAGCGCGTGGTGGACGAGCTTCTCGTCGGCCTCACCCCCCGCTGACCGCTCCCCTCAGCTCCCTCCAGTCCCACTCGCCCCAGAAGCACTCATGCTCGGGTCGTGATCAGACGATTGGTGTCGCTATAGGGACACCAATCGTCTGATCATCAACGCTGTCGGGGCCTTGGCAGGGCGGCGGCGGGGCGGGCGCCGGCGGGAATCGGTTTGCGGCGGTGAGAGACTCGGGAGTATGCAGCGCCGGTTCCGCGAAGTAGACGTGTTCACCACCACGCCCTTCCGGGGCAATCCGGTCGCGGTCGTGCTCGATTCCGACGGGCTGAGCACCAGCGACATGCAGCGCTTCGCCAACTGGACCAACCTGTCGGAGACCACGTTCGTGCTTCCGCCGTCCAGTGAGCAGGCGGACTACCTGGTCCGCATCTTCACCCCCAGCCGGGAGCTGCCGTTCGCGGGCCATCCGACCCTGGGCACCTGCCACGCGTGGCTGGAAGCCGGCGGAAAACCGGCCCTTCCCGAGGTGTTCGTGCAGGAATGTGGCGCGGGCCTGATCGAGATCCGCCAGGTCCCGGCCGGCCTGGCCTTCGCTGCCCCGCCGCTCGTCCGGTCCGGGCCCGTGGGGGAGCCCCTCGCGGAGCACATCGCCGCGCTCCTCGGGATCAGCCGGGCCGACATCACCGACCTCGCCTGGGCAGACAACGGGCCTGGCTGGGTCGGCGTGCTGCTGCCCAGCGCGGAGGCCGTGCTTGCGCTGCGCCCCGGGATCGTGGACATGGACATCGGGGTGGCGGGCCGCTACCCGGCCGGCTCGCCAGAAGCCATCGAGGTCCGGGCCTTCACCCCGGCCGGGAACGCGACCGTGGAGGACCCGGTGACGGGCAGCCTCAACGCGTCGCTGGCGCAGTGGCTACTGGACACCGGGCAGGTCAGCGCGCCGTATGTGGCGAGCCAGGGCACGGCGCTGGGCCGGTCCGGGCGGGTGCACATCTTCCGCGAGACTGACGGTCAGATCTGGGTCGGGGGTGGCAGCCTTACCTGCGTGTCGGGGTACGCAGAACTGTAGGGGTAAGAGAGCCTGGTCCCGGGAATCCATCTCGTGGCACGCCTACCTCTCGGCAGGAGGGTTTGCAGAACGTGGACCTATCGCAGGAGTCGGCCGAGCTGCTGCGTACCGAGGCGTCCGGGTATGCGTCGGCGGCGCTGGCCAACATCAGGCACGAGTTCCCGTCCGCGATGCAGCACACGATGACCGCGCCGGGTGACTTCCCCTACCGGCCCCGGGCCCGCACGCCCGTGTTCTACGGCAGCTTCGACTGGCATTCCTCGGTGCAGATGCACTGGACCCTGCTGCGGCTGCTGCGCACCGTGCCAGCGGCGGTACCCGGGACCGAGATCCGGTCCGCGCTCGGCGCCCAGTTCACCCCCGTGGCCCTGGCGGCCGAGGCGGAGTTCGTGGGCAGCGCCGACGCCCGCGCCGAGCGCCCACAGGGCTGGGGGTGGGCGATCGCCCTCGTCCATGAGACACAGACCTGGGACAACCCGGACGCCCGCAAGTGGGCGGAGGCCATGACCCCGCTGGCCGAGGCCCTGGCCGGCGGGCTCCTCGGCTGGCTGCCCACGCAGTCCTACCCGGTCCGCTACGGCACGGAGCAGGGCAGCGCCTTCGGGCTCTCCCTGGCCTGGCCCTTCGCCGAGGCGAGGGCCCGGGCGGGCGACCCGGCGCTGCGCGACGCAATCACGACGCGCGCCCTCACCTGGTTCAGCGCGGACACCATGTACCCGGCCGACTGGGAGCCGTCGGGCGATGACTGTGTCTCCCCGGCGCTGACGGAGGCGGAACTGATGGCCCGGGTCCTGCCGGCGCACGAATTCGCCGACTGGCTGTCTATGTTCCTGCCTGGCCTCGAGTGGGGCCGCCCGGCTACCTTGTTCAGCCCGGCGGTGGCCGGTGATCCCGCCGGGGACCAGGAGCAGGGCAGCCGACTGCACGGCCTGAACGCGACCCGGGCGTGGTGCTGGCGGCAGATCGCCAGTGCCCTGCCGGCCCGTGACCCGCGGGCTGAGCCCGCGCTGGCCGCAGCCCGGCAGCACATCAAGGCGGTGCTGCCCTACGTGCTCGGCGGTGACTACCAGCTGGAGCACTGGCTGGCCGGCTACGCGGTGCTCATGCTCAGCTGACCCCAGCGGCGCCCAGCCGGGACGGCGGGGTTGCCCAGCCGGGACGGCGGTGGTGCTCAGCCGGGACGGCGGTCCGGGCGGGGCTCACGCCAGCGGTTGGTGATCGGCAGGCGCCGGTCGCGGCCGAAATTACGCGGCGTGATCTTCGGGCCCGGCGGGTACTGCCGCCGTTTGTACTCGGCCCGGTCCACCAGCTGGATCACGCGGTCCACCAGGGCGGGGTCGTGGCCGACCGCGACCAGCTCGGCCGCGCCCATGTCCTTCTCCACGTAGTCGTCCAGTACCGCGTCGAGCACCGCGTAGTCGGGCAGCGAATCGGTGTCGAGCTGCCCCGGCGCCAGTTCCGCGCTCGGCGGCTTGGTGATGGAGTTCTCCGGGATGGGCGGCGTCTCGCCACGCTCCACCGCCTCCGCGTTGCGCCACCGGGCGAGCTCCCAGACCAGCGTCTTGAGCACGTCCTTGATCGGGCCGAAGCCGCCGGCCGAGTCGCCGTACAGGGTGGAGTACCCCGTGGCGATCTCGCTCTTGTTGCCGGTGGTCAGGACCAGATGCCCTTCCGCGTTGCTCAGCCCCATCAGGATCACGCCGCGGACCCGTGACTGGAGGTTCTCCGCGGCCAGCCCCTCCAGGCTCAGCTCGGTCTGGAACGCCTCCACCATTGGGGCGATCGGGACCGTCCGGTCGTGCAGCCCCTGGCGCTTGGCCAGGTCCTCCGCGTCGCTCACCGAATGCCCGGAGGAGTACGCGCTGGGCATCAGCACCACGTGCACCCGGTCCGGCCCGAGCGCGTCGGCCGCGATGGTCGCGACCAGTGCGGAATCGATGCCGCCGGACAGGCCCAGGATGACCGAGCGGAAGCCGTTCTTGCTCACGTAGTCGCGAACCCCGGTGACCAGCGCGGAGTAGACCTCGCCCCGCGGGGCAAGCCGCGGGCTGATGGCGGGCTCCGGAAGCGGGGGGGGCGAGACGGGGGGCACGGGCCGGCCGGGCCGCGCGGGCAACACCACCCGGTGGATACTCATCACGGTGCCATCGCTGGGCTCGGCGGGGGCGTCGGGAGACGGGCCGCCGGCTGGGAACGGCCGGGCCGGGGGGAGGTCGAGGTCCGCGACCAGGAGCGCCTCCTCGAACTGGGGTCCCCGGGTGATCAAGCCGCCCTCAGCATCGACGATGATCGAATCCCCGTCGAAGACCAGCTCGTCCTGGCCGCCCATCATGTTCACGTACGCCAGCGACGCGCCAGCCTCGCGGGCCCGCCGGGCGACCAGTTCCAGCCGGGCATGGTCCTTGCCCCGCTCATAGGGGGAGGCGTTCGGCACCACCAGCAGCCCCGCGCCCGCCTGCCGGGTCACCGCGACCGGGCCGCCGTCCTGCCACAGGTCCTCGCAGATGGCGATGGCGACGTCCACCGCCTCCGCTGAGCCCCCGTCCGGGGACCCACCGTCCGGGGAGCCCCTGTCCAGGGACCCACCGTCCGGGGAGCCCCTGTCCGGCCCGCGGGCGCTGCCGCGCGCCGGGACCCGGACTACTGGCAGCCGGTTCCCAGGCACGAAGTAGCGGTACTCGTCGAACACCCCGTAGTTCGGCAGGTGATGCTTGGCCGTGGTGACCGCCACGGTCCCGCCGTGCAGTAGCGCGGCCGCGTTCTGGGCAGAGCTGACGGGCTCGCCGACCCGGGGTGTCCCGCCGGCACGCCGGCCCAGGTATCCGGTGACAACGGCGATGCCGCCGAGTCCGTCCGCTTCCAGTTGCTGCGCCGTCGCCTCCAGGGTGGCGATCGAGGCGTCGACGAACGAGTCCCGCAGCGCCAGGTCCTCCACCGGGTAGCCGGTCAGCATCATCTCCGGGAACACGACGAGGTCGGCGCCGGCGTCCGCGGCGCGGCGCGTCCACTCCACTACCGTCGCGGCGTTTCCCGCCAGGTCGCCGACGGTCGAGTTCACCTGGGCAAGGGCGATCCGCAGCCTGGTCACCCTTTTACTCTAATCGGGCGGTCAGACCGCCCTCCCAGGCGCGGCCAGCCTGCCTGGCCCGCACCAGGCCGACCAGTTGCCGGGTTTGCGGGAGGGCGGCACGCCCAGCTCCGCCCGGAGCCGGCGTGCCGCCGGCCGTAGGCGACGAGGGCAGGGCGTCACCGGACCGGACCGGGCCGGCCAGCGGATCAGTTCCCAGGTGGCCCGCTCGTCGAGGGCCACAGCGCCGCCCGGCGGCGAGCCCAGGCCGCTACCCGGGTCCCCGGCCGCGCCCGCCAGCGCGGCGATCTGGCCCAGCACGCCGGCCAGCCGGTCGGCCCACGCCGACCGGCCAGCCGGTCGGCGTGGGCCTCACGTTCCTCATCCGCCTAGTCATTGCCCAGCTCGTGCAGGAGTTCCCGCGGCACAGCGAGACCGCCTCCCGCAGGCGGCCCGCCCGGCCAGATCGTTGAACTCGCGCACGTCGACCCGGCGAGGAGCCGGCGATTCTGCTCGACTGGGCCGGGGCCGCCAGGTGCGCGCGATAGGTTTCAGCCTGGCGGGACAGGCTTGTCCGCGTTCAGCCGGTAGACTCGCCGCAAGTTGGTAACGTCCTGGTAACACGCTCGCGAGAGACTGTCGGCCAGGGCAGGCCCGGCCAGCCGATATGCTGTGCTGCCCGCCATTTCCGCAGGTGAACGCCGCTGACCAGCAAGGACAGGCCGTCATGGACAGGCAGGAAGAATTCGTCCTCCGTACGCTGGAGGAGCGGGATATCCGTTTTGTCCGGCTGTGGTTCACCGACGTTCTCGGCTACCTGAAGTCGGTCGCGGTTGCCCCTGCCGAGCTTGAGGGAGCGTTCGCCGAGGGCATCGGGTTCGACGGCTCGGCAATCGAGGGGTTCGCCCGCGTCTACGAGGCGGACATGATCGCCAAGCCCGACGCGTCCACGTTCCAGCTCCTGCCGTGGCGTGGTGAGGCCTCCGGGGTGGGGCGGATGTTCTGCGACATCCGGATGCCCGACGGGTCGCCCTCCTACGCCGATCCCCGCTACGTGCTGAAGCGGGCGCTCGGCCACGCCGCGGATCTCGGCTTCACCTTCTACACCCACCCCGAGGTGGAGTTCTTCCTCCTCAAGGAGAAGCCCGTGGCCGGAGTCAAGCCGGAGCCGATCGACACGGGCGGCTACTTCGACCACACCCCGCACAGCGTGGCGCACGATTTCCGGCACGAGTCGATCCAGATGCTGGAGAGCATGGGCATCTCGGTGGAGTTCAGCCACCACGAGGGCGCGCCGGGCCAGCAGGAGATCGACCTGCGCTACGCGGACGCCCTGACCACGGCGGACAACATCATGTCGTTCCGCCTGGTCATGAAGGAAGTGGCGCTCCAGCAGGGCGTTTATGCCTCGTTTATGCCTAAGCCATTCACCGAGTACCCGGGCTCCGGCATGCACACCCACATGTCGCTGTTCGAGGGCGACCGTAACGTCTTCTACGAGCCGGGTGCGGAATTCCAGCTGTCCAAGCTGGGCCGGATGTTCATCGCCGGGCTGCTGCGGCACGCCGCGGAGATCACCGCGGTCTGCAACCAGTGGGTCAACTCGTACAAGCGGCTGTGGGGGGCGGCGGAAAGCGCGGCAGGCGCCGGCGGTGAGGCCCCGGCCTACATTTGCTGGGGCCACAACAACAGGTCCGCCCTGGTGCGGATTCCGATGTACAAGCCGCACAAGGGAAATGCCACCCGAGTCGAGTTCCGCTCGGTAGACTCGGCATGTAATCCCTACCTTGCGTTCGCGGTGATCCTGGAAGCCGGCCTGAAGGGCATCGAGGCCGGTTACGAGTTGCCGCCCGGCGCGGAGGATGACGTCTGGGCGCTCACCTCGGCCGAACGGCGGGCGCTGGGCATCTCACCGCTGCCGCAGAGCCTGGATGAGGCGATCACGGTGATGCAGGACAGCGAGCTGGTGGCGCAGGCGCTCGGCGAGCACGTGTTTGACTTCTTCCTGCGCAACAAGCGCGCCGAGTGGGGCGAGTACCGGCACCAGGTCACCCAGTTTGAGCTGGATCGTTACTTGCCCGTGCTATGACTGTGTGAGCCAGGACCGTGGCATCGAGCGCTGAGGCAGCGGGCAGGGCCGGGGTGGGCAGCGTGACCAGGGATCGGGGTCAGGGCACAGTGTTCTGGGTGGGCGTACTCGGGCCATTACTGGTCCGTAGCGGCGATGAGCCGGTGCCTGTCCCCGCCCCGAAGCAGCGGGTGATCCTGGCTACGCTCGCACTGCGCGCCGGGCAGGTCGCGTCCTACGACGAGCTCGAGGAGATCGTCTGGGACGGCGCGCCGCCAGCCGGGGCCCGGGTGGCCATCCGGAACTACGTGAAGCGCCTGCGGCAGATTCTGGGCCCGGTCGCCGGGCGCCGGATCGTGACCCGTGATCCGGGCTATGCCCTCGAGGCGGACCCTGACGAGGTTGACGCGCTGCGCTTCACCGCGCTGTGCAGCCAGGGCAGTGAGGCCATCCGCTTTGACGCCCCCCCCGGCGGCGGCCCGGGCGCGTGGGAACTCCTGGGCGAGGCCATCGGCCTGTGGCGCGGGAACCCGCTTGTGGATGTGCCCTCCAACGTGCTCATCACGGCCGAGGTACCCCGGCTGGACGCGCTGCGGATGCAGGCCCAGGAATGGCGGATGGACGCCGGGCTGGCCCGGGGGCTGCACGCGGAGCTGGTCGGCGAGCTGACCCAGCTGGCGCAGGATCACCCCTGGCGTGAGCGGTTCCACGCCCAGCTGATGCTGGCGCTGTACCGCTGCGGCCGGCAGGCCGAGGCGCTGGCCGCCTATCAGCGCACCCGGCGGATGCTGGTGGATGAGCTCGGCGTCGAACCCGGCCGGGAACTGCGCGACCTCCAGGCCGGGATCCTGGACGCCGACCCTGACCTGGCCGCCCCGGGTCCCGCGCTGGCCAGGTTCCTGGCCGCCCCGCCCGCGCCGGAGCAGGCCCCGTCCGGCGGGAGGGCCGCGGCCGGTGCGGTGTCCGGCGAGGCGAACCGGGACGAGGGCCGCGCCCGGGCCACCCTGCCCGGCCGGGCCCCAGCCAGCGGCACATCGGCCAGTGATAGCCACACCGCCACTAGCCACACCGCCACCAGCCGCACACCCACCGGCCGCACACCCACCAGCCGCACATCCACCGGCCGCACACCCACCAGCCGCACGCTGGGCGGCCGCACGAAGGCCGGCCAAGCCGCCGAGACCACAGGACGTCGCGTGGCGGGCGAGGTGGCAGGCGGCGGGACCTCAGAGGCCGGGGTCGCCCGCCCGGGCCCCGATCGCGGCCCCGCCGCGAGCCGGGCGCCCGCGGCCAAGGCCAGCCCGTCGGTGGGCGCGGGCTCGTCCCGGCCCGGGCGGGCCGGAGCCCCTCCCGCCGAGCAGGCCCCCGTGGTGCCCCGGCAGCTGCCCGCCGGGGTGGCGCACTTCGCGGGGCGCAGTGCCGAGCTCGCCGAGCTGCAGGCCTGGCAGCAGGACGCGGCCTCAGCCGACGGGGTGGCCAACGTCCTGGTCATCGGGGGAACAGCCGGGGCAGGGAAGACCGCTCTGGCCGTGCACTGGGCCCAGCACAGCGCCGGGGAGTTCCCCGACGGCCAGCTCTACGTCAACCTGCGCGGGTTCGACCCGTCCGGCACGCCCGTGGCCCCGGGGGATGCGCTGCGCTGGTTCCTCGGGGCCTTCGGGGTGACCGAGGAGCAGATACCGGACAGCGTCGAGGCGCAGTCCGCCCTGTACCGTAGCGTGCTGGCCGGCAAGCGGGTGCTGGTCATCCTGGACAACGCACGCGACGCGGCCCAGGTGCGGCCGCTGCTGCCGGGCAGCCGGTCCTGCCTCGCCCTGGTGACCAGCCGGACGCGGCTGCCGGGGCTGGTCGCCACGGAAGGTGCCCGGCTGGTCCCGCTGGACGTGCTGACCGCCGGCGAGGCCCACGAGCTGCTCGCCGGCCGGCTGGGCGAGCGGGCCCGGGCGGAAGCCGACGCCGCCCAGCAGCTGACGGAGGCGTGTTCCCGGCTGCCGCTCGCGCTGAGCATCGTGGCCGCCCGGGTGGCGGCCAGGCCCTACCTGCCGCTCGCCGACCTGGCCCGCGAGCTGGCCGACGCGCAGGGGCGGCTGGAAGCGCTGGACGCCGGAGACCCGGTGGCCAGCATCCGGGCGGTGTTCTCATGGTCGTGTGAGCAGCTGAGCGGTCCGGCGGCGCGGATGTTCCGGCTGCTCGGGTTGCATGCGGGGCCGGACGTGACGATCGCGGCGGCCGCGAGCCTGGCCGGGGTGGACCGCGCGCAGGCCACGGCGGCGGTCGCGGAACTGGCGGATACCCACCTGATCGCGGAGCACGCGCCGGGCCGGTATGCCTTCCATGACCTGCTCCGGGCTTATGCCGCGTACCTGGCCCGGACCACCGACGGTGACGCCGAGCGGCGCGAGGCCGTGTACCGGGTGCTGGATCACTACCTGCATACCGCCTCGGCCGGCAGCCGGGTCCTCAACCCGGTCCGCCCGTACATCACCCTGGAAGCGGCGCAGGCCGGGGTCGTCCCGGAACTCCTCGGCTACGCCAGTGAGACGGTGGCCTGGTTCGAAGCCGAGCACCAGGTGCTGATCGCGGCTATCGCGCAGGCCAGCGAGGGCGGCTTTTACCAGCACGCGTGGCAGCTGCCGTGGGCGGTGTGGCTGTTCTTCGACCGCGCGGGGTACTGGCACGACCAGGTCGCCATCCAGCGCACCGCGGTCGACGCCGCCAAGCGGCTGGGTGACCGGGCCCGGCAGGCACACGCCTACCGCGATCTCGGCGCCGCCGTCGGCCGTCTCGGCCAGCTCGCCGAGGCCCGCGATTACTGCCGCCAGGCTCTCGATCTGCACCGGCAGGTCGGAGACCGGCTCGGCGAGGCCCGCGCACACAACGAGATCGCGATGCTGGCAGAGCAGCAGGGCCGGATCGCTGAAGCGCTGGGTCATGCCCAGCTGGCCCTCACCCTGTACCGCCAGGAAGGGCACGAGCAGGGCCTGGCCAAGATGCTCAACGGCGTCGGCTGGATGCACGCGCAGCTGGGGGACTACGAGCAGGCGCTGGCGTTCTGCGAGCAGGCGCTCAGCATGTACCGGGGCCGCGGCGACCCGCTCAACGAGGCGGCGACCTGGGACAGCGTGGGGTACGCGCTGCTGCACCTGGGCCGGCTGGATGAGGCCATCAGCTGCTTGCGCACCGCGCTGAGCATCATCGACGGACTCCGGATGGGGTACTACGAGACCACCATGCTGGTTCACCTGGGCGATGCTTACCACGCCGCCGGCGAGGTGGGCCTGGCCCGCCAGTCGTGGCAGGAAGCCCTGGACATCCTGGAAGGCCTGAATCACTCCGACGCCGACCAGGTCCGGGCCAGGCTGCAGGGCGACGAACCGCCGGGTCCGGGCATCCCCACGGCCGCGGCCGAGTCAGCGCTAGGCGGTCGGCTGCGTGAGAACCACGCGGTCGGCGCCTGACATACCGGCCCCTAAACCGCGCTACCGGGACGTTACCGGCCGGTCGCATACTTCTTCGAGTGCACCTACCCCCCCCGGTGCACCCCCCTGCCGGGGCCGTCTCCGGACGGCCCCGGCGCCGGACCTCCGGCTTCTGCTCTGGAAGCCGAGGGGTCCTCCGGCCCCTCTTCCTCTGGCCCTTCTTTCTCTCCGGCTTCCCGTTCACGGGCCTCTGAGCGCCGGTTCGGTTCTCTCCAGGTCCCCCGTGGCGATCCTGACCCGGCCAGGGGACGCCAATTCCGCATGCGGCCGTTACGGTGCAGTGGTGAGTGCGCGCCGAAGAACGACACCGGCCGGGGAACTGGCCCGGATGGGATTCGCTGACGCTGGCCGGGCGGAGCGGCTGCTCAGCGAGGACCTGGCCCTCGATGCCGAGGGTGCCGACGCTGACCTGCTCGCCTCGCTGGCGGCGGCGGCCGACCCTGATCTGGCCCTGATCACGCTGGCCAGGATGCCGCTGGACGGCGACCTGCTCGCTGCGCTGCGCGCGGACGCCGGGCTGCGGAGTCGGCTCACCGCGGTGCTCGGCGCGAGCGCCGCGCTCGGCGATCACCTGATCCGCCACCTCGAGGACTGGCGGGTGCTGAGCGGCCCCGACGCGCTGCGCAGCCCGGCCGCGGCCGAGCTGCGGGCGGATCTGCTGATGGCGGTGGGCGCCAAGCCCGATGATCCGGAGCCGGTCGCCGGCCTGGCCGCGGCGCAGAACGGGGACCCGGCCGCGGCGCAGAACGGGGACCCGGCCACCGCGTTGCCCGCGGCCTACCGGCGGCGGCTGCTGCACCTGGCCGCCCGGGACCTGACGGGGGCCATCACCGTAGACGAGACCGCGGCCGAGCTGGCCGATCTCGCCGCCGCGGCCCTCGAGGCAGCACTGGCCATCGCCCGGTCAGAGCTGCCCCCGGGTTCGGCTCCCGCCCGGCTGGCCGTGATCGCGATGGGCAAGTGCGGCGGCCACGAGCTCAACTACGCCAGCGACGTTGACGTGATCTTCGTCGCTGGCCCAGCCGCCCCCGCCCCCGCCGCGCCAGCTGCACCCGCCGCGCCCGCCGCAACCTGCGGGCCCGCTGGGCCGGACACTGCCGAGGCCGAGGCGGCCGCCGTCCAGACCGCGACCCGCCTCGCTGCCGGCCTGGTGCGGACCTGTTCGCAGAGCACCGCCGAGGGTGCCCTGTTCCCCGTGGACCCCAACCTCCGCCCGGAGGGCCGCGATGGCCCGCTGGTCCGCACCCTGGCCAGTCACGTCGCCTACTACCAGCGGTGGGCCAAGACGTGGGAGTTCCAGGCGCTGCTGAAGGCCCGCCCGGTGGCGGGCGACCGTGAACTGGGCCAGGCCTACATCGAGGCGCTCAGCCCGATGGTCTGGCAGGCCGCCCAGCGTCCCCACTTCGTCGCGGACGTGCAGGCCATGCGGCGCCGCGTAATCGGCAACCTGGCCCCCGGCGAGGCCCAGCGCCAGCTCAAGCTCGGCCCCGGCGGGCTGCGCGACATCGAGTTCGCGGTGCAATTGCTCCAGCTGGTGCACGGGCGCACCGACGAGTCGCTCCGGGAGACGGGCACCCTCCCCGCGCTGGCCGCGCTGGCCAGGGGCGGCTACGTGGGGCGGGGGGACGCGGCCAGCATGGCGGCCGCCTACCGGTTCCTGCGCACCGTGGAGCACCTGCTGCAGCTCCGCCAGCTCCGCCGCACCCACACCCTGCCCGAGGACCCGGCCGCGCTGCGCCGGCTGGGCCGCGCGCTGCGCCGGGCCAGGACCCGCAACGGCGCGGGGGCGCCGGCCCCGCCATCCCGGGCCGACCCGGCCGCCGAGCTGATGGCCCAGTGGCGCCAGCACGCCCGCGAGGCTCGCCGGCTGCACGAGAAGCTGTTCTACCGGCCGCTGCTGAACGCGGTGGCGCGGCTGCCGGCCGACGCGGTGCGGCTGACCCGTGAGGAAGCCCGGATCCGGCTGGAGGCCCTCGGTTACGCCGACCCCGCTGGCGCGCTGCGCCATCTCGAGGCGCTGACCTCGGGGGTGTCCCGGCGGGCGTCCATTCAGCGCACGCTGCTGCCGGTGATGCTGGAGTGGTTTGCCGACGCCGGGCAGCCGGACGCCGGACTGCTGGCCTTCCGGCAGGTCAGCGACGCCCTCGGGGACTCGCCCTGGTACCTGCGGCTGCTCCGGGACGACACCAACGTGGCGCGCCGGATGGCCCGGCTGCTGGCCTCCAGCCGGTACGCGACGGACCTGCTGATGCGCGCGCCGGAGACCGTGGCCCTGCTCGGCTCGGATGCGCAGCTCGCGCCGCGGCCCGCGACCGCGCTGCACACCGAGGCCTCCGCCGTGGTGAGCAGGCACACCAGTGCCGGGGAGGCCGCGCAGGCGGTCCGCGCGCTGCGGCGCCGTGAGCTGCTCCGCACCGCCGCGGCCGACCTGCTCGGGGTGACCACGGTGGAGGAGACCGAAGAGGCGCTGACCGTGATCACGGCGGTCACCATCGGCGGCGCGCTGGAGGCTGCGATCAGCCAGTTCGAGCGGGAGTCCGGCCCGCTGCCCACCCGGATCGTCGTGGTGGGCATGGGGCGGTTCGGCGGCCGGGAGACCGGTTACGGCAGCGACGCGGACGTGATGTTCGTCCACGACCCGCTGCCCGGCGTGGCGGACCAGGCGGCGTCGCGGGCCGCCCACACGGTCGCCGAGGAGATGCGCAGGCTGCTCGCCCAGCCCGCCCCCGACCCGCCGCTGGTGGTGGACCCGGGCCTGCGCCCCGAGGGCCGGCAGGGGCCTTTGGTGCGCACGCTCGCCTCCTACCGCGCGTACTACGAGCGCTGGTCGCTGGCCTGGGAAGCGCAGGCGCTGCTGCGTGCCGACCCGGCGGCCGGCGACCGGGAGCTGGGGGAGCGGTTCAAGGCCCTGGCTGATGAGTTCCGGTACCCGGCCGGCGGGATCAGCCCCGCATCGGTCCTGGAGATCCGGCGGCTCAAGGCGCGGATGGAGGCCGAGCGGATGCCCCGCGGCACCGACCCGGCCATGCACCTGAAACTGGGTCCTGGCGGGCTGTCCGACGTGGAGTGGGTCGTCCAGCTGCTCCAGCTGACCCACGCTCACGAGGAGCCCGCGCTGCGCACCACGCGTACCCTGACCGCGCTGCGCGCCGCCCAGGAGGCCGGCCTGATCGGCCGGGACGACGCGGCCGCGCTGGCCGCGTCGTGGCGGCTGGCGACCCGGATCCGCAACGCGGTGGTGCTGCTGCGCGGCCGGTCCTCCGACGTGCTCCCTTCCAAGCAGGCCGAACTGGCGGCGGTGGCCCGGATCCTCGGCTACTCCCCGGACGCCAGCCAGGACCTGGTCGAGGACTACCGGCGGACCGCGCGCCGGGCCCGCGCCGTGATGGAACGCCTCTTTTACGGCTGACCTGGCCTGGCGGTGACCTGGCCTGGCGCTGGCCCGCCGGTGACCTGGCCCGCCGGTGAACTCGGGCTGAAACTTCCGGGCCGTCCGCCCGGGTGCGAACCGAACCGCGGCCAGACGCGTCCTACGAGCGGAGCACTCTCTCGACGAAGGGGACCGTCATGCCTGGTCTCAAGATCGGCATCTGGGCCGCATTACCGGCAGCACTGCTGTTCGCGGCCAGCCCGGCGCTCGCGGCCAGCGGCTGGACCGTCGTCGGGGCCCCGCCCACCGGGCAGAACGCGTTCCTGTCCGGGATCAGCGCGGACAGCGGCTCCGACGCCTGGGCCGTCGGCAGCGAGAACGCCGAGGCCAACGGCGTCGGCGCGAAACCGGTCATCGATCACTGGAACGGCGCCGCCTGGTCACAGGTGACCGCGCCAGCGACCGCGGGGAACACGGCCAGCCTGGCCGCGGTCAGTGCGAGCAGCGCCAATGACGCCTGGACGGTAGGGCGAACGCAGGTAAACCGCGAAGATATCGCCGGGCTTACCGTGCACTGGAATGGCACGGCCTGGACAACAGTGCCAGCGTTCAACTACGTGTACGAGAACACCTTGGTCAGCGTGGCCGACATCGGTCCGGCCGACGCGTACGCGGCCGGCGACAGCTCGTCCACGGCCCGGGGCTTCATCGAGCAGTGGAACGGCACCAGCTGGTCACTGCCCACGCTTCCGGACCCGAACAACGGCCTGGACACCTATCTGGACGCCGTCTCCGCGTCGTCCGCTGGCAATGTGTGGGCGGTAGGGATGGATGTGGTCGGGACCACGGCGGCCAACGAGCGCTGGCAGACCTACTCGCTGCACTGGAACGGGTCGGCCTGGGCGATCGTGCCTATGCCCGCGGTCACCAGCCCCGACCACCTGCTCCAGTACCAGTTCAACTCGATCGACGCGATCAGCCCGACCAACGTGTGGGCGGTCGGCGACAGCGGGGACAACGTCGGCGAAGGCGGGACGCCGGCCAGCACCGTGATCGAGCACTACAACGGCACCAGCTGGAGCGTGGTCCCCAGCCCGTCGCCTGGCACCTCGCCCACCCTGACGGGCGTCTCGGCCAGCTCCGCGGGCAGCGTGTGGGCTGTCGGCTACGACACTCCCTCCGGGGCGACCACGCCGCAGACCCTGACGCTGAACTGGAACGGGTCGGCCTGGTCCACGGTGGCCAGCCCGGACGCAGGCAGTTCCAGCCTGCTGACGTCGGTGTCCGCTACACCCGGAGCCGCGACCGTCTGGGCGGCGGGCTATAGCGGGACCAGCGGCTCGTTCAACCCGCTCATCCTGCAGAACGGCTAGCCACACCCCTCATGGGCCGGCCACTGGCTCCCCCCCCGCCTGGTACTGCGGTACCAGGCGGGGGGCAGCCTCCTACCGTGGTCGCAGGATCAGGATCGGTATCCCGCCCGATGTGGTGACTGGGCCCGGCCCGTCATCGTGGGAGCGTGAACCCAGCTGACCCGGGGACGGGTGCCGCCCCCAGAACTGCCGGCCGTACCCGGCGCCGTCCGCTCTGGCGCTGGGCGGTGGACCTGGTGCTGCTCGCGGCGGCCGTGGTTTCGGTGCTGACGGAACCTATGTCGATCGCCGTGCACAGCGTCCTCGGGCTGCTCTTCGCCGGGTTCGTCGGCCCGCACTTGTGGAACCGGCGGGCGTGGATCCGCGGCACGGTGCGCCGTCTCTGGCAGCGGCGCTCGCTGTCCCGGGCGCTCCGATGGAGCCTGTCCCAGGCCAGCCTGCTGCTCGTGCTCACGCTGGTGGTCACCGCCTCGGGGCTCTGGGACTGGCTGGACGGGCGCACGACCATCCGCTGGCACGCGATTTCCAGCATCATCCTGCTCGCCGTGCTGATCCGGCACACCTGGACCCGGCGCCGCTGGCTCCTCCACCGCCGCCCCGGCAGCGTCAAGTGAGTCAGCGGCCGTTGGCGCGCAGCCGGGCCAGTGCGCCCACGGTCATCGCGCCGCGCCACTCGGCAGCGGCCACCGGGGACCAGGCCAGCCAGTTGAACTCCCAGCCGCCGTCGTCGCGCTGCGCGCGGGCCAGGTGATCCAGGCAGGCCTCGATCACCGCGGGCTCGAACAGGCCGCGGGCCAGTGACCCGGGCCGCGGCGCGAAGTCCAGCGGCGTGTGGATCTCCCCGGGCGCCGCGGGATCCAGCGTCACCACGTCCGGGCTGGTGATCAGCGGCGCGAGCTGGTCGATCATGCTGACCGCCCGGGCCCGGTCAGGCACGTTATCGAGGAAATGCACGACGGCGCGCAGGTCATACGGGCCGGCCTTCTCCAGTTCGGCAATCCGGGCCCACATCAGCCCGGTCGCGCGGTCCAGCCAGGGATGCCGGGCCCCGCGCCGGTGCAGCGTGCCGGCCAGCAGCCCGGTGGTGATCAGGGACGCCGGCCCGCCTTCTTCCGGCACCCACCACGGCGCGTGCGGCCATCCGCCAATATTTTCCGCAACGAAGACCGCGCCCCCCTCGTCGGGTGCGTTCGCCTCGAGCCATTCGAGGGCTCCGCGAACCAGGCCGTCGTCCCAGGCGTCCGCCTCGTCCAGGGTTTCCAGGGCGAACTCGATGGCCAGCGGCTGGCTGCCCGGGCACCGGCCGTCCGGCTCGAGCGCGTGGCCGAACCCGCCGTCCGGGTTGCGGTAGGCGGCGACCGCGTCACGCACGTACCCGGCCCGCCCGCCGCGCAGCAGCCGCTCGAACCGGCGCTGGTCCAGAACCCGGCCGGTGGCCGCCAGGAACTGCCCGGCCGCGGCAATGTCAATGTCAGGTGAGGTCATGGCGTCCATCCTGACCCCCGGGGCGCCACTCGTCTTGAATGAATCGGTCATCCTCGCGAGCCCGAGGGGCGCGGTACCGACTGGGTTGAGGAACGAGCGACGAGGGAAGCGGAGGCGCCTTCAAAGCGCCCCGGAGGCGCAAAGCACGTAGAGCCACGTGCCAGACTCGTGCCGTGGACTGGTCGCCGGGTTACCGCGAGTACGCGCCCCCGGCCGCTCTCGCCCGCGCCCTGTCCTGCGTGTGGGTGTCGGTGACCCCGGCTGCGGGCGCGCCGCCTACCCGGGTCCTGCCCGACGCCTGCACCGACCTCATCTGGCGCGCCGGCACCGGGGTGTCCCTGGCCGGCCCCGACACCGGGCCGGTACTGGCCCCGTCGCCGCCCGGCTCGGTCGTCGCCGGGGTCCGGTTCCGGCCGGGGGCCGGCGGCCCGGCCCTGGGGTTGCCGCTCAGCGCCCTGCTCGATCAGCAACTGGACCCCGCCAGCCTGCGTACCGGGCTGCCAGGGGGCCGTGGCGCGACCCTGGTGACCCAGGTGCACGGCGGGCTGGCGCCCGATGAAGCCGTGCACCGCCTGGTCCGGCTGGCAGGGGAGATGGTGACCGGCGCGCCGCCGGACCTCGTGGTCGCGGCCGCAGCACGGCGCCTGGCCCGGCCCGGTGCCCGGGGCGGCAGTGTGGCCCGGGTTAGCACGGTGGCCCGGGTCAGCACTGGGGCGGTCAGCACTGTGGCCCGGGTCAGCAGTGTGGCCCGGGTCAGCAGCGTGGCCCGGGACCTGGGCATGAGCGAGCGGCAGCTGCGCCGGCGGTGCGTGGCCGCGGTTGGCTACGGCCCGGTGCTGCTGCGCCGCGTGCTGCGTTTCCGCCGTTTCGTGTCCCGGATCGACGCGGACGGGGCCCTGGACGACCTGGCCGTGCTGGCCGCCGAGGCCGGCTACGCGGACCAGGCGCACCTGACCCGGGAGAGCGGGGAGCTGGCCGGCCTGCCTCCGGCCGCCCTCGCCCGGCTCAGGCGTGGCCCGGCTCTGCGTGCCCGGGACGGCGGGTAGGCCGGCACGCCGCGCCAGCACAGGGCATCCGGCTAGCGTGATCAGACGATCGGTGCCGCCCGGGCGGCACCGATCGTCTGATCACGAACTGGGTCAGGCCGCCAGCGGTCCCGGCGCCGGGTCGTGACGACCTTAAGTCGGCAGCGGGCTACTCTGGGTGACCGATGCCACCTGAATGAGTCACTGGCCGGCGTTCGGGGAACTCGCGTTCGCGAACGCATCCCTCAGCAGGTCCTCCTGCTGCACAGAAAGGTCCGAGCGGATCAGCTCCATCGCCTGTCCCTCGAAGGCCTGGACCACGGTGTCGATCGCGGCGTCGGCGCTCAGCAGCACCAGCGCGGAGGTCCCCGGCGTCATGTCGCCCTTCACCGAGTCGAGCATCCCGGCGTCGATGCCGGCCTTGGTGAGCTTCTTGGCGAAGGAGGAGGCTTTGCTGGCCTCGCTGGTCACGTGCTCCTGCGCCTGGGGCGCTGTGGCGTAGTGCGGCCAGCGGATCACGGTGACGTCCTGCACGTCGATGAGATCCTGGGCGTCGAGCTGCTTGAGCCTGAGGACGGCCGCGTCGGCTCCTTCGGTGCCGCTGAACCGCCACGCTGTGGTTGACATCGGTTGGCTCCTTCCCCCGGGCCGGCCGGTTCCGGCCGCGCCCCCGCCGGGGAGATGGGCAGGTCAGCCACGGTGGACAGCTACCCGCGTGCGGACGCGCGCCCGCCGTCGGCGTGTCCTGCCCGATGGCCCGGTGAGCGGGCCAGGCCCCCGCGGCCACGCCCCCGTGATGGCCACGCCCCCGTGGTGGCCACGCCCCCGTGGTGGCCACGTTGATCCCCCTGGTCCCGTTTCGTTCCCCGGGTGGCCGGGGCGCACACCCCCGGCCCAGATCAGGCCGCCAGGCGGCGTGGCACGCGCTCGGGGATGGACTGGGCGAACCGGAACGCATCATCAGGGTCGTACCGGCGCTTGACCGCCGTCAGCCGGGGCAGGTTCTCGCCGTAGTACGCGGTTTTCCAGTCCCGCAGCGCCGGGTCGATGAAGTTCTGGTACGCCTGGGCCGTCCCGAACGGGGCCAGCGAGTGGTACAGGCCGGCCAGCCAGTCGAGGTTGGCGGATACCACGGGCGGGCTGTCCCGGGCGGTCCAGGTGGTCTCGCCGTCCATCAGGAACGCGGCGTCGCGGTGGATGAATGCGGTAGCGGCCGGTGCCACCCGGTTGATCGCGCCGCCCCAGGCGAACAGGGTCATTCCCGCGCCGCCCGGGTTGGAGCTGCCCGGCCAGCGCTCGATCCAGCGGATGGCGGTGTCGATCCCGGCGTCGGGCAGCGGGCCGTCGAGGAAGCGTGACTTAGACGCGAACTGGTCGAAGGGCACGTTGCCCGCGAGCGCGGCCGCCGCGGCCAGGTACGTGCGGTCCTCGATCACCTGGACCGAGGGCCAGGCCGCAGCCAGCACCGGGGCCAGCAGTTCGGCCAGCTCGTGGCTGGGGCCGAAGTAGAGGCCGAGGGCGGAGACGCCCCGCTTCGGGGTCCCCCCGGTGGCCAGGCCGCCGCCGCTCACGTCGAGGCCGACGCGGCAGGACAGGGTGTCCGGGGCGCCGTCCATCAGGGTCTGCATCGCGTCCAGCGCGGCGGCGGCCTCCCGCCACGGCCACTCGAGCCGGTACACCGAGACGTCACCGACCCGGGTCGCCCGCAACGTGAAGCGGGTGTTGATGCCGAAGTTGCCGCCGCCCCCGCCCTGGCACGCCCAGAACAGGTCCGGGTGTGACCGGGGACTGACCCTCAGCACCGTGCCTGAGGCGGTCACCACCTCCGTTTCCAGCAGAGAATCACAGGTGAGGCCCAGGTGCCTGCTGGTAAAGCCGAATCCGCCGCCGAGCAGCAGCCCGCTCAGGCCCACTGACGGGCACCGGCCGGTCGGTGCGGCCACCCCGGTGCCAGCCAGCCCGGCGTAGAAGTCCCGGATGCGGACGCCTGCACCCACGGTGATGGTCATCGACCTGCGGTCCACCCGGACCGAGTTCATCCTCGCCAGCGAGATGAGCAGCCCCCGGCTGGCTGAGTAGCCGCCGTAGCTGTGCGCGCCGGACCTGGCCGCGAAGGGTACCCCGTAGTGGCGCGCCCAGCTCAGCGCGGCGCGGACATCCGCGTCGTCCGCGCACATCGCCACCCCGTCCGGGCGGATGGCCGCGTAGCGCTTGTTGTAGGGGACACTCGCCACCAGGTATCCGGCTTCCCCCGGGCGGAGCAGCCGGCCGCGAAGCTGCCGGGCCAGTGCCTCCCAGTCCGGCCGCGGCCGCCGGGCTGGGGCCGTCATCCAGCCCAGTTGCGTCCCGGCCCCCGCGACAACCGCCAGCTTCCCTGTCCCGCCGAGCATCGCGCGCCGGCTGATCTCCCCCATCCCGCCCCCGTTTCACGCCTGTCAACGTCGCACCACTCTAAGCCAGACTTCAGCTACTCAGCGTGATCGACGCGGCCCAGTCGTCCCGCGCTCGCCTCCCCCGCTCCGCGTCGTTGTGGCAGCGGGGCGGTGGGGGCGATCCCTCTGCCGCATCGATGTGGTGCGCCGGAGGTGCACGACGGGCGCGCTGGGCCGGCACGCTGGCTGGCGCGGCGGGTGGCGGGGTGCGGGGGAGGAGAGAGAGCGGCGGCCTATCCTGGTCAGGTGGAGGGGACGGGGCCGGAAGCGGTGGCCCGCAGGACGGTGATGATGCGGCCGGCCGCGTGGGCGGGGTCGCCGGCCGGGGCAATCCGGTCCGCCCAGGGCCACCAGTAGCAGCAGCTGCCCTGGCCGTCCCCGTCGACCAGGATGCGGTCGCTGAGGGCGGCCGCCCCCGGATCCGGGTTCTGCACGAACAGGGTGGGCGGGCGGCCGGGCGGTTCGAGCAGGCTGGTGATCCAGCCCCGCCCGGACAGTTCCTGGCGCAGGGCTTCCAGATGCGCGGCGGCGCCGCCGGCGTGGGGGCACCGAGCCTGGACTTCGCCCGGCGCGGCGACGAGGCGCTCGGCACCGGCGGGTTGCTGGCCCGGCGCCAGCCGTTCGTGCGCAGCGAGGCCTACCCGGCGTGGTTCCGGGACTGGGTGGAGATCGAGCGCGAGGCGGTCTCGCTGCGCTGGTTCGAGCCGTTGCTGATCCGGGGGCTGCTGCAGACTGAGGAGTACGCCCGGGCGGTGCTGGCCGCGGCGCATCCGGCCTCCCCGGAGGACGAGGTGGAGCGGCTGGTCAGCGCCCGGATGGACCGGCAGACTATCCTGGACCAGCCGGAGCCGCGGCTGCTACGGGTGATCCTGGACGAGGGCGTGCTGACCCGGCCGGTGGGCGGACCGGCCGTGATGCGGGACCAGATCGAACGGCTGATCAAGGCGGCGCGGCGACCCCGGATCGTGCTGCAGGTCGTGCCGTCCGTCGTGGGCGCCCATGCAGGGTTGGCGGGCCAGTTCGCGATCGCTGGTTTCGACGGGCCACCTGACGTCGTGTACCTCGATAATGCGCTGGCCGGGCAGGTCGTAGAGCGTCCTGGCGACGTCGCCCGGGTGGCGTTGCTGTACGACATACTGAAGGCTGGGGCGCTGTCCCGCGCGCCTCGATAGACCCGGCGAGGAAGGCGAACGAGAGATGGACCTGAGCGGCGCCCCGTGGCGCAAGTCGTCATATAGCAGCGGTAACGGCGGTGCTTGCGTAGAGGTCGCGGTCGTGCCCGGCTCCAAGGAGGGCAGCGACTACGTCATCACCATGCGCGACTCCAAGGACCCCGACGGGCCGGTGCTGAGCTTCACCCCGGACGAGTGGCGCGCGTTCACCCTCGGCGTCCAGGACGGCGAGTTCGACGTCGACGAGGATGATGCCGAGCCCATCCCGCCCAGCTAAGCGGGCCGGCCGGCCTGGGTGGGCGCCTCGGGTGCGGGCGGTGCGGGCTCGCTGGCGGGCGCTGGCTCCGGCTCGCCGGCCGCGGCGGGTTTCGGGGTCAGCCGGGCCGAGAGGACGTAGGCCACCACGACGGCCACGATCACCAGCGGCATGACAGCCAGCCCATCCGACGCCAGCAGCAGTGAGGCGAGCAGGACGGAGGTCAGCGGGAGCCTGAGCATCACCACGGACATCGCGCCGATGCCCATGGCCACGCCCGCCACTACCGGCAGGCCCGGTAGGTGCGACAGCGCGACGCCGCCTACCCCGCCGAGGAATAGGGCCGGGAACGTCGGGCCACCACGGAAGCTGCTCAGCGACATCCCGTAGGCGAGTCCCTTGCAGGCCAGGAGCAGAAGCAAGGCTCCGACCGTGTAGCTGGCGCTGTGCGCGATGAACGGGCCGAGTTGTGACTGCCCGGAGAACAGCACCTCTTGCGAGCCCTTGCCGGTCCCGGCGGCGAAGGCGATGGCCAGGCCCGCGACGGCCAGGCCAATGAGCGGGGTGATCAGGAAGATCCGCCGCTCGGAATAAGGCCGGAGGAACAGGCCCAGCCAGCGGATCGCGCTGCCGAACGGAACAGCGGCCACGCCGATGACCAGCGCCCAGCCGAACTCGGCCGCCGTGGGCGATCCGAAGTGGGGAAGACCCGGGATGGCCAGCGAGAACGTGCCCAGCCCCGTCCAGGCGTCGAGGCCGATGAACACGAGGGAACCGATGCCCGCGGCCAGCAGGCCGGGGATCAGCACGAGCTCCATCATGGCTCCGCCCAGCCCGGTGGCCTCCATGAGCAGGAAGGCTCCGGTCAGGGGGGAGCCGAGCAGGGTGGCGATGGCGGCGAAACTGCCCGCCGCCGCGACCACGGTCTGGGTGCGGGCCGGGGCGTCCCGCTTGGCCAGCCGGACGGCGGCGACGCCGAGCCCGCCGCCGAGGGCAATGAGGGGGGCTTCGGGGCCGAGGACCACGCCCAGGCTCAGGGTCGCGAAGGCGGCCAGGACGATGCCGGGAAGATCGATGGGCATGGGCGGCCCCCCGCCCATCTTGAACCCGTCGGCGGGGGAGTGCCCGCCGGTGCCTGGCAGGTACCGGAGGGTGAGGGCGACCAGCACCCCCGCCACCGCCAGCGGCAGGAGGGGCCACCACAGCGGCTCGGCGTGGAAGCCCAGGCCCTTGGGCAGGTCGGTGAAGACCCAGCCTTGCATCTTGCTGACCAGCGCCAGGAAGAAGTAGGCCGCCGCCGAGATGGGCGCGCCGATGATCGCGGCCAGCACCAGCAGGGCCACGTAGCTCCGGGACCGCAGCAGCGCCAGCGGGTCGGATGGCATCGTCACGGCACGTCCTCCTCAACGGCTCGATCGCTGGTCATGAGACGAGCAGGTAGATGCTCTTGCCGGCCAGCCAGAACCCCAGCAGCAGGCAGATCACGATGATCACCTGGTCCTGATGGGTGTCCAGCCAGGTCCGCAGCGCCTTGATGCGCTTCTCGGCGGCGGCCGGCCGGAAGGTCGCGGCCAGCTCCAGGTACAGGAAGCTCGAGGTGGCCAGCAGGCAGAACAGCACCAGGACCAGGTACTCCGCGACGCTGGAGAGCTTGGCCTGGCTCACTGTGGCCGCTCCGGCCGCGACCAGGGTCCACGGCTGGAGGAAGGCGGCCAGCCCGGCTGCGGTCCACGCCGAGAGCTGGTCCAGCCGGCCCATCCAGGCCGGGGTTTTGCGTGGGCGGCCCATCCGGCGCCACTGCCGGACGGCGTTGAGGATCAGAACGACACCCAGGGCCAGTTTGATGGCCAGGACCGCGGTGGACGGCGTCGTGGCCGGCGCGGGCGGCTGGCCCCCGGTGAGCAGCACCACGGCGGCGATCACCACGACCAGGCAGGCCAGCCAGCCCAGGACGAAGGCGAGGCCTTTCCTGGTGCCCTTCTCGGAGCTCAGGATCAGCAGGAACGCGATGAGCGGAAAGGGCTCAAGGGTGATGCCCAGGCCGATGAGGACGAGGTCAACTACCACCAGACACGGCTCTCATCATGGACGGCACCCCTGAATCTGACCCTGCCTGGCTGGCCGGCCAGGTGCCTCACCCGCGCCGGGTGACCACGCGCGCTTCCCCACGCCAGATGATCCGCTGGGCGCGCAGGGCCGCGGCGCCGACCACGATCAGCAAGGCCACGTTGAGAAGCAACTGGAAGGCCGACCCCCGGGCCTCGCTCCAGCTGGAATACGCGAGGGACAGGCCCACGTCGGCGGCGGCGGGGATGGTTGTGACCGAGATGAACACGCCGATGAGGGCGCTGGCCCGGGCCTCGGTGAGCGACACGACGCCGACGATCCCGGCCAGCACGGCGACCACCACCGAGAACAGGTTCGGATTGTTGATCAGATCGGAGACCGGCCGGACTCCGAACGAGTACAGCTTCGGCGTGTGCCCGGACCAGCGGATCGCCAGACCGAAAAGCAGGGTGACGGCCACGGCGGCTGTGAATCCGAACAGCAGGGCGAGGAGGCCGCGCAGTACCGGCTGCCTGGCCCGCGTGTCCATGCCGAGAGCAACGCCCATGATCGCGTTGTATTCGGGGCCTACGACCATCGCACCGACAATAAGAATCTGTGAGTTGGTCAGGATGCCAACCGCGCCGATCAGTCCCGCGATGGCCAGGAGGATGTAGAAACTGGGTGCGTAGACGGCGTCCGAGCGGATCCTGGCCTCGACGAGTTCCCACACGGGCGCCAGGTCTCGCTGCACCAGAAAATGCTTTGAGTCAGCTGCGGGCCGGTCCCCGAGAGTGGCGTCCACGTACTGGACGTCGGCAGTGTTGCTGCCGCCGTCCTGGAAGGCCTTCAGCGTCCGGAACACAGAGTTGGCCGACCCGGGCCCCACGTCGAACTGCACTGCGTCGCCGCCGGGCCGCCGGGCGGCGCCGGGGAGAACCACGAGGCTCGAGACGCCGGGGTCGGACGCGAGCGCTTCGAGGAGGACGTTGGTCCGGCCGGGCGCACTGACCAGGCGTACGTGATAATTCATGGTCCCCCCAACTCGTCCGCGGGCTGGGTCACGGGCACCTGCCCCAGGGCCACAGGCACCGGCCCCAGGGACACGATGGTGTCACCCGGCTGCGGTGCCGGTGTGCCAGCCTGCGTGACGGCAGCAAGCTGCCCGTCTGCGCGCACGACGAACAGGAGATCATGTCCGGCGGGAAGCGCGCCATTGGCAGGCTGCGCGACGATCCGGGCGCCATCCTGATACCGGCCGGTGAACGCTCCCCGGGTGATGCCCTCGCCGAACAGGATCTCCCCGCTGGTGTAGGGAGCGACGACCCCGTGGCTGCGCAAGGGCGGCGCGAGCCGGTAGACGCGGCCCTCGACGTTGCCGGTCAGCAGCACCGAGGCCAGCGCGTTGAAGTCGTCCTCGTCCGTCAGCAGGAGCACGGCGGTGATCTCCTCGAGCCGCGCGCCCCGGCCGGTGGCGGCCGCGAGCAGCTCACCCGGCGCCAGCTCGAGGCCGGCCTCCCGCACCTGCTCCCGCTGCTGGTCCAGGCCCGCCCACATCAGCACGTCCAGGCCGGCGGAACGCAGCGCCCGGCCGAGGTCGATGACCCAGCGCTCGCCGCCGACCAGCAGCGGGCGGGTGCG
>Ga0187863_10000744_pt1 | contig 27157 bp, 27 predicted proteins | sample June2016WEW_11_1_FD_132975 | JGI IMG/M metagenome (GOLD analysis project Ga0187863, IMG submission 132975) | Peatland microbial communities from SPRUCE experiment site at the Marcell Experimental Forest, Minnesota, USA - June2016WEW_11_10 | ecosystem: Environmental > Terrestrial > Soil >...
CGCCGCGAGCCTGCTGCTCGAGATGGCGTGGCTGCGGCTATTCAGCCTCGCCATGCTGCGCACCGAATATGTGCTCGCCCTGATCCTGGCGGTGATGTTGCTCGGCATGGGATTGGGGAGCCTCATCGCCTCGCGCCGGCTGGATGCCAGGGTGCTCGCGGCGTTGCCCTGGTGCGCATCGGGCTATGCGCTCGCCGGCCTCTGGTTGCTGCCTCACGTCTCGGCGTTGCTCGAGCGGGCGAGGTTCGACTCGATGGGCGCCGCCTTGGCCGCACAGGCGCTGTGGCTGGTTGCGTTGACGCTGCCCGTGACCCTGTCGTTGGGGGCGTGGCTCCCCGCCTTGACGGCGAGCTTCAACACGAATGGCACCTGGCTTTATGCTTCCAATTCGCTCGGTGCGGCGCTGGGCGGCCTCCTCTACGTGATCCTGACTGCGCTCATCGGAAGCGCCGGCGCTCTGGCTTTGGCCGCCGTCCTCCTGTTATTGCCGGGACTGATGCTGGGTCGTTCGCGTCGAGCCTGGGCCGCGGTGCCGCTGGTGATGGCCGCGGCCTGGTCGGTTGCCGTGTTGCCGCCGGTCAGGGAGTTTCTGCCGCAGGCGATGGCCGGGAGCCGCGACCTGTATCGCTACGAAGATGCCATCGCCATCACGCAGGTGGTCGAGCAACCCGACGGGCAGAGGGTGCTGCTCACGGATATGCGCCGCCAGGACGCCTCGACCGACCCGACGGCGGTTTTCGTGCAATCCAATCAGTCGCGGCTGCCCTTGCTGCTGGCTCCCCGGCCGCGCAAGGTCCTGTTCATCGGCATCGGCACCGGCATTTCGCTCGCAGGCTCACTGCCGTTCCCCGACGTGGAGCGCAGTGCCGTGGAGCTATCGGCCGGCAGTATCGAGGCCGCGCGCAAGTTGTTCATCGACAGCAATCGCAACGTATTGCAGAGCACGCGGGTGCATCATGACGATGCGCGTCATTTCCTGGCGGCAACCGCTGAAGCTTACGACGCCATCATCGGTGATGTATTCCATCCGGATCTCGCGGGGGCGGGCTCGATGCTCGCCGTGGAGCAATTTCAGCGGATTCGTGCGCGCCTCGCACCGCAAGGAATCTACGTGCAATGGCTGGCGCTCAACCAATTTGATGAAAATACCTTGGGGATCGTTTTGCGCAGCTTCCGGCAGGTGTTCCCGGAGAGCCAGCTATTTCTCGATGGCATGCATCTGGCGCTGGTCGGGCCGCGCGATCAATGGGCCGGCGCTGCATCGATCGCTGCGCATTTGAATTCGTTGACGGCTGCGCAGCACGCCGAGGCCACCGCCTCCGAAGGCGACTTGGAATGGCTCGGACGCTATTGGGGTCCCATCGCCCCGAGCGTCGGGCCCACGCAGCATGAATGGGACCCCGTGATCGAATTCTTGGTCCCGAGGCTGCATTACGACGCCAAGGGTGATACGGCCTCCGTTCTAAACTGGTTGCTGGCGAGCCGGCCGACCGTTGAGCGGGCAGTCGAACTCCTGGGTGTGTCCCTGCCGCAACAAGAGGATTTCAGGCGCGCCTACATCGGCACCGAGCTTTGGGTGCGCAGCGAGCTCGCGAGCTGGAGGGGTGCCACCCTGGAGGCCGACCATCTGCTGGGGCTGGCGTTCGAGGCCGACCCCCGCGATCGGTGGATCGCTTACGCCGTGTCGGACCGTCTGCTCGCAAGCATCGACGCCGCACCCGAGCGTGGATTCACGCGCGAACAGTTCTTGCGGAAGATTCTCATTATCAATCCCTGGTCGCTCGAGGCATGGCGCGCCCTTTGGGTCCTGCAGCGTGCGCGGGGCGATGCCGATGCGGCCGCGAGCCTTGCCCGCATGCTGGAGTTGAGTCCGTTGGATCGCGAGGCTCGAGCGGCGGCTTCCAATCGATAAGTATTTATCACGTTGCATCCACAAAAATCTTCAAGTACCATCGGCTCGCCAAGTGCCTTAGATTTGAGGTATTTTCGCAACTGCAGGGAGTTTGAGGCTAAACACGTGCAAGAAAAATCATTAGCAGCTCGTTCATTTTGGATCATTATCATTGCCGGCATGGTGACCGGTATGGGCAACGGAAGCGTATTCGGCGCCGCCATGATGTGTTTTTTGGGGCGCGGGGAATTCAGCGATTGGGGCGGTTGGTTCCCGGTCGATTATGAGCCTCAGACGTTCACCGGCTTCATCGACTGCTGCATGATCGTATTCGGCGTCGCCTACATCGGAATTCTCTGGATCGCCTTGAAGCGCCACGGTGCCGAGGAAGCCGCCGACGCGATCCGTGCAAAATAGCGAATGAGGCAGTTCGGGCGAGCGCTCAACACCACAAGCGGAACTTAAAAAATGCTATCAACGATCGCGGCGATATTTGGTCTTTCGCTGGCTTTTTCCAGCATGTTGCTCTCCTGGTACATTTTGATGCCGCGGCGCAAGACGAAGCTGCCGGCGGCCCACGCCGCCGAGCTGCCGCGATAGGGGAATGTGTTCTGCGCCAGCAACCAGCAAATGGGGCGGCGCGAACTTCGGGATGATTAATAGATTTGCGATTTGATGTCGAGTCACGACGGCGCTCGTTTTACACGCGAGCGCCCTGCGTAGCGAGCAATAAAAGTGGGGGTTTTCAGAGCTATGGCTAAATTCAACTGGCTTCGAATAAACGCGTGGTGCGGGCGTGGCAGTGTCCTGGCGGCAGTACTGCTGCTGGGCGTCGTGGCCTCCCGGCCCGCCGGCGCTCTGCCCTTGTTCGCGCGGCAGACGGGCGCAGCCTGCGCGGCCTGCCACACGTTCTATCCGGAGCTCACGCACTTCGGCCGCATGTTCAAGCTGAATGGATATCAGCTGGACAACGGGCGCGATATCGAAATGATCACGGACGAGGGCAAGTCGGTACTCGGCTTGCCGGCGGTTCCGAACCTCGCGCTGTTCATCATGGCGGATTACGTGTCGTTCAAAAAGGCGGTCCCCGACAGCCAGACCCCGGGTGCCAATTCGCTGAGGGACAACATCGATTTCCCCTACCAGGTTTCCTTGCTGTATGGCGGCAAGATTGCCCCCCATTTCGGAGCCTTTGCCCAGGTGACCTACAGCAACGGGGCCGACACGTTCAACATAGATAACACCGACTTTCGCTTTGCGAACACCATCGTCCTGCCGAACAAGCAGCCGTTGGTGTACGGCGTGTCGATCAACAACAATCCGTCGGTCGAGGATCCCTACAATACGACCCCGGCGTTCGGCTTCCCCTATCTGCCGCCGGCAACCTTCATACCGTCGCTGGCAGCGCCCATCGTGGAGGCGGGACAGGCCTACGAAGCGGCGGGCCCGATCGCCTACATTCTGTGGAACGAGCAATTGTACCTTGCGGCCGGTTTTTACCGCGAAGCGCGGACTGGATCGAGTTCGCCCGGCAACCCCCTCACCGGAAATTTCGGCCCGATCGACTCGACCACCGGAGCCGTGCTGGCCGGCAACAATGCGTACTGGCGACTCTCGTATGAGTACGACATCGATCGTTACGCACTCATGGTGGGCACCTACGGACTCAAATTCAAATTGTACCCGGGCAACGGGCTGCCGCTGTCGGGAGCGACCGATAATTACACCGATGTGGCCGAGGACTTTCAGTTTCAATTCATTGGCGAGCACAACACCGCCACCCTCAAAGGCACGTACGTCAAGGAGAATCAGTCGCTCAATGCATCGAGCGCTCCGAGCGTCGGCGCTGCGAGCCCGCACGATTGGCTGAGCTACGCCACCGTCGACCTGACCTATTGGTGGGAGAGGCGCCTCGGATTCGACGTAGGTTTCGTAAACATCCATGGATCGACGGATCCCGTGCTGTATCCTTCGGCGCCCACTCAGTGCATCGCCGGAAGCGGCGGGACCTGCGGTGCGAACCTCGGGACTCCGGGGGTCGGCGGCGTGTACAACGTCGGTGTCACCAATAGTGCCAATAGCAACCCCACCACGGATGCGGCCATCGGCGAGATTTCCTATGCGCCCTGGCTCAATGTGAAATTCACACTTCAATACACGCACTACACGAAGTTCAACGGCGCCACGACCAACTATGACGGCAACCATCGTAACGCGTCCGACAATGACACGACGTTCCTGTACCTCTGGTATGCGATGTAACCCAAGGAGAATCATATGAACACCAAACAACTGATTCTCGCGACCCTGGCTACCGCAGCCATCTCGCTCATGTCCGCCTCGGCGGCAGTGGCTCAGGACGCTTCCGCGGCGCCGGCGCCTATTCCGGCTGCCGATGCCGCTTGGGCCGAAAAGAAGGTCGTCACCACCTGCCAGTGGTGTCATGGAGCCCAAGGGCACAGCATCTCCCCCATCTATCCGGCGCTCGCCGGCCAGAAGGCCTGGTACGTCATCGAGCAGCTGCAGGCGTTCAGAGCCCGCACCCGTGCCGACCCGTGGGCGCGCGGCATCATGTGGGGAATGGCCGCGCAGCTGACCGATGCGCAGATTGCGGCGCTCGCCGATTACTTCAGCAAGCAGACGCCGTTCTACAGCACGCTTGCTCCGGCGTTTGACGTACCGAAGACTGCCGAAATCCAGGAAGGCAAGAGCATCTATAACGACGGCGTTGCGGCCACCGGCGTTCCGCCGTGCTCGGCCTGCCATCAGGCTGCTGCCGAGGGGTCGGACCAGTTTCCGCGCCTCGCTGGTCAGCATGCCTCATACCTGACCAAGCAGCTGATTGCGCTGCATAACGGCACGCGCGAACAGATCGTCATGAACGGGATTGCCGCACCGCTGACTGTGCCTCAGATGGAGGCAGTGTCGGTGTACTTGGAGTCGCTGCACTAGAAGCTGGGTCGCACGGTGGAAGAGATTTCACCGTGCGACCGTTCGATTGAGCGGGGCCATCTGATCTCGACAGGATGGCGATGGATACGGAATTGACGCAACTTCGTCAGCGCTTGGCGGAATTGCGAGCGTCGATGTCCGCCCCGGGCGCAAATTACGATCCCATCCCTCTGGTTAGTGAGCTGCAGGAGCTATTGAGCTCGGCGCGCGTTCGTTCCGATGCCCGCCCCGAGATGCGGCAACTTCTCATCATGCTCGGTAAAGTGGAGTTCAAGCGGGGCGATCTCCCCAAGGCGCGCGACTTCTTGATCGACGGGCTGGCAATCGATGCCGGCACGGCCGCCGATGCCAACGAGCTCACGCTAGACCACTATTTCCTCGCCGGTGTGGCCGGCGATCTGAAGAGCTTTCAAACCGCCGCCGAGCATTACGGCCAGGCGGTGGAGTTTTCCAAGGCGGCGTCGGATTTCGACGAGAACCTGAGGCTCGGCATCCGTGAAAGATTCGCGTTTGCCTTGCACGAAGCGAAGCGCTACGACGACGCGTGCGCGGCCAACCTGGCATTGATCGAGGATGCGGAACGGCTTTTGGGAGCCGGCGATCAGCGCTTGAGCACGGTGCTCATCAACACCGCCCAGAACCTGTATGCGCTCAAGAAGCTTGCCGAGGCGCAAACCTACCTCAAGCGGGCGCTCGCGATCGCGCAGGGGCGAAGCGACATCGAACGGGAACAGGACCTCCTGTATCAGCTCGCGGTGCTGGCGAGCGAACAGGGAAGAGCGGCCGAGGCCCGGGGCTACCTCGCCGAGCGTGTCGAGCGGGTGGCAAAACGCGGGCCGAGCAAGCTCGAGGAGGCGGCGCGCCGGAGCCTCGAGCATTTCGATCGGAACCAGGCCCGAGCGAGCCTCAAGCCCGGGGGCCTGCCCTAGCTCGAGAACAGGCGCGACAGATAGCGGTAGGCCGCCGTCGCGCGCCGATACAGGTGGATCGAGACCTCCGCAAGGATGGGCAGCCAGACGAAATTCAGGCGAAACAGCACGATGGTGAGCAACAACACCATGCAGCTGAACTTGAAGCCCTCCCAGTCCTTGTAGGAGGCTTCAGAGGCCGCCACCAGGTTGACGCCTCCCAAAACGGCGCACAACAGGGCGAACCCGCGGTTGATCCAACGCCATTCGCGGTTCGACAGCGCGAAGTAATTGCCCAGGATGATCTTCGCGGGGTAGCCGCCGCCGAGCGGCGGAACGATCGACATGATCGCGGTGAGCGTCCAATAAACGACCGTGGGCTTCCAGAAGGTGAAAGCTTGAGGCTCGGGATGGACAAAATAATCGAACCAGAGGGCGCAGGCGCCCAACGCGCCAAAGGCGATGATCAGCACCCAGGCGCTTAGGGTAGCCGCCTGAGGCGGTCTCCAGCGCCAGGCAATGAGCAGCAACAGGGCCCACAGGATGCTGGCGGTGAGCGGGCTCATCGCGCCCACCACAAGCCGATCAACAGGCCGCTGATCCACAGAATCTCCAGCGCAATGGCGTTGCGCGTCGTGATGGGAGCGGGTGGCGCGAGCTGTCGAAACGTGAACAGCTGCGCCTGCGCCAATGCGGCCTGGAACGGTGAGCTGTGGGTTTGACGCAGAGTTCGCCGCACATACTTCAAGGTGCGGGCGGGTGCGGCCTGCATGCGCGCGACGAAGCTGCGCCGCCGCACCTCGGCGCCCTTGATCAGGGCCTCGCGCAGGCAGGTGGGGCACGGTCGGTCCGAAAATCGCAGATGCCCCTTCTCGCAAGGCGAGATCTGTCCGCTGCGCTTGCTGGCGTAGATCGACAGCACATCGACCCATTCGCGAACGCTCGGCCTCGAGTAACCGGGAGCCGCGAACGCGCGGTCGAAAAGTTGCCGCAGGTCGTCGGGGAAGGCCTCGTGCACGCTGGCAGGCACCTTACGCACGCTCTCGTGGGCGACCTTGCCATAGGGATATAACCCCTGCTTGATGCGGCCTGCGAGTTCCAGCGGATACGTGTTGTGGTCCGAGGCCACACCCGTGAAGGGATGGATGCCGTAGTTGAGCAGCCGAAAAATAATGGTGGCGAGCGCAAAGCTGTCCTGGGCCTCGGGGTGCGTCACTGCTTTGTCCTGGAATTCCGGCGCCAGGTATTCGGGAGTCACCTGAGGCGCGTCGTGGCGGAACTCCTCGGTGTCGATGTGGAAACCGTCGCAGTCCAGGATCGACACATATAGCTCCGCCTTGTGCACCTTCACGTTCATCGGCTTCAAGTCCACGATGGCAATGCGCCGCTCGTGCAGGCAGTTGATGACGGAGGCGAGATTGAAGCAGACCGTCAGGAGCTTGCCGTAATCGGCGTCAAATCCCTCCTGGGCGGCTTGCCGGCGATTCAGCAGATAGTCGAGCTCGAGTGTGCGGTCGAAGGTGATCTTGCGCATGGCGAAGCCGACGAAGCGCGAGCGGCGCAGGATCAGCGCCTCGGGCCACGCGAGCTGCACGATGTCCTGGTACTCGGCCGGGATCTCGGGCAGCGCCGGCTTGTGCTCGACCATCCACTGGATCTTGTGCCGGTATTTCGCGAGGACTGCCTGCGAGGTGGTGGCGTGGTAGATCTTGGCAACAAACTCCGGTCTGCCCTCGATGGAGAATATCTCTCCCGCGCCGCCCGATTTGCCGGTGGCGGCGAGTGTCACGAGTTCCGAGCGCTGCCCGGGCCAGACGAGCTGCGCGATGTGATCAGGCTTGCGTTCGGCGGGGATCACCGCTCAGAGGGCAAAGGCGAGCAGCAGCGTCTTGTCGTCGGAGGAGATCTCGCTGGCTCGCGGGCTCTCCAAAAGATTGCGCAACGCTTCGTTGCCGGCCGGCGCCGTGGCCTCGCGCAAATAGGCGGCTACGGGATCGATGAATGGCCGGAAAAAGCCGCTGCGCGCGCGGTCGACGGCGAACGGTGCCGTGCCGTCGGACATGAGCCCGATCAAGCATCCGCTGGCGGGTGCGGCAAGCGGGGTGAGCCGCAGATGATCTTTCCAGTTCTCGTCGGTTACGAAATAGGTTTCATCGGCATATTCACCGTTCTCAGGGCGCGAGAGCACGGACTCACCTTCCGCGCCCTGCACGATGGCGAAGCCGTCGCCGATATGGAAGAGACTCCCCCCGGCAGCAGCCGCCACGCATCCGACCAGGGTGCATGAATAGTCGTGGAGCTCGAGCTCGCTCGAGGCAGCGAGGTCGGCGAGACGACTACGGACCGCCTCGATGGCGCCGCGCAGGGCAGTCTCCAGGCGCCCGCTGCCTTCTGCCTGCAGGTCGAGCAGGTGACGGTCATCACAGAGGGTGCTCGATAATTGTTCAGCCAACGTGCGCGCCATGAAGTCCGCACCTGTGCCGCCTTCTTGGGCCGACCCCGCGCCATCGCACACCACCGCCACCAGTACATCGCCGGTCACCAGGCAATGGCTGGCATCCTGTCCGGGCGCACCCTGGTCCACGTTGCGTTGTCCGGTCGCCGAGGCAGAGAAAACTCTCCACATCTAACGGCGGATCCTCAGGTGGACAATTGCGCCCAGCTGTCCACCGGGTTCAACTGTACCGTGCCGCCCGTGGGGGCCCGGGAGACCGCACGGATGCTGCGGCTCAGCCAAATGAACAGTTCCTTGAACTTCAGGCCGTTCAAGTTGAGCGCGCCCTTGTTGCTGAACTGTCCGAGGGTATCCTTGTTGGCCGCATCGCCAATGGCAATGGCCATGATGTTGACCTTGTGCGCGATCTCGGCGCTCTTGCACTCGGCGGCAACCGCCCGCCACTCGTCGGTGGGCTCGCCATCCGAGAGCAGCATGATGATGGGGCGCTTGTACGGTACGCCTGCCGTGCGCATCTGACTTTTTTGCGACTCGATCTCATCCAGGGCGCAGCGCATGGCGGCGCCGAGCGGCGTCAGTCCGCCGGCCAGAAGCTGCGGCGGCGTGAAGTCCATGGCGTCGGTCCAATCGCCCATAATTTCCACGTTGCCATCGCCGCCGAAGGATATGACCAGCACCCGGCCGCAGCGGGCGGCGACCGGGTCCGCCTTCAGATCGGCGGCCAGCGCCTTGAGTCCGTCGTTGAGCAGCTGGATCTTGTTCTCTTCCTGCATGCTACCGGAGCAATCCAGCACCAGCGCGAGCGGTGCGCGCTCGTCGCTATTGTCGATCAGGGCGACGTCCGGAATGACAGTGTTCATGCTTTACCCCGAGCCCGGAAGCTTAAAAACATCGGCTACAAATCAACCAACGCCGCCGCGTCGGCGGCAGGGCGGGTGAGTTTGGGCATATTAGGATGTTTTGGGGGTGCGCGCAAAAAACCAGTAGTTTGCCCCCTGGGACTCAGGTAGTTAGAGCCCGCCAGGAGCGGGGTTGCGGGCGCAGCCGAATGGTAGGATTGCCGCATGTTGAAATCGCGGCGCTCCAAAGAGATCACCGCCACCGTGCTTTGCGTCGGATCCGCCGTGCGCGGATGGTACGACCTCAAACAGGGCGCTCCCTTCGGCATCGAGATAGCCACGATCGGACTCGTATGGGCCTTTGCGTACGGCTGGCTCACCGGCCGCTGGCTGCCGTCCCGCCTGCGCGCCAGGCTCATCGAACCCAACGACGGTGTCGCACCGGCGCGCCGCCGGCGCGATACTCACCTCGAGGCCGTCCTGTCGTGGGGCTTGTGGGTATTTTTCTTGGCGCTGGTGTTATGGATTGCGTCGGGCGCTTGGATCAGCTGATCCGCAAATCCTGTGCAGCGGCCCGCGCATGCCACTGCCGGATCTGCGTCAAGTCCACTCGATCGGGTACCCCCGCTGCGCCGGCTATCGGCGGTTGCCATCCGGCGCGGCTCCCGAGCGAGGCGCCCACCGCCAGCGCGCCGGGAACCGGCTGTGAGGCGAAATAGACGCTGCGCGTGACGAGTACGGGCACGCCGGCCGCACGCGCCGCGGCGACGCCCGCGGGCGAGTCCTCAATCGCCAGCGCCGAGGAGGGAGGCAGCTCAAGTTGCTCCAAGGCCAGGTTGTAGGCTTGCGGGTCCGGTTTCTTGCTGGGTGCCTCCTGCGCGGTGACGATCACCGCGAATGCCGACTCCCAGGCAGATCCCAAATGCGGGGCGAGCAGCGCGCCCACATTGATGCGGCTGGTCGTGGTCACGACCCCCATGCTGAGGCCCTCGCGTGCGCAGTCGTCCATGAGCTCAACGACACCCGGGCGCAGCGGCAGCGCGCCCGTCGCGACGATCCGCGCATACAGTTCGTTCTTGAGCGCGTGCAGGCGGCTCGCCAGCGCCTCGCGTTCTGCGGCCTCGCGCGGCGCCAGCGGCTGACGCTGCATGTCGTGCAGCAATCGCTCGCGTCCGCCGGTGACTCGAAGCAACTCGCCATAGTGCTGCTCGTCCCAGCGCCATGGCACGCCCAACGCTTCGAAGGCCTGGTTGAAGGCGATCCGGTGGCCGTCGCGTTCGGTCTCCGCCAGCGTCCCGTCAACGTCCCACAGAATCGCCTTCAGCAACGGTGCTGCCCCGCCCAGCGGATCACTGGTAGCGCGTCGCCATCGCATCCAGAGCAAGCGGATGGATCTTGGCCGCCTGCCCGGCGCAGCCAAACGCCTCGAAACGCGCCTTGCACACTCCACGCGCCGCCTTGCGAGCGGCAGTGATGGACTTGCGCGGATCGAACTCGCTCGGGTCCTTGGCCAATGCCTGGCGCATGGCGCCGGTCATCGCGAGGCGGATGTCGGTGTCGATGTTGACCTTGCGCACTCCGCTGCGGATGCCGCGCTGGATTTCCTCCACCGGCACGCCGTAGGTTTCCTTGATGTCGCCGCCGTACTGGCGAATGATGGCAAGCCACTCCTGCGGCACGCTCGAGGAGCCATGCATCACCAGATGTGTGTTCGGCACGGCTGCGTGAATCGCGGCGATGCGGTCGATCGCGAGAATGTCGCCGGTGGGTTGCCGCGTGAACTTGTATGCGCCGTGACTGGTGCCGATGGCGATCGCGAGTGCGTCAACGCCCGTCTTCGCCACGAAATCCTTCGCCTGCACGGGGTCGGTGAGCATCATGTCGTGCGTCAGCTTGCCGACTGCGCCCACACCGTCTTCCTCGCCGGCTTCGCCGGTCTCCAGCGATCCCAAGCAGCCGAGTTCGCCCTCGACCGAGACACCCACCGCATGCGAGGTCTCGCAGACGCGGCGCGTCACCTCGACGTTGTATTCGTAGCTCGCGGGTGTCTTTGCATCCTCGCGCAGCGATCCATCCATCATGACGCTGGTGAATCCCGAGCGCAGAGACTGCACGCAGACAGACGGCGTCGCTCCGTGATCCTGGTGCAGCACGATCGGAATGTCCGGATGGGTTTCCACCGCGGCCAGCACCATGTGCCGAAGATAGGCTTCACCCGCATACTTGCGGGCGCCGGCCGAGGCCTGCAGGATCACGGGACTGTTCGTCTCCTGAGCGGCCTCCATGATCGCCTGAATCTGTTCGAGATTGTTGACGTTGAACGCGGGCACACCATAGCTTTGCTCGGCGGCGTGATCCAGCAATTGACGGAGGGAAATGAGTGACATGAAAGACTCCTGATTCGAAAGTTCAAAGTCGTGCGAGCAGTGCGCGCGCACGCGCCACCACCGCCTGCGTCGTGAGGCCGAGCACTTCGTATGCCTGGGGGCCGGGCGCCGATTCTCCGAAGCGGTCGATGCCCACCACGTCGCCGCTGAACCCGGTGTAGGCGCGCCAGAAATTGGTAACTCCCGCTTCGATGGCGAGCACCGGAATGTGGCGCGGCAGCACGGCGGCACGGTACTCGGCGCTCTGCCGGTCGAAATCGCTGCAACTCGGCATCGACACCACGCGCGTCGGGATGCCGGCGCCTTCGAGCGCGGTGCGCGCCTGCAGCGCGAGCCCCACCTCGGAGCCCGTGGCGAGCAGGGTGATCGCCACGGCGCTCGAGCCCGCGGTCGCCTCTAAGAGCACGTAGCCGCCCTTGCGGATGTCGCGGATCTGTTCCGCCGACCGCTCGCAATGCGGCAGGTTTTGCCGCGACAGGATCAGGCAGGTCGGGCCGTCGCGCCGTTCGATGGCGGCGAGCCAGCTGACCATGGTTTCAACGGAATCGCAGGGTCGCCACAGCGCGTTGTTCGGAATCATGCGCAGTGTCGAGACGTGTTCGATCGGCTGATGCGTGGGACCATCCTCGCCCAAGCCGATGCTGTCGTGACTGAACACGTAGATGACGCGCAGTTGCATCAGGGCCGACATGCGCACGGCGTTGCGGCTGTAGTCGGAGAAAGTCAGGAACGTGCCGCCGTAGGGAATGTATCCGCCGTGAAGGGCCATGCCATTCATCGCGGCGCTCATGCCGAATTCACGCACCCCGTAATTGATATAGTTGCCGCCTTTGCCGCGGCGCACGGGGACACTGGCCTTGCCGTCGGTGAGGTTCGAGCCGGTGAGATCAGCCGAGCCGCCGAGCAGCTCGGGCAGCAAGGGTTGCAGCGCGTCGATTGCGTTCTGCGAGGCCTTGCGCGATGCAATGCTCTGGCCTTTCCCGACCACCTGGGCCAACACGGCTTGGGTGGCTGGCAGCCAGTTGGCTGGCAGCGCCGTGCGCGCCACCCGCCGGTCGAATTCCGCCGCGAGCTCCGGAAACGCCGACGCGTAGGCCGAATACCGGCGCTGCCACTCCGCCTGGCGCTGCGCGCCGGCCGCCCTCGCATCCCATGCCGCTCGTATTTCCGCCGGCACTTCGAAGGGCGGCGAGCTCCATCCGAGCGCCTCGCGCGTCGCGGCGACTTCGGCCGCTCCGAGCGCCGCGCCGTGCACATCGTGCGTGCCGGCCTTGTGTGGACTGCCCTTGCCGATGATCGTCTTGCAGCACACGATCGTCGGTCGCTCGCCGGCGCTCGCGGCTTCGCGCAACGCGGTCTCGATGGCCGCTTCGTCGTGACCGTCCACGCCGCGGATGACGCGCCAACCATAGGCCTCGAAACGACGCGGCGTGTCGTCGGCGAACCAATGCTCCACATGGCCGTCGATGCTGATGCCATTGTCGTCGTACACCACGATCAGCTTGGACAGGCCGAGTGTGCCCGCGAGCGAGCACGCTTCGTGGCTGATGCCTTCCATCAAGCACCCGTCTCCCACGTAGACCCAGGTCCGATGATCCACGATCTCGTGGCCCGGGCGATTGAACTCCAGGCCCAACAGTTTCTCGGCGAGTGCCATGCCCACGGCGTTGGCGAGCCCCTGTCCGAGCGGACCGGTCGTGGTCTCGACGCCCGGGGTCACGCCCACTTCCGGGTGGCCCGGCGTCTTGCTGTGCAACTGACGGAACCGGCGCAACTCCTCGATCGGCAGGTCATAGCCGGTGAGATGCAGCAGCGCGTACAGCAGCATCGAACCGTGGCCGTTGGAAAGCACGAAACGATCGCGGTCGGGCCAGTGCGGATCGACGGGATTATGTTTCAGGAATTGGCGCCAGAGCACCTCGGATATCTCGGCCATGCCCATCGGCAGACCGGGATGACCGCTCTTCGCGGCTTCCACCGCATCGACCGCGAGCATGCGCAGGACATTGGCCAGCTGGCGGCGCTGGGGCGTGGGGACATCGACTTGTGCATTCATGGCGGTGGTAATTCTCCGTGTAATCCGCTCGAACCAGCGCCTAAGCGGCGCGCCGTTTCCGATCCATCAGCCGCAGGATCATCGGCGTAAAGATGCACTGCATGGCGAGGCCCATCTTCCCGCCGGGCACGACGATGGTGTTCGGGCGGCTCATCCACGAGTTGTGCAACATCGACAGCAAATAGGGGAAGTCGATGCCTTTAGGATTGGCGAAGCGGATCACCACGATCGATTCGTCCGCCGAGGGGATGTCGCGTGCGATGAACGGATTGCTGGTATCCACGGTGGGCACGCGCTGGAAGTTGACGTGCGTGCAGCTGAACTGCGGACAGATGTATTTTACGTAGTCCGGCATGCGCCGCAAAATGGTCTCGATCACCGCCTCCTGACTGTAGCCGCGCAGGTTGTGATCACGGTGCAGTTTCTGGATCCACTCCAGGTTGATGATCGGCACGACGCCGACCAGCAGATCCACGTTCTTGCCGACGTCCACCTCGCCATCCTTGAAACCGCCATGCAGGCCCTCGTAGAAGAGCAGGTCGCTGTCCCCCGTCATCGCCTCCCATTCCGTGAAGGTGCCGGGCTCACCGCCCAATTGCTTGGCCTCGGAGGCATCATGGATGTAGCGGCGCACCTTGCCGCCCCCGGTGGCACCGTAGGTCGCCAGCGTGTCGGCGAGCTCGCCCAACAGGTTCGACTCCGGTCCGAAGTGACTGATGGGCGGACCCTTGCCCATGTCCGCCGCGCGCACGCGCTCGCGCATCTCGACCCGGTCGAAGGAGTGAAACGAATCGCCTTCGATCACCTGCGCCTTGATCTGTTCGCGCCGGAAGATGTGATCGAAGGCTTTCATCACGGTGGTGGTGCCGGCTCCGGATGAACCGGTCACCGCGATAATCGGATGTCTGACGGACATGCTCTTTCCCCATTCAGTCAATCTGTTGATTCAACGAATCCAAAGCCCCGCGTCGGGGCAGAAACTCCTCAAGCATCGGGTCTGAACATCGAGCGCTCGCTGAACAACGGCGAGACGTACGGGCGGTCGATTCCCTGGGCGTACTCGCTGTGGTAGCGCTCGATACGTTCCACTTCATTGCGCGACCCCAATATCAGCGGCACGCGCTGATGCAAATCGGTCGGCACCAAATCGAGCACGCGCTGGTTGCCGGTCGTCGCCAGGCCCCCCGCCTGCTCCACCAGCATCCCGATCGGATTCGCTTCATACAGCAGCCGCAGCCGCCCGGGCTTGCGCGCATCTTTGGTGTCCTTCGGATACATGAACACGCCCCCGCGGATCAGGATGCGGTGCACTTCGGCCACCATGGAGGCGATCCAGCGCATGTTGAAGTCGCGGCCGCGATCCCCGGTCTTGCCGGCCTGGCACTCGGTCACATAGCGATGCACCGGCGGCTCCCAGAAGCGGGCGTTGCTGGTGTTGATGGCGAACTCGCTGGTATCGGCGGGAATCTGCATGTTCGGATGCGTGAGGATGAAGTTGCCGATCTCGCGATCCAGCGTAAAGCCATGGGTGCCTTTGCCGACGGTGACCACGAACATCGTCGCCGGGCCGTACAGGGCATAGCCGGCCGCAACCTGCCGCCGTCCCGGCTGCAGATAATCGGCGGTCACCGGCGCCTCGGGCTTGTCATGCCGCAACACCGAGAAGATCGTGCCGACCGAGACGTTCACATCCGTGTTGGACGACCCGTCGAGCGGATCGAAGACCAGCAGGTAGCGGCCGCGGGCAAATTCGGCCGGTATCGCGTGGGGCTGTTCGAGCTCTTCGGACACCATGCCGGCGACCAGCCCGCCCCACTCGCAGCTCTTGATGAGCACCTCATCGGCGAGCACGTCGAGCTTCTGCTGCGTCTCGCCCTGCACATTGGTCGTGCCGATCTTGCCAAGGTATTCGCCGAGCGCCCCTTTGGCGGTCATGGCCGAGATTGCCTTGACGGCCGCGGCGACGTCGACCAGCAGGGCACCCAAGTCGCTGGCACCCTCGATTCCGGTCAATTGCTGGATCAGAAACTTCGACAGTGTGGTGCGTCCCAGATGCATGATTTACTCCTTGGCGCCGGGCTCGGCCGGCGATCGTTCAGCGGCAAGCGCAAAGACGCGGCTCGCCCGGATATCCGATTCGGCCAGCGTGGTCAAATCCTCGGCAGTGAATTCCCGGTCGCGGTCGGCGAACAGCCGGCTCGCCTGACGCAACCGCGCGCGATCGAGCGCGTTGCGGACGCTGCGGGCATTGGCGAAATGCGGCTGCTCGATGCGGGCTGCGAGATACTCGGAGAAGGTCTGGCGCGCGCCCGCTCCGAAACGATAATTTTGCGCCGCCAGCATCTTGTCCGCGATCGACAGCAGATCTGCGATCTCGTAGTCCGGAAAATCCAGGTGGTGCGCGATGCGCGAGCTCAAACCGGGATTGGATTGGAAGAAGGTATCCATCCGATCCTTGTAACCGGCCAGAATCACGACCAAATCCTCGCGCTGGTTCTCCATCACCTGCAAAAGGATCTCGATCGCTTCCTGACCGTAGTCGCGCTCGTTCTCCGGGCGGTATAGATAGTAGGCCTCATCGATGAACAGCACGCCGCCCATGGCCCGCTTCAACACTTCCTTGGTCTTCGGTGCGGTGTGTCCGATGTACTGACCGACCAAATCGTCGCGCGTGACGGCGACCAGGTGGCCCTTTCGCACGTAACCCAAGCGGTGCAGGATCTCCGCCATGCGCATGGCGACGGTGGTCTTGCCGGTGCCGGGGTTGCCGGTGAAACTCATGTGGAGCGAGGGCGCCTGCGCCTGCAGTCCGAGATTCATGCGCAGCTTGTCGATGACCAGCAGCGCCGCGATATCGCGGATGCGACTTTTGACCGGCGCGAGACCCACCAGATCTTTATCGAGCTCATCGAGCACATTGCCGGCTTGGGAGCGTGCCAGCACGGCGGCGACGGTACGTGGCTCGGGCTCGCCGCTGCCGGCGGCCGCGGCCCCATCCGCCCGGGCGGCGGTGCCGACTGCCGGCTCGCCCGTGCCGCGCGCACTCGTCTGCCCCGGAATATTGTAGTTGGGCGATGCCATCAGGCCGCCTTCGGCGTCGGCGATGCGCGCTTCAATTCCGTGCGCATGGCATCGACGACCTTGCGGTAGTCGGGTTGGCTGAAAATCGCGCTGCCCGCGACGAACGTGTCGGCGCCGGCTTCGGCCACACGGCGGATATTGTCGGCCTTGATGCCGCCATCCACTTCCAGTCGGATCTCGCGGCCGCTGGTCTCGATCAACCTGCGCGCGCGTTCCACCTTGCGCAGCGCCGACTCGATGAAGCTCTGCCCGCCGAAGCCGGGGTTGACGCTCATGATCAGGATCAGGTCGACTTTATCGAGCACGTAGTCCAGCGCTTCCAGCGAGGTCGCCGGATTGAATACGAGCCCCGCGCCGGCGCCCGCCGCTTTGATGAGCTGCAGCGTGCGGTCGATGTGCGCCGAGGCTTCCGGATGGAAGCTGATGAAATCGGCCCCGGCCTCGGCAAACGCGCCGGCCAGGGCATCCACCGGCTGCACCATGAGGTGCACGTCGAGCGGTATCTTGGCGCCGTCGGCGCGCACACAATACGGTTTGATCGCCTTGGCCACCATCGGCCCGATGGTCAGATTGGGGACGTAGTGATTGTCCATCACATCGAAGTGAATCCAGTCCGCACCGGCGGCGATGACCGAGGTGACCTCATCGCCGAGGCGGGCGAAATTGGCGGACAAAATGGAAGGGGCGATGCGATACATGTTAGGCCTACCAGGGCGCCATTCGTTGCGGCGCCGTCCATATCGTTGCGCCACCGACCAGTACGGTGGCGCAACGGGTTGCTGCTCGATCGTGGTGAGATCCTCGGGTCTCTCGCCAAGTCCTATTCGACGTAGCGTTCGGTTTCGGGCTTGTCAGTGGCATAGCTGTGTACGGTGTAGTGCATGCTGCGACCTTCCACTTCCTGCCGCGCCAGACCGAACCCCGGCTCTTTCGAGGGGCGATTGACGATGAAGCTCATGACGATGCTTTCGACGCCACGCGTCGAATCGAACGCCATCAGCCGGATGTAGTGCTGCGGAAAGGTCTTGCGGCAGCCATTGAGCTCCGTGATCACGCCGGCGGCATCCTTCAGATCGAACATGGGCAGACCGAACATCTCCCAGTAAGTATTGCGCGGATGCGGATCGTCGGTGTACTCGACGCTCCAGGCGTAGCCCTTCTGGAGCCCATATTCGACTTGCAGTTTGATTTCGGCGTCGGTGAGGTCCGGCAGATAGCTGAAACAGCCCTGCGTAATGCGGCCGACAGGATTGGTCATCATAATCGTGTGCTCCTTGTGGTGGGGGCGCGCGGCATCAGGCCGCGACTCCCGGCGTCACGGCAAAATCCGAGGTATCCGTGGAGGTGTAGTTGAAGCTGATCTCGCCCCAGGTATCGAGCGCCTGCTGCAGCGGGCTGCAGGATTTCGCGGCCTGGCGCAGGATCTGCGGACCCTCGTTGCGGATGTCGCGACCCTCGTTCCTTGCCTTGACCATGCATTCGAGCGCAACGCGATTGGCCACCGCGCCGGCTTGGATTCCCGCCGGATGTCCGATGGTGCCGCCGCCGAATTGTAGCACCACATCGTCGCCGAACAGATCCAGCAAGAGGTGCATCTGGCCCGCATGGATGCCGCCCGAAGCCACCGGCATCACCTTGCGCATATCCGACCAATCCTGATCGAAGAACAACCCGCGCGGCAGATCCTGTTTGGTATAGCTGTCGCGGCATACGTTGTAATAGCCCTGTACCGTCATCGGGTCGCCCTCGAGCTTGCCGACGGCGGTGCCGGTATGCAGATGGTCGACGCCGGCGAGGCGCAGCCACTTGGCGATGACCCTGAAGCTGATGCCGTGGTTCTTCTGCCGCGTGTAGGTACCGTGGCCGGCACGATGCATGTGCAGGATCATGTCGTTCTTGCGGCACCAGTTCGCCATGCTTTGGATGCCCGTCCAGCCGACCACCAGATCGACCATGACGATGACCGAACCCAATTGCTTGGCGAATTCGGCGCGCTCGTACATGTCCTCCATGGTCGCGGCGGTGATGTTCAAGTACGAACCCTTGACCTCGCCGGTCGCGGCGCTCGCCTTGTTGACCGCGTCCATCACGTTCAGGAAGCGGTCGCGCCAATGCATGAACGGCTGCGAGTTGATGTTTTCGTCGTCCTTCATGAAGTCCAGGCCGCCCTTCAGTCCTTCGTAGACCACCCGGCCGTAATTGCGTCCGGACAGACCGAGCTTGGGCTTGGTGGTCGCGCCCAACAGCGGCCGGCCGAACTTGTCGAGCCGCTCGCGTTCCACCACGAGGCCGCAGGGCGGCCCCTTGAAGGTCTTCACGTAGGCCACCGGAACGCGGATGTCTTCCAGCCGCGCGGCCTTGAGGGGTTTGAAGCTGAATACGTTGCCGATCAGGCTCGCCGTCATGTTGGCGATCGAACCCTCTTCGAACAGGATGATGTCGTACGCGACCCAGGCGAAATACTGGCCCGGGGTGTTCGGCACGGGCTCCACTTTGTAGGCCTTGGCGCGGTAGCCGTCGCAGGCGGTCAGCCGGTCGGTCCACACCACGGTCCAGGTCGCCGTACTCGATTCACCCGCGACAGCCGCGGCGGCCTCGATGGGGTCGACGCCTTCCTGCGGCGTGATCCGGAACAGGCACAGGACATCGGTGTCCTTCGGGACGTAATCCGAGTCCCAGTAGCCCATTTGCCGGTATTTGAGGACACCCGCGCTATAGCGCTTCTTGGCGTCCTTGATAACCCCTTCGCCTGATTTTGCTGTGGTTTCCGCCATATCCAATTCCCCGTGTGTGAGCCTGGTCACACTGTAAGGCGGCTGATCGTTCAGGTACATTCAGTAATTGTTACTACTATCTTAGGTACTTTTTAACGATCCGACACGCCGGCCACGTGCAGGGCATCATTGCTGCGCAGCACGTGTAGGATGGAGGGTCATGCTTAGAAAAAAGACGCTTCGACCGGCTCATCGGTGCTCGGCAACCCGTCTGATGCTCATATTGGCCGCCGCATCGCTGGGATCGTTCGCCCAGGCAGCGCTCGCCAGGGTGGCATCGGAGCCGGACTCGCCGGCAATCGCTTCGTCGACCCGGCCTCAAAAGATCCGGGAACTGGTGGCCGATCTCGGCTATGGGGCCGACATCAAGCACGTGGACGCCGCCATCCCCACTCTGACCGCGAATGTCGCATCGGACGATCCCGCCTGGAACAGCGCGAATCCCCGGTGGCGGTCCGTGAGCGCTTTGATCGGGCAAAATCTGCGCGCCGATGCGGAGGCGCAGTTTTCGGAATCCGAGGCCGCAATCGTCGAGAACGCGGTGCGCGCCATGAGCGACGGCGTCGTTCGCGAGGATCTCGATGCCGCGCTGGCCTTCTTTCACTCCCCGACGGGACGCCGTTTCCTCGATTTGCAACACGCCTTGATGGATCTGAGCGTCGAGGTCAACCTGGAGAGAGACACGGCGGCGAGCAGCCCGTCGGTGGAGAATCTCGATACGCGCAAGCGCGTTCTGGGATTTTGGTTTCCCATCCTGTTTATTCGCGTGATGTACGGACCCGGAACCGCCGATCGCGCCGTAGATACGGCGTACCGATCATTCAGCCGGCCGCGGGGACCCCAGCTCGATGCTTTGGCGCAACGCTATGCTGAAGACTTCCCGCAATTCGAGCAATTTCTCCAACCGGCATCCTTTCGAAGGATCATCGAGGCCGAAAAGACGACAGAGCGTGTCATGCCGGAGCCGGATCTCGCGACATTCTTCACCGCCGAAGCCAAACAGCATGCCTCCGAGTGGCGCGCGGCCTCCCGCGGTCCCTGAGGACCCTTCAGCGATTCAGATGCTTCAGGATGAAGTACCAGGCGATGGCGGCGAGGATGTTGAGGACCGCGATGGCGATGGCCGAATCGATGAGGCAGCCGCGCCAGTTGAAGCTCTTCCGAGACGGACGCGGGCCGGCGCGGCTCACCGCGCTGACCTGCGGAGGCGGCCTTTACGGCAACTCAAGCGATCTCCGTATCATCGTCCTTGGGCATGGTGGTCAGAGCCAGCTCGATGTTCTCCGCCAGCTTGTCGGCAAAGTGCGCCGCTTCGAACAAGTTCAGGGATTTATAGAATGGGATTTTCTTTCGGTAGGTGTCGATGTCTTGCGACAGCACTGATCGAATGTCGTCTTTGTTCATCTAATCAACTCCGTAGTTCCGATTTGATATACTAACAAGGTGTCATGGGGACGCCGTACCGAAGGATGGTAACCGTGGGCAAACTTAGCGATTCGACGATCGTGTTGGCGATGGTAATCGTGTTCCTTGCGATACAGTGGATCGCCACTCGATAACCGAAGCCATCTAGCAGAGCCACCAAAGGCCGATTTGCAGCTCGGCATACCTGGCCTCGGCCGCTTGTTTCGCACGCCAGGCAGCCTGGCTGTTCATAGCGGCTATTCGCTCGAATCGCCGGGTGTTGGAAACCGCACCGAGGCAATCCGGGCGGACACCAGCACCGCGAGCAGGGCCGCGAGCGCGAGGATCTGCGGCCAGTCGACCGTATGGTCGTAAAGACCGATGAAGATCTCGCGCAGGATGAACGCGATGCCGACCTCGGAAAGCACCCGAAGGCGGACGCGGTGGAACTCCAGGTAATCCGTGAACGTGCGGAACAGCTCTATCAGCACGAAAACGGACAACACATCGATCACCAATTCCCGGTCGCTCGCATAGATCACCCCGTGGGCCAGCTTGTGGTTCACCAAGGCCGAGCGGAACAAGCCGGCCGCGGTGGCGAAGTCCAGGATGATTCCGGCCAAGGCGCCCAGCAACGTCAATATCATGACGACAACGAGCGCCGTGACGATGGCGTCGAGTATAAAGCGGTATAGCCGCAGCGCCCGGGTCGCGAGCCTCGGATTGGGGATCGGCTTAGGCGAGGCCGCCCGGATGGCATCGCTTTGCGGTAACTCGGTCATGCTCCTGCAAGGCTCCTCTTGTGCTGCGCGGACAGTACAGCATCTCGCGCCCCTTGCCACGCTGAACCCCAGCCACCTCGAGCCACCTTTGCCCTGCCGCGCCGCTACGCCCAGTTGATCGGTCACATTAAGTCCGATAAAGTGCCTGCAAAGTTAAGTATTTCTTAATGAAAAACGCCACCTTACGCCAGCTGAGAGTCTTTGCCTCGGTCGCTCGACACTTGAGTTTCATTCGAGCGGCGGAGGAGTTGAAACTCACCGCCCCCGCGGTGTCGATGCAGATCAAGGAGCTCGAAGCGGAAGTCGGCATGCCGCTCTTTGATCGCACCAGCCGGCAAGTGTCGCTCACCATGGTGGGGGAGTACGTGCTGGGGCATGCGCGGCGGGTGCTTGCCGCGATGCGCGATGCGGAGGATTTGGTGGCCCGTTTTCGCGGCCTGAAGACCGGCCAACTCGATGTTGGGATGGTCAGCACGGCCAAGTATTTCCTGCCTCGCATGCTCGCGCAGTTTCGGCAAGAACATCCAGGGATCGAGATCCGCCTGCAGGTCGCCGACAACCGGGAACAGATCGTCGCGCTCATGCAGCAGGGGGATATCGAGCTCGCCGTCATGGGCAGACCGCCCAAGGATTGGCCCACCCGTGCCGAGCCTTTTGCGATGCATCCGCACGTATTGGTGACTGCGATCGATCACCCGTTCACGCGCATGGAAATCGTACCCGCGCGTGCGCTCTCCGAGGAGGCGTTCATCGTTCGCGAACGCGGGTCCGGCACCCGAGCCGCGCTCGATGAGTACATGCACGCGCACCAGGGGACTCTTCACGTGGCGATGCAAATGTCGAGCAACGAAGCGATCAAGCAGGCGGTCATGGCGGGCATGGGCGTGTCGCTCTTGTCCCTGCATACGCTCGGCCTCGAGTTGAACCATAACCTGATCGCCACGCCTGACACCGAAGACCTGCCGGTGATGCGCCGCTGGCACGTGGTGAACAATCTTGCGAAGACGCTTTCGCCGCCCGCAGAGGCGTTCCGCTATTTCATTCTCGAGCGCGGCGAGGCTTTTTTGGCCGAGCATTTCTCGAAGGAAATCTTCAAAAAATCTTGAACAGCATGAGCGCGATGATGCCGATCAGAATGAGGATATCCAACGTTCTCGGCAGGAACACGATGCAGCCCAAGGCCAGCATCGTGCTCACCGTTACTTGAAGGATCGGGTTGCCGATCAATTTTCCGATGCCGAAACGATTTGCGGACCGCAGATCCGAATCGGGTGCTGCTTCGGCCGCTTTCAAGACCGGGAGCGGTGGCTGCATTGTCGAGGCGACCTGGAGTGGGGGCATGCGCCTCGTCGCGGTGTCGAGCGCGGTGAGGGGGCGCAACTCACGACGCCGCCGTTCGATGATGCGGCTTTCCGCCACCACCAGTACCGCACATAGCAGCGGCACGAGCACCGTCAGAGCCGGTGATTGGGTATTCACCCAATCTGCGACGGCCGGATCGGACACCGCGAGATCGCCGGCAATGTACCCGAGCAAGGCGCCGGCAGCCGGAATGAGGATGGGGTAGCGATGCAGGAGGTTTATCATCAGCTTGCTGCTGAACATCAGCAACACGACGCTCAGCAACAGGCCGATCGTCAGATACAGGAGGTTGCCTTGCGTGACGGCGGAAAGCGCAACCACATTGTCGAGACTCATGACCACATCAGCGACGATCACGGTCATCACCGCGCTCCACAGGCCGGATGATGATTCCTGTTGCGCCGCCCTCGCGCCGCGTTCCTCCACGATCAGCAGACGAATCCCGATCACGATCAGGAGTGCGGCGCCGATCAGTTTGAGCATGGGCACTTTCAGCAGCACGCTCACCACGGTGGTGAGCAATACGCGCAGCCCGATGGCGGCGCCGGTTCCGATGAGCAGAGCTTGATTCAGTTGCCGTGGCGGGAGCGAGCGGCAGGACAAGGCAATCACGACGGCGTTGTCGCCGGACAGAATGAGATCGAGCAGGAACACTTGAAAGATCAAGCTGAGGCCGTGAAACGTGGAATCAAACGTCATGCGGCAGCCTTTGGATCATCCGAGCGAGCCGATTATCCCGGCATACAGGCCGAGCGCTGCGGTCAGGCCGAGCGCGGTGCCGACCAGCACTGCGTAAAAACCCTTCAGACGATGCTCATCCGGCAGCGCTCGTCGCGCGAGCAGGAACAGCAGCAACAACATGGAGGGCAGCAATAGGGCGTTCACCACGGCGACGGCAATCGACAGATGGATCAAGTTGACGCCGGAACCGACGAGCAACGCGCCGGCGATCAGCAGTGCCGCGAACGGTCCGTAAAACCAGGGGGCTTTGAGCGGATGCTGTTCGAGCGAGTGCCTGACGCCCATCGCCTCTCCGATCGCCCAGGCGGCACTCAGGCACACGACGATGGTGGCCACCAATGCGCCGCCGGACAAACCGATCGCGAACACGGCCTTGCCCCAGGTCGGACCAATCAGGGTACCGAAGGCTTCGCCGATCTGGGCGATGTTGTCGAGCCCTTTATCGCGGTAGTGGGCGCTCAAGGAGGAGGCTGAGGCGATCAGCACGGCGGCGGATAGGATCTGGCAGAGGATCGCACCGAGCATCGTTTCGATCCGTGCGGCCCGCAGCTGACCGCTATTCAGTCCCTTATTGATGAGCGCCGACTGCTGATAAAAGATCGTCCACGGCATGATGCTCGTTCCAAGGTTTGCCGCCACCAGATACAGATAGTCGTGGTCGCCAAAAGGGATGCGCCCTATCTGTTGCGCGATCTGTCCGCCATCCGGCCGCGCCTTGACCGCCATCACGATGAAAGCCAGGGTGAAAAATCCGATGGCGACGGCCACCCGCTCGATCACCTGGTAGGAACCGCTGACCACCATGACGATGATCAAGGTCACCAGCAGCGTCAGCGTTTTCCAGGCGGGAATGCCGAACAGGCTCCCAGCCCCGACCAGGCCGCTCATCTCCGTGATCAGCGCCCCGAAGCAACTCAGCAGCAGAACCGCGGTGGCGGCCATCGCGATGTTTTGACCGTATCGCTGCCTGACCAGTTCTGCATAGCCCTTGCCGGTGCACAAGCCGAGGCGCACGGTCAGTTCCTGCGCCATGAACATCAGCGGGATGAGCATGATCTGCATCAGCAGGAGCCGGTATCCCCATTGTGCGCCGCTCTGCGCCAAGGTGACCACACTGCCGGCCTCGATGTCGGCCAACATGACGATGAGCCCGGGTCCGATGACGGCGAAAAGCCGTGGCAAGCGCTGGAGCGGCGTCACCAGTGCGCACAACCTATTTGCCGCTGGCCGCTCCAGCGGGGCCGGCGGTGAACTGCTTGAGGAAGGCGGCATCGGGAGTCAATATCAGCGTGGGTTGTGTGTCGGCCAACGATTGCCGGTAGGTCTGCAGCGAGCGATACAGTTTGTAGAACTGTGCGTCCTTGCTGAAGGCAGCCGACAGCACCCGATTGGCATCGGCATCCGCCTCGCCGCGTGTGATGGCGGCCTGGCGCTGCGCTTCGGACAAGAGCACGGTGCGTTCGCTGTCGGCCTTCGCCTGTATCTGCTGCGCCCATTCGAAGCCTTGCGCGCGCAGCTCCTTGGCTTCGCGCTGGCGCTCGGATGTCATCCGATCGTAGATGGCCTGACTGGTCTCGGCGGGGAGATCGGCGCGGTGCAGCCGCACTTCGGTCACCTCGATGCCGAGCGGAGCCGCCCTCTCGGCGACATCTTTCTCGATTCTCGCGACCGTCTGCTGGCGCTCTAGTGACAGCAGGGAACGCAACTGTACCTGCCCCAGCTCGCGGCGCAGCGAGGAGCTGATCATCTGCGTCAGTTCGGCATTCGCCTGCTCGAGCGTACGCACCGCTTGATAGAAGCGCAGCGGATCGCTGATGCGGAAATGGGCGTAGGTGTCCACTTCGATGCGCTTCTGGTCCCCGAGTATGACCTGTTCGGTGGGCGGCAGCAGCGTCTGCGGGCGCCCGTCGTAAAAAACCAGCGAATCGATGAACGGAAACTTGAACTTGAGTCCCGGCTCGCTGATCACTCCCGTGGGCGCGCCGAGGCGGATGAGCAGCGCCAGCTGGCTTTCGCTGAGCACGTAGAATGACGAGCCCACGATATACAGGCCGACGATGACGGCCGCGGCCGCAAGCCAGCGCCTGTCCAGCTTCATGGTTGGGCCTCCTTCGGGGCGGCATCTTTCGGCGCACCCGTCCTCTTTGCAGTGGCGTCCTTGTCGGATAGCGGCATATACGGAACCACCCCGCTCATGCCCTTGCCGGAGGAGTCGATGATCACCTTGGAGGCCTTCTTGAGCACCTCATCCATGCTTTCCAAATAAAGACGCCAGGCGGTCACCTCCTTGGATTCGGCATAGCTCTTGTAAATGGATAGAAAGTGGTTGGCCTCGCCGGCAGCCAGGTTGGTCACCTGGGCTCTGTAGGCATTCGCCTCCTGCGTGATCCGATCGGCGTCGGCACGCGCGCGCGGCAGTACGTCATTGGAGTAGGCCTCGGCCTCATTGCGTGCGCGCTCCTGATCTGCACGGGCACGTTGAACGTCGTTGAATGCGTCGATGACCTGTGGCGGCGGATCGACACGTTGTAGCTGCACTTGGGTGATCAGGATGCCGGCGTGCTCTTGATCCAGCAGTCGCTGCAGGAGCTCCCGGGTTTCATCGGCGATTTGCGCACGCTTGTCGGACATCGCCGCCTGGATGGGCGTGCGGCTGATGATTTCCCTGAGCGCGCTTTCAGCGGCGATCTTCACCGAGAGCTCGGACTTGCTGATTTTGAACAGAAAGTGCCGCGCATCCTTGATTCTCCAAAACACCGTGCAATCGGCTTCCACGATGTTCTCATCGCCGGTCAGCATCTGCTTGTCGCGCGAGTTGGTGGCGGAGGCCGCAACGCTGCCGCCACCCAACTGCAACTGGTTCACTTGGGTGACCTTGGGCAACAGCACCGTGTCGATGGGATAGGGGAGATGGTAATGCAGCCCCGGCTCCGTGGTATCCAACCAGCGGCCAAAGCGTAATACCACGCCTTGCTCGTCGGGTTGCACCTTGTAAATGCCGGAACTGACCCATGCCACCGCCAGAATACCCCCAATGAGCAACAACCCCCGGCCCTTGAGGTCCAGCAGGGCGATCAGGTAATTGATGCGCTCGCCCGCCTGCGTCAGGCGAGTGGCAGCATGGGAGGTCGCGGGGGGCGAGGAAGCGGACTCTTCAGTCGACATAGATTTGCGGCGAGTATATCCAGGAGCGGCGCGGAGCGGGATTATAAACCTCCCTCTCCCCTAGACTTAATACTTTGCGGCTGTGCAGTCGAGTTCCCCCGCTTCACCAGTTTGCCGGCCATTGTCCGCGAGTGGCCGACCGCGACTGAGGCTTTCGGCCTACGTCGGCGGTGGAGTTTATCCCGCAGTTGAGCGTCACCCCAAGAAGTATAAAAAGCTATGTAGGAATGTCCGTCCAGGAGGACGCACCGATCGGCTGGGTCCACATAGCGCCCTTTCCCATTTCGCCACGTAAGGGCCCGGCGCTCGCATCAGGGCGGTGCGTACCGGCAATCAAGGCGAGCCGGCCGCTTGCCGGTC
>Ga0187863_10000745_pt1 | contig 27151 bp, 20 predicted proteins | sample June2016WEW_11_1_FD_132975 | JGI IMG/M metagenome (GOLD analysis project Ga0187863, IMG submission 132975) | Peatland microbial communities from SPRUCE experiment site at the Marcell Experimental Forest, Minnesota, USA - June2016WEW_11_10 | ecosystem: Environmental > Terrestrial > Soil >...
AGCTTCGCTCGTAGATATCCGCCGACAACGTGAGTGTTCTCGCGCAGATTCTCTTCTTCGATCACTTCGATCACCGCGCGCGCCGCCACCGAGGTTACCGGATTCCCGCCGAAGGTCGCAATGGTGAGCCCCTGGAACTTCCCAGCTAGCTCGGATGTGGTCACCGTCGCGCCCACCGGCACGCCGTTACCCATACTCTTGGCGCACGTGAGGATGTCTGGAACGATCTCCCACTGCTCGATCCCGAACCATTTTCCTCCGGTGCGCCCGAATCCCGTCTGCACCTCGTCTGAAATGAAGAGGCCGCCGTAATTTTTCACGATCCGGTGGACGATCTTGAAATATTCCGGAGGGGGAGTGATAAATCCCCCTACGCCTTGAATCGGCTCGGCGATGAAAGCCGCGATCGATCCGCTGGTCCCCGTTTGAATCAGGTTCTCTACGTCGTTTGCGCAGGCCACGCCGCATTCGGGGTATTTCAAGTGCAGCGGGCAACGGTAGCAGTAAGGATTCAGCGCATGCGAAACGCCGACACTGATTACACCGCCTTTTCGCCACGGCGCCTGGGCCGTCACGCTTTTTGCGAGCGCCGATCCGCCCGCGTAGGCGTGTCGCAGCGCGATGATGTCGTAGCTGGGGCTTGCCATCCGAGCCAACAGGATCGCGGCTTCGTTCGCTTCGGTGCCCGAACTGGTGAAAAAGCTCTTCTGCAATTTTCCTGGAGTGATCTGCGCCAGCTTTTCTGCGAGCGCGACGATGGCTTCATTCGGGAACAGCGTTGAGGTGTGCTGGAGCTTGTCGACTTGTGCTTTAATTTTTGAGGTGACTTTGGGATGGCAATGGCCCAGTCCAATGGTCACGATGCCGCCGAAGAAATCGAGGTACTTTTTCCCTTCGAGGTCCCAGAGGTACTGCATCGAGCCACGATCGGCGACGAGCGGGTGCTGGTAGTAGTTGGCCACCGCCGGCCACAAATATTCCTTGTGCTTGCGGATGACCTCGTCGCTGCGGGTGGTTAGGCTGTTATCTCGTGTGTCCATTTGGAGAAAACGTTCCCTTCAGGCCTGGTTTCGGGCCCCCGCATAGGAACCCCTTGTCCTCGCCACCGGCAAGTTCATCATCTGCGGCAGTTTAACCTGCTGTGCTTTCAGCGGCAATAGAACAGCAGGAACACCATGCGAAGAAGGGTGTGACGCCCTACCGGCTTCCCGTATAATTCCCCCCAACATGGAGTCCTTGCTCAAGAACGTGATTCGCTCCCTGGCCCGGATCTTTCCCGATTGCGTCACCCTGTGCCAGGCCATCGCGTTCAACATGTTCCTGGCGTTCTTTCCCCTGCTTCTGTTTTCGCTCGGATTTATGGCGGTAACGTCGCACTTTGTCGATGCCGTGCGGGAGATTCCCGATCGTCTAAACCTGATTCTTCCGCCAGGCAGCATGACGGTGGTGGCAGCGTACTTTGTCCGTCGTGTGCTGCGGCCCTGGCGATGGATGTTTCTTGGACTTCTGGGCACATTGCTTGCGGGCACGCAGGTGATGGCCGGCTACATGGAGGGATTTCGGATCATCGAAGGAGACTTGCTCGGCCCCACGTATTGGCGGCGGCAAGTTCGGGCGCTGGGCCTTCTTTGTTTGACCATCGTCCCCATGCTCTCGGTCGTGCTTCTCACGGTGTACGGCAGGCAGATTCGCCAGTGGCTGATGCTGGAAACAGGCTCGATCAGCCTCACTCGCGCTCTCGAGCTGGCAGTCTTTGCCGGGGTGGTATTCCCGCTTGCGATGGGCATGCTTGTAGTCCTCTATCGCATCGGGAGGCCGGGTCACAAAGGCCTCCTGAATTTGCTTCCGGGAGCTTTGGTTTCAACGGTCCTGTGGTGGGCGGTTGACATTTCCTTTAGCTTTTACATGCGGAAGATGCCCTACGACGTCGTTTACCGCGGATTAGCCGCGGCGATCGGTTTGCTTCTCTGGATGTTTCTCACCGCGATTGTTGTTTTCCTCGGCGCCGCCTATAACGTGGAGGTACGCCAAGCCTTGGGAGAAACCGAGCCGGAGCTTGAAAGCCCCGCGCTACGCAAGATCTGGTGACAACTCAACCAACCACGCCGTGTCGGCGTCTGCCAGCCCTGTTAGACTCTTTCTACAGGCAGTGGCTTTTTTCGAGTGGTGGATGCTTTCCACCTCCGGGGACTCTATGTGCGCAATGCGGGTTGAATGCTATTCGGGCTATCGGGCCGATGAGAGTCCCTTCCGCTTCACTGTTCGCGGGCGCCAATTTGAAGTGAACGATCTGGATGGGCGATGGCGGCTCGCCGGCCGCGAGCTATTTTCACGTGCGCGCCGATGACGGCAATTACCACCTACTCTGCCATGACCAAGTACAGGATGCCTGGACGCTCGACGGCTTTCGCGCCGCCAATGCGAGATAGGGGGGCCGGGAACGCCAATGTCCCGATGGGCCCTGGTGGGAGCACCGCGCGAGCCCCTGTGAAACGAAGCAACTTTTGCCGGTCTGACGGGTTCTACCAAAAGGAACCTTGCGACAAGCTCTCCCAACTCGGCGCGCGGAAAATCACCTGAAATTCATCGCGCAGCTGCTCGGCTCGGATGCGGCGGCTTCTGTGATCGCGGTCCTTCTATGCATCGTAATGGTCCCCGCCGCCAGCGCCGTCAAACACAAGAAAGACGCAGCAGACGACACCCTCGCGCTCCCCAAGAAATTCAAGGGGAAGCTTCCCATCACGCAGCTCACCGAGGAGGAGGCCATCAATCACGCCCTCAATCGACTGGCCTACGGCCCTCGCCTCGAGGACGTGGAGCGGATTCGACGGATGGGCCTTGAGAAATGGGTTGATCAGCAGCTGAGCCCGGATTCGATCGACGATTCGGCTCTCGACGCGCGGCTGCGGAAATATCCGACGCTGAAAATGTCGTCGAAAGACCTTCTGGAAGAGTTTCCGCAGCCAGCGCAAGCCGCCAAGCAAGAGGGAGTTACCAAGGAAGAGATCCAGGAGCAGCTTCGTGAGAAGCGGCGTGAGGCGATGACCTCGGTGCTGGTCACCGGCGATGACAATCTCGACAAGGCTCAGCTCCAGCTCGCGATGATCCAGGGCCCCGGCCGCATTGTCGCGGAGCTTTCGATGGCAAAGGTCGACCGGGCCATCTACAGCCGGCGGCAACTCGAAGCCGTAATGGAAGATTTCTGGTTCAACCATTTCAATGTCTTCGCCAATAAGGGCGCCGACCGGTGGCTGCTCACATCCTACATGCGCGACACGCTTCGTCCCCGCGCGATGGGCAAATTCGACGATTTGCTGCTCGCCACCGCCAAAAGTCCCGCCATGCTCTTCTTTCTCGACAATTGGCAGAGCGTCGATCCGGAGGCCTTCCAGCAATGGCGGGAATCGCGGCGCCGCTTTCAGGGCATATTTCGCGGAGGCTTTGCACCCATGCCGGGGGAGTTTCCCCGTCCCAATGCGCGTATCCCCGAATTCCCCGCGCCTGCGCAGCCGCAGCAAGAGCGCGGCCTGAATGAAAACTATGGCCGCGAGGTGATGGAACTGCACACCATCGGCGTGGATGCCGGCTACACGCAGCAGGATGTGATTGAGATGGCTAAATGTCTCACCGGATGGACGATTCGCGAGCCGCGCCGCGATCCCGAGTATGTGTTCAAGCCTGAGTTCCACGCGGAAGGCAAGAAAGTGGTGATGGGGCACACCTTTGATTTCGGCGGCGAGAAAGACGGCGACGAAGCTCTCCGAATGCTTGCGAATGAGCCCCACGCTGCGGCCTTCATCTCCACTGAGCTCGCGCGCCACTTCGTCTCCGACGATCCCCCGCAATCCCTGATCGACCGCATGACGAAGGAGTATGAGCAGACAGGCGGCGACATCAAGGATGTCCTGAGGACGATGATCTACTCCCCTGAATTTTGGTCCAAGAACGCCTATCGCGCCAAGGTGAAGACTCCCTTCGAACTCGTCGCGAGCACGGCGCGGGCCCTCAACGCCGACATCTCCGTCACGTTGCCCGTGGCGCAATGGGTCGGACGCTTGGGCGAGCCATTATTCTTGTGCGAGCCTCCTACGGGCTATTCCGATAAAGCAGCGACTTGGGTGAACACGGGAGCCCTGCTAAATCGCCTCAATTTCGCTTTGTCGTTTGCGGGCAACCACATGCTGGGCGCGACCGTGGATCTAAGCGCCATGTTGGGCGACGAGGCTTCCCGGGACCCCGAAATGACCCTCGCGCGGGCCCTCGATGTGTTTCTCGACGGCCAAATGGCTTCTGGCACGCGCGACACCCTGGAAGAGCGCCTAAAGGATCCGCAGGTTTTGCAGGCCAAGCTGGACGACCCGGTGAAGAAGGTCAATGAGGGCCTGATTTCGGGGCTGGTGCTGGGCGCTCCGGAGTTTCAGCGCCGGTAGGTAGCTGAAGGAGAAGTCTCATGACAATTTCGCGGCGATATTTTCTCAAAAGCGGTGGAATCGCGATGCTGGGCATGGCTTCGCTGCCCAGTTTTCTGCAGCGTGCCGTCGCCTCCACGGTCTCGCCAAACAAGAAAAAAATGGTCGTGCTATTCCAGCGCGGCGCGATGGACGGATTGAACGTCGTGGTTCCGTTCGCAGAGCCCAACTATTATCAGATACGTCCCACGATCGCCATCCCGCAGCCACGGCGCGGCGGTGCGGAAGCCGCCCTGGACCTTGACGGGTTCTTCGGCTTGCACCCCAGCCTTCAGCCGTTGCTCCCGCTGTTCCAGAAAAACGAGCTGGCCATCGTGCAAGCGGTCGGCTCGCCCGACCCTACCCGCTCCCATTTCGATGCACAGGATTTCATGGAGTCAGGCACGCCGGGCGTAAAGTCCACAGAAGACGGATGGCTCAACCGTGCTCTTCAGTTCACCCCGGGGGGGAACCACCCCTCGCCCTTCCGTGCCGTCGCGTTCGGTCCTTATCTTCCGCGCACCTTGCAGGGCAGCGTTTCCGCCGTCGCGATTCCAGACCTCAAGCAGTTCAAGATGAATGGCCCGCAGGATACTGCCCAAGGCGGTTTCGAGGCGATGTATGCGCAGACGGTGGATCAGGCCCTGCGTGGGGTGGGACACGAAACATTCGAGGCGATCGACCAGCTCAAGAAAGTCAATCCCGACCTATATGAGCCCGAACATGGGGCCGCGTATCCCAAGAGCCGCTTCGGGCAAAGCCTGATAGAGATCGCGGAGCTGTTCAAGGCCGATGTGGGGCTCGAAGTCGCGTTTCTCGATAGCGGAGGCTGGGACCATCACGTCAACGAAGGCGGCGTGCAGGGCCAGCTGTCGAATCTGCTGCGCGATTTGGGGCAGGGAATCGCGGCTTTCCGTCAGGATATGGGCGACCGCATGGAAGACGTGGTCTTCGTGAGCATGTCCGAGTTTGGCCGCACGGCCCACGAGAATGGCGACCGCGGCACCGACCACGGCCACGCCAACTGCATGTTTGTGATGGGTGGGGAGGTGACGGGGGGCAAAGTGTACACGCGCTGGCCCGGCCTGAGCGAAGGCCAGCTGCATCAGGGGCGGGACCTCGCCGTGACCACCGACTATCGCAGCGTGCTCGGAGAAATCATCTCCAAGCATCTCGGCGACGGGAATCTCAACAAAGTGTTCCCGGGTTATGCCAACGACCCGCGGGAATTTCTCGGCCTGCTTAAAACCTGACCCACCCTCACTCAGGTCGAAAGGGAAAGGGGGGACAATTGGCCCGCCCGCCTTCTTAACCCAGAATCGACTATCTGTTGGTGAGAGACTACGCGCTTTCGATGCCTTCGCGTCCTGGTGCGCGATGCGGTTCGGCCACCTTGATCCGCATTCCGAAGAACGACCGATAAACGAAGAGAAACGACACAACGAAAAACACGGCCGCCAGGATATGCGTCAATTGCGCGTTCTTGGAAGTCAGCTCGACAGCCAGCTCGACGGCCAGCAGCCCAAAGAGCGTCGTGAACTTGATGACCGGGTTCAAAGCCACCGACGACGTGTCCTTGAACGGATCGCCCACCGTATCTCCGACAACGGTTGCGTCATGCAGGGGAGTGCCTTTCTGCTTCAGTTCCACTTCGACGATCTTCTTCGCGTTGTCCCACGCGCCGCCGGCATTGGCCATGAAGATGGCCTGGTACAAGCCGGAGATGGCGATCGCAATCAGGTATCCGATGAAGAAGAACGGCTCAACAAACGCAAATGACAGTGTGGCAAAAAACACGGCGAAGAATATGTTCCACATGCCCTTTTGCGCGTAAACCGTGCAGATTTCCACGACTTTTTTGCTGTCGGTGATCGAAGCCTTCTCAATGCCTTCCAGCTTGATGTTGGCCTTGATGAACTCCACGGCGCGATAAGCGCCAGTCGTCACGGCCTGCGTGGAAGCTCCGGTGAACCAGTAGATCATCGCCCCACCGGTAATCAGGCCCAGTACGAATGGTGCGTGCAGCAAGGAAAGCTTGTCGACGTTGGTGGTAATGCCATTGGTCAACGCCATGATGATCGAGAAGATCATGGTGGTCGCGCCCACTACGGCAGTTCCGATGAGCACGGGCTTTGCCGTTGCCTTAAAGGTGTTTCCCGCGCCGTCGTTGGCTTCCAGAAGATCCTTGGCGCGGTGAAAGTTTACGTTGATGTTGAAATCCTTCTTAAGCTCCTGCTCTATATTAGGCACTTGCTCGATCAGCGAGAGCTCGTAGACCGACTGCGCGTTGTCGGTCACCGGCCCGTAGGAATCGACGGCGATCGTCACCGGCCCCATTCCCAGGAATCCGAAAGCGACCAGTCCAAAGGCGAACACGGGCGCGGCGATCATCATGGCGCCCAGCCCCTGCGAGCTGAAGATGTATCCGACCGACATAAGTCCGACCATCGTTAAGCCCAGGTAGTAGCAGGAGAAATTGCCGGCCACGAACCCGGAGAGAATCCCGAGAGACGCTCCGCCTTCCCGTGCCGAACTCACCACTTCCCGCACGTGCCTTGAATCCACCGACGTGAACACCTTCACCAGCTCAGGAATCACGGCCCCGGCCAGCGTGCCGCACGAAATAATGGTCGAAAGCTTCCACCATTGCGACGTGTCGCCGCCCAGGCTGGGAATCATGTAGTAGGAAATGATGTAGGTCATCGCAATCGAAACGGCGGAGGTAATCCACACGAGCGAGGTCAAGGGGGCCTCGAAGTTCATCTCATCGACATCCCCATAGCGGGCTTTGGCGATTGCGCCGTTCAAAAAGTACGCAGCCGCTGCCGAAACCAGCATGGCGATGCGCATCACGAAAATCCAAACGAGCAATTGCACCTGCACCGTCGGACTCTTTACGCCCAGCAAGATAAACGTGATCAGCGCGACGCCGGTGACGCCGTAGGTTTCAAAACCGTCCGCGCTCGGCCCTACCGAATCGCCCGCGTTGTCGCCCGTGCAATCGGCGATTACGCCGGGGTTGCGCGCGTCGTCTTCCTTGATCTTGAACACGATCTTCATCAAGTCGGAGCCGATGTCGGCGATCTTGGTGAAGATGCCGCCCGCGATGCGCAGCGCGGCGGCTCCGAGCGATTCGCCGATCGCGAATCCGATGAAACAGGGGCCAGCATAGTCGCCGGGGACGAAGAGCAGAATTACCAGCATCATCAGCAATTCCACGCTGATCAACATCATGCCGATGCTCATTCCAGCGCTCAGGGGAATCTGGTAAATCGGGTACGGTTTGCCGCGAAGGCCCGCGAAAGCCGTCCTTGAGTTGGCGAATGTGTTCACGCGAATGCCAAACCACGCCACACCGTAGCTCCCCGCGATGCCCAGAACGCTGAAGGCGAGGATCATCACCACGCGCGACACTTCGTATTTCAGCAGCACGCCAAAGTAGAGCACGATCGTGGCGGCGATAAACGCCCACAGCAGCATCAAGAATTTGCCCTGCGTGATGAGGTAGGTTTTGCAGGTCTCATAGATGAGCTCGGATACTTCCCGCATCGAAGTGTGCACCGGCAGATTCTTCAGGCCGACGTAGATGCTCATGCCGAAAATCAGCCCGAACACGCAGAAGACGATTCCGTAGAGCAGCAACTTGTGGCCGTCGACGCCGAGGAACTGCACCTGCGACAGGTCGGGAAGCTTCAAATTCGCTTCGCCGCCAACGCTATCCTGGGCGCGAACGGTTGCTGCTCCAAGCAGCGTCGTCCACAGCAAAGCCGCACTGGCTGTGCACGTCTTCCAAAGGCGGCAACGGAGCCATCCATTGCCCGCGAAACGCTCTTGCATCAGTTTCCTCCACCGTCGATTTTCATTGATGTATTGGTCGGCCCCTAACGGGGGCCGGCCATTGAAGTCTGAATTGCCGGTATAAAGTTAAGCCTCGATCGTCTGCTTTTGATATCGATTCGTTCGATCGGCCGGCGCGCAGCCGCGCACAGCCGTCCCCCTTCTTTGTCAGCACGACCCGCCCCAAACCGGCAGGCGAAAGCGGTTTCCAGCGTGCTAACAGCCATACTTCGAGAACTTTGTCTCCTTCGGAACCGGGCACCCTGAGCGGGAACCCATCATGCAGATACCCACACTCCCAGACATCCTTTTCTAGCAGGTTTCAGCCAGCTTCGTCAAGAAAGGCGGGCCTTGAGGTTTCTACACTGTTCCTTGCGCGCAACCCGTTGCTATGAGATAACTCCTGTAGTGGTGGGAGTTTGCATTGACACTTCGCCCCCTTCCCCTTTAGGCTAGCGCCGCAGGCCGATGTCTCGGGTCGTGCGTCGCGGGTGAGTGGCATCGCCGAGGGGGGCCTTGATGAAACGCCAAGACATACAGAGAATTTTCGAGCAGGTGGGTGCGGTCCGTACTGGGCATTTCGAGCTGTCGAGCGGCCTCCACAGCGGGACCTATATTCAGTGCGCCCTGGTCCTGCAGTATCCCCATCACGCCGAGGCCCTTGGCCGCGCGCTTGCGGAACTGTTTGCTAATCTTCAAGTGTCCTGCGTTGTGGCACCGGCGATGGGGGGCATTACCATCGGGTACGAGGTTGCGCGAGCTCTCGGCATTCGCTCGCTCTGGGTTGAGCGCGACCGCTCCGGTCAAATGGCTCTGCGCCGCGGTTGGGAACTCTCACCCGGTGAGCGCGTTGTGGTCATTGAAGACGTATGGACCACCGGTGGCTCGACTCGCGAAACGATCGGCGTCGTCGAACAAGAGGAAGGTTTGGTTGTCGCTGCCGGCGCCCTCATCGACCGTACCAGTGGCAGTATCGAATGGAATGTTCCCGCCCGCGCCCTGCTCGAAATGCAGGTCCCCAGCTACGAGCCCGACGATTGTCCACTCTGCCGTGCCGGCGGCACCACGACGCGTCCCGGCTCCCGGATGACCCGCGCCCACCACACCTAGTTTTCTTCAAGCTGGCACCGGAGGCCGAGGGGCCCCCGCGTCGTTATTGTATTTTGGCCCGGAAGACCCTTCGGCCCCCAGGGGCCTCTGCTTGCTTGCCACCGCGTGCGATAATGCGTGTGACACGCGAATGAAGAATATCAAGATCACCATCGCATACGAGGGCACCCACTTCCACGGGTGGCAATTCCAGCCTGGCATTGCGACGATTCAGGGTGCTATCCACGACGCGGCGCGCAAAATCACGCAGGAGAAGATCGTCGCGCACGGAGCCAGCCGCACCGATGCGGGCGTCCACGCGCTGGGACAGGTGGCGCATTTCAAGACACGCTCATCTCTGTCGGCCGCCGAAATCCAGCGCGCGCTCAATGCGCTGTTGCCGGCGGCGATCCGCATCGTCGCCGCCGAAGAAGTTGCGCCCGATTTCCACTCGCGATGGCAGTCGCAGGGCAAAACCTATCGGTACAGGATTTATCGCGGCAAGGTCCTGCTGCCTTTCGACTACGGCCGCATGTTGCACTATCCCTGGCCGCTCGACGAATGCGCCATGGCGGCCGCCGCGCCCCAGTTCGAGGGCGAGCATGATTTCAGCTCTTTTGCCGCGTCGTCCGGTTCAGAAGACGACGACCGGGATCGCCATACGCGGCGGATCATCTATTCCTCCGAAATGATCCGGGGGCACGATCGCGACGAGATCACCTACGTCGTCCGGGGAAAGTCGTTCCTGCGCTACATGGTCCGCAAGATCGTCGGCACGCTGCTTGAAGTCGGCAGGGGCAGGCTTTCAGCAGGGGACATCGAGCAAGTATTCCAGGCTCGCGACCGTTCCCGCTCCGGACCGACCGTACCGCCTGAGGGTCTTTATCTGGTCGCCTTGGAGTATCCCGATCCCACTGATTCGCTCGCGTCTGTCTCATCGCGCCGCACCTCCAGCGTTTAGTTGGCGCGCCGGGCGAACAGCCGGCGAGACGCCGGCGCCACAAAAGCATCTCTGTTCGATGTAGAATCCGAACGCAATGGCCCTGCCAAAAGAGCCGCTTCCAGCAAGCGCTTCTCCCGTATCGGGTTTGATTGATTCCATCGATCCCGCCTGCGGTGCAGTAACCGCGCGCTTCAAGGCCACCCACCCAGCCGAACTGCCGCTGATTTTCAAACGAGCGCGGATTGTCCAAACAGAGTGGGCCGCGCAGCCGCTTCGAAGCCGGTGCAGCATCGTGCAGCGGCTCCGCGATGTGGTCTTCGACTCCCGCCATGAGATCGCCGGCGTCATCACGCAGGAGACAGGCAAGCCGCGCGTCGAAGCGATCTTGGCGGAGATTCTTTTCGCCCTCGACACAGCCGATTTTTTCACGCATCGGGCGCCGCGCTGGCTGAGATCTGAGCGCGTCCCGCACCATAACCTTGCGCTGAAGGCGAAATCCGGCTGGCTTGCATTCGAGCCCTACGGCATCGTTGCCATCATCTCGCCGTGGAATTATCCGTTTGCAATTCCGCTGGCGCAGATTATTCCTGCGCTGATCGGTGGCAACGCCGTGTTGCTGAAGCCATCCGAGCTGACGCCGTCGACAGGCGCTCTCATCGCAGGCCTGATACGCCGCGCCCAGTTCCCATCGGACCTCGTGCAAGTCCTGCAAGGGGGCGCTGACGTCGGGGCTGCGCTCATCGATGCCGCGCCCGATAAAGTCTGCTTCACCGGCAGCGTCGCCACCGGCCAGCGCATTGCGGAAGCATGCGGCCGAAAACTGATCCCGAGCGTTCTCGAACTCGGCGGCAAAGACCCTATGATCGTGCTTGCAGATGCCGATCTTGAAACCGCCTCGAGTGCCGCCGTCTGGGGCAGCTTCACCAATTGCGGCCAGGCGTGCCTCTCAGTCGAGCGCATCTACGTCGAGCGCGCCGCCGCAGAGCGTTTCACTGCGCTCTGCGTTCAAAAAACGGCGAAGCTCCGCGTCGGTCCTCCCGCGGACCCGGACGCCGAAATCGGCCCGATGATTCGGCTGCACCAGCTTGAAAAGGTGGAGGAGCATTTGCGCGAAGCGGTCGCGCGCGGCGCCACAATTCTCACCGGGGGCGGTGGCCGCCCAGACCTGGGAGTCAATTTTCTTGAACCTACCGTCATCACGAATGTGGACCACTCGATGAAAATCATGCGCGAGGAAACGTTTGGGCCGGTGCTGGCCATTCAGGTCGTCGCATCGGCGGAAGAAGCGCTTGCCCTCGCCAACGATTCGCCTTTCGCGCTCAGTGGCAGTATCTGGACGGCAGACGAGGGTCACGGGAAGCAACTCGCATCGCGCCTGCGCGCCGGCTCCGTGATGGTCAACGACCTCGCCAGTTACTATGGTATTTCCGAGGCGCCTCACGGCGGCCGGGGTGCCAGCGGCTGGGGACGCACGCATTCGCGCCTCGGGCTGCTCGAAATGGTTCACGTGAAATATGTGGACGTCGACCGGCTGCCGCGCCTGGCAAAATCCTGGTGGTACGGTTACACCGAAGACCTCGCCACCGCCGCCGATCGCTTCGTCGATCTGCTCTTTGCGCGCCGATGGCGCCGCCGTTTCTCAGCGCTCATATCGCGGAAAGGCGCCCTCGGCGTGCTCTTTCGGTCCGACCGGATATAAGGCGTGGTGCGGCAGTTGGGAGCACCATTTTTAACCTTCTTCTGTTGCCAGGCAGGCCTTTCAAAGTTTAAATATCCTCATGCCGAACACAAAACCACGCGTTGCCGCAACCACCCGACCGGTCACAGAGAGCGAGCTTGCGGAAACCGATCGCGTCATACGCTTTGCCTTCGGAACCTTTCTCGGATTGCCGGACCCCATGGAGTTTATGGGCGACGCCGATTACGTGCGCACGCGCTGGAAGGCCGATCCCTCCGCCGTGGTGGTTGCGGAGCACGAGGGCAAACTGATTGGCGCCAACTTCGCGGTAAACTGGGGAAGCTTTGGTTTCTTTGGCCCGCTCGCGGTGGCTCCCGCGTATTGGGAGTGCGGGATAGCCCAGCAACTGATGGTGCCCACCATGGAGATTTTCAAGCGCTGGGGCAATAGGCACCTCGGCCTGTATACATTTGCGCAAAGTCCCAAACACATGAGGCTTTACCAGAAATTCGGCTTCTGGCCGCGCGACCTGATTGCCATCATGTCGAAGCAGGTCGGCCCGCGCGACGCGAACTCTGCGAAGCCCTCCGTTTTCTCCGACGCCAAGCCCAGCGACCGGGGCGCTCTGCTCGATGTCTGCCTTGAGGTAACCAGCGCCGTCTTCGGCGGGCTCGACGTGGGCGGTGAAATCGGCGCGGTCGCCACGCAGGGACTGGGCGACACAGTGCTTGTTTGGGACAGCGCCAAGCTTGTCGCGCTCGCGGTTTGCCACACAGGAGCGGGAAGCGAGGCTGGAACTGGCGTGTGCTACGTAAAGTTTGCCGCGGCGCGCCCGGGTTCGCAGGCGGGCGCAAATTTTTCGCGCCTGCTTGACGCGATCGAAGAGTTCGCAAGCAGTAGGGGCCTGACGAAAATTACCGCGGGTGTGAACCTGGCTCGCCGCGGGGCCTTCACGGAAATGTACGCCCGAGGATTCCGGACCGAGCTGCAAGGGGTGGCCATGGAGACCGGCGACGCTTCCTCAGGCTACAATCGGGACGGAGTGTACCTCCTCGACGACTGGCGATAACGCTAACGAATCGCGTGAATCTAATTCGTATCTGCTGTATCTTGGTAGGGATGGCCACCCTCTCAGTTCGCGCCGCCGAAGACTCTGCATCCAGGGTCGCGCACGACCCCTCGACGGTTCGCGCGCTGGACTGGCTGGACCAGAATACGAGCTGGATTACCGACCAGCAGGTTCACCTTACGGAAATACCGGCCCCGGAATTCAACGAAGCCCAGCGGGGCCAGTTCCTCAAGCAACTTTTCGAAGCCAACGGGTTTGCGGTTCGCGTCGATGAGACCGGCAACGTAATCGGGGAGCGCCCGGGCTCTGATCCCAAGAGCGTCGTTCTGCTTGCGGCTCACCTGGACACGGTTTTCCCTGCCGATACCGATGTGCGCGTCAAGCGCTCGGGTGACCGCCTGCAAGCGCCGGGAATTTCCGACAATGGTGCCGGGCTGGCCGCGTTGGTGGGTATCGCGCGCGCGCTTTCTGAGTCAGGCATGCGCACCGCAAAAACGATTGTCCTAGCCGGAGACGTGGGAGAAGAAGGAGAAGGGAACTTGCGCGGCATGCGTGCCCTGGTAGAGCACTACAGTTCGCGTATCAGCGCGGTCATCGCCGTTGATGGTCCCTCGGCCGACCACATCACCACGCAGGGCATCGCGTCGCGCCGCATTGAAGTGACGATCACGGGTCCTGGCGGGCATAGCTGGTCGGATTTCGGCGTGCCCAATCCGATCACCGCCCTTTCCCGTGGTATCGTACGCTTTTCGGGCATAAAACTGCCCGACCATCCGCGTACTTCATACAATTTCGGGGTAATCGAGGGGGGCCAGTCTGTCAACTCGATTCCTGCTCGCGCCGTTGCGAAAGTGGACCTTCGCTCCGAAGACGACAAACAGCTCACCCGGATGGAAAACGCCTTGAGAGACGCGATGCAGGCCGGCGCGCGGGACGAAGCATACGGTTCCCGTTCTGGCAAGGATTCCATAGAGGTCAGCTTCCGGTCTCTGGGCACGCGGCCTGCCGGGACCCTTGCCGACAATTCTCCTCTGCTTCAGACGATTCGCGACGTCGACCGGCTCCTCGGGAATCGCTCGCGCCTCGAGCGCAGTTCCACTGACGCCAATATCCCACTGTCGCTCGGAATTCCGGCGGTGGCCATCGGAGCCGGCGGCACCGGCGGGGGGTCGCACACTCTCGGCGAATGGTACGACGCTTCCGGCCGTGAGTTCGGCCTCAAGCGCCTTCTTCTCACGGCAGTTTCCCTCGCCGGTCTTGCGCCCTGATTCCAATTGGCGGAAAGTTTCCCCGCAACGCCAGATCGCTGCGCCCGTGGGCATCCCGGGGTGCGATTGGCGGCCGCACTTGTTCGGTCCATCCGAGTATCCCAATGGAGCGACGGCGGCGCTATGAATAGGGAAGAAAGTGTATAGGGAGCGAACTTTTTCCGTAGTACTTGTGGTCTGGGGGGGGCGGAATAGATCCGAAGAGACTCCTTGCAATTCCATCGTCTGAGATAACTGCCGTGTTCTTCTTCCGTTTGAGCTCTCTTAGGTAGCCATTCCTGTCGGTCGACTCCTTGACTTAATGTTGGCAATGGAACCATGCTTGCGCCAGAAGAGGCATCACATCTCCGCCGTTCTCAGCCCCTGCGGATTAGGAGACCACGATGGCGTCAAGCATGTACCCTGTAATGAACGAGACCAAGGCGCTCGCAGAGTCGCGTCTTTGGCAGGCCGTGATCCTAAGCACCATCCAGGAGTGGATCTCGGGCCCTTTGCGCCTCAAGCGCCGGGCTGAGGAATATCTTTTCAAAGACGATTCCGACTTCGCTACCGTCTGCCAATCTGCCGGGATAGACGCCGGTCGTTTGCGTGCGAAGCTGATGCGGTTGCACCTGCGGTCCGCGGCGCAAAAAGAAGCTGGGCAACGCTCTTCACCGGTTTCCTGACGGCGCGCCGGAGAACTCCAGTTCCCTCCTGCCGTATAAATGAGGTGCATCACGGCCCTGGTTTCGGGCCCGCCCATCTCTCGATGGGCGGGCCATTTCGAGCGCCCTTCCGCCTTGGCCGCCAATCAGCGAGGATTCTTCGCAGTAATTCTGGTTTCGACTTGACTTCACAACAGGGGGCTCTCCCTTTCGAGTCGACCCGTCTGCGTCGAGCTGGCCGCAAATGCTTATCTCTACTTAGAATTCGCTGACGCTCGCGCGCCTGTTTGGATATAGTTATTGGTCTGCTGGCTCGGGTCCTCCGTGCCGAAGGGACCGGCCCAGTAGCAACGGCACCTTCCAGGTGCAGAGCGGAGCAATCCTCGGATGGCAAATGTCGGATATATCGGTTTGGGAATGATGGGCGGCAACATGGTGACCCGGCTGCTTGAGAAAGGGCACACCGTCACCGGCTACAACCGCACGCGCGCCAAGGCGCAAGCGCTGCTAGCCCGCGGCATGCGCCTGGCGGATTCGCCGCGCGCTCTCGCGCAATCGGTCGACGCGATCTTCAGCATGGTTACCAACGCGTCGGCGCTCGAATCGCTCGCCAATGGCCCCGACGGTTTTCTCGCAGGTTTGGCTCCGGGCAAGATCCTCATCGACATGACCACCGGCAGCCCCGCGAAATGCCGCGAGCTGGCCGCCAAGGTGCGCGAAAAGGGCGCGGACATGGCCGATGCCCCCGTCTCGGGCAGTCCGGCGATGGTGCAGCAGGGCAAGATTTCCATCATGGTGGGTGGCCACCGCGAAACCTTCGAGCGCCTCAAGCCGCTGCTCGAAGACCTCGCCGTCAAGGTCACGTGGGTCGGCGAAGTCAGCTTGGCGGTCTCGATGAAGATCGCCATGAATCTGAGCGTCGCCGTGCAGATGATCGCCTTCTCCGAAGGCGTCCTGCTGGCTGAAAAGAGCGGCATCGCCCGCGAAACCGCCGTCGACGTGCTCACGCACAGCGCCATTGGCTCCGCCATGCTGCAATACCGCGGTCCCTTCGTGCTTAACATGCCTGCCGAAGCCTGGTTCGACGTCGAGATGATGCAGAAGGACTTACTGCTGGCACTCGAAATGGGCCGCCATCTCGAAGTCCCGCTGCCCACCACCTCGATAGCCAACGAACTCATGACTGCCTCCCGCGCCCAAGGTCTGGCGAAGAAAGACTTCGCGGCAGTGTTCGAGGTCCTCGCCCGCATGGCGGCTGTCTCGAAGTAGCCGGACGCAGAGAAAGCGGCCGAGGCAGAGGACGGAGAGGAAGTGGCGGAAGTCAGCCGGATGGTATCCAAGTGCGTCGGGAGGCTCTTCCGGGGAGGGTAGGAGCTCGCGCTGGCAGTCAGCGATTCTATCTAGGACCGATCCCGTATGCTAACGATTTTATTCATTTAAGAATAACTTTTCGACGGCCGGTTCACGACACGCTGAGCTCTTTTTCAACTGCGATTGCCCCGACCCCTAGGAATACCGGTTGGCAGAAGTGGCTGTGGCTGGCGGTTCGCGGCGCCGCGTGGCAACTTGGGGTTCGGGCGCTCTCCTCCTTATGCCGGCTCTATCTCTTGGACGCCCTCTGCTTTCCCCTCGATCGGTGTTTCGTGCACCTAGCGCGCCTGCCACGGCATCGGTATTGGGAGTAGCACTACGAGCCATTAGAGCATTGAGCACGTTGCGGATTCGTTCTCGTTGCTCTGGGCGGTTGGCTGATTTAGTTTCGAGCGCGGGGGAACCAATCTGATGGCCGACAGCGAGTCACCTTTGATGGACGATGCGTTTCGCCCGTACGAGAAGCTGGTCGAGATCACCATTCTCGGCAAGACCTTCCTTGTCCCGGAGAGAAATTCGCTGTTGCGCGCGTTCCAGTTCATCAGCCCGGAGACGATTCCGTACGGGCGCTTTTGCTGGAATCAGGAGTGCCAGTATTGCAAAGTGCGCTGCCAGCTCTCCGACGACGACTGCTCGCGGCCGATTCTCAGCTGCAAATTCATCGTGTCGGAGGGGATGGACATTTCATGGCTCGCGCCGGAGCTGGTGGGATGCTTGCGCGCGAAGCTGGGCGCGGTGGCTTCGTCATCGTCCAAGCTGCGCGAAAGCGAAACCGCGTCGGTCGCGCCCGAGACTGATTTCCCCGCGCAGAATGCAGATCCCGTCGTGAACATTCCCGCCTCGGCAGAAGCTTTCTATCAGGAAAAGTCCTCCAACCTGAAACCCTAGCCCATTCCAAATTTCCAGGGCGCTAGAGCGGCCACCTGGCTTTTCTTCTATACTGAATGCGGCAACGGTGCGAATCGTGCGTCTTTTGCACCTGACGCGTTGGTTGGGTCCACCATTGATCGGGAATTAAGCGGGAATTGATCGCGCCATGAAAGTACTGACAGCGGCGGAGATGAGGGAAGTCGACCGCGTGACGACCGAGCGCTATGGCGTTCCGACCCTGACGCTGATGGAGAATGCCGGGACGAGTGTAGCTGAGTTCATGCGGCAGAAGTTCCCGAAGCTTGCGCGGCGGCGCGTCGTCGTTCTGTGCGGGAAGGGAAATAACGGTGGGGATGGCTTTGTGATCGCGCGCAAGCTGCACGCAATGGGCGCGAAGCCCGCAGTCTATTCCTTCGCTGGGGCGGGCGAGATGCGCGGCGACGCGGCGCTCAATCGCAATCGCTGGCAGCAGACCGGCCGAGAGCTGCACTTGGTGGCAGACGCGAGCAGTTTTACCGCGGCGAAGGCGGCTATTGGATCGGCTGACGTGATCGTGGACGCGCTGTTGGGCACTGGCACGCGCGGCGCGGTCGAAGGCAGCCTGCGCGAGGCCATCGAGGCTGTGAACAGGCGCAGGCGCGGGCAGGCAGCGGTCGCTGTCGATATTCCGTCGGGTGCGGCGGCTGATTCCGGCGAGCTGCCCAGTGTCGCGGTGGAGGCAGACTATACGGTGACGTTCACCGCGCCGAAGGTCGGGATGCTGTCCGGCAAGGCGAATGAATGCTGCGGTCAGCTTCTGGTGCGCGATATCGGCTCGCCGGGGGAATTGATCGAGGAAACGGGGAAGGGCAGCGTCTGCTGGAGCGAGGCGCGGGAGTTCCCGGAGTTCGCGATGCCCCGCACCCCGCAAGGGCACAAGGGCGATTACGGCCACACGCTGGTCGTGGCCGGTTCGGTGGGGAAGAGCGGTGCGGCGGTGCTGGCGTCGTGGTCCGCACTGCGCGTGGGCTCGGGGCTTGTTACGGTGGCGACTCCGGAGCCCATATTGCCGATCGTCGCCGCGCATACGCCCGAGGTAATGACCGAGCCGCTGCCTGCGACCGAGACGGGAAGTATTGCGCTGCGCAGCATCGATCTTGGCGGTGAACGTGGTCACTTCGATGCGCTCGTGAAAGGGAAGCGGGCGCTGGCGATTGGTCCGGGGCTTTCGACCCACGGCGAAACGCAGGATTTTGTGCGCGCAGTGGTTTGCCAAAGGGCTGTGCCGATCGTGCTGGACGCCGATGGGTTGAACGCATTCGCCAGCCGCGCCGCGGAACTCAAGAACGCGCAGGGAAGACTCGCGATCACGCCGCACCCGGGCGAGATGGCACGTCTGCTCGGCACTACGACTAGCGACGTGCAGGCGCGGCGCATGGAAATCGCGCGGAAGGTGGCCGCCGATTGGAATTGCGTGGTCATCCTCAAGGGCCATCAGACGCTCACGGCGACGCCGGCCGGCAACGTGTGGGTGAATTCGACGGGGAATCCCGGGATGGGCACAGCAGGGACAGGAGACGTGCTGACCGGCATGCTCGCGGGACTTACGGCGCAGTATGGGGACGCGGAGTGGAGCAAGGTGCTGAGCTTCGGTGTGTACTTGCACGGGCTGGCGGGCGACCTGGCCTACACGGACTTGGGTGAAGCACCACTGATGGCCGGCGACGTGATCCGATACATACCGCGCGCCTACCGGCACTTCTATTCCGAGATGGGCCGTGGCTAGGCGCGAAATGATCACGCGTTCGTCGGAGGAAACCATCGAGCGCGGCCGGGAAGTTGGCGCAGCGCTGAAGGCTCCCGCGCTGATTCTGCTTTCAGGCGACCTTGGGGCGGGGAAGACCACGCTGACCAAGGGCCTCGTGAGCGGGCTGGGTGCAGCGCGCGAAGAAGACGTGACGAGCCCGACTTTCACTCTTGTGCACAAATACCAGAATGGCACGCCCGTCTACCACGTCGATCTTTACCGCGTAGTGAGCTTCCCGGATTTCGAGACGCTGGGGCTCGAAGATGTGTTCGGCGAACAGGCGATCGTGATAGTCGAGTGGTCGGAGAAATTCGCGCTGCGCACGGACTGGCCGGTGGTTCGCATTCGCCTGGAGCATGTGTCAGAGGACACGCGCCGGATTTCCATTGAGGATGGAACGGGCGCGGCGATTTAGTCCGAAAGACCGTGAGGGCGTTTTTACAGGCCGACGATTTGAAACCCCGCATCAACGAAGAGGATATTCCCGGTAACTCCCCGGCCCAGATCGCTTCCCAGAAAAACGGCCGTGTCGGCTACCTCCGCCGGGTCTGTGTTGCGGCGAAGCGGGGCGTGCTGCGCGACGAAATCGAGAACCTTCGAGAAATCCTTGATGCCACGGGCGGAAATGGTTTTGATCGGGCCGGCCGAGATGGCGTTGACGCGTATGTTTTTTGACCCGAGTTCGCTGGCCAGGTACTTGACCTCGGCTTCCAGCGCAGCCTTGGCGACTCCCATCACGTTGTAGTTGGTGACCACGCGGGTTGAGCCCAGATAAGTCAGCGTCATGATCGAACCGCCGGAAGCCATCAGCGGAGAGAGGGCTTTCGAGAGGGCGACCAGGGAATACGCGCTCACGTTGAGTGCGAAGCTGAAGCCATCGCGCGAGGTGTTGAGGAAGGGTTGATTCAGGTCTTCGTGGTTGGCAGAGGCGATGCTGTGCACGACCACATCGAGAGCGATGCCGGCGGCATCGAGCGACTTGGGGAGTTGCTCGATCTCAGATTGCACCTGAACGTCGCACGGAACCAATGCCACGGCGCCCAGTTCGCCTCCGAGTTCTTCGACTGCCGGTTTGGCACGTTCGTTTTGATAGGTGAGGATCAGTTTCGCGCCCTCGCGAACGAAAGCCTGCGAGATCGCATACGCAATGCTCCATTTATTCCATACTCCGAGAACGATTGCTGTCTTGCCTTCCATTATTTTTGACATGGCCTGCCATTCTATCCGGAAAGAGTGGATTTCGTAACGCTCTTTGGTCCTCCCGGTCCTGTCCTTGCGTTCTTGGAACCGAGGAGTCAACGGAGAAGGCGCATCAGTTCGCGGATGAGGTCGGCCAGCACAGGCCAGAGCACGGCGAGAAGGCCCAGGAGGGCAACAGTGCGCCGGGAGACCTGCGGGATCGACAGAACCTGGCTGCCGTCCGGCTGATGGCGCGCACAGAAACTCCCTTCGACGGCCCGGCGACTGCAGCGCTGGCCAGCGGGGCCCAGGTATAAGCAGGGGCCCAGATCACCGGCGACCGGAGTACTCGGGGGTTCGCTTACGGAGAATTCACTATCCGCGTCATAGGGCTGGTCGCCAGCCAGACCAGCGTTAACGTTTACGCTGCCTTGCATTGGTCTCACCATACTACCTTGTCCGAGTGACGCTACTCTTATAGTCGACAGCCGATGCCAGACACTCGAGTTGTGCCCGCTCCCGTCCATCCGGCCCGGATGAAGCTTGAACCGTACTCCGCCGATATTCGCCTGAGCAACCTGACGGTGGGCATCGACAACATCCATTATGATGTTTTCCTGAGTCCGCTCTTTGTGGAATTTACGCGGAAATATCTGCTGGATCTCATCCGGCAGACGGTCAACGTAACCCTGCTCTACGGCAAGAACCTCAAGAAGAGCACTCCACCGGAACACGCGACGTTCCGGAAATTGCTGACCGAAGTATTGGAAGCCTCCACGACGAAAGCCAAGTCGCTCGGATCGATCGAGCCCGACGTGCTGCACCGGCTGGCGCTGCTCAAATTCATCACTCTCGAACTCGGGAACCAGTTCTCGAGCACGCTGGTTGAGTGCAAGGATTGGATCCGCTCTCGCGGGGAATCGTTTGAGCACAGCGAGCAGGCTCACGTAATGAGGTCCAAGATCGCGGATATTCAAGCCGATCGGAAAAATATCTTCCGGAAAGTCGGCGAGACGCTGGGACACGTGTGGCGGGAGGTGGAAGAGGGCACGATTTGGAAATCGCGTCGCGCCCTTTTTGGCGACGATTTTCACGAGATGTACGAATTGCTGCAAAACCGATTTCTGTTCGTAGAGGGAGGCAACGATGAGTACCTGTTCCTCGAACACTACGTCCTGCTGGGCAATTTCATGAACGATGCCGATCGATTCGCGGTCTTCGAGGCGCTGCTGCTCGACTTTGTGCGCGAGATCGTGTCGGATGAGGACGACGGGGAGGAACTGGGCAAAGCCCGCAAGTCTTATGAACGCCTGCGCGAGCAGGCGCGCCTCTTGCGGTCGGAGTTAGCCACAATCGAGCGCGAGCACGACGAAGTGGCGTCGCGAATGGGGGAAGCGGGCGACGGGTTCGCACAAATCTTCCGGCTTCGTGGCGGGGGCTCGTCGGAAGAGCAGGGAGCCCTCGATCATCTGCGCGGGAAGTCGGCTTCGCTCGAAGGGCAACTGGCCGACTTGGCCCCGGAGATCGATGCCGCCAAGCAGCGCATGGAGTTCCTCTCCGACGAACACAAGAGCCGGCTGGGCGATTATCTGAACCAGCCCGCCAACGCGCGGCGTTTGTTTGACGCGGCGGATTCGTGCGACGACAGCGATGTTTCTCCTGAAACGCGGGAACGCCTTCTGGAGGAATGGGTCCATCGGCTGGAAGAGCGCGACCTCGTCTATCACATGCTGGCGGGGTATGAGATCCGCAAGATCCACGGCGAATATTGTCCTCCCGTCCACCTGCAGCAGCTGAAAAAAGCCCTGGTGAACCGCGACGAAGCCAAGCGCGTGGAACAGATCCTCGAGCAGTTCCCCGCGAGAAAGATTTCGATGAAGAAACTGGACGACGCGTCGCGCGCCATTCGCCGTCGGACGCACGAGGACACGCTCCCGGTGGGCTTGCAGTTTGCCGAAGATCTGATGCGGCTCCGGCGCGACCGGCGAAATTACCACCAGGTGGTGTCGTGGATGGACCGCATCAATCTGGTGCGCTCGGAGCATTCGCGGCAGCTTTCCCGCGCCAATCAGAGCCTCTACGAATTCCTGCATCCGGAAGAAGGCCGTCCCGAGCAGGACCTGGTAATCAACCACGTGGTGATCAAGGCCGACGTGCGTGGATCAACCGAGTTGACCAAGGACCTTCTGGATCGCGGCATGAATCCGGCCTCCTACTTCAGCATGCATCTGCACGAGCCCGTGAAGCGCATGCTCGAAGGGTATGGCGCGGCGAAGGTATTCATCGAAGGCGACGCGATCATTTTGGCCATCTATGAACACGAATCAACACGTTCCACGCGGCGCGCCGTCGCTCGCGCCTGTGTTTTGGCTCGCGAGATTCTGGCGGTAACGGGCCACTACAACACACGCGCGAAAACCACAGGACTGCCATCCCTTGAGCTAGGCATCGGAGTGGCCTTTCAGGATTCCGCGCCGGCGCTCTGGATGGATGGAGATTCGCGCATTATGATTTCCAAAGCGCTGAATCTGTCCGATCGGCTCTCAAGCTGTTCCAACATGGCCAAGCGCATGTTCCAGGCCAATGTGTCGCCCTTCAACCTGTTCCAGCTGCAGGCTTTGATGGACGAGGCGGCGGGCGACGAAGGCGAAATTCCTTTGATCCGTTACAACCTGAACGCCGTCGAGCTCAACGAAGAAGGCTTTGAAAAACTCGGCAACGAAATCGCGTTGGCTCCCATGGCGGGGAATTTCCCGATGCCCTGGGGCAAGGAACGCGTACAGCTCTATTTTGGGGAGGTTCCGGTGGGCGGATCGCTGGAACCCATCATTGTCCGCAAGGGCTTTATACGCCAGTTGCTGCCTGGAGCGAAGATCGGTTCGGCGGGAAACAAGGCGTATTACGAGGTGTGCACGGACGCCCGGTTGTTCGAAATTGCGCGCAAAAAGTTCCCCACATCCTCGAAGGATTAGGTATCCTTGCCATCCCCCGCAGGGCCCGCGCTCTTGGCAGCCTTCGCAGCCACCGGGATTCATCCGGGATCGGCAGCCAAGGACGCGAGACGAATCCGAATTCGTCGGTGGCTCGGCGCTGGGTACTCCGAGGAGTTTGATGTTTCAGCGCTTCTCCAGTGAACACCCGTTCACCGCGGCTTGCCGCAGGACACACCCCCGCGTCGAACTCAATCTGGAGTTGCGCTGCGCGGCGCATCAACTCCTTGATGATTGCCGGGCTCGCCCTCTCTCGGTGTGCCGCACGAGCAAGGCCATCACAGGAGGCGGTATACCGAGCCCGTGTGCGTAGAGCTGAATGAGTTTCCGTCGGCCCTCTTCGTCAGGCACCGGGAATTCAATGGCTTGGTCAATACGGTCGGGCCGCGCTGACAGTGCGGCTCGAGTTGGCCGGGACGATTGGCTGTCAGGACGAAATCACGTCGGCATCCTCGCCGAGTCCATGCGTTTCATTCAGCAGCTTGTTGAGCAACATTTCCTGGCCAGCGTTGTGCATCTGCACGCGCTCGCGGGCGATGAGGTCGACATCTTCGATCACCATCATCGCTGGCTGCAAGAATCGTGCGCCGGAAGTGGGTGGTGCAATGGGGCCGAATCAGATGTCGGATCCGCGGAGAGATCAAATTCACAACGGAAATACCGTGTGCTACACTCGCGCCCATGAAGCGACGTCAATTCCTCGTGCTCACCGGAGCTAGTATCGGTGGGACGATTGTGTACTCACTGGACCGGCGCCTTTCTCTGCTTTCCGCGCAGGAAAAGCCTCAAACCATCCGCATCCCTTTGCGATTTCTCACCGAAAACGAAGCGCTGAGTCTCACAGCAGCTGTGGGGAGAATCTTCCCCAGCGATGAATCGGGTCCAGGAGCCAAGGAAGCGGGCGTAACGATATTCATCGACCGGCAGCTTGCCGGCCCGTGGGGACGCGACGCCCACCGATATACGCATGGGCCCTTCAATGAGAATGCACCGCCCGAGTTCGGCTATCAGGGAAAGGCCACCCCGCGAGAGATCTATCGCGCGGGCTTGAAGGAGCTGGCGGGATTCGATCAGCTGACACCCGAAGAGCAGGACAAAAAACTGGAGCAAATTGAAAAAACCCCGTTTTTCGCCCTGTTGCACAAGAACACGATCGAAGGCATGTTCTGCGATCCCCTCCACGGTGGCAACGTGGACATGGTCGGCTGGCAGTTGGTTGGATTCCCCGGACCGCGCATGAGCTATGCCGAGGATGTCGACAAGCACTTTGGAGAAGCGTTCCGTCCCAAGCCGATGAGCCTGAGTGAACTATTGCCGGGCCGCAAGCTCCACCCCAGCGAGGAAGGACAATGAAAAGACTTCCTAGCGTGGATGTGGTCATTATCGGGGGGGGCTGGACGGGCCTCCTGATGGCCAAGGAACTGGGCCTGCGCACGCCTCTCTCTGTAGTCGTGCTGGAGCGCGGCGAAAAACCGCGCTCCATGGCCGCATTGGCCGAGGGCATGGATGAGCTCGATTACTTTAGCCGGACGCGCGCCCAGCAGGATTGTTCGCAGGAGACGGTGACGTTGCGCCACAACCCCGGCGAAAGCGCCCTGCCCATTCGCCAGCTCGTGAGTTTTCTTCCGGGCACCGGTGTTGGCGGCAGCGGCGAGCACTGGGGAGCGGCTTATCCCCGGCTGCAGCACGATATGTTCGAGATGTATTCAAGAACGGTCGAACGGTATGGCGTAGAGAAGCTTCCCGAGGGTCACGCCATCCAGGATTGGGGCATCACGTGGTCTGAGATCGAACCCTATTATGCCCGCATGGAAAAACTGGTGGGCGTTTGCGGCAAAGCGGGAAATCTCCAGGGCAGGATCATCGAGGGCGGAGATCCCTTCGAAGGTCCGCGCAGCACCGAATATCCGATGCCGCCGGGCAAGACGGCTTACATCTGCACGCTGTTTCACGATGCCGCAAAGGGATTGGGCTATCATCCCTTTCCCACATCGTCAGCCATCAACACCGTAGCTTTCAAGAACTCCGAGGGCATTGTGCGACCCTCGTGCTTCTATTGCGGTTACTGCGGCTTTTATGGCTGCATGGTGGGCGCCAAAGCTCATCCGTCGAACACGCTGCTGCCGATCATTCGCAAGCAAAAAAGCGTCTCGATACGCACGGGGTCGACGGTTCGCCGCATCCTGCGCGATACCTCCACGAACAGTGGGGCGAAGAATGGGAAGGTGCGCGGCGTCACCTACATCGACGCGACTGGCGAGGAAGTCTTCCAGCCGGCCGATCTGGTCTTTCTGTGTTCTTGGACTTTCAACAACACGCGACTCCTGCTTCTGTCCGGCTTGGGTGATCCCTACGACCCAACCATGGGCAAAGGTACGCTGGGACGCAATCTGACCCATCAGGTGCAGGTGAGCGCCCAGGGATTCTTTGACAAGCCGTTCAACAGGTTCATGGGGGGAGGCACCACTGGGACGCGCATCAGCGATTTTGAGGGCGATGTGTTCGACCACAGCACGCTCGATTTTATTCGAGGCGGATCGATGTCCGGTCTAGCGGGTGGCGCTCAGCCGATCACGGCCTTTGGAGTTGTCCCGTTATCGGTGAAGAAGCGCTGGGGCTCGGAATGGAAGAAGGCGGCGATCGAATATTACGACCGGGTGGGCGGCGCCGGTTTTACGGGCGAGCATATCGCGTACAAGTCGAATTTCATGGATCTCGACCCGGTCTATAAAGACCGCTTCGGCGATCCGCTGGTGCGCCTCACAATCGACTGGAATGACAATGAGCGCAAAATGGTTGATTACATGATTCCGAAAGTAGTGGAGCTGACTCGCGCCATGGGAGCAAAGGAAATCGTCCCGCCCGCGCAAGTTGGCCGTTACACCACCACGCGCTATCAGACCACGCACGTGCAGGGCGGGGCGATCATGGCTGGGTCACCCGATAAAGGCGTGCTGAATCCCTACTGGCAACACTGGCAATATCCGAATCTGTTTGTCTTGGGCGCTTCCGCGTTTCCCCAACAAGGCTCCGCAAACCCCACCTCCACGATTCTCGCTCTGACGCAGCGAACCGCCGATGCCGTGGTGGATCGCTACCTGAAAGAGCCAGGATCGTTGGTCTAGCTGCGCGAACCGGAGGCCTGTCTGCTGATCACGCGAGTAATCCGCTACGGTGTCGGAGTCGGAGCGATCGGTTTGTTCATGCTCCTTTGTGGAGCAAGAGCCCAGTCGGCCCCCTGCATGACTTCCACTTCTGGCTGTACAGAGTGGATTCCCCTGGCCGGGCAGCCGTCTCGCTTGCTCGTCTACCGCACATATCCATTGGACATAAGGAATGACGCGGTCACTCGCGCGTTTATTCTGATCCACGGTGGCAACCGGGATGTCGACGATTATTTCCGTTCCGCGCTTGCTGCCGCCTTTCTGGCCGATGCACTGGGCGACACGGTCATCGTCGCCCCGCGTTTTGCCTCCAATCAGGGCAGTCGGGGCGGCAATGACTGCAAGGACCCGACGGCTGCCGACGAAGTCAGCTGGATTTGCGACCTGAAGGATCCTGACAGTTGGCGCTCGGGAGGTAGGGCAATTGGCCACGGCGAAGTGACCTCGTTTGATTTTATGGACGAAATTCTTCGCAAGTTGGCTCGCAAGGCAATTTTCCCGAATTTGAAGATTATCGTGTTGGCCGGGCATTCCGCCGGCGGACAGTTCGTCACGCGCTATCAAATGTCGAATCAAGTTCACGAGACCCTGGGCGTCGCTGTTTCCTATATCGTGGCGAATGCCTCGGGTGCTTATATGGATCCGTTGCGCCCCACCCCTGCTGCCTATCCGGTCAACGCCGCGGCGCCGGGGTACGTTGTGCCGCCGCCGGCTGAAGCTTTCGCGCCATTTGCAGATGAGCAGGGTTGTGCCCGCTATGACGATTGGCCGTATGGCCTGAAGAACCGCAAGGGTTATGCCGCCCGCTTGAGCGA